>Ga0207647_10004742_pt1 | contig 10072 bp, 8 predicted proteins | sample KBSCornC2_FD_184295 | JGI IMG/M metagenome (GOLD analysis project Ga0207647, IMG submission 184295) | Corn rhizosphere microbial communities from Kellogg Biological Station, Michigan, USA - C2 (SPAdes) (version 2) | ecosystem: Host-associated > Plants > Roots > Rhizosphere ...
GAATTCGCGACCTGCGACCCCGAATATTACGGTCAGGAGCAGGCGCTGTTCCTCGACCTGTTCGACGCTGGCCTCGTCTATCGCAAGGAGAGCGAGGTCAATTGGGACCCGGTCGACATGACCGTGCTCGCCAACGAGCAGGTGATCGACGGCAGGGGCTGGCGCTCCGGGGCGACGGTCGAACGCCGCAAGCTCGCGCAATGGTTCCTCAAGATTACCGATTTCGCCGACGATTTGCTGGAGGGGCTGAAGACGCTCGACGATTGGCCGGAGAAGGTCCGGCTGATGCAGGAGAATTGGATCGGCAAGAGCCGCGGGCTGCAGTTCCGCTTCCGTCTCGCCGAGTCGGCCGGCGCGATCGACAATGTCGAGGTCTTCACCACCCGTCCCGACACGATCTTCGGCGCGAGCTTCGTCGCCGTCGCCGCCGACCACCCAATCGCGCGCGCAGCCGCCGCGAACGATCCCGACGCGGCGCGCTTCATCGCCGAGTGCAAGGCCGGCGGCACCAGCGCCGCCGAGCTCGAAACCGCCGAAAAGAAGGGCTACCGGACCGCGCTCAAAGTCGTCCATCCGCTCGATACCGAATGGCGGTTGCCGGTCTACATCGCCAACTTCGTGCTGATGGATTACGGCACCGGCGCGCTGTTCGGCGTGCCCGGTCATGACCAGCGCGATTACGATTTCGCCAAAAAGTACGACCTGCCGATCAAGCGCGTCGTCGCGCCGTCAGCAGAGCTCGCATCCGAACCGATCGGTACGGAGGCGGAGAGCACGCCCGGCGTCGCGGTGAATTCCGAGTTCCTGGACGGCCTGTCGACCGAGGAGGCCGCCGCCGAGGTCATTCGCCGCGCCGAACAGATGGGCTGGGGCAAGGGCACCGTGCAGTACCGCCTGCGCGACTGGGGCGTATCGCGCCAGCGCTACTGGGGCACGCCGATCCCGATCATCCATTGTCCGGACTGCGGTGCGGTGCCGGTCCCGCGCGATCAGCTCCCCGTGGTCCTGCCCGAGGACGTCAGTTTCGATCATCCCGGCAACCCGCTCGATCGTCACCCGACGTGGAAGCATGTCGCTTGCCCAAGCTGCGGCGGCGCGGCGGCGCGCGAAACAGACACGCTCGACACCTTTGTCGATTCTAGCTGGTATTTCATCCGCTTCGCCAGCCAGCCCGATGACCGGCCGTTCGACGCGGGCGAGGCCGAAAAGTGGCTGCCGGTCGCGCAATACATCGGCGGCGTCGAGCACGCGATCCTGCACCTGCTCTACGCCCGCTTCTGGACCCGCGCGCTGCAACGGCTCGGCCGCATCGCGATCACCGAGCCCTTCGAGGGCCTGTTCACGCAGGGCATGGTGACGCACGAGACATACCGTGCCGGCGACGGCAGCTGGCTCAGTCCCAACGAGGTCCAGCGCAACGGCGATGATTGGGTGCACATCGAGAATGGCGAGCCGGTGACGCTCGGCCGGGTCGAGAAGATGTCCAAGTCGAAGCGCAACACGGTCGACCCGGAGCCGATCCTCGCCAAATATGGCGCGGATGCGGTGCGCTGGTTCATGCTGTCGGACAGCCCGCCCGAGCGCGACCTCGAGTGGTCGGAGGCGGGAATCGAAGGCGCCTCGCGCTTCGTCCAGCGCGTCTGGCGGCTGGCCAGCGGCAGTACCGCGGCCGAGGGCGAAGACCTTGCCCTCAAGCGCAAGCTTCACCGCACCATCGCGACCGCCGGCGAAGCGATCGATGGCCTTCAGTTCAACAAGGCGATCGCCCAGCTCTACGAGCTGACGAGCGCGATCGAAAAGGCGCCGCCCTCTGCCACCCGCCACGAGGCGGTGCGGGCGCTGGTGCTGTTGGTAGCGCCGGCCGCGCCGCACCTCGCGGAGGAATGCTGGGCCGCGCTCGGCGAATCCGGGATGGCCGTCGATGCGGCCTGGCCGAGCTTCCATCCCGCGCTGCTGGTCGACGACCAGGTGACGCTCGCCATCCAGGTCAATGGCAAGCTGCGCGATACGTTGAGCGTCCCCCGCGGCCTCGACCGGACCGCCGCCGAAGAGCTTGCGCTCGCTTCGGACAAGATCCAGCGGCTGCTCAATGGCGCGGCGCCGCGCAAGGTGATTGTGGTTCCCGACCGGCTGGTGAATATCGTCGCATGACGCGGCGCGCGGCCCTCGCACTCGCCCTCTTCTGCCTCGCCGGTTGCGGCCTGCGCCCGCTCTACGGCGGCGGAAGTTCGGGCGCGGTCGCAACGACCCTGCGCTCCGTTACCGTCTCGCCGATCGGGGGCAAGAACGGTTGGCTGGTGCGCAACAAGCTGGTCGATCGGTTGGGCGATTCGGGTCCCGGGACCGCGACGTACCGCCTCGACGTTACACTCGACGACAATATTACCGCGTTCGGCTTGCGCAGCGACCGCGCCGCGACCCAGGAACGCCGTACCCTCCGCGCCCGCTTCCAGCTGGTCGATCTCAGCAACGGCTCTGTCGTGCTCGACGCCACCGCCGGCTCGGATGCCGGCATCGACATCGTCAGCTCGGAATATGCGACGGTGGCGGCCGAGCAGACCGCACTCGAAAATCTCGCCGACATCGTCGCCGACCAGATTACCGCGCGCGTCGCGCTCTACGCTTCGCGTACGGCGAAGGCGCAGTGAAGGCCACCAAGCCAACGATATCACGCGCTGTCGATCAGCCGGCGCCCGATACCCGTTTCTACCTCTTCCACGGTCCCGACGAGGCGCAATCGCGCGCGCTCGCCGCGCGGGTGGTGGAGGCGCTCGGCGCGAGCAAGACCATGATTCCGGCCAGCGCGATCAAGTCCGATCCGGCCACGCTTCTCGATGAAGCCAGCGCCATGAGCCTGTTCGGCGGCAAGCGCGTGGTCTGGATCGAACCCGCGACCAAGGACATCGAGCAAGGGCTCGTCGCATTGCTCGACGCTCCGGCGACCGAGAATCCGGTCGTCGCCATCGCTGGAGCGCTGACCAAATCCTCGCCGCTTCTGAAGCTGGCCGAAGCATCGCCGCTTGCGCTCGCATACGCGGCCTACGCGCCGGAAGGGCAGGATGCCGAACGCATGGTGATCGATCTCGGCCGCCGCTTCGGGCTCAAGATCGCTCCGCCGGTCGCCGCGCGTCTTGCCGACGGCTGTGGGAACGACCAGGGCGTGGTTGCTCAGGAGCTACAGAAGCTCGCCTTGTACGTCGACGCGTCGACGGAGGCTCCGAAGGAGCTCGATCTTGGCGCGATCGACGAGGTCGGGGCGGAGAGCGGGGAAGGCGATTTCCAGAAGCTTGCCGACCTTGCCCTGGGCGGCGAGATCGATTCGCTCGTCGAGGAGCTGACCCGCCTCAGCGGCGCGGGATCGGAAGCCATTCCGGTCGTTCGTTCGCTCCAGCGGCGGCTGCTAATGCTGGCGCCGGCGCGCGCCCGCATCGAGCACGGCGAGCGGCTTGACGCCGTCATGACGTCACTTGGAAAAGCGATATTCTTCAAGGACAAGGCCAAGGTCGGCCGGATGCTCAACAAGTGGAGTGCCGAAGACCTGGCGACCGTCGCCGAGCGCGCCGGCAAGCTCGAACGCTCGCTTATCTTCACCGCGGCGCCGGCCCGCGAGACGCTCGGCGAGGAGTTGCTGGCGATCGCGCGCAAGGCGCGAAGCCTCTAGCCGAGGCTGCCGACTAGATCGGCTCGCCGCTCAAACGCTGGCAGACCATGTCGAGTTGGTCGAGGCTCGAATAATGGAGCACGACCGTGCCCCCTTCGCCCTTGTGCGTGACTTCGACCTTGAGACCGAGAATGTCGCCGAGCTGGCGCTGGAGTGCTTCAAGGTCCGCGTCGGCCGCCTTGGCGGCATTGCGGGCGCTCGCCCGGCCAATGTCGTAGCCGGGCCCCGGCCGTCGCTTTTCGCGCCTCACCTGCTCTTCCGCCTGCCGGACGGATAGCCCCTTCGCGATTATCCGGCGGGTCAGCGTTTCGGGCTCGTCAGCGGTCGCAATCGCCCGCGCGTGGCCCATGCTGATATCGCCTTGCAATAGCGATTGCCTCACGAACTCAGGAAGATCGAGCAATCTCAGAAGGTTAGCGACGTGACTGCGCGACTTGTGAACGATTCGGCCCACTTCATCCTGGGTGTGGCCGTGGCGCGCGATGAGTTGGCGGTAGCCTTCGGCTTCCTCCAGCGGGTTCAAGTCCTGCCGCTGAATATTTTCGATCAGCGCCAGCTCGGCCGTGGTGGATTCGTCGATCTCACGGACGATCGCCGGAATGCTGTGCAGGCGCGCGCGCTGCGCTGCGCGCCAGCGCCGCTCTCCGGCAATGATCATATATTCCTCGCCCTTGGGGCGAAGCAGGATCGGCTGGAGAACGCCGCGCTGGCGAATCGAATCGGCGAGCTCGTCGAGCGCCGCTTCGTCGAACTGGATTCTCGGCTGCTCGGGATTGGGCCGGATCCGCGCGATCTCGATCTCGCGCACGCCGCCGCGCGACGCCGGCGCCTCCGTTGCGGCACTGGCCGGCCGCGCCGCTTCCCCGAGCAGCGCCTGAAGCCCCATGCCGAGACCCTTGGCCGGGCGTTCGCCGCTCATGCCGCTACCGCCAGCTGCGGAAGGCGTCCGATCAGCTCGCGCGCCAGCCGCACATAAGCTTCCGACCCGGGACATTTGAGATCGTAAATCAGGGCGGGAAGACCGTGGCTCGGCGCTTCGGACAAGCGCACGTTGCGCGGCACCACCGTCTCGAACACCGCGGCGCCGAGACAGGCGCGGACATCCTCGGAGACGGCCTGCGAAAGATTGTTGCGGCGGTCGAACATCGTCAGCGCCACGCCGAGGATCGACAGCTCGGGATTGAACGCGACGCGAATGCGTTCAACCGTCTGCAAGAGCTGGCTCAAGCCCTCGAGCGCGAAGAACTCGCATTGCAACGGGACCAGAAGGTGGCGCGCGGCGGCCAGCGCATTGACAGTCAGCAGCCCGAGCGAAGGCGGGCAGTCGATCAGGCAAATGTCCCAGCGGCCGACCGGTGTCGCGGCGAGCGCCTTGTCGAGGCGATGAGCGCGATCCTCGAGTCCCACCATTTCCACTTCGGCGCCGGACAAGTCCTGGGTGGCAGGCAGCAGGTCGAGGCGTGGGACGCGTGTCGCCACCGCGGCTTCCGACGCACTCGCGCGGCCGATCAACACGTCGTAACTCGAGCTCGACCGTTGCGCCTGCGAAATGCCAAGCCCGGTCGATGCATTGCCCTGCGGATCGAGATCAATCAGCAGGACCCGCCAGCCGATCGCGGCGAGCGCGGTCGCGAGGTTGATCGCGGTCGTCGTCTTGCCGACGCCGCCTTTCTGATTGGCCACCGCGATGCGGATCATCGTCTCGCCCTCACCCCTGTCGCGACGACGATCCAGGAATCGGCGTCAGTGACACTCTGTTCCACGTGGAACGCACCTTGCCATGCCTTTTGCGCTTCGGCCAGTTCCGCTTGCGCGCTTCGGCCCTTGGGCAGCACCCAACGGCTATTTGTTGTGGACAGATGTGCGGATATTTTCAGAAGTTGGGACAAGTTGGCGACGGCGCGCGCGGTGATCGTGTCGTATTTCCCCTCTGCGCGATCGGCCTTCGCATGCACCACGGTCGCATTAAGTCGGAGCGAGTCGCAGACCTTGTGGAGAAAGTCGGCGCGCAGGCGACGCGGCTCGATCAACGTGACCGGTCCCTCGACGAGGCACGCGATCACGATTCCCGGCAGGCCGGCGCCCGAACCAATGTCGACCCACGAGGCGCCGGCGCGCGGTTCGAAGCGCACCAGCTGGGCAGAATCGAGGATGTGCCGGTCCCACAGTTGGTCCAGCGTGGACGCGGCAATGAGATTTTGACGCCCACTCTCTTGTCTCAGAAGAGCGGAATATGCCTCGAGCTTGTCGAGTGTTTCACGTGAAACAGACCGCTCCGCTACCTCGGCGAGGCGCTTGATCATGCCGCCGCGCGGCGGCTGGCGGCGACATAGAGCGCCGAAAGCGCCGCCGGCGTCACGCCAGGCACGCGCGAAGCCTGGTCGAGCGTTTCCGGACTTGCCGACCGCAGCCGCTCCACCATCTCGTTGGAAAGTCCGGGAATTGCGGCATAATCGAGCGTGGCCGGAATCCACACGCGCGAGTCGCGCTGCACGACTTCCCACTCGCGCTGCTGGCGGGCGACGTACGGCGCATAAACCGCGTCCGCGCGTCCCTCCTCCGTCTCCGCCCAGGCCGCGCTCGCGCGCCGCGCCAGATGCGCCTCGATCTGCCCGCGACGCCGATCGGAGACGCAACCCGCCTTGATCGCCGTCGCGCCGAGACGCGAGGTCGCATTGTCCGCCCGCAGCGCGAGCCGATACTCGGCGCGCGCGGTCATCATGCGATAGGGTTCGCTAACCCCCTGCAGCGTCAGATCGTCGATCATGACGCCGATGTACGACGTTCGGCGATCGAACCGCACCTCGTCGAGATCCAAGGCCGCCGCCGCGGCGTTGAGGCCCGCCGCAAGCCCCTGCGCCGCCGCTTCCTCATAGCCGGTCGTCCCATTGATCTGCCCGGCCAGGTACAAACCCGGAAGCTCGCGTACCTGCAGCGTTTGGTTGAGCCGGCGCGGGTCGACGAATTCATACTCGACCGCGTAGCCGGGCCGAGCGATGCGCGCGCGCTCCAGACCGGGAATGGACCGCACGAACTCTTCCTGGACCTCGGCCGGGAGCGAAGTCGAAATGCCGTTCGGGTAGACAAGCGGATCGTCCAGCCCCTCCGGCTCGAGGAAGATCTGGTGCGCATCGCGGTCGGCGAAGCGCTTCACCTTGTCTTCGATCGACGGACAGTAGCGCGGGCCCCTGCCCTCAATCGCCCCGGCGAACAGTGGCGACCGATCGAAGTTGGCTCGGATGACCGCATGCGTGCGCTCCGTCGTGCGCGTAATCGCGCAGCGCAGCTGCGGCAATCGCCGCTCATCGGCCAGCGCAGACAGGCTCCAGGATTCGGAATCGCTTGGCTGCTCCTCGAGGCGGGCCCAGTCGATGGTCCGCCCGTCGAGGCGCGGCGGAGTGCCAGTCTTGAGACGGCCCTGCCCCAACCCAAGCTCGCGCACCTGGCTCGCCAGCGCGACCGAGGCGCGCTCATCGCGCCGGCCGCCGTCGATCACCTGCTCGCCCACGAACATGCGCGCATCGAGAAAGGTCCCGGTAGCGATCACAACCGCGCGGCAGGGCAACGTCCCGAGATTCGTCTCGACGCCGGCGATCCGACCGCCGCGCGTTACCAGCGCCAGCGCCTCGCCGACGATCAGATCGACGCAGCTCGCCCCAACCAGCTCGGCCACGGCGGCGCGATACAGTTCGCGATCCGCCTGGACCCGCGGCCCCCACACCGCGGGGCCCTTGCTGCGATTGAGCATCCGCCGGTGAATGGCTGCGCGATCGGCGGCGCGCGCCATCAGCCCATCGAAGACGTCGAGCTCGCGGACGAGGTGCCCCTTGCCAACTCCGCCGATCGAGGGATTGCACGACATCTGCCCGACGTCCTCGCGGCGGAAGGTGAGTAGACCGACGCGCGCGCCACGGCGCGCCGCGGAAGCCGCGGCCTCGCAGCCGGCATGGCCGGCGCCAATCACCAGGACATCGTGCATGCGCCGCGCCTTAGCCGATCAGTGTTTCACGTGAAACACGTTGCCATCCCTCCTCACTTGCCGAGGCAAAAGCGGCCGAACAGCGCGTCGAGCACGTCCTCGACCCCGGCGCGACCCGTCAGCCGGTCGAACGCGCCGCGCGCCACCCGCAACTGTTCGGCAAGCAGGACCAGGTCGCGCATCTCCGACCCTGCAGCCAGCGCCTCGCGGGTTTCCGCAAGATGACCGGCCTGCCGTCGGTTGAGCGCAATCGCGTCCTCAGCCGGCAGAACGGAGCGGGCCAGGTGCTCGATCGCCTCGAGCAACGGCTGCAGCCCGGCGCCGGAATGCGCCGAGACCGCCAGGCTCCCGTCGGGAGCCTCGGCGCGCCCCGGCAGATCGGCTTTCGCCTGGACCGTGAGCAGGCGCGCGTGCTCGGGCGCTGCGTTGGGCGGACCCAGCCAGACGAGGACGTCTGACGCATTCGCCAATCGTCCGGCGCGCTCGACGCCGATCGCTTCGACCCGGTCTCCGGTGGCGCGCAGGCCAGCCGTGTCGGTCAGGCGAATCGGCACACCGCCAAGCGCCAGCGGAATCTCGATATGATCGCGGGTCGTCCCCGGCACGTCAGTGACGATCGTCCGTTCCTCACCAGCTATCGCATTGATCAAGCTCGACTTTCCGGCATTCGGCGGCCCCGCGACCACGACTAGCACGCCATCCTTGAGCGGCTCGACGCGCGGACGCTCGAGCCAGGAATGCAACTCCTCCGCCAAGGCCTTGCAGTCGCGACCGAATGCGGGATCGAGACTGTCGTCCTCTTCGTCATAGTCGATGGCGCGTTCGGCGCGCGCGCAAAGCCCGAGCAGTTGTTCCTGCCATTCGCCGATCTGCTTTCGCAAGCCGCCTTCGGCGAGCGCCAGCGCGGCCTTGCGCTGGCTCTGAGTCTCGGCCTCGAGGAGATCGGCGAGTCCTTCCGCCTCGGTCAGGTCGATCCGGCCATTCTCGAACGCTCGGCGCGTGAACTCGCCGGCTTGAGCCGCCCGCAAGCCCGCGATCCCGGACAGGGCCTGAAGCACTGCGTCGACTACAGCGCGGCTTCCATGACATTGAAATTCCACGATATTCTCGCCCGTCGCGGTGGCTGGCGAATCGAAGCGCAGGACCAACGCATCGTCCAGCAACTCGCCCGATCGTGGATCGCGCAATGCCCGCACCGCGGCCGTGCGGACGTCAGGCAATGACCCGGCGAGCGCCTCCCCCGCGCGATGGGCATCGGGACCGCTGATCCTGATGACGGAGATCGCCGCGGGCGGCCTGCCGCTCGACAGAGCGAAGATGGTGTCGGCCACCGCCGGCCTCAGGTCAGCAGCGGCGCGATCACCGGCGCGACATGCCCCGCGCCCTCGTAGATCATTTTGAGCGCGACCCACAGGATCACGGCGAGGCCGACCCACGCGATCCATCGATAGCGCTCGATGTAGCGCGCGATCACATTCGCCGCGAGGCCCATCAGGATCACCGACAGAATGAGGCCGAAGATCAGGACGTACGGGTGATCCTTGGCCGCTCCGGCCACCGCAAGCACGTTATCGAGGCTCATGCTGACGTCGGCGAGCGCCACGCCCCAGGCGGCGGCGGCGAAGCTCTTGGCGGGTCTCAGGCCCGAATGCTCGTCGCCCTCGATCTCCTCGCAGCCGGGGCTCTCGTTCCTGTGCTGGAGCTCGCGGTACATTTTCCACGCGACCCACAGCAGCAGGATGCCGCCGGCGAGCACGAGCCCGACAATCTGCAGCAATTGGCTGACGACCAGCGCAAAGGCGATTCGCAGCACGAGCGCCGCGAGCACGCCGATCATGATCACCTTGCGGCGCTGTTGCGCGGGCAGGCCGGCTGCCAGGGCGCCGACGACGATCGCATTGTCCCCGGCAAGCACGATGTCGATGAAAACGATCTGCAGGAACGCGGTGACGGCACTGCCGGATAGGAAATCCATTGTCAGACGCTAGCCGAGGCCGAGCACTTGCCTCAACCCCAGCACGTGCTCGCCGCCGGCCCATCCCTCGTAGATCATGCTGAACGCGACCCACAGGATCACCCCGAGACCGATGTAATTGATCCAGGAATAGCGCTCGATCAGCTTGGCCACGAAATTCGCGGCAAGCCCCATGAACAGCACCGAACAGGTGAGGCCGATGAACAGCAGCGCGGGATTCTCGCGCGCGATCGAGGCGACCAGCAGCACATTGTCGAGGCTCATGCTGAGGTCGGCAAGGGTGATCGCCAGCGCCGCCTGGAACAGCGTCTTCGTCGGTGGCGGACCCTCGACGGTCGTGGTCGCCGGGTCGTCGGCGACCACCACCGCCCTCGGATGCATCTCGCGCCACATGTTGTAGGCGACCCACAGGAGCAGCAGGCCGCCGGCGAAGACGAGCCCGGTAACCTTGAGCAGC
>Ga0207647_10004744_pt1 | contig 10069 bp, 7 predicted proteins | sample KBSCornC2_FD_184295 | JGI IMG/M metagenome (GOLD analysis project Ga0207647, IMG submission 184295) | Corn rhizosphere microbial communities from Kellogg Biological Station, Michigan, USA - C2 (SPAdes) (version 2) | ecosystem: Host-associated > Plants > Roots > Rhizosphere ...
TCGATGAAGCGAGCGAGGTTCATCACCGGCTGCAGATGCGCGCGGCCTGATTGCAGTCTAGCAATCACTTGATTAGGCTTTGATCGACAAGCTTGCGCCGTTCGGCGACATAGATTTATCCGAAGAGACCCCATTTTGAGCATCCACGCGTTTTCGCTCACGCCCTCCCCCCGTACCCGCGCTCTTGCTGCCCTTTCCGGGCTGGCCTTGCTGGCTGGCTGCGCGGCGTTACCGTCGAGCGGTCCGACGGCCGGCGAGATCCGCCGCGGCGTCAAGGACCAGAACGAAATGGGGTTCAAGATCGTCGACATCGACGCGCCGCTGGTCGAGGAGATCAATATGCGCGATGCGGCGGCGGACGCGGCACAGCCGACCTTGTCCAGTCTGGCGCGCGAGGGCCGTAACGATGTGGTCGGACCGGGCGACCTGCTTTCGATCGGCGTTTATGAGGTCGGCATCTCGCTGTTTGGCTCCTCGGGCGGGGCGGGCGGTGTGATGGATCCGGCTGCCCGGGCGCAGACCTTCCCGGAAGTGCTGGTCGATCGCGAAGGGACGATCACTTTGCCTTATGTCGGCCGGCTGGAAGTGGCCGGGCACACGACGGCCGAGATTCAATCGATGATCGTACGCGGGCTGAAGGGCAAGTCCCAGAGCCCGCAGGCGCTGGTTGCGATCAAGCAGGCCATTTCCAGCACCGTTTATGTCGCGGGCGACGTGCATCAGGCGGGCCGTTACAATCTGACGCTCCAACGTGAGCGGTTACTCGATGCGATCGCGCTAGCAGGCGGCGCCACCAACTCCGCGGAAGATACGGTGGTGCGCTTCAATCGCGGCAGCCAGTTTTTGGAGGAGCGACTCGGCCGCATCCGCGCGGGTGCGGCGGACGATCTGGTCTTGATCCCGGGAGACCGCATCGAACTCCTCAAGCGGCCGCGCAGCTTCATCTCGCTCGGCGCGACCGGCAAGGTCGAGCAAATCGATTTCCAGACCGGTGAGGTTTCGCTTGCAGAAGCCGTAGCGCGCGCCGGGGGCCCGACCGACGCCGTCGCCGACCCCTCCGCCGTGTTTCTGTTCCGTTATGATCCGGCAGTCCCCGGCGGTGCCGAGAAGCCGGTCATCTATCGACTGAACATGCTTCAGCCCGCGAGCTATTTCCTATCGCAACGCTTTACGGTGCGCGACAAGGATGTGATCTACATCGCCAACGCGGCGGCCAATCGCCCCGCTAAGATGGTCAACATCATTAATCAGCTATTCTCGCCGTTCGTAGCGGCCCGCGCTGTTACGCGGTAGACCAGACGCGATTTCTGATTGAATTGATTGGCGATAACCGCGGAAGAGGCTCCTGATTCCACCTGCCGGCTGAGATGGAGGCAGGGGCGGCGTGACTATTATAGCAATGATCTGCGTGAAAGAGCGGCCGCGGCAGTGGTGGTGCCTGCTGTGGCCTCCTCCGGTCATAGTTTCGTCCGGGCAGGCCGAGTCGAAAATGGGGCGGGCGACGACAATCGATCGCTTAACAGATCCTCAATGGCAGCGAACACCTCCTCGGGAGTGATCTGACGCAGGCAGGCAAAATCCTTGCCGCAATCTTCCCCATCCTCGCCGATAGCACAGCCAGCACAGGGCACGCGCCGGCTTATTATGCGACCGCTTATCTCTTGCCCCCACTCGCTCCAGTTCAGCCGCGCCATATGCAAGCTGACGACCGGAACGCCGCGCAAGGCCGCGAGATGCTTCGGACCTGAATCGTTGCCGACGAATACTGCGCAATGAGAAAGGAGGGCGTCAAACTGAGCAAAGGGGATCTGACCGGTGATGACATGAAGCCGTGCCGAATGCCTGCTTTCCGCAGCCCGTGGGGCAGTCCCTGCACCATCCGCAAACAGGACCACTTTTAGGTCGGTGCGATTGAGCAGCATCTGCGCCAGCATGTCGAAGTGTGGCCAACGGCTGTGGACGAGGCGTGCGCCCGCATGGACAACGGCATATCGCTCGTCCACCCCGATGCCCAACTCGTGCAATCCCGCACGGTCGGAATTACGCATGGGCTCGGCCCGGTTCTGCGACATTGCCGCCAGCCCTTCGACCAGCAGGACCATTTTTCGGGACGGGGGTATGATCTCGATGTTGTTGATCGGATCATGGGCGTTGAACTCAAGCCCGGCGTCCAGCCACGGCGACTGCCGATCCTTGAAACCGTAGAGGAATTTCGCACCGGTCAGCAGGAGTAGCGGACGGGATTCATCACCTTCGCTGAGGTCGATCGCGATATCGAAGCGGTAAGGGGCGAGCTGGCGCCGGAGCCGGTCCTGCCCCTCGAGTGAAAGCACGCGCCGCCGCTCGGTTGCGCTTTCCCCGAAATCGACGCTCACGATCTCATCGAACAAGCGCAATTGATCGGCCAGAATGACATTGGCGGGCTTTATGAGGCCAACCATGCGCGCGTCGGGAAACAAGGCGCGCAGACGCCGGATTGCGGGCACCGAACACACGAGATCGCCCAATTGGTCGACGCGCTGGACGAGAATCGTCCGCACGGGATCAGGCAGCAGCTCCCTTTTCACGGCTCGCACCATGCTCGGCCGTCCGTTGACCGTCTCTTCGACCGAGCCTGGGCCGGTCGAGACGAGGGAATCCGATCCGAGGTGATCCTCCTCCTCGACAGGTGGTGCGACCAGCACTGTCTCGCCATGCCGTCGCACTCGGCGACCGTTCGTATCAACAAAGTCGAGTTCGATCCTGTGCCGACCCGAGGTCACGTCCGAGAAGTCATGCCACAAGTTGAAGACATATTTTGTCTGCGGCTCGGCTCCGCCTTCGATCGGATAGGCCTGCAGCGGCTCAGCGAGCACGGTCTCCCCGTCTATCCGTAGGCGGATCTCGGAAAGGCCCGGCGGGGCGATCCTATAGCCGCGGATCGCCTCGATCCCGCGCAGTAGTTTGAGATCACCCCAACGGCTATGCTTCCGTCGCGCCCCTAGGCGGAAAAGGCGCAATATATTGCGCTCGGTGGCCGGTCCCGCTCCGTCAGCGCGCGGCAGCAATTCGGGAATGACCCAGTCGGGGGGCGCGGCACCGTGCCCATCGTTTTCCGTGGGAATGGGTTCGCTGACCGAAGCCAGCTCGCGTTCGGCTTCGCGCCAGCCCGGCTGCAGCTTCAGGGCGCGCAGATATGCAGCTTTGGCAAGTTCCGGTCGGCCGGCAACCTTATAGAGATGGCCCATCTGCAGCGCGAGATCGGCGTCTTTGGGCAGGTCCAGCGCCGCGCGCTCATATTCCTCTCCGGCGCCGACCAAATCCCCGGATTCCTTGAGCATGTGCCCGCACTGGATGCGGACGCGCGCTTTGTCGGGGTTGAAGCGCAATGCCTCCTGATAAAGCTGGGCCGCGATTCCGAACTGGCGCGCGTCGTGTGCAGCTTTGGCACGTGCGACAAGTCGTCGCGCCGTCCTCGCGGGGGACGAAAGTGGAACTTCGCGTATCAGCGACCGGATCATCCTCGGCAGCAACGTTAGGCCTCTTCCCCAAAAATCGCGCCGCCGGCGATTACGCCGATGGTCTCCAAAAGGCTACTCCACAGGACGCATCATCCTGCGGCTCGCGACAAGCCGGCTATAGGCCGATCGATCTTTACAAGCTGGTCTGAATTTGGGGGAAAACCTTTCAGCAAGGTGGAGCAGCAATGACGACAGTCTGGCTCCTCTGGCGGCGATGCCGCACGCAGCGGGCTAGGATCTCCAGCGCATGCCGCCCGCGCGCGAAACCAGCGCTCGTAGGGCAGCGACATGCTGCGACTTGATTGTCCAAGTGATTGTTCGGCATATTCGTAGGTCACCACATCACCGGTGTCGGTGCCTTGAGCGAGATCCGACCGACGACGCTGAAAGATAGTAATCGAGCATGACGCCGAAATCACCGCGACGCGATAATCAGATGGTCAATTTAGATGGTCATGACGCTGCTTTGGAAAGGTCGGGCGCCGCTCCAAACCCCTTCGCGGCGACACTGGCGGCAAGAGCAAGATGATACAGCGAGCTGGCCGGTACATAATCGACGAGCGCCGCGCCTTGCGCGTCCAAGTGATCCACCCATCCGCCCGCGAAGGGGCGATTGAGGAAACGCTGCATCAATGTGGACGCTATCGATTCGGCAAAGCGTCGGGCATCGGTGTCCCCCCTGGCGTGCCGCATCGACGCAGCTTTGATCGCCTCGGTATGAGGCCAAACGCGCCGCGAGAGCTTTAGCGGAGCTAGTTCGGGCGAAAGCTCGTCGATGATCAGCCCGTCAGCCGAGAGCCCATAACCAGTCGCGCTCTCGTAAAGCGCAGCCATTTCTTGGCCGAGATCCTCACCTGTCAGAGCTGCATATTCGCCGAGAAGCCATGCCCATTCAAAATGATGGCCAGGCTCCCACACGGCGCGATCAGCAATCGACCAGTCAGACCTGAAATATTCCAGAAGCAGCCCGCCTTTGAAGAAGTGGCGGCGAAACAGTGCCACCAGCTTGGTCGCGCGCTCGATATGGCCGCGTCCAGGTGCCGCCCGCTCGAGAAAGAGATACGCCTCGAGGAGGTGCATGTGCGGATTCTGTCGCTTCTCCGCGGGCGCAGGCAGCGCATCGAACAGGCCGCCATTGCTGGGATCGGTCAGCCGTCGCTCAATGAAACGAATGGTGCGGTCGGCCAATTCGAGCAACGCGGCATCGCCGTTCACGCGATATAATGCGGCGATCGAGAAGAGCACGAAGGCATGAGCATAAGCATCCCGGGTCGTCGACGTGATGGTTGCGTTCGCAGGATCGATTGCGAAGGCGAAGCTGGTCTCGTCGCCGCTGTCGCTTGCGAAGTCACGGCGCAGTGAGGCCATGGCGATCTCCGCCATCCTGTACGCATCGTCATTCCACCCCTGTTCGGTGGCATGGGCGAATACGAAGATCTGCCGGGCTTGCACCATCGATCGGTGCGGCACGGCGAGCGGCGCGCCCGCCGAGTCAAGCCGCTCGCGGAAGCGACCCGCGGCTGCGTCAAAGCCGCGCTCCGTCCATAGCGGCAGCGCCGTTTCACGCATCCAGTTGATATAGTCTTTCAGCATTTTCTCGCCATTCTGCCTTGCGGGGACCTAGTGGGATGGCTTCAATGGTTTAGGAATTTTCGGACGGCACGCGCGAGATCGCCGATGTTTGATGATATTAGCAGCGATGGTATCCCCGCCGAAATGGCGCTTTCTGCGTCGCTGGGTTTGTCGCCGATCAGAAAACTGCCTTCAGTACGCACATTCCAGTCACGCATGGCTCGACGAATCATACCCGCGCCGGGCTTGCGATCCTCATGCTCCATGGCGAATTCCCCGACAGTCCCCTCGGGATGGTAAGGGCAATAATAAAAGGCATCTATATGCGCGCCAGCGTGGGCCAGCGCGGCATTCATATGCGCGTGGAAGGACTCCACATCGGCGATCCCGTATAAGCCTCGCGCAACACCGGACTGGTTGGTCACAACCAGCACGCGATAGTCGGCCTTGTTGAGCAGGCGGATGGCCTCAACCGCCGTCGGGGTGAACTCCAGATGTTCCGCCCGATATGTGTAGCCGTGGTCGACATTGATCACCCCGTCTCGGTCGAGGAAGGCGGCCGGACGGGCTTCGAGTTGGATAGAACCAGTCTGCGTCATCGGATGAGGGCGGCGCGCGCGCTATTCGGGCGCGCGCCGTTCCGGTCAGGCGGCATGTTCACGTACGCCGGCGATCATCAGCCAGCCGATCGAATAGACCAGGAGGAGAGCGATCACCACGGTGGCGAGAATCCGCCACCGTTCGGGATACGTTGCTTTTACGGGCATGTTGGCATCGACGACGCGCACCAGATAAAGCTGCTGCTGCAGCGCCTGTTCGCGCGCTTTCTCCAGACCGGCGGCTGCTGCCTCATAGCGCTTGGCGAGGAATTCACGGCGGAGCAACAGCGCTTGATAGCCGCTAATATCATTGGCGATCGCACCGCTGTCTCCGACCAGCCGGCCGGCTTGCGAATCTACCTGCGCCTGCAGGGCCTCCACGTGCGCCGCGAGCGCTTGGTATTGCGGACTGGTGTGACTGATCATTCCTCCCATCGCGTTGAGCTGCGCGCGTGCCGCCGCGAGCTGTCCTCGCAACGTGGAGACCAGTCCGAGTTGCGCTTGGCCTGATGCCTGCGGGTCGATATCGCTGCGATTGCGACGGAAGGCGGTCATCTGAGCATCGGATACCGCTAGCGCATTCTCCGCCTCGGCTAATTGCCTCCGCGAATTGGCAATCGCGTCGTTGAAGCTGCGCGCGTTGAGCATGTTCACGCGCTGCTCACCAATCTCGATCAGGCGGCGGGCAATTTCATAGCTGTCTTGCGGCGTGAAGCTGTGCACCTTGATCACGGTAATGCCGCTTTCAGTGTTGAACTTAACGTGCACCTGCTTCTGGTAATACTTGAGTAAACGTTCGGGGCTCGGATGCTGAGAATGTAGCCGGCTCAGTATATCAACGCCTGGACGGCGGAACCGCTCGACCAGCCGGTCATGTGCCCGGAGCGCCGCCACGGCGTCGTGTGATGTGAGGTAATCGGCGAGGCTCATAGCCTCATTCTGACCGCTGTTTGCTCCTGTCACGAGACTAAGCGCGGCACCGACACCCGTCGTGGGTGTGATCGAGCCACTGTTCGAGCGGACCAATATATGGGCCTCCGATTCGTACTGATTGGAAGCATAAGCGAATAGGTAGAGCGAGACGAGCAGTGATGGTAGCACCACGATACCAAGAAACCATCGCCGGTCCCAAATCCAGCGCCCAGCCCGCGCAAGCCGGCCGCCTACCGGGTCGGCCGGTTCTACTGGGTGCGTTATGAATCCATGGGTATTCATTGACTGGTCCTAGACTAATCTGGTCGCGGGAGAGGGGGCTTGGCGCTGCGTTCTAACTTAAGACAGATGTATTTTTTCGCGCATGCGCCGCATCATTATTAGCCCGACCCAAGTAGAAACCAGGCAGACAGCACTGATATAGCCATAAAATGCGTATTCATCCGTGCAAGATTCGAAATAGCCATAACGGGCAATCTCGAAGATCGTGGTGCTGGGCAGCCATTCCGCCCATTCCCGGATGGATGGCGGTAACCATTTCATTTGGTAGAATGCACCGGAAAGGCCCGTCATGAAGTAGGTATAAGAGTGTATCAGGCGTCCAAGCGTACGGTTTTCATACGTGAAGGCGGTGATAAGTAAAGAGTGGCCTAGGCAGTACCACCACATAAGAAACCAGCCAAGCATGAGATAAAGTGGTCGCGCGGGAGGGTCGGCCATACCAACGCAAACGATAAGCGTCATGATGATGAAAAATGTCATAAAAACCGACGCGAACTCCAGTATCGCCCGGGCAATAACCATGTCTAATACTGTAACAGATCTGTGATAGAGCAGAGGCGCATTCGCTTCGACGATGCCCTCCGATCGATTAACGATACCGCGGAATAGAATAAAGACAATATAGCCTAGAACGCCGAACGGCAGCGGCTTAACATCGGTGCCATATTCCGTGTGGCCGGTTTCATAGTGTAGCAAGCCGATGACCGAAGCGAGCATCATCGGCTCCAAGAACATCCACAGATAGCCGACATTCTCGCGCCCGTAGCGGGTATGTAACTCGCGCAAAATCAGCGCACCCAGCACGCGCATTTGGACATGGAGTGCAGTTAGGAATGAACGGGCGGCGGGCGGCGCCGCAGGGAGCGAGGTAGTCATGCGCCAACCTTATGCAACAGCTCTAGCACAATGGCGATATGCTTAGGCCATGTGGGTGCGCGCCAGGTGCGGAGTCGTGCCGCTTGCGCGTTGCGTTCGGCAGAATGGGGCGCGGCGAGATCGTCGATCGCCCGCTGCCAGGCAGGTCCATCGAGCGGGTCGAGGAACAGGGGCACGCCGCCCCCAGCCTCGCGCAGAGCCGGCAGGTCGCTGCAGACCACGGGCACGCCCAGCGCCAGCGCCTCGCTGACGGGCATCCCATAGCCTTCGGCGAAGGAGGGCAAGAGCAAGCCGCGCGCGCTGCCGATCATTGCCTGGACGAGGCGGTCCGGCAGGCCCGCATGTTCCTCGACACAGCCGGCCAAAGCAGGGCAGCGTTCGAGCAGGTCGATCACCTGCTCATTCTCCCAACCGCGTCGGCCGATCAGAATCAGTCGAGGTACCACCTGTGGCCCGTGCCGCTCCGCCATCGCCCGCCAGAGATGGAGCAGCAGAAGGTGATTTTTGCGCGGCTCGATGGTGCCGACGCACACGAAATAAGGCCTGTCGGCGACGTAAGGCGCTACCGAGGGCCCCGTCTCGGTCCCAAGATGCGCGACCGTCGTGAGCGGTCGACGCGACGCGCGCGCCAGCCAGGGGCCGAGCGCATCCAGCGTTGCCTGTGAATTGGCGATGATTCCGTCGGACTGGGACACTACCGTCTCCATCCGTCGCGCGTGCAGCGCTGCTCCGCCCGGACGCGCATATTCTGGATATTGGATAGGGATCAGATCGTGCACCAGGCAGACCAGCCGGGCATTCTCACGCCGCAGGAAACTGCGCATCAGGGCGGGCTTGATCAGATTGTTGGGGGATGGCTGGAGGTAGATGCTTCTTTCGCTCGCCTTCGCCAGCCGCGGCCGCAGCGCGAGAAGCGCCTTGGCTGCAAAGAAACGCAGTGACTGCCGGCCGAGACCCTCGTCCTGCCATCTTTGCTCTGTCGCATCCAGGAAGCGCGTGACCGCTTCGGCCGGCAATCGCCCGTATAATCCGCTGGGATGTACCGCTGCAAAGCGCAGCCGATCCGGGGCAGCCGCGAGCAGGCCTCGCGCATAGGCCATCTCGACGCGGTCGACCCCCGTCGGGGTAGGGTGCAGCACGCGGGACAGGAGTCGCGTGATGTCGAGGATGATTTCGCTCACTCGGCCGCTAATCTGCTCGCCAGCGCGCCAAGGTCTACCCGTTCGGCACGGACCTCGGCCAGCACCTCCGCCACCGTCCGAGCTACGCGCTCGAGCTGCGCGGTTTCGTGGAGCGAAGAGAGGAAGAAGCGCAACCGCGCTGCCTGCTCGGGCACGGCGGGATAAATGATCGGCTGGACGTTGATGCCCCGCTCGAAGAGACGGTCAGCGGCACGTGCCGCGACGATCGAGCTTCCGGTCATGATCGGCACGATCGCGGCGCCGATCGACGGCCCGGTATCGAGACCGTGCGCGCGCGCGGCTTCCAGGAAGTGTCGGCCATTGGCCTGCAATTGGGCAACCCGCGCGGGTTCTGCCTGCATGATTTGCAGGCTTGCAAGGCCCGCCGCAGCGACGGGGGGCGCGAGACCCACCGAATAGACGAAGCCGGGCGCGCTGTTCTTGAGATAGTCAATGAGTGCGGCGGAACCGGCGATATAGCCCCCGCAGCCCGACAGCGTCTTGCTGAGGGTGCCCATCCAGATGTCGACATCGGCCGGATTCACGCCCGCATGTTCGGCTATGCCATGGCCGCTGGCACCCAGCACGCCCAGCGAATGGGCCTCATCCACCATCAGGTGCGCGCCATGCGATTTGGCGATTGCGACCAACCGGGCGAGATCGGGCACGTCGCCGTCCATGCTGTAATGACCCTCGACCACGATCAACGCGCGATTGGCGTTGCCGCGCGCGGCCGCAAGCAATCGCTCCAGCTCGTTCATGTCATTATGCGGGAAGGCGATACGCTGCGCGCCGCTCGCCAGAGCGCCTTGGACAATGCTGTTATGGCTCAGCGAATCGTGCAGGATCAGGTCATCACGACCGACCAGATGTCCGATCACCGTGACGTTCGTGGCATGGCCCGATACGAGGACGATCGCATCTTCGGCTTGATAGGCTTCCGCCAGGGCGCGCTCGAACTCGCGATGGATCGGCCGCTCACCGGAAACGATCCGGCTAGCCGAGACCGACGTGCCATAGCGGTCGATCGCCTCTTTGGCCGCTTGGGAGACGCGCGAGTCGCCGTTCAGGCCGAGATAATTGTACGAAACGAAATTGTCGTAGCTCTTGCCGTCGATGACGGTGG
>Ga0207647_10004745_pt1 | contig 10067 bp, 7 predicted proteins | sample KBSCornC2_FD_184295 | JGI IMG/M metagenome (GOLD analysis project Ga0207647, IMG submission 184295) | Corn rhizosphere microbial communities from Kellogg Biological Station, Michigan, USA - C2 (SPAdes) (version 2) | ecosystem: Host-associated > Plants > Roots > Rhizosphere ...
CGTGTTGAGTGTGGGTTGTGTCGTGCTGCTATGGAAGTCGTCGCGATCTGAGAACATTCATCCGATAGTTGAGAAGTCTCCGCTGTCGTTTAAGCGACGCCTCTACTGGATCCTGTTGGCTTTTATTCCGTCGAGCTTGCTGTTTGGCGTTACTACTTACATCACAACGGAAATCGCTCCCACGCCGCTGCTGTGGACCATTCCGTTGGCGCTTTACCTCGTTACGTTCGTGCTCGCCTTTGCGCGCCAGCGCTGGCTTTCCGAACAAGTCACAAGTACTGCGCTCGGCGGATTGGCGTTGCTACTAACTCTGGTACTTTCTGCAAACGCGACTGAACCAACAACAGCCATCGTGCTGTTACACCTTTGCTTCTTCTTCATTGCCGCGCTCGTATGTCATGGCAAGTTGTCTAGTGATAGGCCAGAGGCAACACGGCTCGCTGAATTCTACTTGTGCGTTGCGATTGGAGGGATGCTGGGAGGTCTTTTTAACGCCTTGATAGCTCCGATCGTTTTCAAGACCTTGGTTGAGTACCCGTTGGTGGTGGTGCTCGCATGCTTGATGAGACCGCGTGAGACCACAGAAGATTCGTCGCGTGATCGTTTGTTGGATTTTGTGTTGCCGGTGGGCGCCGGAGTGGTCACGGTGGCACTGGTCTTTCTTATCAATCAGTACGATGTTCGGCCCGGCGTCGCGGTGGCGATTGTTTTTGGAATTCCGTTGTTGATGATCAATCACCGTTTTCGCAACCGGCCGGTTCGGTTTGCGCTCGCTCTCGGCGCGGTCATGTTGGCAAGCGTTATCTATGCCGAAACTCAGAACCGCACCCTGCACGACGAACGGAACTTCTTCGGAACCTTGAGCGTGAGGCTCGATCCATCAGGCGCCACTCATATTCTTTTACACGGCAATACAATTCACGGCCGGCAGTTTGTCAATCCGAGTCTTCAGACGGAGCCGCTTTCATACTTTCATCGCGAAGGGCCACTCGGGCAGATCTTCGACGCCTTTAACCATAATCCTGCGTCGCCGAATGTTGCTATCGTCGGATTAGGCGCTGGTTCAATGGCATGTTACGCGCGACCGGAGCAGCATTGGACCTTTTACGAGATCAACCCCGCAGTTATCGGCATTGCGCGAAACACCGACTATTTTACTTACTTGCAGAAGTGTGCAGTTGGTCCAATGCAAATACTCCTGGGTGACGCGCGTCTGCAACTGCAGAATGCGCCCGATCACTATTACGGCCTCATCGTACTGGACGCTTTCAACTCCGACGCGATTCCGGTTCACCTCCTGACGCAGGAAGCAATTACGCTTTACACGTCGAAACTGGCGACCGGTGGGATGCTGGCGTTTCATATCTCCAATCGTAGTCTCAAGCTCAATACGGTTCTTGCCGATCTGGCTACGCACAGTGGTGCAACGAGTCTCAGCTTTGCTGACGGAGAGTTTGACCCGGTTAGAGGCAAGGATCCTTCCGAGTGGCTCGTGATGGCGCAGCACTCACCGGCGCTGGACGTGTTGGCCCAAAACCCTCGCTGGCGCGCGCTTCAGGGACATGCAGAATCAGACGTCTGGACCGACGACTTCTCGAACATTCTGCGCGTTTTTCGGTGGTACTAAAACGTGGATTTCTTTAGGGCGCCTTGGCCAGCAGTTCTTTGAGTTTCCCAAGCTGATCGTCCAGAGTTCCGGACATCCAGGTTTCGGGAGCCTCTTTGATGGCCTCGTTCTTTTCCGTCTCAGCGCGTTCTGACTGGCCGGTTCCTACCAGCGCCTCGATCAATGTTGCTCGCAGCCAAAAAACCTGCTCCCGATCAACATCACCCTTGTCATCTTTCACGCCCGCCTTGAGTCGCTCCTCGCATAACTCGATAACGCGACGTCGCACACGCTCTGCCCATACGAAGTCGGCAATTGCCTCACGTTGCGGAGTTGTACTCTCGGCTGCTCGCACGTTGAGCATGAAGGCGTAGTTAATACCGTTGTAGTGATCATCCTTGAGGTGAAACCCTTTCCCGTAGGAGCGAATCGACTCTTCGAGATCTTTCTTTTGTTTATCCAATTCCCATAGCTGCTTGTGGATCGAGCCCCAGATCCCAAGAGTTTCCGGATCGTTGCTGGTCTCGGGATTCAACTCCGACAGGATAGTCTTCGCTTCAGCGAGCGCGGTCTTGTAATCCGGCTGCTTGCCTTTGTAAGTAGCCAGAGCCAACTGTTGTGTGATGAAGGGGTCGGCCGGCATCTTTAGTTTAAGTTGCTCCAGGGCAAACTTCGCTCCGGCCCAGTTAGGTTTGGCTGCGGCCCGTGCGTCGCGAAACATTTTCATCAAAATAGTGACTGTTTGATCTTCCGCCGCCACGGGTGCTGCTGGTGACACAACGCCGGGTTGAGTGTCTGTATCTTCACTCGACTTCGAGCCCAAAGATGGGAGGAAAGTGTGGACGGGACTATCGACTTCGTTGTCCTCGACGAGTTTCTTAATCGCTTTCGTCAGCTCCTCTCGCGCAGCCGCGGCATCTTCCGCGTCGATATACTCACCTCCATGTTTGTAAGTCCGTATCAACAAACTATGGATGTCGAAAGGGAACTTGAAATTCTTTTCGGCTATGACGATAGTCGTCCAAGGGCGCAAAGCGTGACGGACGCCCAGCTCGTAGATGGCGTTGGAGTTTGATGTCGAAAGATCGGCGACAACAACGTCGGCATCCAGCAGCAATTCATACATAGGCTTGTCGATGATTCCCGAATGGACCACGTCGTCGGCCCTGATACATTCAAGGCCGGCGTCATTCACTGCCGGTTTGATGATGGTGCGATAGGTCTTATCAAGATCGTAGGCCTTTTGCTGTTGGAAGTCGGTCTTAGTGCCGAATCCCATCACGACAAAGCATTTCTTTTTGGGGGTTGTTTCGTCGGACATAATTTTTCCCTGTAATATCGGGGGCCGTGCAAGGAAGCACAGAAGGATGAGTCAATCCTCCTGTGCTTTTTGTGCCTCTTTGTGGCTAAACAGAAACGTTACCGCGTTAATTCTGAAGTCAGAATAGCTCCGTTAAGACTCGGAATTACGGCAGAAATCTTCAACACTCTCCGGCTTGCTTTATCGATCCAAACGGTCTGCTTGTCGGCATCGTTGTCGGCTGCAACTATCTCCAACTTATAGGCGTCGAACGTGCCTGCCGGAACAGTGACGCTCTCAGTCCCAACGACTTTCAACTGTTTCATCTGCGGCTTTTGCTTCATCACATCGAAATTTCGAAAACTCAAACTGTAACCATCGGCCAGCGGAAGCGAAGCAATCACTTCAAACGTACCCGCTCCATCGGCGAACAAAGCACCGCCGGGATCTACGTCAATCGGTTTCGACTGGCCGTTCATGTTCGTGGTGCCGGTGACTTTATTCGGTGATACGTTCATTTCAATCGTTATTGGACCCTGTTGGATCAACCGATGCTTCAGTAACAGACTTCCTTTCTCGATCGTGGTGACATCGACAATCGGGCCTTGCGGAGTTTGCGCCGTTTCATTGACGGTCCATGCTCCGTTTTCTTCCTTGATGTCCGTTTGCATGGTGAGTGGAATCTCCTGGCCTCCGAGAGCAATCGACGCCTTGTAATTGTGAGTGCCTGGCCGCAGATCGACCGCCGGTTTCGGTGTCTCAGCGGATGCTGTCACCATCTTCGGCATCGTCACCGTCTTTGGATCGACTGTGATTTCGTTCAGACGCTGCGACACTTCGGAAGTCATACTTTCCTGATAGCGCCCGCCGAGATATTTCGCGAGAAACTTCTCGGCACTCGCAAACATCGCCATGTTGTTCACCGGGCGAGCAAAGCCGTGTCCTTCATCCGGCGCCACCATGTACTCAACCGGAAATCCTCGATCTCTCAGCGCGATTACAATCTGGTCTGACTCGCGTTTATTAACACGCGGATCATTAGCGCCCTGAATCACGAACAGCGGCGTTTTGATTTTTGCAGCCGCAGTTAAAGGCGACTGGCGCAACAACTGCGCTTTTCCTTCAGGCGTGTTGGGATCACCCATGCGCTCGTGGAAAAGCTTTCGACCCTGTTCCCAGTACGGCGGAATCGATTCGAGCAAGGTGATTAGGCTTGATGGTCCAACAATCGAAACACCAACCGCATAAACGTCAGGTGTAAACGCGACTCCCGCCAGCGTCGCATAGCCACCATACGATCCGCCCATGATGCCAATCTTCTTTGGATCGGCAATGCCCTGAGAGACGAGATACTTCGCACCCCAGGTCAGGTCGTCCTGCATCTTGTCGCCCCACTGCTTGTTTCCAGCGTCAATAAACTTCTTGCCGTAACCAGTCGAACCACGGAAATTCGGTTGCAGGACAGCATAACCGCGGTTGGCGAGAAACTGCGCCAGACCGTTGTAGCCCCAGCTATCGCGATACCATGGACCACCGTGTGGAAAGATCACCGCGGGTAGATTTTTCGCTTCGACGCCTTTAGGCAAGGTTAGATAAGCCGGGATTTCCAAACCGTCAGACGACGGGTATGTGACAGCCTTCATTGGAGCCAGATACGACCGGTTCAACTTCTCGCGTATCTGATACTGCAGTGTCAGTTTCTTGGTGGTGCGATCGTACAGGTAGGTTGAACCGGGATCCGTATCGGCGCTGGCGCCGATGATCCATAGCTTTTCGTCTTTGGTCGAAGATGCGAAATTGAATTCCTTGCCGGGAAGTTGTTTCTGGAGGTTTTTATAATCAGCTTCGAAGCCCTTGTCTTTGAAGTAAATTCGTTCGCGTTCGTCGTCGTAAGTTGTGGCAATCAGATCATCGGAAACGTCTGAGAATATTGCGTTGCCGAGGTCCACGCGTTTCATGGGATCCGTTTCAACCAACTCCTCTTTGCCAGTCTTCGGGTTGAATAGTTCAAGACTAACCAGATCGACTCCGCTGCCCTTGTTGGTTTGGAAGTAAACTCGCTCACCGTCCTTGTGATAGCGAATTGGGCCACACGTCTCAAACACGTTACAACTGTAAACCTTCGTAAACTTGTCCGCGTCAACGCGCAACACTTCCGTGTCGCCGTTCTCGGCCGATCTGGTTGCCAGTTGCAACTGGTCCTTCAGATCGAAGTAATAGGCAGTGATGCGTTCGGTGTTCTTGCGGATCAGGGCGCGTTCGCCGCTGGAGATTTTTACTCTGTAGAGATCGTGCCACGCGGCGTCGCGATCGTTTAAGCCGACGTAGATGGCATCAGGCTCGCTGCGCGGTATCGAATAGATAATTGCGCGGATACCTTTTACGTCGGTGAGATTGCGAGCCGTGGGTACCTCTTGTCCCGAAGCCGGCGACTCGGCTGGGTTGACTGCGTAGACGTTGTAGTTCTCGTCACCGGCTTTGTCCTGGACGAAGATAATGAACTTGCCATCTCGAGACCAGAAGTAACTGGGAATGGGTCGTTTGGTATCGGCCGTGATTGGTTTTGCTTTGTCGAACGGCTCGGCAGTTTTCTTGACCCAGATGTTGCGTGTGCCTTTGAAGGGTTTGATAAACGCGATGTACGCTCCGTCTGGAGAAATCTGCGCGCCTGAGATTTCCGGGTCACCAAACAAGATTTCGCGGTCAATCAGCGGCGGACTCTGCGCCCAGACCGGCGCCGCAAGTGCGACAATCATTAGGACTGAGAGCATCAAGAACCCGATAAGCGAGCGGCGAGAGTGGCCGGTTGAACGCATAAACACCTCTTTCATGGGTAAAATTTGAACAGTGGTTTACGTGGTCGAAGCCCACAGGGTTTCAATTACATACGTTCAGCTGAGTTGGACGTCGCACTTGGACAGGGTCAGTACAGGGAGCGGTAGCGACCTGGTCGGTGATCAGCATGCGATACTCCAAAGGATCTTGACTCTCATCACCAACCAGGTCGCTACCGCTCCCTGTACTGACCGCGCCCAAGTACGACATCCGAACTCAAGGCTTTACTTTGATAATCACCTTATTACTGGTGAAGCCTCTTGCCTTGATGCGGACGCGTACTTCGATCTTGTTGGCTATCTCGTCCGGCAACTTCACGACGAGCTGTTTGAGCCACGGGAGGCTCGGCACCGCAACAAGAGACTCGATTGTCAGTGGAAATACGTTCCCGAGCGAATCCTCGGATTCAGCCGTGACGGCTGAAAGATTTTCATTCGCACCCAGGTCGAGGTTGGCCGCAAACAACGACACACGTGTGCGGTGATCGTTGCTGAAATTAACCGTGCTGGAGACACCGAACGGTTCGCCGACTAACGACGCGGAATCCAATGCCAGTGCGTGTTGAAAACTATCTCGCGTCAACAGGATCGGTATCTGCACGAGAGTCAAAGGTGTTGGTGTGCCGATAAACGATGCTGTCTCATCGCTGAATGAGAAAATGTAAGTTATCGAGAGGATGTTGAAAGTATAACCCGCCTTCGAAGCAGTAAGAGTTCGGCTTGGACCACCAAACACGTTCGTGAATTCGTAATTCCCGGTTTGATTTGTGAAAACGATCTGCGTCGGTTGCATTTGACTCACCAGGATCATCGTCACACCGGCGAGTGGCTGGCCATTGTTGTCGGTGACTGTTCCGCATTTGAGATTTGTCCCGGCTTTTGGGACTGTCTGATTCATCATCATGAAACTGGCCGGATCATAAGTATCGATCGAGTTCGCGAGGAGATACTTGCCGGCGACGCTTTGGAATCTTGGGCTAAGGATTCCGCGCCTTCAAGTTTGTTTGCGGCTACTACGAATGCCGCTGTTGTTCAGCACTATGAAGATGTAGTCAGCTGGGCACAGGCGAATTCGCAATTCAATTCAGAGGCTAAGACAGAGTTTGCCAGAGTTGCGGATGCCTGGCTATGCGCTTTTGCGAAAACGAACGCTCAGCACATCGTCGTGACTCACGAAGAATTCAGCCCACAAGCAAGGAGACGGGTCCCAATTCCTAACGTGTGAAAGAACTGCGCGTTCGCTTTCAATGGAGCCCTGCATGGTGATATCAACTGCACTGGCTAAGCGTAGAAAGCGGGTTTTAATTGAGAGAAATGATGACCGTCGCCGGTGCATGTTGTTGACGATTATCCCATGACTCGCTTTAGCCTGGGACGACCCTCACGGGCGGTTTATAGCTGTGGAACTCCTCGCGCCGAATGCCAAATGCGCGCAATCTCGCAAAGCCTATTCGTGTGATTGACACGGTAAACGATTCTGTATGGATGAAAAACGATCTCGCGAATGTCGTCATTCTTGTATTCCGGCACGACGCGACCGGATTTAGGAAAATCCTTAAGACGATCTGTTTCCGAGATCAGTTCGAACCCAAAAGACATTGCCCGATTCATATTGTCGCGCGCAATGAAGGTGACTATATCGTGAAGGTCGTCGCGAGCAGCGGGAGACCAAATTAATTTGTAAGCCATGAGGCGAGCTGTCTTTTTACTTCGTCGTGAGGAATGCCATCGCCTTTGTCGAGCTGATCGAGACCTTTCTGTACCGCAGCCATAAATTCGATGCGTTCTGCTATCTCTTCCAGCGAGCAGTCGTCCGGTAAGGCGCGAATAGTTTCAAGCACGATCTCTTTTTCTGTCATGGCCGCATTATGAGATTAACAACGTTCCTGGGTCAATACTAATGGACAAATTGCCGGTACATCTTGTTGACGATGATTCTCATCCCATGAATCACTTCAGCCAGCAACGATCATTTAAAACCTCGAAGCGCAAAGAAGCGGTCACAATGAATTTAGTTATTGCTCACACACTTGTTCTCGGACTTCTCACACTATTGCCGGCTGTTCCCGCACAGCAACGCTCCCGGGAGGAGGTTCTGAGGGAGGCGGGGAGGCTCGTCACGGAGGCTGAGCGGAAGAAGGGTGACGCGTATCAAAAGGTGCAGGCCGGTGGTGACCGCAAACTCTTGTTCGAAGCAGACAGGCAAATTGCAGAGAGTCTCGAGAAAGCGATTGAGCTGTGGCGGGAGGTTCGTCATGACAACCGGCTCAGAGCGGGGGTCGAGGAGCTTACGCGCATTTATACGGTTCTCGGCGAGTACGACCGCGTCGTCGATCGACTCACTCGCGAGGCTGAGTACTGGCGCCAACGGGGCGACGTCGCGGCGCAAGCCGACACTCTGTTTTCACTCGGAATCCGCCAGTGGCAGATGAAAAGAGAAACGGCGTCAATGGAAACGCTTCAGCAGGTGCTGGCAATGAGCCGGTCCGCTGGTCTACGTTCACTCGAGCCGAATATTCTCACACAGCTTGCGAGTCTTTACGAGAAGGCAGGACGAGTGGAAGAAGCTGAATCCTGTAAACAGACCGCAAAAGAATTGTGGGCCATGCAGAGTACTGCACCTGCCAAACCGCCCGAGCGGATTCCACCAGCAACGATACCCGTTCAGTGGGTTGACTTACCCGGTGCTCCAGCGGCGGCGGAGTATCGCGTCATTGAAGGTGTGAGTGAAGCAGTGCTGGTTAACAGATCCTCAAAAGGAATCGAGTGGGTATTCTTCGGCTGTGTTGCTCTCGAAGACAACAAGAAGGTGCGTGTCTTGTACAGTCTAAATGGGATGGGCTCGAATCACGGAGGCGTGCGACCGGGTTCTTATTACCGGCCATTCACTCTTCTGAATGGTCCATTGAATCATTGGACCGACGAAAAGATGGGCTGCGAAGGTGCTGCGAAACTGACTCTGATAGAAGCGACGTTCGACGATCGCAGCACTTGGAAAGCAGATGGGATCAATTGGGTACCATAGTCCGTCTTCCAGCGCGGATTAAGCTTCAGCACGGCGACCGGCTTCGTAACCGAATTCAACTTGAATGATGTAAAGAATTTCTTAAATGACTCCTCATTGGACGCGGCATCTTCCTTCGAACTAATTAGCGACATAAAGTACAAGCGATTACCGACAAAAAACATTCGCACGCGAAATTTCCCTCGATATAGTTGCGCCGTTACTTCGCGTCCACGATGTCCGTCGAGCGTCAGCGAGCTCTGACTCTCCAGCTTGCCGCCCAGCTCCTTGATAAACTGCTCCTGGAGACCGTCGAAGAACGAATCGACATTGTTGGCAACCGCTGTAGCTTTCGGAATATCGCTGTAACCAGCCATACAAACCATCAGATCATGGGTCGCAACGAAGACGTGCTGCTCAACGCGTCCGTCTGGCGTTTCAACGGTGACCGCTCGCGAAAGTGGTTTCTGTGGCATCAGTATGCTGAATCCTCCTTCAACTGATTTGAATTCAGTCCATAACGGCGGGCCGGGATTCAGGATCTTATCGATGTCCGTAGTGTCGCTGTCGTTTTTAGGCGTTAACGGAATGGGCGGCTTGTAGTTGAAAACAACTTCCTCAATTCTTTGGTTTACCTGAATCCTTCTTCGGGTCTCTTCGTAGATCCATAACGTGTCGTCCATTTTTGATTCGCGCCTGAGCTTGCGCAAAAGAAAGTCGGTTTTTCCTACCCACAATTCGAGAGGTTCGTCACCGTGTGTTCCTTTGATGCGATAACATCTCACTCCCTCAAACTCGTCTTCGCCCACTAGTGAAACATTGACCATGTGCATCAGTGGTGAACTATTAAACTCTTCCTGTATGACCAGGTCATAAACGGTATTAACCGTTCGGGAAGAGATGCCGGTAGCGCCGGCGACCGCCATGCTCAGAGATTTCTCTTTTTCATAGTTATCAGGTTCCCAGTAGCTAAAGGCCTCTTTACCGTTTGACCAGATCATTTTGGTTCTGCCCAGTTTTGTAATGGCGTAATCAGTCCATTCAAAGCGAAACAAGTCCGGACTTTTATAAAACGTCTTGAATGGCATTTTCTCAATGCTTCCGCCGGTCGCCTCATCTCTGGTAGTGACAAGCATCCCCTCATCCTGATAGGACGAGAAACGCGAATATGCTTTGAACATGTTATCCAGGATTTGTTTCGCGTCAGGTTTGGCCTGAGATTGCGCAATTACCGGTAATGCTAACGAAAGAATTGCAACCACTAAAGCGAGGCGCCGTGAGTTTGTTTTCATGCTACTGTCCCGAAAGTTTAACGTCTGAGGG
>Ga0207647_10004747_pt1 | contig 10064 bp, 10 predicted proteins | sample KBSCornC2_FD_184295 | JGI IMG/M metagenome (GOLD analysis project Ga0207647, IMG submission 184295) | Corn rhizosphere microbial communities from Kellogg Biological Station, Michigan, USA - C2 (SPAdes) (version 2) | ecosystem: Host-associated > Plants > Roots > Rhizosphere ...
CCCCCATGCCTCTCGGCGCCACCCCCTCAAGATGGTGTGTCTGCCAATTTCACCACTTCCGCACGCGTGGGAATCCTTGCTGAGTATAACAAATGTGCGCTCGCGATCCGGCGCGGCCACGGGATCAGAAGTGCTCAACTAAAAGTGCGTTGCGAGGTCGGCAAAGGTGCCGAGTTGAATGAGGCGCTGTGGTGGCACCGGCCGCCCGAGATCATCGTGCTCGAGCACCCAGGTGTTGGGGTGGTGCACGTAAACGGCGTGAAGACCCGCAGCAAGCGCGGGATTGATATCGGACCGCGGACTGTTGCCGATCATCCACGTAGTCTCGGCAGCGAGCGAGTGTCGCACGACGATCTCGCAGTAGGCATCGGGGTGCTTTTCGGGCGGGATCTCGACAGCGGTGAAATGCATGTGAATTCCGGAGCGGTCGAGCTTTCTCTGCTGTTCCTTCGCATTTCCTTTCGTGACCAGGATGAGACGATGCCGCTGGGCGAGGAGGTTGAGTGTTTCAGGGACGCCAGGCAGCAGCTCGATCGGATGATCGGCTATGGATTGCGCAAAGCTGGCGATGCGTTGCCGCTGTTCGATCGAAGGCGTCTCTTCAGAGAGCTCGGTAAAGCAGTCGACGAGAGAACGCTCAAAGCTGGCCATGCCGTATCCGTGTGCCGCGATGGTTGCGTGTTCACAGCGGTTCAATACCTGGCGCACCTCGGCTGGGGTGTGCCGATGATGATCGAGATAACTGATAAAGGCGGCGATCGCGCGCTCGAAATAGATGTTGTTTTCCCACAACGTATCGTCGGCGTCGATCAGCAGGGTCTGCGAAGAGAGGGGAGTGGCGCTAAGCATCTTCCGAAATCATCGCACGGACCCTGAGACAAGACCCGGCGGTGGAAAGGTAACTGACGCTTCCGTGCGATGGGCTATGATGCGTGGTTTGCCTACACTTCGTGCATGGTTACCTATCGATTGAAAGTTCTTGGCATTCCCACCGCGGTGATCCTTGTCTGCGCGGTATTTGTGGAGGCTGCCTTCCATTTGGACCAGTCTGTACTGCTCGAGCTCGCCGGCCTTGCGGCACGATTCACCATATTGATTGCATTTCTGTATTTCCTGCGGGCATGGCGCAAGACGGTGCTGGCGTACTGGTAGAAGAACACCTGTCGATTTCCTCCGCAGGTCCAGCGAGGTGCTAGCCTTGAATCGCCATGCGCCTCTCTGTCGCCTTTGCAGCATTGCTCCTGTTGCCGTTGGGTACACGGGCGCAGGACCACACCCTCCCACCGGACCCAACCGTCTCTCCACTGCCATCCGTTACCGGCAAAGGCGCTCAGATCTACCGCTGCGAGCAGCAGCAGGGCGCCCCGGCGTGGGTCTTCGTCGCTCCTGAGGCCACCCTCTACGCCGGCAGCGAGGCCGTTGGCACCCATGGGGCCGGGCCTACGTGGCGGTGGAAGGACGGGAGTGCGGTTACCGGCAAGCTGCTGATCACCCAGCCCGCCCCCGATCGCGCATCTATTCCGTGGTTGCTGCTTGCCGCTTCTCCTGCCATCGACAGCGCACCCACCGGCATGCTCGTCCACGTCACGTATGTGCGCCGCTCGGATACGCACGGCGGCATGCCTCCGGCCGGGTGTGACGCGCGGCACCTCGGAGCGGTCGCACGCGTTCCGTACGCCGCGATCTACACCTTCTACAAGGCTGCGGAGCGACCCAAGACGCGCGCTAACCGAGATGCGAAGCCGCACACGTCGCCTTGACGGTGACTAGTGGGCAGCACAGTCGGTGTGGCTGGTGTCGGCTACGCTGGCGATGATCCACTGGCCGTCCTGACGGACGAGGTTGAAGAGGTCGGTTCCGCAGTGGTCGACTTTGCCGTCGACGAGGAAGTCGAAGGGGGCCCAGACGACGGCGAGATCGTTGTCGATGCGGACGAGCGGGTCGTGGATCTTCTCTTCGATCTTCTTGGGGCCGGGCTTGCCGACGCGGGTGGCGAAGTCTTCGAAGGTCATCTGGGCGGGTTTGCCATCGCGCATGAGAACCATGACTCCGCCGGGGAGTGTGGGCTTCCTGATGGCGGCGGCATCACGCGCGGACATGCCCGCGAACATGGCCTGAATGGGGGCAAGTACGGCCTGGTCCGCCGTATCGTCGGCCAGAGTACCAGCAGGCGTGGCGTGGAGTGCGAGAGGGAAGAGCGCGATGAGGAGTGACGAGGTGATTAGAAGGCGACGCATGGCTGCCCATCATACGGGATTTGCCATGCAGGCAGTAGCGCCTGCCGCGCGCTTCATTGAAGAGCCGACGCGCGGCCTCGGCACGTGGGTTCGCTTCCTTTGATTGCTCACGTCTGGCGTTTTGGGTGAGACCTCGCGGAAGTCCCATGTCCCAACACAGGGACATGGGACACCGGTGGAGTGGAATCAGTCTTCTGAGGACTCCTCATCTTCCTCGTATTCGGCTTCGATGTCTTCGAGATCCCAGCCGTATTCCTGTGGGGCGAGGGGTATGCCGTCGCCGGTGTAGCTGACCGAGCGCACGGAATTCGAGTGCAGCATGACGTGCTTCGCATTCGACGAGGCGACCTGCAGGCCGTAGAGGAGGAGGCCGGCGCGTTTGGGATCGATCTGGTTGGCGGCGAGAGCCTCAAGGACTTCGATGAGTGCGAGCTGAATGGACGCAGTGTCCTCGACAGGCGGGAGGCTGAACGGTGTGTCGCGACCTGCAGATCCTTCGACGTCGCGAGTGGCGACGGGGATGGAGCCGTAGTCGAGTGTTGCGAGCGACGTTTGCGGAGAAGAGCCGGGGGCAGACGGTTCTGCTGCCAGTCCCGAATCTGCCGATGCAGGGTGGGCACAGGATGACTGGCCCGGCCATGCGTCCAGGCTGCAATGCGTGGGCGAGAAGCGACCCGAGGTGTCGCGCAGGCTGTGGAGGCGATGACGCGCCTGCTGCGCGCTGTAGCGCTCGTGGAGGCGGCCATGAAAGTAGCACCAGTGGCTACCTTTGAGGGCAGCTGCGCGGCAGCCCTCACCGCTTGGCCTAATATGTCGACATTCCGGATACATTTGAGCTCCCTTCTGAGCTGGGCGCGCGCGATGGCGCGTTGTTCTAGGTCGTTGAGATTGGCTGGGATTGGAGGGCGTTCTGGATGGCTGGAAACCGCAGGTCCTCCGCTACGCTCAGGATGACCGGGCGAGAGGGTAACGTGACTACCCACCCCCTCCCCCCTCCGGTGCGGGAGGGCCCTGTATAACATCAGTCGAATCATGAGGATATGTGGTCTTCCGAGCATTAAATAGGTCCATCCATTGGAGTTACACGTAAATATGTCCAGCGATTGGAGTTAGCAATCGCAGGGACGCGAGCCAGGGCCCCGGGAAATGGAAAAAGCCACCGTGACCGTTCCATTTCCTTAGGTTGATTCGTCGGGCTGCAATTATGAGCAGCTTTTCTTAACGAAAAAGCTGCCTCGAGAGCAGTGTCCTATCGGACGATCAGGAAATGGAACGGTAAAGGTGGCTTTTTGGATGTCGCGGGTTGTGGCTCAGAGGATTTCTTAGGTCCCTATTTTTAGTGTAGCGAATTGGGTGGAATTAATTGGCAGGTCTTTGCTGTGGGAGTGTTGAAGGGTTCCCGAAATGGGAGTGGCGTTTACTTATGATGAGCGCGTTTGTGAGGACCGATCTACGAGAACCTGATCAGCCTGGCTCAATGAGTGCATTGCCCTGTTATCGCCAGTTAATATTTGGAGTGCTGAGCATCGGTAGACACAAACACGCTTGTATCCAGTAATGCGCAGCGGCAGGTCGCGAGAAAACGAGAAGCAAGTCGGAAGTCTTACTGGTGGACGGAGGAACAAATGGCGCCGGACGTATCCGAAGCCTGATCCCGAGTGCAATTGTTTAGGGAGTTGCCCGCTTGAGAATTGTCACTGGAATGGATCCATCGCGCCGCGCCGGTACGCGCCAGGTAAGCGTGTCGCCTTCCAGCGCAAAAGGGCTGACCCTGGCCGTGTCATCCCAGTTAGGAAACGATGCCCGGTCTATCTTGAAGGTGATGGTACTTTTCTCTGCATCGACAGTGTAATGACCGAAGTGGGCGCTTGTACTCATGATGGCATCCTTGTACTCATCGGGCGTGCCGTTTGCGCGATCGTTTGAAGCAAACTTCTTCCTGTCTGAGCGAAAGATCTCGACGACATAGCGTCCGTCCGCAGTAAAGATGACGATGCCATGAGGATCGGCGCCGTAGTCAGAAACCTGTTTACCATTGGGGAGAATTTTATCGGCACCAGTCAGTACCCATGTTCCTACAAGCGAAGGCGCTTGTGCGAAACCGGAAAGTGCAGTGGCCATAATGGTCGCGACGAGCAGAAGTTTTCCCATGCCGTAGACACTATCAATGCCGATGCGCGCGCACAATTTGATTGTTTTTAGCGAAGAGTTAAGTTTGGCTTATGTTTTGTGACCGATGCGACGGCTACGCGCTTTTGCCGATGTTTGCAACCGAAGCATAAGTCCATCGGTGAGAAGCGCACCCATGCGATCGAATACGGCATTCGAATCGGAGTTGCGATGCAATGTAATCGGGAAAGTTCCGAGGGCGGGAAGACCGAGGAGAGATTCGCCGTGGACAACACCGTGCGGCAAAGCGAGCACGGTACGCGCTGTGATACCAAGGCCGCCAAGAACCGCGGCCCACAGACCATCCAGGCTCGGGCTGGTTGCGGCAATGCGATAAGGCATTCCCGCATCATCAAGTTGCTGTACCACGCATCTACGGAACGCGCACTGCGGTCCGAGAACAGAGATTGGCAAGGGCTCGCCTGAAGGCGGCATGAAGTCTTCGGAGGCAATCCAAACGAGGTCAATATCTCCGATTTTCTTTGCCGTCGCACGATCTTCGTGACCGATCACAAGCGCCACGTCGAGTTGAGACTTTTCGACGGCATCGGCCAGAGTGGCGTTGCCTTCGATTCGCAGTTCGATCTGCATCCGGGGATAAAGTGCGGCAAACTGCGAAAGCACGCCGGGAAGAATACTGGCGAAGTCCTGCGGGCAGCCCAGGCGCACAAGTCCTGCGAGAGACGTGCCCTGCATGGTGTCGAGCAGCTCATCATTTAATGCGAGGATGCGGCGGGCGTAGCTGAGTGCGGTCTCACCGGCTTCCGTCAGCGAGAGCCCACGCCCATTCTTTCGAAAGAGCGACATGCCGAGCTCATCCTGTAACCGCTTCATCTGCAGGCTAATCGCTGCAGGAGTGCGGCCGAGACGATCTGCCGCCTGCGCGAATCCACCCAAGGTATGGGCTGTGACGAGAGTGCGAAGCGTGTCGAGATCAAGGTTAGGGAGGTTCACACGATTCTCGCCTGGTGGCGTATTCATAGTGTAACGTCATAGCAAAATGCCGTAAGAAGTCCACTCGTCCAGCGCCTTCGTAAGCATCGAGACGCAATGAAATGGGCAATTGGTTACGACAACCGCGTTTGTGAGGGCCAATCCTGATCTCTCCCCAAGCTCAATGAGCGCATTGTCCTGTTGTCGTAACTGAGAGGCGATTCAGGATCAACCCCGGACGAGCACATCTCCGAGATGGGGACAAGTCGTCAACATGGATTTGTCAAACGCTACGGCCTGGTTCGCGACGACAGCCATGAGGCCCACCAGTTATGGCGCCCTTTCGGAGAAGTCCAGCAAGACCTTTTCCTGCCCTGCCTCACCATCGGCAAGGCGTACTGCCTCCTGGAAGTCCTTAAGTGAATACCGCACAATCGCTGGCGGCGTAAGTGCTCCGTTCGACAACATGGTGAGGAGATCGCTCGTCGCTGCCCGCACTTCGGCGAGCGGCTGGGAAGGGACCCAACGCGGAAGCCACCACCCGCGAACCGTCGCTGTCGAATAAATCAAACGTGGAGCGAAGAGCGGCATAGTGAATTTCGCGGGGTCCGTCTGCCGATGACTGGAAAGGGCTCCATACACAAGCATGGTTCCAGCGGGAGCGAGGTTGCGGGCAATCTCGGCACCAAGTTCCCCCGCAACGCAGTCAATCGCTCGTTCAACGCCTTTGCCCGCGGTCAATTCCTGCAGGCGTGTGCGGAGATCCTCGTCGGCTGTGCAGATTACCTCGTTGCACCCGAGGTTGCGAATGATTGTTTCCTGCTCGCGCCGCCGGATGACGTTGATTGTCTTGAATCGATACTGCTGCGCCAACTGAAGCACGAACTTCCCGACGCTCGATGCAGCCGCTGTCTGCACGAGCCAGTCGCCCTCCCTGAGGTTGTGAGCTGATCTCGTCAATGCCCATGCCGTCAAAGGATTGATGTAGGAAGTGGCGGCGGCCGAATCGTCCAGGCCGTCAGGAACGGGCACGAGTTTGTCCGCTGGGCACACGATCTGCTCGCGCCAGGTCTGCCACGTGTCAACGAAAACTACGCGAGTTCCGACCTTCGGACCTTGCACGCCCGGACCTACGGCCTCCACAATCCCCACGCCTTCAATGCCCGGGCTGGCTGGCAATTCCGGCTGATAGCCATAGCGCCCGCGCACCATGTGCAAATCCGATGCGTTGATCGGACTGAGCAGCACGCGGACGAGCGCTTCGCCAGCGGCCAGAGGCGGAGTAGGAACCTCTTCCAGTTTCAATACGCTCTTCGGCTCACCGGTCTCGCGAAAGATCAATGCTTTCATCGTTACCTCCTGGGTCTTCAGGCGACGGTTGATTCCGGCCCGATGGTCTACGACTTCGGGAACAAGAAGCGGAGCGGATGATGAAGGCGAACATCTCCGTCGAAGCTGGGAACTGCTGCACGCATTGGCTGAACCAAACCTTCCGCAGTGTCATTCGCTAAGTATTCTTTCTTCGCGGGCGTCAGGTACTCCCGCATCTGGGCGAACAGCTCTTTGTGCCCACTGCGCTTCCGGATAGCCGGCTATTCGGCCGCTTGACGTGCTGCCGATCAGCTTACTGCGGCAACGCGAAGGCAATGTAGCTGCCGTGAATGGGCGCCTGCAAGGCCGGGTGCCCCGGGGTGCTGGGTTTGCGCGCGGGATCCCGGCCGGCAGGGCAGAAAACGATGTACTCGTGATCGTTGCGGCCAGCAGCGAATTGGGTGAATTCATTGGCAGGTCGATTGCGATTGCCCGGATGTGCTTGAGGCGAGCAGTGAACGAACCGTGACTTCACTGACAAAAGAAAACATACCTATATAACAAAAAGGCTCACAGCCATAGAAGGCTGCGAGCCAGAGTTGAGAGGAAGTGCTTCTGTTACGTGCGACTAGTTTGCCAATCCCTCCCTATTTCGCCAATTCCTCGACGGGGGCATACGTCGCTGATGCCAAGGTAATCTGCCACCAACCCTATAGTGTGGCTTGTTGAAATATCGCTATTAGGCTGCAGTCGCATCCCGTAACGCCTTTACCTTGTCGTGTGACTGCTGGATATGGGGCTGTTGTTTCTTCAGAATGCCGCTGATGGAAGGGGGAATTCCGCTAACCTTAAGCGCCTCCTCATATGCCTTCTTGGCTGCATCCTCTCCCTGCTCAGCCGTCTCGAAGAGGGTGTGATCGCTACCACCCATCTTTCCCTTAATCTCACCCCATGCCCGATGAACAGCACCCGAAGCTGTCCCGCCTTCCTGAATTGATTTGCCCGTTTCCGCACTCAGTGCGGACTCCAGATCATTTGCAAACCTGGCTCGCGTTGCCGCCTCTTCCTGGAAGAACGTCTTCGCTGTCGGGCTCTTGATCTCCTTACTTAGCGACGCGAAACCGCGTTCCCCATCATGGAGCACTTCGATCACTGTTCGAACTGCTTTTTCTTCAAATGCCATTCTTCACCTCTGTCAATTGAGATGAGCATCAACTACAGCGGTTGGCTCTTCCGTATCGTGTTTTCCTTGTATGGCCTCGTTTCGAAGGCGCTTCATTTCTGCATTTTTTTTTTCTACTGGGGCAACGCGAAGGCGATGTAGCTGCCGTGAATGGGCGCTTGCAAGGCCGCCTGCCCCGGGGCGCTGGGTTTGCGCGCGGAATCCCGGCCGGCAGCGCAGAAAACGATGTACTCGCGACCGTTGCTTTCGTACACCGCAGGCATGCCTTCTATCGCGGCAGGAGCCTCGTATTCCCAGAGCGTCTTCCCCGTGGAGCTGTCAAGCGCGCGAATCTTTCGATCGTTTGAACCGGTAAAGATGAGGCCGCCGGCAGTGACGACCGGGTTCACCTTGGGAAAGTGGGAGCCGGTACCGGTGACGCCCTTCTCGGCAAGCTCCGGCACGTCACCCAGTGGTACTTTCCATCGGATGTCGCCGGTGTTCAGATCGTAGGCGGTCAGCGATGTCCACGGCGGGTCGATCACCGGCAGGCCATCCTTGTCGAACATGAAGCCGAAGCCACTCTTGTATTCGAGCATGCGCGGGTCGCCAGCGGACTGCGCGAATGCCTGCGCCTTCGAGTCGAGTTTCGCGCCCGGCGCCGCGGTCGCGGATAGTGTGAGCTTCAGCATGGAGGGCAGGTCTTTGCTGATGATGTAGATCCAGCCATGGACGGGATCGCTTGCGACGCCGCCGAAGTTGGCGCCGCCATTGTTGCCGGGCATCTCGATGGTTTCCTGGGTAGAAGGCGGCGTGAAGATGCCGTTGTTCCTAGCTGCGTCAATCTTCTGCTTGAGCCGGTCGTGCTCCTCAGATGTCAAATAGGGGCTGAGATCCTTTGATGTGAACGCCTGACGCGCGAAGATCGCAGGCTTCGACGGAAACGGCTGCGTGGGCCAGGTCTCTTCTCCCTGCATGGGCGACTTCGGCACGGGGTGTTCTTCCACCGGCCACAGGGGCTTGCCTGTGACACGATCAAAGACCCAAAGAAAGCCTGTCTTCGAGGCCTCCGCGACGATGTCAACCGGCTTGCTGTTGTGGAGTACGGTCATCAGCATGGGCGTACTGGCATTGTCGTAGTCCCAGATGTCGTGATGCACCATCTGGTAGTACCAGCGCAGCTTGCCCGTGCGGGCGTCCAAAGCGAGCAGAGAATCGCCGAAGAGGTTTTTGCCCGTGCGATTGGCGCCGTAGAAGTTGTATTTGGGGCTGGACGTCGGAACGTAGAGGATGCCGCGCTTGCTATCGAGTGCCATGCTGCTCCAGGCGTTGGCGCCTCCCACGGTCTTCCACGCATCTTTGGGCCAAGTGTCGTAGCCAATTTCTCCGGGATGCGGGATGGTATGAAATGTCCAAACGAGACGTCCGGTGACCACATCGAAGGCGCGGATGTCGCCCGGGCCGGAGTGGTATTCCTCGTTGGTTGCCGAGCCGACGATGACCAGGTTCTCAAAGACGCGGCCGGGGTTGTAGCTCTGCACCAGCGTCAGCGACTCGAGATCCCGGCCCAGGCCTTCGCGCAGATCGATGTGGCCGTCCTTCCCAAAGGCATCAATACTCCTGCCGGTCCGAGCGTCGATCTCCTGTAATGCATTGTCGGCAGCGAAGATGAGGCGTGCGTCGCTGCCGTCCTTGCTCTGCCAGTAGGTGAGGCCGCGGTTTGTCAGCAGCTGCGTCTTTGCATGGAAGCTGTGCGACCACTTCTGCTTGCCGGTGGCTGCATCGAGCGCGAGGATGTGATCCTTCTCCGCCAACGCATACAAGGTGTCGCCGATGACGAGCGGGTTGAAGGCGTAGATGGCCTCGTCCCCGGTGGACGCGATCCACACAGGCTTCAACTGCATGACGTTGCCGCGGTCTACCTGCTTCAGTGAGGAGTACTGCGCTCCATCCTCCGCGCCACCGTAGGCCCGCCAGCTTGCGTGGGGGTCGTTCTGCGCCCTGGCAATGGATAACAGAGACAGGTATGTGAGTGCCTGTGCAATGCGTCGCAAACTCCGACGGCTGAGGGGCATCGTGTGTCCTCTCCTTGTGCGATTCGGTGGAACGTTGGCGCGAGAGCCAGCAGCATCGAGGGTCCATCACGCCGGTTATCGCATTTGCTTGCGGAAACTCGTTGCGTACGGCGGCAATCACCGTGTCGGTCGCTCGGTGCATATTTTGCTGATTGGGGGCAGCAAAGGCAAGCGACG
>Ga0207647_10004748_pt1 | contig 10061 bp, 8 predicted proteins | sample KBSCornC2_FD_184295 | JGI IMG/M metagenome (GOLD analysis project Ga0207647, IMG submission 184295) | Corn rhizosphere microbial communities from Kellogg Biological Station, Michigan, USA - C2 (SPAdes) (version 2) | ecosystem: Host-associated > Plants > Roots > Rhizosphere ...
CGCGGCCAATATCCCAACGCCCGCTGCTTCGGCGGCAACGGTCCCAAGCCGATCACGGTCTGGTGCTCCAACGATTATCTCGGAATGGGCCAGCACCCGGTCGTCATCGAGGCGATGGAGAAGGCCGTGCGTGAGGTCGGCGCCGGATCGGGCGGCACGCGCAACATCAGCGGCAACACGCATTATCATACCGAGCTCGAGGCCGAGCTCAGCGCGCTCCATGGCAAGGAAGCCGCTTTGCTGTTCACGTCGGGCTATGTGTCGAACGAGGCAGCGCTGTCGACGCTCGGGAAGCTGCTCCCGGGGTGCATCATCTTCTCGGACGAGCTCAACCACGCCTCGATGATCGCCGGGATCAAGAATTCGGGCTGCGAGAAGCGGGTATTCCGCCACAACGACCTCGAACATCTCGAGGAGCTGCTTGCCGCCGAGGATACCGAAACCCCCAAGCTCATCGCCTTCGAAAGCGTCTATTCGATGGACGCCGACATCGCTCCGATCGGTGCGATCTGCGACCTTGCCGACAAATATGAAGCGCTGACCTATCTCGACGAGGTTCACGCGGTCGGCATGTACGGCGAGCATGGCGGCGGCATTTCCGAGCGCGACTCGGTCGCGGACCGACTGACGATCATCGAAGGCACGCTCGGCAAGGCATTCGGAGTGATGGGCGGCTATATTACCGCCGACAGGACGATCGTCGATTGCATCCGCAGCTACGCGCCCGGCTTCATCTTCACGACCTCGCTGTCGCCGGTGCTGGTGGCGGGCGCGCTTGCAAGCGTTCGGCACCTCAAGGTCTCAACCGAAGAGCGTCACGCCCAGCAGGAGGCGGCCGCGATGCTCAAGGCCAAGTTCGCCGCCGTGAACCTGCCGGTCATGTCGAGCTCGACCCACATCGTCCCGCTGCTCGTCGGCTGCCCGGTCAAGGCCAAGCGCATCAGCGACATCCTGCTCGCGGAATATGGGCTCTATGTTCAGCCCATCAATTTCCCAACAGTGCCGCGCGGTACTGAACGGCTCCGCTTTACGCCCGGCCCCTGCCATTCGGCCGAGATGATGGACGAGCTGACCGCCGCGCTGGTCGAAATCTGGGGCCGCGAAGAGATTAGGCTCGCCGCGTAGGCTGGCGAATCCGCGCCGCCTGCCCTACTCATTGGGCATGCGCATCGTACTTACCGCCGATCATGCTGGGGTCGACCTCAAGGACGATCTCGCCGGTTGGCTCAAGGAACAGGGGCACGACGTCCTCGACCTCGGTACCTTCAGCCACGAGAGCGTCGATTACCCTCACTACGGCGTGATGCTCGCAGAGGCGCTTGCCGACGGCCGCGCCGAGCGGGGGATCACGGTCTGCGGCTCCGGGATCGGCGTCGCCATCGCCGCCAACCGCAACCCGGCCTGCCGCTGCGCGCAAGTCGCCGAGCCATTGTCCGCGACCCTTGCCCGCAAGCACAATGACGCCAACGCCATTGCGCTCGGAGCGCGCCTGATCGGCGTCGAAATGGCCAGGGCCTGCGTCACCGCCTTCCTTTCGACGGATTTCGAGGGCGGCCGCCACCAGCGCCGCGTCGATCAACTCTCAGCCATTCTGCAGGACAGCAACTGATGGCCACCGCAGCCGATCTCGAAAAGCAGCAAAGCTACCGCGTACCGCACGGCTTCTTTTCAAGCAGCCTGGCCGAGATCGATCCCGCGGTCGAGGATGCGATCCGCGACGAACTCCTCCGCGAACAGACCCAGATCGAGCTGATCGCGTCGGAGAATATCGTAAGCCGGGCCGTGCTCGAGGCCCAGGGCTCGGTGCTGACCAACAAATATGCCGAAGGCTATCCCGGCCGCCGCTACTATCAGGGATGCGCTCCGTCCGACGCCGTCGAGACCCTGGCGATCGAACGGGCCAAGAAGCTTTTCGGCTGCTGCTTCGCCAACGTCCAGCCACACTCGGGTGCCCAGGCCAACGGTGCGGTGATGATGGCCCTGCTGAAGCCCGGCGACACGATCATGGGCCTGAGCCTCGCCGCAGGCGGGCACCTGACCCACGGCGCCCCGCCCGCACAGTCCGGCAAGTGGTTCAACGCCGTGCAATATGGCGTTCGGCCCGACGATCATCTCGTCGACTTTGAAGAGGTCGAGCGACTGGCGAAGGAGCATCGCCCGAAGCTGATCATTGCCGGCGGGTCGGCCTACCCGCGCCATTTCGACTTCAAGCGCTTCCGAGAGATCTGCGATGAGGTCGGTGCGTTATTCCTCGTCGACATGGCTCATTTCGCGGGCCTGGTCGCGGCCGGTGAGCATCCGACGCCATTCGGCCACGCGCACGTCGTAACCACCACCACTCATAAGACGCTGCGCGGTCCGCGCGGCGGCATGGTGCTCACCGATGACGAGGACATCGCGAAGAAGGTCAATTCGGCGGTCTTTCCGGGGCTTCAGGGCGGCCCCCTGATGCACGTCATCGCCGCCAAGGCGGTCGCGTTCGGCGAGGCGCTGCAGCCGGAGTTCAAGGCCTATGCGAAGGCCGTGATCGCCAATGCCCAGACGCTCGCCAATCGGTTGAAGGAGCGGGGCGCGGACCTGGTCGCGGGCGGAACGGATACGCACCTGGCCCTCGTGGATCTCCGGCCCTTGGGCCTGACCGGCAAGGACGCCGACGAAAGCCTCGAGCGCGCCGGGATCACCTGCAACAAGAACGGGGTTCCCTTCGATCCGCTTCCGCCCGTCAAGACCAGCGGCATCCGTATCGGCTCACCGGCCGGAACCACCCGCGGCTTCGGCGTCGCCGAGTTCCGCGGCATCGCCGACATGGTGGCGGATGTCCTGGATGGCCTCGCCAAGAACGGGGTTGAGAACAACGGCGAGGCCGAGCGGCAAGTGAACGAACGCGTCCGCGAGCTGTGCGCTCGCTTCCCAATCTACCAAGGTTGATCAGGGGCTAGGATGCGCTGCCCGTTCTGCGCGCACGAGGACAGCCAGGTTAAGGACAGTCGGCCGAGCGAGGACGGAGCGGCGATCCGCCGGCGGCGCCAGTGCGAGGCATGCGGGGCGCGCTTCACGACCTTCGAGCGAGTGCAGCTTCGCGACCTCACGGTGGCCAAGAAGGACGGAAAGCGCGAACCGTTCGACCGCGACAAGCTCGCTCGCGCGATCGGCCACGCTACCCGCAAGCGGGACATCGATCCGGCAAAACTCGATCGTCTGATCAGCGGCGTCCAGCGGCAGATGGAGACCCTGGGCGACGAAGTGACTTCAACCCGGATCGGCGAGGCCGTGATGGCGGGACTGAAGGCGATCGATCACGTCGCCTACATCCGTTTTGCTAGTATTTACAAAGATTTCAGCGAACCAGGAGATTTCGCCGAGATCGCCGAGCGGGTGGAAAAGGAAGGGCCTTTGGCCCCGCCCGGCCACGATAAGTTGCTGTGAGGGACAACAAGCCGGTCATTGTCCTTGTCCGCCCACAGCTCGGCCAGAATATCGGCAAGGCGGCGCGGGCAATGCTGAACTTCGGGCTCACCGAGCTGCGGCTGGTTGCTCCGCGGGACGGCTGGCCGAACCCTGACGCCGGGCCTGCCGCGAGCGGCGCCGATGTCGTCCTCGAACAAGCGGTGGTGTTCGAAACGGCTGAAGCGGCCGTCGCCGACTGCTCAACCGTCTTCGCTTCGACCGTTCGTCGCCGCGACCTCGTCATGCCTGTGGTCGGACCGGAGCAGATGGCGGACCGGATCGCCGCATCGCCGTCGCGGGGCGCGATTCTGTTCGGGCCGGAACGTTCGGGCCTGGAGACGGAGGAAGTTGCGCTTGCCAACGCGATCGTGACAGTGCCGATCAATCCCGAATTCGCGTCTTTGAATCTCGCCCAGGCGGTAATCCTGCTCGCGTACGAATGGTCCAAGCGCACCGAGCTTGCGCAGCCGCCCACGAAAGAAATGGAGTCGATCGCTCCGCATGGAGACCTCGAAGGCTTGATCGGCCAGCTCGACTGGGAGCTGACCACGAAGGGCTATTTCCATCCACCGTCGCGAACTCAGGCGACGAAGAACACGATTCGGACGATTTTCACCAAGCCCGGCTGGTCCTCCCGAGAAATCAAGGCTGTCCGCGGAATCATCCGGGCCCTCGTCAATCCCGCGCGACGCAGGGATTGACCGCGCCGCGGTGGTCTTCCACAGAAGCCAAGTCCTTGCATGCGGGGGATTATCGATGTCGTTAGTGTTTGCCGTGCTCCTTGTCTCCACCCAGGCCGCAGCGGCCGACGTGCAGCCGGTCGCAGCTCCTGAGGCGACATCACCCACCGAGGCGCCGAAGAAAGCCAAGGAAAAGAAAATCTGCAAGACGGATGATGCGACCAGCGGGACGCGGATGGCGAAACGCGTTTGCCTGACCGAAGAGGAATGGGTCCGGCGGGCTCAGGGAATGACCCAAAGCGCACGGTCCGGCTTCAGCGGCAAAACCGAAGATCACTAAGCCGGCGATCGGCCTCTCCGAACTTGACCTGAGCGCCCGCCGCCCCTAGGTGCGCCGCTCGCAATTGATCCCGCATGCCCGGTGAAGCGGTGATCGCGTCAGGTCGCAAGGACCTGGCGGTGCGGTCCGGGCAACGTTGAAAGCAAGTTGGAGAACGACACGTGACGAAGCGCACCAGCGCCAAATACAAACTCGACCGCCGCATGGGCGAGAACGTCTTCGGACGCCCCAAGAGCCCGGTCAACCGCCGCGAATATGGCCCCGGCCAGCACGGTCAGCGCCGCAAGAGCAAGCTCAGCGATTATGGCGTGCAGCTGCGCGCCAAGCAGAAGCTCAAGGGCTATTATGGCGACATCACCGAGAAGCAGTTCAAGCGGAATTATTCCGACGCGATCAGCATGAAGGGTGACGCCTCGCAGAACCTGATCGGCTTGCTCGAGCGCAGGCTCGACATGGTCGTCTATCGCGCCAAGTTCGCGCCGACGATCTGGGCCGCGCGACAGCTCGTCAGCCACGGCCACGTCCGGGTCAACGGCGTGAAGTGCAACATCGCCAGCCGCCGCGTCGACGTCGGCGACGTCGTCGAGCTTGGCGCCAAGGCGCAGGAGATGGCGCTTGTGATCGAGGCCCAGAGCCTCGCTGAACGCGACATCCCCGATTACGTCGTCCCCGATGGAACGTCGAAAATCACCTACACCCGCGTGCCGAAGCTCGACGAGGTGCCCTATCCCGTGCGGATGGAGCCGAACCTCGTGATCGAGTTCTATTCGCGCTGATCGGCTGACAGGTCGAACGATGGAGGGCGGCCCGCTGCGGCCGCCCTTTTCTTGTCAGTGGCCGATCGTGCGATCGAGGAGCTCGCCGATCTTGGTGAGCATCTGCGTGCGCGCGTCGGAATCGTCGAGTTGGTGATCGAGGCCGTTGAAAGTCAGCAGCTCGCTTTGCTTGCCGGCCTTCTTGAGCGCCTCATCCATTTCCTTCGATTCGGCATATCGAACCGTGTCGTCCAAAGTGCCGTGAATAAGCAGCACGGGCGCATTGATGCTTGACGCATGCTGAAGCGGCGAGCCTTCCTGGATGTGAGGGCCTGATCCAATCACCCTTTGCACCAAATCGTAGTTGGTGAAGTTGCGGGCTTCGTCCTTGGCCATCTGCAAGTCGGTGACCGGCGCGACTGCGATCACTGCCTTGTACAGCGAGGGCTCGGTCACCGCAGACTGCAGCGCCGCATAGCCGCCGTAAGACCAGCCGAAGATGGCCATTTTGCTCGGGTTCGCAATGCCTTGGGACGCGAGCCATTTGGCCGATGCGGTGATGTCGCCAATCGACGTCCGCCAATTCTTAAAGCCGTTTTCGTTGAGCCAGGCGTCGCCGTATCCGGCGGAGCCGCGATATTCGGGTTGAAGCACGGCATAGCCGCGGGCGGCCAGGAATTGGGCGAGAGCATCGAAGCCCCAATAGTCCCGCGAACTCGGCCCACCATGGGGCATCAGGACAGCAGGAAGGCCTTTCGGGTCCTTGCCGGGCGGAAGGGTGAGATAGGCTGGAATCGCCGCGCCGTCGGGCGCGGTAATGGTGATGGGCTTCACGGAGGCGAGCGTACGACCCTCGAGGTCCGGGCGCATGATCATCAGCGGGGCGAGTGTCTTCTGGCTTCGATCGAAGAGATAGAAGCGGCCGGGGTCGCTATCGCTCCCGGCGAAGATCAACAGCTTGTTGCCGTCGCTGCTGGCGTCGACGAACTCGATGATCGGTGACTTGGGAAGCGCCTTGGATAAGGACGCCGCGATCGCTTTGAATTCGGGGTCGAAATATACCCGTTCGCCTTTTTCGTTTGAATGGCTGTAGCCGATAACTTTCTGTCCGTCGCCGAAGCGGACGACGTCGTCGATGTCCACCTTCGGATTTTCGGCGACCAGTGTTTCGGCCATGCTTCCGTCGAGCCTGGTGGCGTACAGAGCGTACCGACCGCTCCTTTTCTTGAGTGAGTAGATCGAGTCGATGCTGGAATCGATCGCGAGCGGCTCGACATCGGGGTTTGTGATGTCGTTGATCGTGAAAAGGTCTTTCCAGTCTCGCGAGTCTTTTTGCCGATAAGAATAACGGACGACGCCCTTCAGCATTCCGCTGTTTCGTGTCTCCGTGATCGACATCAGTCGAACGTGGCCGAGGTCGTCAGTCGCGTAGCCCGCAGCTTCACGCGGGGATTCGACCGTATCGCTCCTGAGCGTCGTCACATTCAGGCGATCGACGCCCCACCCCCGTTTGATTTTCTTGATGTTGCTGCCGAGCTCCTCCTCGGGGACATAGAGCCGATTGACCAGGACGGTTCCGTCGGTGCCGCCAAGCCAATCGATGATCTGCGCATCGTATTGACGCAAACCGAGATCGAACGCGCTTTGGGGCTTGCCCAGCAGCTTGGCATTGGCACCACTAAGATCCATCGCGATCAGGCGGCTGACACCGAGTATGTCGCCGAGGGACGATGATTTGACGAGCGCACCGAACCGGCAAACGGCTCGTGATTGGCCCGCGAAGTGGCACCAGTTGAGCGATTCGGGACTACCGTCGCTGCTGACCATATTCGTGAATTGCCCGGTGCTGAGGTTGCCAACGACGGCGACGGTCCTCCGCCCCGGACCGGGAGTCAGGTACATGATCGTATTGCCGTCAGCCGAGAGGTCCGGTTGATTCACCGCCTCCCTGACACCAAACGCCTTCGCATCCGCGGCGAGCGTTTGCTGCTGGGCGGCAGCCTGTCCTGCAACGCACGACAAGGCGATCGCCGAAGCGAGCAGCGCAGTTCGAAGCATCATGGAATAACCCCTTTCCCGACAAGCACATAATGCAAGTTCTGAAACTTGGCGCAAGAGGTGAGCTTGGCAGCCCCGGAGCGGTTCGTTAGGCGCGGCGGGGATGACCCGCCCTCCGCTCCCCGAATGGGCGCCGCACGAAGCGGTGTGGATCGGCTTCCCGAGCGATCCGGAGCTGTGGCTCGGCGACCTGAAGCCCGCCGAGCGAGAAGTCGCGGCCTTTGCCGAGGCGATCCATCATGGCGGCAAGGGCGAGAAGGTCTGGCTCGTCGCTGCGCATGAAGGCGCGGCGGAGAGTGCTCGCGATCTCGCACCGTTCGCCGAGGTGATCGTCGAGCCCTTCGGCGACATCTGGCTGCGCGACACCGGCCCTATCGTCCTCGGAAGCGGCAAGCAGCGGACCGCCCAGGGCTTCGGCTTCAACGGCTGGGGCGGGAAGTACGAACTCGAGGGCGACGAGGACATCGGTGAGCGGCTCGCGAGCCGCGCGGGCCTGAAATATGCGAAAGCCGGCTGGATCCTCGAAGGTGGGGCAATCGACGGCGACGGCTCGGGCACGGTCGTCACTACCGAGCAATGCCTGCTCAATCCCAACCGCAACCCGCACCTGTCGCGCGCCGACATGGAGGAGCGGCTGGCGTGGGATCTGGGTTTCACCCGCGTGCTGTGGCTGGGCGAAGGCTTGATCAACGACCATACCGACGGTCACGTGGACAATCTTGCCCGCTTCGTCGCGCCCGGCCTCCTGGCCCTTCCCCGCGCCACCGGGCCGGGCGATCCCAATGCCGCCATCTACGCCGATGCGAAGGCCCGGGCCGAGGCCTTCGGCGTGAAGGTGGCCGAAGTTCCCTCGCCCGGCCTCGTCACCAGCGGCGACCGGGTCGAGCCGGCCAGCTACATGAACTTCGCGATCACGTCCAAGCTGGTCGTCGTGCCGATCTACGGAACGGTCCACGATGCCGACGCCGTGGCCGCCATCGGAGAGCTGTTCCCGGACCGGGCGACAATCGGCCTGATGGCCGACGCCGTCCTGATGGGCGGCGGCAGCTTCCACTGCGCCAGCCAACAGATGCCGGCGGCCTGAGGGATCAACGCGTTAACCCTTCGGAAACGACTCCCGCGCATCATCCCGGCATGGCCCAAGCCTTAGCCCTTGCCGCATCCGACCTGCGATTCGCCGCTGGCCCGGAATGGCTGCGCCGCTCGCTGGTATGTGGCTGCGCCCTGGCGCTGATCATGGCCGGCCCCGCTCTTCCGAGCTTCTGATCCTTTCAAAGAGCCGTTCGCCCTGATGAGGTCGTGAAGCTGCAAGCTGAACGGCAGCCTCAAGCGGCGCGTGGGCGCGTACTCCCATACCTTCGCAGCGGGCTTGGCCTTCCCGCGCAATTTCCCTAAGGGCCCGGCAACTCCCATTCAGGACAGCTGTCGATGACCCAGGTGACCCTTTCCCGCGCGCTTCTTTCCGTGTCCGACAAGACCGGGCTGGTCGAACTGGGCCGGGCCCTCGCGGCGCGGGGCGTCGAACTGGTCTCCACCGGCGGAACCGCCAGGGCCCTGCGCGAGGCGGGCCTTGCCGTGCAGGACATCTCGGACCTCACCGGCTTTCCCGAAATGATGGACGGGCGGGTCAAGACCCTGCACCCCAAGGTCCACGGCGGCCTTTTGGCCGTGCGCGACAATCCCGAACATGCCGCTGCCATGGCCGAACACGGAATTGGCGCGATCGACCTCGTCGTCGTCAACCTCTATCCGTTCGAGGCGACCGTGGCGAAGGGCGCCGAGCGGGACGAGGTGATCGAGAACATCGACATCGGCGGTCCTTCGATGGTCCGCTCCGCCGCCAAGAACCATGCCTTCGTCACAATCCTGACCGATCCTGCCGACTATGCCCGCCTCCTTGCCGAACTGGAGCGGACCGACGGGGCCACGACCTACGATTTCCGCCGTCGCATGGCCGGCAAGGCCTATGCCGCGACGGCCGCCTACGATTCCATGATCAGCCAGTGGTTCGCCACCGTGGACCAGGGCCAGACCTTCCCGGAAACGCTGGCCGTGACCGGCAAGCTGGCGCAGACCCTGCGCTATGGCGAGAACCCGCACCAGCAGGCGGCGCTCTATGTGCCGAACGGTCCGCGCATCAGCGGCATCGCGCAGGGGCGCCAGCTGCAGGGCAAGGAACTGTCCTACAACAACTACAACGATGCCGATGCCGCGCTCGAACTGGTCGCCGAGTTCAGGGGGCAAGCGCCTGCGGTGGTCATCGTCAAGCATGCCAACCCCTGCGGCGTGGCCCAGGGAGCCAGCCTGCTGGACGCATGGAATGGAGCGCTCCAGTGCGATTCGGTGTCGGCCTTCGGCGGCATCGTCGCGGTCAATACGGAGCTCGACGGAGCCACGGCCGAAGCGATCTGCGAGATCTTTACCGAGGTCGTCGTCGCACCCTCGGCCACGGATGAAGCGATCGCCGCCTTCGCCCGCAAGAAGAACCTGCGCCTCCTCATTACCGGCGACTTGCCCGATCCGCGCCGCGCCGGCCTTCAGGTCAAGCCAATCACCGGCGGCCTGCTGGTGCAGACCCGCGACAACGGCGCGATCTCCGAAGCGGACCTCAAGGTGGTGACGAAGCGCCAGCCGACGGCGCAGGAGCTGAAGGACTGCATGTTCGCCTGGACCGTCGCCCGCCACGTCAAGTCGAACGCCATCGTCTATGCGAAGGACGGCGTGACCGCCGGGATCGGCGCCGGACAGATGAACCGGCGCGATTCCTCCCGAATCGCCGCG
>Ga0207647_10004750_pt1 | contig 10057 bp, 5 predicted proteins | sample KBSCornC2_FD_184295 | JGI IMG/M metagenome (GOLD analysis project Ga0207647, IMG submission 184295) | Corn rhizosphere microbial communities from Kellogg Biological Station, Michigan, USA - C2 (SPAdes) (version 2) | ecosystem: Host-associated > Plants > Roots > Rhizosphere ...
CAAGAACAACGATTCCGCCGACGACGTGCGCGACATCGACCTCTCGATCGTGCACTTCCTCTCCGGTCCGATCGGCGTCAAGGGCGCCGAGCCCGGCGATCTCCTGGTCGTCGACCTGCTCGACGTCGGCCCGATGAAGGAGAGCCTGTGGGGCTTCAACGGCTTCTTCTCCAAGCAGAACGGCGGCGGCTTCCTCACCGACCATTTCCCGCTGGCGCAGAAGTCGATCTGGGACATCAAGGGCCTCTACACCTCGTCGCGTCACGTTCCCGGCGTCAACTTCGCCGGCCTGATCCATCCCGGCCTGATCGGCTGTCTGCCCGATCCGAAGATGCTGGACACGTGGAACAAGCGCGAGGCCGAGCTGATCTCGACCAATCCGACCCGCGTGCCAGGCCTCGCCAACCCGCCGTTCGCGCCGACCGCCCATGGCGGCCGCGCCAAGGGCGACGTCAAGGCCAAGATCGGCGCCGAAGGCGCGCGCACCGTGCCGCCGCGCGAGCATGGCGGCAATTGCGACATCAAGGACCTGTCGCGCGGATCGAAGATCTACTTCCCGGTCTATGTGCCCGGCGCCGGTCTCTCGATGGGCGACCTGCACTTCAGCCAGGGCGACGGCGAGATCACCTTCTGCGGCGCGATCGAGATGGCCGGCTGGCTGCATCTGAAGGTCGAGGTGATCAAGGACGGGATGGCGAAATACGGCATCAAGAATCCGATCTTCAAGCCGTCGCCGATCACGCCGAACTACAAGGACTATCTGATCTTCGAAGGCATCTCGGTGGATGAAGCCGGCAAGCAGCACTATCTCGACGTCCACATCGCCTATCGCCAGGCCTGCCTCAACGCCATCGAGTACCTGAAGAAGTTCGGCTACTCCGGCGCGCAGGCCTACTCGATCCTCGGCACCGCGCCGTGCCAGGGCCACATCTCCGGCGTGGTCGACGTGCCCAACGCCTGCGCCACGCTGTGGCTGCCGACCGAGATCTTCGACTTCGACGTGATGCCGTCGGCGGCTGGACCCATCAAGCACATCACGGGCGATATCCAGATGCCGATCTCGCCGGACAAGTGATCCCTGCGCGACGGGATGCGGGACGGCGCGCATTTGCCGCCCCGCATCCGCCGCGAGGTGCGTTGAACAGGCAAGAGCGTGGGGATGATGCGATGCCGGTCTATGAATATCTCTGTGACGACTGCGGTCCGTTCAAGGACCTGCGCCCGATGGCGGAATGCGACGATCCGCAAAGCTGTCCGCATTGCGAGACCATGGCGCCGCGGGTGATCCTGACGGCACCGAATTTCTTCTGCATGCCGGCGGAAAAGCGCAAGGCGCACGCCGTCAACGAGCGCAGCACGCACGCGCCGCAGACGCTCGCGCAATACAAGGCCTCGCACGGTCCCGGCTGCGGCTGCTGCTCCACGGGCAAGACGGTCAAGGACAAGGGCACGGCGGACAAGAAGAAGCCCGCGCGGCTCATGACCAAGAGCAAGAGCGGCGCCAAGGGTTTTCCCACCGCGCGCCCCTGGATGATCAGCCACTGACGCCACGCGCCAACATCAAACAAGTAAATTACAGGAGCGCCCGAAATGCTTCACGGTGACATTTCCAGCAGCAACGACACCGTCGGCGTCGCAGTGGTCAACTACAAGATGCCCCGCCTTCACACCAAGGCCGAGGTGCTCGACAACGCCCGCAAGATCGCCGACATGGTGGTGGGCATGAAGGTCGGCCTGCCCGGCATGGACCTCGTGATCTTCCCCGAATACTCCACCCAGGGGATCATGTACGACTCCAAGGAGATGTATGAGACCGCTTCGGCGGTCCCCGGTGAAGAGACCGCGATCTTTGCCGAAGCCTGCCGCAAGGCGAAAGTGTGGGGCGTGTTCTCGCTGACCGGCGAGCGCCACGAGGAGCACCCGCACAAGGCGCCCTACAACACCTTGATCCTGATGAACGACAAGGGCGAGATCGTCCAGAAGTACCGCAAGATCATGCCGTGGGTGCCGATCGAGGGCTGGTATCCCGGCAACTGCACCTATGTCTCCGACGGCCCGAAAGGCCTCAAGGTCAGCCTGATCATCTGCGACGACGGCAACTACCCGGAAATCTGGCGTGACTGCGCCATGAAGGGCGCCGAGCTGATCGTGCGTTGCCAGGGCTACATGTATCCGGCCAAGGAGCAGCAGGTCCTGATCTCCAAGGCCATGGCATGGGCCAACAATGTCTATGTCGCGGTCGCGAATGCCGCCGGCTTCGACGGCGTCTATTCCTATTTCGGCCACTCCGCGATCATCGGCTTCGATGGCCGCACACTCGGCGAGTGCGGCGAAGAGGATTACGGCATCCAGTACGCCCAGCTGTCGAAACATCTGATCCGCGATGCGCGCCGCAATGGTCAGTCGCAGAACCATCTCTACAAGCTGGTCCATCGCGGCTACACCGGCATGATCAATTCCGGCGACAGCCCGCGCGGCATTGCGGCGTGTCCGTATGATTTCTACAAGAACTGGATCGCCGATCCCGAAGGCACGCGCGACATGGTCGAGGCGATGACCCGCTCGACGCCGGGGACCGACGAGTGTCCCATCGACGGCATTCCGAACGGGGCGTCGGCGTCGAATTACTAGCATCGCCGGCGGCGCAGGTTGAGCTCGATGCCTGGATGATCGGCCATTGATGTGAATGGCCGTCCATAAGCGCCGACGTTCCGAGAGGTCTGCGCATGCGCGGAATGGGAATGGCGCCCGGCAAACCGTGGCGCGGTTGCAACATGGACGGTTGAATCTGTTCAGGTTGCTTTGCCATTGGCGGATTCTCGACGCGCACCGGTTCTACCGGTCATCCTCATGGCCTAAGTTCCGCGCGGTGCCGCCAGGAGCGCCGTCCGTGAGGGGAAGAGTGTGGAAGTTTGGTTGCGATCGAGCGGGCCGGGTTGCTCGCACCTGAGCACTGTCGCAATTCGCACGGCATTCTGGGTCGGCCTCACCTTGGGCGCATCTGCCGCCATGACCTCCGCCGGAGCGCAGCAATTCTTCAACGGATCGCAGACTACGCCGAACGGTGCCGTCAATGGCGGCGGCGGCGTCTGGGACTCGACCACCACCAACTGGACGGATTTCTCCGGTTCGACCAGCACCGCTTACGATCCGTCGTCATCCGGCACAACGTTCGGCAGCGGCGGTCCCTCGACGCCGGCCACAGGCGGCACGGTGACGGTTACGCCAGGCGGCGTGCAGCTCACCAGTCTCGTGGGCTTCGATCTCACCGGCGATGGTTCGATCTATACCATCCAGGGCGGCGACCTCAGGCTGGCCCCGGGCGGCACCACGTTCTTCACCAATGATGTCACGGGCAGCGGAGCCCCCTCGGCCGCGATTGCTTCCCGCATCACGGGCAGCGGCGGCATCTCCGTGCAGGGGCCCGGCATCCTGGCCCTGCTCGGCGCCAACACCTATACCGGCAACACGTTCATCTGCAACTGCGGCTCGCTGCAGCTTGGCGATGCGACCCATACCGCCAGCATCATCGGCGCTGTCACCAACGAGGGCCTGTTCAAGATCGTCAATGCCGACACGTCGGGCATCACGTCGCTGCTCAACGACTTCTCCGGCACGACGACGTTTCTCAACGCGACCTCCGCGAGCGCGATGGTGATCACCAACAGCGGCCAGGTGTATTTCGGCGATCTGGCCGGTGGCGGGACCGATACCGCGACGGCTGGCCGGGCGACCATCATCAATGATGGCGGTTTGACCAGCTTCTTTGGCCGCACCAACGCGGGCACGGCCAGCATCACCAACCAGAATGGTGGCGGCGTCGCGTTCCTCGAGCAATCCTCGGCCGGCTCGGCGACCATCGTGAACAATGATCTCAGCGGGACTGTGTTTGGTACGCTGAGTGGATCCGACACCGCGACCGCGGGCAACGCGACGATCGTCAACGAGTTCGGCGGCCGGACCAATTTCGGCGCGTTCACCACGGCCGGCAATGCCACCATCATCACCAGGGACGGCGGCAAGACCGAGTTCTTCGACAATTCCACCGGCGGCAATGCGCGGTTCATCGCCACCGGGACAGGCATCGTGGATTTCGGGGTCAGCGTCGGTCCCAACAGCGACGGCCGCATCACGGCCGGCTCGATCGAAGGCAGCGGCTTCTATTACATCGGCGGCGGCAACACGCTCGTCGTCGGCGGCAACAACCGCTCGACCGAGGTCAGCGGTGTCATCGGCGACTACGATCCCTGTAGTTGCGGTCCCGCCGGTCCGGGCTCGCTGGAAAAGGTCGGCAGCGGCACGCTGATCCTCTCCGGCACGAACACCTATACCGGCACCACCACGGTCAATGGCGGCATCCTGCGGGTCGATGGCAATATCTCGCAATCGAGCCTGACCACCGTCAACGCGGGCGGCGCGCTGTTCGGCGCAGGGATCGTCGGCAACACCGTTATCGCCAGCGGTGGCATCTATGCGCCTGGTGACGGCGGCCCCGGCTCGAGCATGCTGGTTCTGGGTGACCTCGCCTTCCAGTCCGGTGCGCTGTACCTCGTGCAGGTCGGCAGCGGAACCACTGCGAGTTTTGCAAACGTTGTCGGCAACGTTACCCTGAATGGCACCGTCGGCGTCTCGCTCTCTGCCGGCAGCACCATATTGCCGCACTACAAGATCATGCAGTTTTCCGGCTCGGCTACCGACAACTTTGTCGGCGTTGCCGCGCCCGGGGGTCTCATCGGCACGACCAGCGTGAACCCTGGTGGCACCGTCTATCTCAATTTCACGCTCGACTATGGCGCGAAGTACGCCCTCAGCATCAATCAGAAGAACGTCGCCACGACGCTTCAGAACTTCTTCAACGCCAATGGTTTCCTGCAAGCCGAATTCGCGGGCCTCGGCCCCAACGGCTTGACGCAGGCTTCCGGCGAGTCGGCGACAGGTTCGCAGCAGACGACATTCAACGCGATGAATCTGTTCCTCGGCCTGCTGACCGAAGTCTACGGCTCGGGACGCAGCGGCACTTCAGGTGCGACGCCATATGCCGATGACGCGAGCGCAAGTGCTTATGCCGCGGCAGGCAAGATCCCGCGTGACAAGAGCGCGCGCGACGCGTTCGCCTCGATCTACCGCAAGGCACCGGCCGCGACTTTCGAGCAGCGCTGGGACGTGTGGGCGGCCGGCTACGGCGGCTCCCAGACGACCGACGGCAATGCCGGCCTCGGCTCGAACAACACCACCAGCAGCATCTACGGCACGGCCGTCGGTCTCGACTACCGTTTCTCGCCGTCGACCATCGCCGGCTTCGCGCTTGCCGGCGGCGGCACCAGCTTCGGCGTCACCGGCCTCGGCTGGGGCCGCTCCGACCTGTTCCAGGCCGGCGCTTTCGTGCGTCATACCGCCGGACCGGCCTATATCACGGCTGCGCTGGCCTATGGCTGGCAGGATGTGACCACCAATCGCGTCGTCACCGCCGCCGGGTTCGACCAGCTGCGCGCCCAGTTCAATACCAACGCGTTTTCGGGCCGTGTCGAGGGCGGCTATCGCCACGCGATGTCATGGATCGGCGTCACGCCCTACGCGGCGCTCCAGGCCACCATGTTCAGCCTTCCGGGCTATTCGGAGTTCGCCGTGGCCGGCAGCAGCGTCTTTGCCCTCAACTATGCGGCCAAGGACGTGACCAGCACCCGCACCGAGCTCGGCCTGCGCGCGGACAGGTCATTTGCCGCTGCCGGCGGCCTGATGACGCTGCGCGGCCGCGTTGCCTGGGCGCATGACTACAATCCGGATCGTACCGTCGGCGCGGTGTTTCAGACCCTGCCTGGATCGGCTTTCGTCGTGAATGGCGCCGCGCAGGCACGCGATTCCGCGCTGACCACGGCGTCGGTGCAGGTGAACTGGATGAACGGCTGGTCCGCATCGGCAACCTTCGACGGCGAGTTCTCGAACGTCACGCGTTCCTATGCCGGCAAGGGCCTCGTGCGCTACGCGTGGTAGGCGCGGCTCATCCTCCCCCAGGGGAGGACAAGGAAGAGGGTCACTGCTTCTTCTGCACGGGCTTGCGCGGCGGCCGCGGCGCCACGGGCGTGCCGGCCATCTTGTTGGCGGTCTCGCTGACGTCGAGCAGCGAACGGCGAATGTCCTCGATGTAGCTCGCCGACTTCTTCCTCATGGTTTCGGTCAGCTCGCGCAGCCCCTGTATCTTCTCGAACAGCTCGTCGGCATTGCCATTGACGAAGCCGGGCACCACGCCCTCGATCTTCGTGACCGCCTTGTCGAATCCCGCGAAGGCGCTGTCGACCTTGGCCATCACGGAATCGATTTCGCCGCCCTTGCTCCTGAGGTCGGCGCTATAGTTCTCGAATGTGCGAAGCCCTTCCTTGATCGCGGGGGCATTGCTCACGATCGTGCGGTCGACACTGTGCAGGGTGTCGACGATGGATTCGGCGTCGCTGAGATCGGCGGTCAGCACGGGAACGCCGTCCACATCCAGCGGCACCGGTGGCGCGGAGGGCGCGCCCCCGATCAGCGAGATCGCGGCGACGCCGGTCAGGCCCTGGAATTCGATGCCCGCGACGGTGTCCTTGCGGATCGGCGCGGTGTTGTCGAGCATCACCAGCGCCACGACCTTGCGAGGATTGTCCAGCTTGATCGACAGGATCTGGCCGGCGGGCACGCCGTCGAAATTGACCGGCCCGCCGCGGCGCAGGCCGCTGGCGGAACCGCCTTCGAACACCACGCGCAACTGGCTGCGACTCTGGATGGTGCGCCATTTCTGTACGCCGAGCAGGCCGCCGAACGCCACGGCGATCACCGCCAGCGTCGCCGTTCCGATCACCAGATTGCTCGCGCGTGCCATAAGGCTGAGTCTAGGGCCAAAGCGGGGAAGTTGGAAGGAGCCCGGATGCTGCTCCGGCCGCAATCGTACGTAGGGCGGGTTAGCGAAGCGTAACCCGCCACTGCTCTCCGCATTCGCCGTGCAAAATGGCGGATTACGCTGCGCTAATCCGCCCTACGCGACATCAATGCCCGGCCGCGCGCTTTGCCGCAGCATTGTTCAGCACGATCAGGGCATCAACGGCGACACCCGTCCTGGTGTTGATCAGGAACGGATTGATGTCGATCGAGGCGATCCGGTCGCCGGCATCCGCGATCAGGTTGGACAGGCCGACCAGCGCCTTCACCGCGGAGGCCTCGTGCAAGGCCGGCTTGCCGCGATAGCCGCGCATCTTGATGCCGGCCTTGGTGCGACCGATCAGGAGCCGCGCCTCGGCCTCGTCCAGCGGCGCGCCGGCGAGCGCGACGTCCTTCATCAGCTCGATGTCGATGCCGCCGGTGCCGAACAGCACGACCGGACCCATCTCGGCATCGAGCGAGGCACCGACCACGAGTTCGAGGTCGGCCTTGACCTGCTGCGCGATCAGGATGCCGTCGAGCCTCGGCTTGCCCTTCAGCCTCTTCACCCGCGCGGTGATGTCGACGAACGCCTTCCTCACCTCGGCCGCATTGCTCAGGTTCAGCACCACGCCGCCGATGTCGGACTTGTGCAGGATCTCGGCGCTGACGACCTTTGCCACGACCGGGAAGCCGATCTGTTTCGCGATCTTCACGGCTTCCACCGCCGTCTGTGCGATCGCTTCCTTCGAGATCGGGATGCCATACGCCTTCAGGAGCTTCTTCGAGGCGACTTCGTCGAGCGCGGCGCCGCTTGCCGATGTCAGCGCCTTTTCCAGCTCGGCACGCGCGGCGGGTTTCGAGCTCGAGACGATGTCGGGGACTTCCTTGCGCAGCTTCGCATAGGCGAGCAGCGACTTGATCGCGGTCACCGCGCGATCCATGCCCTGCATGACCGCGAGATGCGGCAGCGATTTGCGCAAGGTCTTGGTGAACTCGGTGAAGCCGATCGACATCGCGCTGATGTAGATCACGGGCTTTGAGGCCCGGCTCGCCATCTCGTCGACGATGCGCAGGTTGCGCTCGCGCAGCTCGTGCGGCGCCTTCGGCAGCTCGGCATCGACGATGACGATGTCGATATCGGGGTCGTCGATCATCAGCTTGATCGACTTCATGTAGACGGAGGGATCGACGACCGCGGCAAAGCCGGCGTCGAGCGGGTTGCCGACGATCGATCCGGGCCCGAGCATCTTCGCCAGCTCCGAGCTGACATGCGGGCTGAGCGGCGCGAAGTTCAAGCCCTCGGCGTAGAACGCGTCGATCAGCATGCCGCGCTTGCCGCCGGACAGCGTGACCGCGGCGAGCCGGTCGCCTTTGGGCACGGCGGCGTGGACGAAGCATTCGGTGGTCTCGATCAACTCGTCGAGCCCGCCGACCCGGATGACACCTTCACGCGTTGCGATGGCGTCGAACGTCTCGATCGAGCCTGCGAGTGCGCCGGTGTGCGCCATCGCCGCGGCGCGGCCGCCCTCGGATGCGCCGAGCTTGAGCGCGATCACGGGCTTGCTCGCTGCGCGCGCCGCCTTGCAGGCATCGCGAAAGGCCTTGGTGTTGCGCACGCCCTCGAGGTAGACGACGATCACCTTGATGCTCGGATCCTCCGCGAAATAACGCATCAGGTCCGGCGTCTCGAGCCCGGCCTCGTTGCCGGTCGTCACCATGTAGCCGACACCGACGCCACGATCCTCCAGTGCCTGGCGGATCGCCATGACGATGGCGCCGGATTGCCCGGCGATCGCCACCGCGCCCTGCTCCATGGTGACGACACGGTCGTCGATATTGGTGAAGAGCTTTTCGCCGGCGCTCAAGTTGCCGAGGCAATTCGGGCCGGTGACGGCGAGGCCCGTCTCGCGCACCGCCGCTTGCAGTTCGGCTGCGAGCTTCTGGCTCTCGTCATCCTGCAACTCGCTGAAGCCGGAGGTGACGATGGTGGCCGAGCGTGCGCCGGCCGCGGCGGCATCGCGGATCACCTGCACGGCGAAGCGCGCAGGCACCAGCACCAGGACATGATCGGGTTTTTCCGGAAGGCTCGCAAAATCCTTGTAGCAGGGCACACCCCAGATCGTCTCGCGTTTGGCGTTGACCGGATAGAGCCCGCCCTCGAAGCCGTATTTGACCAGGTTGTTCCAGATGCGCTCGGCATAATTTCCGGGCTTGTCGGTCGCGCCCACCAGCACGATGTTGTGCGGGTGCAGCATGGCATGGATGCCCTTCACGATGTCGCTGGCGTCGGGCGATGGAGACCATGGGCGAGAAGAGAAGGATGCAGCAGACACCTGGGCTTCCATGGCGCAATCCTCAATTTTTATTGTTGTTGCAGCGCGTCGTTCTGTTCGATGGCGGGGTTCTGGCGAGGCAATCACGAAGGGCGCAATGCCGCCAGACGGAATGGGCAGGGCTTCATGCAGGAAGGCTAGCATCACCGGACTTTGGGCGAAAGTACGAACGGTTTGCCGACGCGGCAAGCCAGCGATCGTCGACATGGCGCTCCAGCAATTGCTGTTCGATCGATGGCGTCGACAGGAAGGCATCCCACAGGATGGAGATGGATGAGGGAACCTATTCGTCGGCGCCGATCAAGATCGCGTGCAAGATGTAGCGTTCGGGACCGGACGTAACGGCGTCGAACGGCCAGCAGGTTGTGAGCACGAGCTCGAAACCCTGCGTCGCGGGATCGATGCCCGACGCGTCGAAACGGACCACGGCCGAAGAATCCGCACGATAGCGGAAATGCTTGCCGTCGCGACGGGTGATCTCGATCACGTCACCCATGGCAACATTCCGCAGGAAACGGAAATGCGTGTCGCGATGTGCGGCATATACGGCAACGCCGCGCTCGCCGGCATCGACCGTTTGCTGGATGTGGCCGGGTCCGAAAGCAAGTGCCTGGCCGCTCGCGCCCTCCAGCACGATGGCGCTGGCGCCGATCCGCTTCACCTCGATCCGGGCGACCGGCCAGGTGTCGGCCCATGACCATGGCTTGACCGCCTGGCCCGTCGCGACGCTTCTGTCGAATGCGCGCTCCAGCAGCACCTGCGCGAGCCAGGCCTTGGCGTGGATGTAGGCACCGTCGCCGAACAGGATGAGGCCGATCAGCGCGAGAACCAGG
>Ga0207647_10004751_pt1 | contig 10057 bp, 8 predicted proteins | sample KBSCornC2_FD_184295 | JGI IMG/M metagenome (GOLD analysis project Ga0207647, IMG submission 184295) | Corn rhizosphere microbial communities from Kellogg Biological Station, Michigan, USA - C2 (SPAdes) (version 2) | ecosystem: Host-associated > Plants > Roots > Rhizosphere ...
ACGCTGCGTGGCGGCGGCCAGCTCCCGCTCGGACTCGGCGCGGATCCGGTCGGCCCGCTCCATCGCGTCCGCAACGATCTGCTCCGCCTTGCGCTCGGCGTCTGCCTGCAGCTGCTGAGCCCGGCGCGATGCCTCGGCCGCGCACACGATCGCCTGCGGCACGGAGTACGACAGCCACGCGCAGACCTTGCGCAGCAGCACGGTCACGCGCGAGCCGCCCGATCTGACGTCGGTGGTGCGCACGCCCCAGACGATGCGCTTGTGCGCCGCGAGCCGTCCCGCGAGTCCGCCGAGAAAGTCGGCGTGATACATCCACGTCTGAATGATGTCGGGGCGTACTGCGCGAATCAGTTTCACGAGTTGCCACAGCGCGCGCGGAAAGCCGAGCGGCGAACGCATGCCGAGGCTATGCACGTCGATGCCGCGAGCGGCAAGTTCCTCACCGACCTTGCCGGTCGTCGTGAGCGAGCAGACGACGTGACGAAACCGCGGATCTTCGATGTGCGACTCGATGAGTCGCTGGAGCATGCGTTCAGCGCCGTCCGCATTGAGCGCAACGATGACATGGAGAAGCTTCATGGTCCCGGCTGCCGTTTTTCTACGATGGGCCCGTCCCCAGGCAACCGACGCGCGCGCCGCTGGCGGAGATGCTGGTGCTGTGACGGGTGTTTTATGGCGATGGGCTGCCTCGCCGGAGGACCTGCGTGACGCGCGCTAAAGACAAACGCGCGATGCGGCTTCCAGTCTCCGATGAATCACCAATGTAAGCCGGCGCCGTGGCACGCACTGTGCGACGTGCCACACGCCGGTTCTCTTGCCCGTGCGCAGCCGCCGACGGGCGCCTGTCGCGTCATGCGCGCCTCATCGGCCCGCGCCAGGGATTCCACTTGCGAAGCTGCGTCTTCAGATCGATGACGGTGATCCCGCCGACTGCATTCCACGTGTGAAGTCCCTGGTGGCCGCGCGGCGGCGTGCGAATCGACACGGTCCGCTCGGCATACGTCGTGGTCGTGAGTTCGGTGATCTCGCGGAACGTCAGCGCGGCGCCATATTCGCGCTCGCAATTCTGCGCGGGACGAATCAGGCGGTTCTGCGCGTCCTTGAACAGGTTGCCGGCCATGCGGGCGAGACGGCAGTCGGAGACGACCGGGTTCATCGGATGCGCGGTCCATTCGCCGAACGGGCTATCCGAATAGAAGATCGACAGTTCGTCCCAGTTCGATCCGCCCTCTTCGGTGATGCTCGTGAACATCCACCAGGTCTTGCCGTCGTGATGGAGCGTCGTATCGGCGGCGACGACATCGCGCATGATCACCTTGTGCAGCGCCCAGTCGGTCGGGAATGAAGCGGCCCGATACATCTCGATCGTGCGATTGCCGCAGGTCTCCGGAATCATGAAGACCTCGCCTTCGTGCTCGAAGAGAAACGGGTACGACAGGTGATAGCTCTTGTCGAGCACGACGCGCGGCGTCTCCTGCCATGTCTGCTTGACCGGATCGAACGCAATATGGCTGATCGTCCCGCGGTTCGTGTCGTAGGGAAGGCTCTCGAAGAACAGATGGTAGTCGCCGTTCTTGCCGCGCCAGAGGAACGGGTCGGCGTGAAATTGCGACGTCATGCCGGGAAGCGTGACCCAGTTGCGGCTTTCGTCACCGTCGACACTGCTCCCCGCGCGCAACTCGGAGGGCGTGTCGGTGCGACGGTACGCCAGCACCCAGTGTCCGCGCTGCACCAGCAGCTTGAGCGGCTGATTCAGCACCTTGCGGCCGAGATGCCGCAACGCGAAGCACGCCGACGTGAGAGCCGAAAGTCGCGCCGGCTGCGCCTTCGCCTTGACGAGCGGAAAGTCACGCGGCGACGAAGCGGACTCCAGACGCTTCTGCGCCCGCCCGACGAGAACGGCGACACGCCGCAGGCTCGTCTGAAGCGACTTCAGGAAGAAGAGCTTCTCCGGTATCGCGACATACGACTCCGCCAGCAGACGCATTTCGTCCGACTCGGGCGACTTCCAAACAACCTGGATATGCGGCGTTCGGCATTGGAGCAGCGCTTTCCACAGCGCTTCGATGTTCTCACAGCCGTCGTACAAGACCATGATCGGTGCACGGACAAGAGAGCGGCTCTGCGGAGTCTCGTCCGAGTCACCATAGAGCCGCTTTTCGACGCGCGTCCACCATTCAAGCACGGAAGGATATGCGGGTTGCGCCATTTCTTTTCCCTCAGACAGCAGCCATTCGCCAGTCGACCCGATGCCGGTCTTTAGCTAAACGCTTAACTGTCTTTATATGTGTTGTGGTCCGGCGCTTTTGAAATGATGAACAGTCCATTTCATGCGTGTGCCGGCGAAGAAAGACTAGAGTCTGGGGAAAGCGCGTGCGGTGCGTTATCGCACAGTTGCGAGAGCTAATTAATGCGAGGGATTTGAACGGATGTGCCGAAAATATGGCACTGCTTCATGATCGGCAGGCTGGTGGCGGCTGTGTCAGCCGGCTCGGGAGGGTACGCTAAGCTGTTGGCGGATCAGGAAAATTTGGCGTCGATCAGGGCTCGTCGCGGCGCACGGCGACTTCGCGCCTGCGATACCAGGTCGGCCGCTTGTGGCCGTGCTTGCTCGTTTCATTTGCCTTATGTTTGGCAAAAGGCGAAAAGATAATTTCGATCACGGCCAGCAATGCAAGACCGATTATTGCGAAAAAAACAATTGCGCCTATGACACCGACTACTGACATGCTTCCTCCGCGCTCATACGCGTTGAATCAAGCATTTGATAAAACCCGTGACTGAAAGTTTTGACCGAATGAACTTTGATTTATCGACGATTATATCACATCTCAAATTCGCCGATTTCCGGCATGCGAACTGTAGGCATGATTTTCGGATGCATCCGACGCGCGCAAATCCCTGAACAAAGGGGTGAAAGCAGGTCTGTTCGATCGACCGTCGACGCGCGCCGCGCCCGGCGGCACTTGGCCCTTGCCCCGCCGGGCCTGGCATCGTCGCGCCGCCGGAGCAAAGGGCGTCCGCGATAATGGAATTATGATGCATCGCTCATTATCACTGTCGTCTGGTTATAGAAAGACAGCATTTCGCATTCGAATGCCTTCAACTGAAATTCGACGTTTCATGGACAGCCGGCTCATCGATTTGACCGACAATTAAACGGTCATTCGGCGGTCTGAAAGAAAGCGCCGTGTTACGCGAGCCGTTCTTTCTCTGCGGGTTTGTCGGATGGCGTCAAGAGAATGTCCGCAACGGCCAATAAGGAAAGGCCGACGACGGCCACGAATCCGACGGTTCCGGCAAACATGCTGACGAGCTTCATGGTTTCCTCCGCCAATCAGGGGCGAATGCTTCCGTTGCTCAATGGCAGGTGCGGGCGCTCGACCTTCGTTCGAGCGCCCGCAACCGTTCAAACGGTAGCATAGGCCCAACGTCGCCGAAAAAGTATTCATTTCGCAGCGAAGTACGCGCCTGCGTGGTTTGCGCAGACAAGAAATACAGTTAGCTGGAAACAAGCCGAAGCGACTTAGCGGCCGCGCCTCCCAAAACCGGCCGCGGCCTCCTGCTCCACCCCACCGTTGCTCCACGCGTGCCGCGTGGACTCACGGCCGCCGCCCATTGCGCGCGTCAGGATCGCCCGGGTGCCCGGAGTCGCGCTGACATGCGCGAGCTGATGCGCCTCCACCCAAAATAGCTCATGGAATCTGGCTCCGGCTTTCGGCCGCAGATGGACGTCGTCCGGTATCGCGATGCGAAAGACATGATGCAGATGATGCGCCGATGCCTGCTGAAACAGAAAAGCGGCGGCGCTCGCCTGCACCCCGGTGTCTTCGTGCAGCGCTCGGATCGCCGCAATAATCGTCAGTTCGTCGAATGCCACCGCGCCGCCCGGCAGCAACCACGGTCCGCCGCGTTCCCGGACCAGCAGTACTGACTGGTGACGAACCAGCAGCACTGTTGCTCGTTCTCTCATCCCCGTCTCTCCGTGTTGCACCCCAATTCGTTGTTGGATTCGATGGTGCGATACGACGCGCGGCGTGCCATTTTGATTTCACCGTCGCGTCGAGCTCAAGCGTGAACTGGCGTGCACGCTCGATCTTCACAGGGTTCGTCGCGCTTCGCAATGCGTGATGTCCCACGTATGTGCGCTGCACGACGAGCCGCGATCGGAAAAAAGTCCCGCATGCGCGGGGTTGGGCATGAGAGTTCGCTGGTCGGCGTTGCCTACTGCGATAAGGAAGTCATTCTTGCGATCGAGATCATTCCCCGAGCGCGGGATCGCTCATGCTGTCGCGGCCGGTCTCGACGTGACCGGCGAGGCGGCGCAAGAATGCGCGATCGGTGTCGACCTTGACTTCGACGTCGTACCAGCCGTGCGCTTCGCGCAAATCGAGGTAGACCTGCTCGGTGTCGCCGCCCCGCACGCGTCGCGTGATCGTCTTCGAGGGATCGTACGCATTGGTCACGCTGAAGGTGCACGCGGCCGTTCCGCGATTCGCGAGCCGCAATTGCAGATTGCCGTTGGCGACGTCGTAACCTTCCGCGACATCGGGCGCGGCCTGCTCGCGCGACCACCAGCCGTGCGACTGCGCGCCCGCCTTGCCGGCGATCCGCCGGAGAAAGCCGTTCGGGCCGTGCACGACGAAATCGAAGCTGCCGTCCGGATTCGCCGCGACGCGGTCCGCGAGACGCTTGCGCGCTTCGACCGTGTAGGTGCGCGGCGCGTCCGCGCTCGCGTTGCGATAGAGCAGAAATACCGCGCCCGCGCTGCCCGTGTTGACGAAATCGAACGAGACGGTGTCCTTCGACGCATCCGCGCGCGTTCGCACGAACAGTTCGTAAGGCAACGCGCGCGCGGCGCGAACGCCCGGCTCCTGCTTCGGGATCGCCTGCGCGACGGGCGGAACAGGCACGTAGTCTGGATGCCGCAGCTTGTCGGGCGGAACGTAGCCGCTCGTGGCGGGCAGCGTGGGCGTCGCGGTGTTCGGATTGCGGAAGTCGAACGCGGATGTGAGATCGCCGCAAATCGCGCGGCGCCACGGCGAGATGTTCGGTTCGGCCAGGCCGTGCGCGCGGCCGAAGCGCTTCTGGATGAAGCGGATCACCGACGTGTGGTCGAAGGTTTCGGAGCACACCCAGCCGCCTTTCGACCACGGCGACACGACGAGCATCGGCACGCGCGCGCCGAGTCCATACGGGCCGCTCGCATATTTCGCGGTGCCCGGAAAGATCTCGCCGCCCGTATCGACGGTCGAAAGTCCGTTTGCGCTCGAAGTCGGCGGGAAAGGCGGAACGAGATGGTCGAAGAAACCGTCGTTTTCGTCGTAGTTGATGAGAAGCGCCGTCTTGCTCCACACGTCCGGATTCGACGTGAGCACCTGCAAGACCTGATCGACGTACCAGGCGCCATAGTTCGCGGGCCAGTTCGGATGCTCGGAGAACGCTTCCGGGGCGACGATCCACGAGACCTGCGGCAGCGTGCCGGCTTGCACATCCCGCTTCAGAATCGCGAAGTAGTCGTCGCCGGCGGCCGCGTTCGTGCCGCGACGCGCCTTTTCGTACAGCGGACTGCCCGGCTGCGCGTTCTGATATTGCGTGAAGTAGAGCAGCGAGTTGTCGCCGTAGTTGCCGATGTACGCGTCGTCAGTCCAGCCCCACGCGTTTTTCGCGTCGAGCCCGGCGCCGATGTCCTGATAGATCTTCCAGGAGATGCCCGCGCGTTCGAGCACTTCGGGGAACGTGGACCAGCCGTAGCCGGCTTCCGCGTTGTCGACGACCGGACCGCCGCCCGCGCCGTCGTTGCCCAGGTAGCCCGTCCACATGTAGTAGCGGTTCGGATCGGTCGATGTGTTCGTCGAGCAGTGATAGGCGTCGCAGATCGTGAAGGCGTCGGCGAGCTGATAGTGGAACGGGATGTCGTCGCGTTGCAGGTACGCCATCGTCGTCGTGCCCTTGAACGGCACCCACTGATCGTACAGACCGCCGTGGAATGCGCCCTGCCCGCTCACCCAGTCGTGCGGCAAATCCTGCAGGAACTGCAGGCCGAGGTTCGACGCGCCGGGATGAAACGGCAGCACTTCGCCCGCGCCGGCCGCGATCGGCTGGTTGAAAACGGGCTTGCCATTCGGCAGCGTCACCGCGCTCTTGTCACCGAAACCGCGCACGCCGCGCAAGGTGCCGAAGTAATGATCGAACGACCGGTTTTCCTGCATGAGCACGACGATATGCTCGATGTCCTCGATCGATCCATGACGGTTGTTCGCGGGAATCGCGAGCGCCTGGCGAATGCCGAGCGGCATCACGTTGAGTGCGGCGGTCGCGCCTGCGGCCTCGACGGCCGCGCGCAGAAAGTCACGACGGTTCTTGTTTTTCATTCGTTTCGCGGGGGAAGTGAATAGGAAAGGTTAGTCCACTGTGTGCATCACCGGTGTTGCGAGCGGCTCCGATGCGGCCCGTGCCATGGCGGGTCGCGCGGCTTGAGCGGATGCGCCTCCTGTCGCCTGCTTCGCCCAGTCCTGAAGCTCGCTCGTGGCGGCTGTTTCGGACGGCTCGCTGCGCATGACGGCGACCGGTGACGGCGAATCCGCGTCCGGCTTGCTGCATCCGCAAACGATTGCGCTGGCGCATACGGCGAAACAGGCCACGCTCACGTAGCGGCACGAGACGATCGACATCGGGTTCTCCGGCAGGGGTCGCGCAGATCCATACAGCGCAGCGAAGCTTAGCCATGACGTGTGTAAGCAATGTGACCGGTCCGCGATACCATAGGCCGGCAGACCGACGACATGACAAGACGAATCGCCATCCATAGGACGACAAGAGCGTGAGACAGCGTGACGATGCGAGCGCAGACCTTCGCGAGAACAGCCCAGCCCCTTCCCGCGCGATCGTCTACGAGGCCGATCGCAGACACGCGCTCTTGCTCGCGGTGGCGTTGTCGCTCGGGAGCGCCATCGCGCTCGGGCTCGCGCGCTTTTCATACGCGCTCCTTCTGCCGCCGATGCGGCTCGACCTCGCGTGGAACTTCGCCCAGGCCGGCGCGATGAATACGGCGAACGCGTTCGGCTATCTGCTCGGCGCGCTCGCGTTCTCCCGATTGTCGATGCGCGTCGCGTCACGCACGCTGTTCATCGCTGGTTGCGCGCTCACCGCTTTGCTGATGGCGGCGAGCGGCGCAACGACCGCTACCGACGCCCTGCTCGTGCTGCGCGTCGCGACAGGCATCGGCAGCGCGCTCATCTTCGTGAGCGGCGGTGTGCTGGCCGCCCGGCTCGCATCGATGTCTCCGCGCGATGCGGGGCTCGTGATCGGCCTCTACTACGGCGGCACGGGCTGGGGAATCGTGATTTCGTCGCTGCTCGTTCCGGTCGCGGTCTTGCCCGTTGCGCACGGCTGGCGCTTCGCGTGGTTCGCGCTCGCCGCCGCCTGCGCCGCTTTTTCCGGCGTCGCGGTCTGGGCCGCGCGGCGGATCGAATCCGCGCATCCGCTTTCGTCGGCGCGCCACGGCACGGATGCCGTGTCCGGCGCACCTGTGCAACGGCGGCGTTTCGCGCTCGCGCTCGCCGGATATGGCTGCTTCGGCATCGGCTATATCGGCTACATGACGTTCATCGTCGCCCTGCTTCGCAACGCGGGCATGAGCGCGGCTGTGGTGAGCGGCTTCTATATCCTTCTGGGTGTAGCGACGGTGGTATCGGCGCGGATGTGGTCCGGGCTACTCGATCGCATGCGCGGCGGCGAGGCGCTGGCGATCCTCAACGGGCTGCTCGCCGCGGCGACGCTCATCCCCGCGATGCTCGTGCATCCGTTGGCGGCATTCATTTCGGGCACGCTGTTCGGTGCGACGTTCCTGTCGGCGGTGGCGTCGACGACGGCATTCGTGCGGCACAATCTGCCCGCGAATCAGTGGCCGACCGGCATCAACGCATTCACGATCGTGTTCGCGCTGGGGCAGATCGTCGGGCCGGTGGTGATCGGGCGGGTGTCGGATAGCGCGGGGCTGACGCGCGGCCTCGTTTATTCCGCGCTCGTGCTGGCGGCGGGCGCGGTGCTCGCGGGTTGTCAGAAACCGCTGAAGCGGCCTGGATGACGGGGTAGTTGGATACTACGAATTGCGGATCATCTCGCAGCGCCTCGTACGAATCAGATCCGGCTGCCCGCGCGCGCCTTCTTCAGCTTCGCGTAGACATGCGCACAGAACGCATCGGCGACCACGCGATTGACGGTGAGAATGTTGTCGGCGCTGACGCTTTCGCGTGAAAGACCCTGTTTCTCGATGAGCCGCTGCGGAATCAACTGGCTTACGAACGAATGGCAAAGCTCCTTGCGCGACGGAGCGTCGACCGATTCGAAATACTCGCGGCCGGCCCGGATCTCTTCGCTCATCTTGGCCTTCGCCGTGTCGTTCTGGACCTGGATGCTGGCTTCGAGGTGCGCCTTCACCGTATCGCGCGAACGGCGGTCTTTCTTGTCGTCCTCGAGTTGCTTCGCCTTGATCGACGCCATCTTTCGATCCGCATCGCCGATCCGGTAGTTTCCCTCCAGCGCCTTGAACAGATAGCCGCGGGGACTGACCGTCACCTTGCCCTCGTTGAGCTTGAAACGCGTGTATTCGATGGCCTGCTCGAGCCGCTCGTCGGTCCAGACGTCGCGGCGCTTGGCGAGGCGCTCGAAGTCGGGCGTATCGAAGGCGAACTCGTTGTGCAACAGGAGATACATCGAATCCTGAATGCCGGCGCGGGCGGCATCCGCGCCCTGCTTCTTCGTGAAGCGAAACCGGATTTTCAGCTTGTCCGCCGTAACGCGTTCGGCATTGGGCTCCCAGCTGACATCGAAATCCGAGACATCGTTGAGCTGGTCGATCGCGGGCTCGAGGAAGCGCTTCTTGAACTCTTTCACTTCCTTGCGCGACTCGCCGACCTTTCCCGGCCACTCCAGCACGTCTTCGAATGCGAACCACTCGGTCACGCCGTGGCCTTCGCATGGGATGAGGCGGTCGTAGATTGCCCGGGCGAGCGAAAGCGAAAACGCCGTCGATGCCCGCAGGCTCAGCCAGTGCGCCTTGTACGGACTGATCAGATACTTGATGACGCGTCCCGCAAGCAGGATGCAAACGACGTTGCGCTCGATGTAGCAATCACCCAGCAGACTGATGGTGCCCCACGAGTCCTTTTCGGTCAGTTCTTCGATCGACGGGGCCGTCATGATTTCGACACGAGCCCGCGCCGCAGATCGCATCTGGGCGATCAGATGGCTGTGGTTGCGGCTGTCATACCGCATCAACCATTTGAAGTAGTTGATGTCGGCCGTGAACGTGTACACCTTGTCGTCGATGAGCTCTTCAGGTGCTTTGGTCGCGACGATGAAGTACGCCGCATCGAGCACGCGCCGCGCGGCAATGCCCAAGCCGCCGACCCGCGTGAAGATGTTGTTGCGCAGGAAACCAATGTCCCGTGTCGATTCGCAGATCGCCGAGCCTTGCGCGGACATGTCTTCGTAGATGTCCAGTGCCAACTGCTTCGGCGTGACAGTGAGGTCTTGGTTTTCCATGCTTCCGATTCGGCTTCGATCCCCGGCACTCTATCAGGCGAGCAAGGGGTGTCAACACAAAAACCACCCCGCGCGATTCACGAGCCTAGCCGCACAAAAACCGCCCCGATCGCTGGACTCGATCACAATTTCCGCCCCGGTCGACACAATTTCCGCTCCCATGAGCCCAATTTGCGGAGCATCCAGCACAAAAACCGTCCCGTGCTTCACAAAAAGCGTCCCTATCCACAGGGACGGTCGTTGATTTTTAAGCAAAATGAGGGTCTTTGTTTGTTGGTGGGTGGGTCTAGGTTTACAAAAAAACAAAACGGACTCGGTGGAAGTTTACGGACGGATTTTGCATTCGAATTGCTAAGTCATTGAAAATGCAGCGTAAATAGAGAAACGGATCGTTGACCAAAAACCGCCCCCCGGGGTGCTTTTTGTGCTGTCGGCGAGAGAGGATTCGGGTGGCGGAAGCGCGTCGGAGCCGTTATGGTCGTGAAAGATAGTCGGTTGATATCCGCTT
>Ga0207647_10004752_pt1 | contig 10054 bp, 4 predicted proteins | sample KBSCornC2_FD_184295 | JGI IMG/M metagenome (GOLD analysis project Ga0207647, IMG submission 184295) | Corn rhizosphere microbial communities from Kellogg Biological Station, Michigan, USA - C2 (SPAdes) (version 2) | ecosystem: Host-associated > Plants > Roots > Rhizosphere ...
GAGCGCGAACGCGAGCGCCGCGTGCGCCGCGGCGAGGTTTGGCGCAAGGTCGATCGCCTTGAGCGCATATTCCTCTGCGTGATTGGACGTGTCCCAGTTCTTCCGCGACGGCGGCACCAGCTGCTCGGTCTCCGAAAGCGTCGCCCAGCCCGGAGCGAAATTGGGATCGAGCTTCACTACCTGCAGCAGCTGCAACCGCGCCGCCGCCGCTTCGTCGGAAAAGTCGCGCTTGCGGATCTTGGACCGGGCATCGTTGTAGAGGGCATAGACGTCGGCGCTGGTCGCGATGTGCTGCGGCATCACTCCGCCTTTTTCGGCGAGGCGCCCGCGGACGCGGCCCTCGATTTCATGCGCGATGTCCGACTGGAGGGCGAAGACGTCGTCGAGCTTGCGGTCGAAGTCCTGATTCCACACCTGCTCACCGTCTTTGGTGCGCACCAGGTCAGCGCTGATGCGGATGCGGTCGCCGGCGGTACGGACGCTCGCCTGAAGCAGATAATCGGCGGCCTTGCGGGCGGCACCTTCGCCTTTGTCCGCCAGCTGCTGTGCCGTGTTCGGCCCAAGCACGATCAGTTGCGGGTTCCGACCGATGGCAGTGCGCGTATCTTCCCACATACCCGCGACGAGGCTCGCGTCCTGCGCATCGAGGGTGCGGAATGGCAGCACTGCGAGGACCGGCTTGCGATCGCTTCCCGGCCGCTCGACAAACAGGAACAAGGCAAAAGCGGCAAGAACGATCGTGAACGCCGCCGCCAGCGACCAGCGATGCGACCGCAGCCGGTCCCCAATGGAAAGCTTTGCAGGCTTGGCCGCCGGTCTGTCCTCGCCTGACACGAGCGCTGCAACGCTCGCCTGAAGTTTCGACCAGCCGACGTGTCCGGCGCCCCCGCGCCAGCCTTTCAAGTCCGCGCACTGGATCTGGTTGAACGGCAGCGGCGGGATCGACCCGTCGACCGCCGCCTGGACGAGCTTGCCGGCGTTACGCGCGAAGTCCGCCTCGGCCCGCACCCATTGCGATTGCGCCGCGGTCTTCGACCACAAGACGACCACCGCTTTGGCATCGTCGAGATTGCGTTCGATGACTTCGGAATAAGCACGGTGCGCGGGCAGATCGGCGTCCCACCAGACGTCCAGGCCGGCGGCTTGCAGCCTCTTCGCGACGCGCGTGGCAATCGCCTTGTCGCTTCGCGCATAGCTGATGAAGACGTCCGCCAAGCCCCGCCCCCAGGAACCAACCAACGATCATTGCCATAGCGCAGGATCGTTACGGTCGATAGCAACCATCGCGCTTGATGCGTTATACGACTCCGCAAGGGGGCGGCGGGATGGCCGACGTTTTCATCTCGTACAAACGCGGCGACGCGGCGCGAGTGAGGAAGCTCGTCGCCGCTCTGCGCGATCAGGGGCTCGACGCCTGGTGGGACGAGGACATCCCTCCTTCGGCGCCTTGGGAGGCGACGATCGAAAGCGCGCTTGCCGGCGCCAAAGCGGTGATCGTCTGCTGGTCGCCCGAGGCGGTCGCGAGCGAAAATGTCCGTTCCGAAGCGCGCGTTGCGCGCGAGGACGGCAGGCTGATCCAGGTCTTCTTGAAGCCCTGCTCGCCCCCTCTGTTCTTCGGAGAGCGGCAGGGCGTCGATCTCGCGAGCTGGCGCGGCAAGCCTGATGACCCGCGAATTGCGAAAATCGCGGACTATGTGCGCGCGGTCGCCGCCGGTGAGCGGGCCGGCGGCAGCGACAGGCCAAAGCGCCCGCGCCGGTTCGACTTCCGCATCGCGGCAGCGCTCGGCATTTTGGTGCTGCTGATCGGCGGCGGGCTTGGCTGGTGGTTCCTGAGCCCCGCCAGAGCCTCCGGCCCGACGACATTGGCCGTGCTGCCGTTCCGTGCATTGAACCCGAACGATGCCAATCTCGTCGACGCGATCTGGGACGACACGCGCGGCGCACTTGGCCACAACCCGAACCTTCGGGTTCTCGGGCGATCGGCCGTCGAGACATTGGCCGACCAGCACCTCGATCCGCAGGCATATCGCAGGAAGGTCGGCGCGGCTTATTTGCTCGATGGCCGTGTCGAACATGTCGGCGACCGCGTCGACATCACGGTCAGCCTGGTCGACACGAAAGATGGTGCCGAAGTGTGGAACGACCGCCTCGGCGGCAAACTCGACAATGTTTTCGCCTTTCAGAACCGCATCGCGAGCGAGGTGGAAGGACGCATCCGCGGACGGCTTGCGCCGGACCGCGGCATCAAGCCCCAGAACATCACCACGTCGGGCGAAGTCTACCAGATATTCGCCGATGCCCGGGCTGAGGTGCGTCGACGCGACCCGGAGGGGTTCAAGCGAGGCATCGCCCTGCTCCGCAAGGCCGTCGCGATGGATCCAAACTATGCGCCCGCGTGGGCCGAGCTGGGGATTGCCACACGGCTGGCCGGCGGACCGAAACCGATCGACCAGCTGACCGCTGAGGCTGCCTCTTACCTGAAGCGCGCGCTTACGCTTGCGCCCAACCTTGCCAATGCCCGAGCTGCGCTGCCGATGGTCGAGGATTACCCGCCGGGTAGCGAGGCCGAGCTGCGCAAGGCGCTCGCGCTCGATCCTAATGATGCCGAAGCCTGGTTGTGGCTCGGCAGCCTCTACGCGAACCAGCAAAAGGATTACAAAAAGTCGCTCGCCGCGATGAGCCGCTCGGTCGAGATCGAGCCACTGCTGTGGCCGGCGGTCGGCAACAAGATCATGGGCCTTAACCAGCTCCACGATGACAAAGGCCTTGCTGCCGAGTTCAGGAGGATCGAGGCCACCGGTGACCCTGTCCTCCTGCTGAAGGCCAGGGCCCATCTCGCGGAGGCGCGGAACCAGATCGGCGACAGCGTCAACCTGTTGCTCGAGCTGCGCGCAAAATATCCTGAGGAGGCTTCGTGGGTCGACCGGCGGATCGGCGGCAACCTGGTCGCGCTGGGGTTCGTCGAAGAAGGTCTGAAGGCCTTTGGAGCGCCGCTCATCTATGCGCGCGATTACCGCGGTGATCCGGAGCCTGCGCAGTCAATTCGCGCGGACCTCAAGCGACCGGTCGAATTCTGGATCGGCGGCGATGAAGCGGCGGTGTTCGGCAGGCTGCTGCCCAGGCACGGCCGCCTCAAGGAATATGTCGGTTATTACAATGCGGCGTTCAATTCGCCGGACGATTTCGCGACCGCTTTCGCGTCGCATCCAGGGTTTCAGATGAGCTTTGCTCCCAACGTCGCCGTGAACCTGCGTGCTGCCGGAGAGCAGGCGCAGAGCGAGCGCATCCTTTCGGATGACGAGGACCTGGTCGCCAGCAAGCTGCGCCTGGCCCCGGACGATCCGGGGTTCCAGCTGAACCTCGCCCAGCTGCGCGCCGCGCAAGGGCGCGATGCCGAAGCAATCGGAGCCCTCGACAAGGCCGTGAAAGGCGGCTGGCTGCCCGACCGTCAATTCTTTGCAACGGATATTGCCGACGAACCTTGTTTCGCGCGCCTCAGAGATGAGCCGCGGTTCGCTGCAATCCGACAAGCGATCCTGGCAAGGATCGATGCAGAGCGGCGAAAGGTGAAGCCCGAACTCCTCGTCGCGTCCGGCCTTCGCGCGAAAGGGGCCGCGTAGCAGTCTGGATCAAATGCATCGAGCGCATTGCTTTCATTGATCAATGAACTGCGTTTGAGTTACACTCAGCTTCATCTCACGGGCCGGGGGGCTTCTCGTGGATGTGACAAAGGTCCGATTCCGGCTTCTCCCTGCATTGCTGGTGGTGCTCGCGACCAATCCGGCCCTTGCAGCCCCGCAGCCGGCACCGCCTGCGTCGGACGAAAGAACTCCTGAAAGCCAGCGCGCAGACACCGAGATCGTGATCACCGGGTCGCGCATCCCGCGCCCGAACCTGACCGCGGTAAGCCCCATCACGGTGGTCGACGCCAAGGAGGTCAAGCTCCAGGGCGCGGTACTGACCGAACAGCTGATCAACGCGCTTCCGCAGGTCGTGCCCGATCAGGGTGCGTTCCTGTCGAACGGCGCTTCCGGGACTGCGACCGTCGATCTTCGCGGCCTCGAGGCAGTGCGCACGTTGGTCCTGATCAATGGCCGGCGCGTGCTTCCCGGCGATCCGAGCAATCCGGCCGCCGACATCAATTTCATTCCGTCCGCCCTGATCAAGCGGGTCGAAGTGCTGACCGGCGGCGCGTCATCGGTCTACGGGTCGGACGCAATTGCCGGCGTGGTCAACTTCATTCTCGATACTCGGCTAGACGGCCTGAGAATCGACGGGCAATCCAGCTTCTACCAGCATGACAACCGCGACGGCGCGCATATACGTCCGCTGCTGGAAGCGAGCGGCTATGCTTTCCCGCGCGGCAATATCGTCGACGGCGGTACTGAAGACATCAACGCTGCCTATGGCCTTGGCCTGTTCGACGGCCGGCTGCACCTTACCGCCTATGCCGGTTACCGAAAGCTATCCGCAATCACCCAGGACCGTCGCGACTACAGCGCTTGTGCCGTGACCGCCGACACGCCCGATGGCGCGCCCGTCTGCGGCGGTTCACCGACTTCGGCCGAGGGAACGTTCTCGACCCAGCTTCGGCAATCCTTCCGCGCGACCACCGACCGCCGGTTCGTGACGCCGACGACCCGCTACAACTTCGCACCGACGAACTATTACCTGAGGCCGGGACGGCGCTACACCGCCGGCGGCTTTGCCGATGCCGACATTAGCGAAGCATTCCAACCCTATGCCGAACTGATGTTCATGGACGACCGAACCATCGCCCAGCTGGCGCCGTCGGGCGACTTCGCAAACACGCGCTCGATCAATTGCGACAATCCATTGCTGTCACCGCAGCAGCGTTCGCTCGTTTGCGTGGACGGCAACTTCGTCGGCCAAACGCCGGTGTTCGATCGAAGCGGGAACCTCGTCGACATCGTCGGCAGTCCGCGAAATTTCACGGATCCGGTCACCGGCGCGACCTACCAGCGGGGCGTACTGCGGATCCAGCGCCGCAACGTCGAAGGAGGGCCACGCCAGCAGATCATCACGCACAAGGACTGGCGTGCGCTCGCTGGCGTGAAGGGCACATTCACGAGCGGCCTTTCCTACGATGCGGATTATTTGAGCGGCAGCGTCAAGCAGAGCAGCATCAGCACCAATGACTTGCTGGTTTCACGCCTGACGAACGCTGTCGACGTCATCACCGATCCGGCGACGGGCCAGCCCGCCTGTCGAGCCGCGCTGACGGGCGCTGATCCAGGCTGCCTTCCGTGGGACGTGTTCGCGCTCGGAGCCGTCACTGCGGACGCCGCTTCATCCTTGAGCGTGCCGTCCTTCCTCAATGGTACGGTCAAGCAACAGGTCGCCACAGCTTCGGTGACCGCCGAGCTCGAGCAATGGGGCATCCACAGCCCGTGGGCGGCGCGCGGGCCCGCGCTGAACATCGGCGCAGAATATCGCAAGGACCGGCTCACGCTCGATCCGGACGAACATTATCAGAATGTCGACCTTGCCGGATCGCCTAGCCCAATCCTGCCGCTCGTTGGCGCGACCTCCGTCAGGGAAGTGTTCGGCGAAGTGCGCGTGCCGCTGGTCGCCAAGCGGCTGATCGAAGACCTGTCTGTCGAGGCCGGCTACCGCCGATCCTGGTACGATAATGCCGGACACAAATTCCAGGCGAGCAGCTACAAGCTGGCAGCAGAGTTCGCGCCGGTCCGAGGCCTTCGCTTCCGAGCAAGCCGTCAGCGCGCCGTCCGCGCCCCGAACATCCAGGAACTGTTCGCACCGGTCGAACAATCCGGGATCACCGTCGATCCATGTGCAGGCCTGAACCCGACGGCGACGCTCGAGGAATGCCAGCGGAGCGGCGTTTCGGCCGCACAATATGGCAATATCGTGCAGAACCCGTTCGAGGCGACCGAGGGCGACGCTGCAATCGTCGGCGGCAATCCCGACCTGTTGCCGGAACGGGCGACGACCACGGCGATTGGAGCGGTTCTTCAGCCGCGGTTCCTGCCGACGTTCAGCGCGACAGTCGACTGGTTTGATATCCGCCTGAAGGGAGCGATCGCCACAATCGGCGGCGACCTCATCGTCGACACCTGCCTTGCGACCGGCGATCCGCTCTTCTGCAGCCGCATCCATCGCGACGCCGGGGGAACCCTGTGGGAAACGCTGCAGGGCTTTGTCGATGACCGCAACGCCAACATCGGGTCGTATCGCACCAGCGGGATCGACATCGGTGCGAGCTACACGCAGCGGCTCGGCCGCCTGGGCTCGGCGAACTTTGAATTCACCGGCTCCTGGACCCACAAGTTCCTCGTCGTCCCGGGCGGGCTGGCCCCGTCGTTCGACTGCGCGGGGGTCTATGGCCAGGTTTGCGGCTTCGCCATCCCGCGGTGGCGCCATAATCTGCGTGGCACCTGGGAGGCCGGTCGCGGAATCTCCCTGTCACTGCTGTGGCGGCACGTCAGCGCGATCCCGGTCGATGCTTCGATCGCAGAAGAGTTGTTCGGCGTGGTCTACAACCCCATCGCAGCGAAAATCCCGCAGCAAAACTATTTCGACGCGACAGTCAGCTACCGGGTCGGCGACCGCTATTCGTTGAGAATGGGTGTCCGAAACCTGTTCGACCGAGAGCCGGCAATCGTGGCGGGAGGACAGTTCGGCGCCTGCGGCCCGCCATTGTGCAACGGCAATACCTTCCCCCAGCTCTATGATCCGCTCGGGCGGTTCATTTTCTTCGGCGCGACGCTGAACCTCAAGCCGTAGGGCGGTGTGGCCTTCCTGAATTGCCCCGGCTAGAGCCGTTGCCATGGCGGAACTATCATCGGGCGAGCGCGCGGTCGTTGAACGCGCGGCCGCCGAACCGATGCTCGATCAGGTGCTGGGCTGGGCCGCGGTCAACAGCGGCTCGCGCAACCTTGCGGGCCTCGAACGCATGGCCGATTTGCTGGTCGATGCGTTCTCGGCGCTGCCCGGCCTGATCCGGCTCGAGCGTCCGGCAAGGGTCGATGCCGTCGACAGCGCCGGACGGGTCATTTCCATCGACCACGGACGGCACCTGCACCTGACCGTTCGGCCGACGGCACCGGTGCAGCTGCTGTTCACCGGCCACATGGACACGGTCTACGGCTCCGAGCACGCGTTCCAGGAGACGCGCTGGATCGAAGACGGAGTGTTGAACGGACCCGGCGTCGCCGACATGAAAGGCGGGCTCGCGGTGATGCTGGCGGCGCTCAAGGCCGTCGAGCAAAGCAATGTCGCCGATCGGATCGGCTACGAAGTCATCATCAACAGCGACGAAGAAGTGGGCTCCCCAGCCTCTGCAGCGCTGCTTGCGGAAGCTGCGCGCGGCAAGCATGCGGCGCTGACCTATGAACCCGCGGCTTTGCCCGACGGCACCCTTGCAGGCGCTCGGCCCGGCAGCGGCAATTTCGATTTCGTCGTCCACGGCCGCTCGGCCCATGCCGGCCGCAATCCGGAGGACGGCCGCAACGCGCTGGTCGCCGCGGCCGAGCTCGCGCTCCGTCTGTCGATGTCGAAGACCCCGGGTCTGTCGATCAACCCCGCGCGGATCGACGGCGGATCGCCCAACAATGTCGTTCCCGACCTCGCCATCCTGCGCGTCAACCTTCGGCCCCGGACAACCGACGACCAGGAAATTGCCGCCCGCCTGATCGCCAAGGCGCTCGACGAGACGGCCGCGGCGCACGAGGTGCATATCGAGGCGCGCGGCGGCTTCGGCCGTCCGCCCAAGCCGCTGAGCGAGGAAGCCGAAGCGCTGTTCGGTCTGGTGCGGCAGGCCGGCGCGGACCTTGGGCAGGAAATCGCCTGGAAGTCGACTGGCGGCGTCTGCGACGGCAACAATATCGCCGCCTGCGGCGTGCCGGTGGTCGACACGATGGGCGTGCGCGGCGGCAAGATCCACAGCATGGAGGAATTTCTGATCGTCGACAGCCTGGCCGAGCGCGCGGCGCTGAGCGCGCTCACCATCCTGCGCCTGGCCGCGGAGGCCGCATGAGCTTCCGCATTCGTCCAGCCACGGGTGACGATTTCCGCGCGATCTACCAAATGGCGAAATTGACCGGCGGCGGCTTCACCAACCTTCCCGCCGACCGGGCGACGCTGGTTGCAAAGCTCGCCCGCTCCGACACTTCCTTCGCGCGTCAGCAGGATGAGCAGGAGGCCGATCTCTACGTCTTCGTCCTCGAGGACCCCAAGGCAGGGATTATCCGCGGGACTTGCCAGGTGTTCGGCCAGGTCGGCGTGGTGCAGCCCTTCTACAGCTACCACGTGAGCATCCTCACCCAGACCAGCCCGGAGCTCGGCAAGACATTCCGCAATCACATGCTGAGCCTGACCACCGATCTCGAAGGATCGTCCGAGGTCGGCGGCCTGTTCCTCCATCCGGAGCTGCGTGCCGGCGGTTGGGGGGCGCTTCTCGCGCGCAGCCGCTATCTGTTCATGAAGCTGCACCGCGCACGGTTCGGTGAGCGCACCCTGGCCGAGCTTCGCGGGGTGATGGACGAAGCCGGCAATGCGCCCTTCTGGGATGGCCTGGCCGGCCGCTTCTTCGGCATGACCTTCCCCGAGGCCGACGAGTTCAACGCGGTCCACGGGACGCGTTTCATCGCCGACCTGATGCCCAAGACGCCGATCTACGTCGACTTGCTGGCAGAGAGTGCAAAAGCCGTCATGGGGCAGCCGCATCCAAGCGGCCGCGCGGCATTGCGCATGCTCGAGCAGGAAGGGTTCGCGTTCGACCGCTACATCGACATCTTCGACGGCGGGCCGACCGTCACCGCAGCCACCGACCAGATCCGCACCGTTCGCGAATCGCGCATCGAGACCGTGGCCGAGATCGGCGAATGCGGATCGCCGAAGATGCTCGTCGCTGCCGGGCGGCTGAAGGATTTCCGCGCCTGCTGCGGTTCGGTCAGAAAGCTGCCGAAGAAGGGCGTTTGCATCGACCCGGAAGCGGCCGAGCTGCTTGAGGTCGAAGTCGGCGATGAAGTCGCCATCGTCGCCAAGTGACCCTGCGCGAGATCAATTTCGACGGGATCGTCGGGCCGAGCCACAATTATGCCGGCCTCAGCCTCGGCAACCTCGCCTCGGCACGCCATGCCGGCGACGTGTCGCAGCCGCGCGCGGCCGCACTGCAAGGCGTCGAGAAAATGCGTGGCAACCTTGCTCTCGGCCTCGCCCAGGGCATTTTCCTGCCCTTACCGCGACCCGATCGCCTGTGGTTGGCCGAGCTCGGCACAAGCATCGACGCCGCCGATCCGGTGCTGGCGGCGAATGCGATGTCGGCATCCTCGATGTGGGCGGCCAACGCAGCGACGGTTTCGCCCGCGCCCGACACTGCCGACGGCAAATGCCACCTGACGGTCGCCAATTTGCGCACCATGCCGCACCGCAGCCATGAGTGGCCGGCAACGCTGGCGCAGCTCAAGCTGGCCTTCCGCGGTGACGGGTTCGCCGTCCATTCGCCCGTGCCGCCGGCGTTCGGCGATGAAGGCGCGGCGAACCACATGCGGCTGGCAGGTGCTCATGGCGAGCCCGGCGTCGAAGTGTTCGTCTATGGGGTCTCCGGGGGTGCCTTCCCTGCGCGGCAACATCTCGAAGCGTCCAAGGCGATCGCGCGGCTGCACCGGCTCGATCCCGAGCGCACGATCTTCGCCGAGCAGTCGGAGCAGGCGATTGCCGCCGGCGCGTTCCACAACGACGTCGTCGCGGTGGCCAACGAGCGCGTGCTGTTCGCGCATGAGCTGGCCTTTGCCGACAAGGATTCGCTGGTCACAGCGCTGGAGAATGGCGTGCCCGGCTTCGAATATGTCGAAGTGCCCGCAGCCGAGGTGCCGCTGGCCGATGCGGTGCGCTCCTATCTGTTCAATGCGCAGCTGGTCGCGCCGCCGGAAGGCGAGCCGACGTTGATCGTACCGACCGAGGCGCGGGAAACGCCGTCGGTTTGGCGCTGGATCGAGCGGCACATCGCCGGCAACGGACCGATCCGCCGCGTCGAGGTCGTTGACGTCCGCCAGTCGATGGCGAACGG
>Ga0207647_10004755_pt1 | contig 10052 bp, 8 predicted proteins | sample KBSCornC2_FD_184295 | JGI IMG/M metagenome (GOLD analysis project Ga0207647, IMG submission 184295) | Corn rhizosphere microbial communities from Kellogg Biological Station, Michigan, USA - C2 (SPAdes) (version 2) | ecosystem: Host-associated > Plants > Roots > Rhizosphere ...
TTACTTAAAATAAAACCAATTTCCAGGGTGTGACGGGCGGTGTGTACAAGATCTAAGAACATATTCACCACAACGTACTAATTTGTGATTACTAGCGATTTCAACTTCATGCTCTCGAGTTACAGAGAACAATTCGAACTTAAGTTACTTTTCAAGATTTGCTCTAACTCGCGTTTTTGCTTCTTATTGTAATAACTATTGTAACACGTGTGTAGCCCAGTTTATAAGGGCCATGACGACTTGACGTCATCCCCACTCTCATCTTATATATCATAAGCAATTTTTTAGAGTCCTAATGATTAAATTAAACTAATCTAACTAAGCAACAAAAAATAGGGGTTACGTTCGTTAAAAGGACTGAACCAAACGTTTCACAACACGAACTGACGACAGCCATGCAACACCTGTATATTATACAAAAACTGGTAAGATTTTACGCGTAGTATCGGATTAAACCACATGTTCCACCGCTTGTTTAGATCCCCGTCAATTCCTTTAAGTTTCAACCTTGCGATTGTACTCCCCAGGCGGAATATTTAACGCGTTAGCTATAATGCTGAAAGTTTATTCCAACATTTAATATTCATCGTTTACTGTATGGACTACTAGGGTATCTAATCCTATTTGCTCCCCATACCTTCGCACCTCAGTATCAGTTAAGGACCAGATAGTTGCTTACGCCATTGGTATTCTCTCTAATTTTATCAAATTTCACCTTTACATTAGAAATTCTACTACCCTCTACCTAACTCTAGTTTTGTTGTCTGTAATACGTTATAAAGTTATGCTTTACAATTTAATAATACACATAAACAAACCACCTACGTGCCCTTTACGCCCAGTTAATCTGAATAACACCTGCTCCTTTCGTATTACCGCGGCTGCTGGCACGAAATTTGCCGGAGCTTCTTCTGTAAATACTGTCAATTTCGTCTTTACTGATAGTGCTTTACAAATAGTCTCCTATTCTTCTGATCACACACGAAATATTGCTGGATCAAGCTTTCGCTCATTGTCCAATATTCCACACTGCTGCCTTCCGTAGAAGTCTGAACCTTATCTCAGTTTCAGTGTGGCTACTCGTTCTCCCAAACTAGCTAAGGATCATCGGCTTGGTAAGCTTTTACCCTACCAACTACCTAATCCTATATAAGCTTATCTTTTAACGATATATAATCTTTATTGCTTTTAACACAACACATTTAGTATTAGCTAATATTACTTAGTTATCCTAAATTAAAAGGTAAATTCTTATACGTTACGCACCCGTTCGCTACTTATATGATTAAATATATCCGTTCAACTTGCATGTGTTATGCATATTTCTAGCGTTCATTCTGAGCCAGGATCAAACCCTTCTTTAGAAAAATGTATTATGTTATATTTTTATAAATAATATAAATTCTCAATTTAGCAATTCAAATATATTTTATACAAAGATATTAAGTAAAGTTTAAATTATTTTAAGCCTATTTTTGCTATACACAACTAAAATTTAAATATTAATCTATTTTTATTATAATTTAACAACAATTCTTGCTATAAAACTTATTCACATAAGTTAAAATTTCACTTCTAGAAACACCACTAGAATTTCTTTTCTTTAAGAACCAAAAAATTGATTTTTCTTATTTCCTAGGACTTTTCTAATTAATAAACTAAACCTTTTAGTAGTATCGGATTTGAACCCATAACCTTTTCTGTGTAAAAGAAATGCTCTACCAATTGAGCTAACCACTAAAATTTGACGAATAATGGGGCTTGAACCCATAACCACCAGATCCACAAACTAGTACTCTACCAATTGAGCTATATTCGTTATACTCATTAGCTTCAATATCAGACTAAAAGTGGATTTGAACCACTATTATTAGATTTGCAATCCAATACATTACCAATTATGTTATTTAGTCTAAATTCCGGGTTAAACAGGACTTGAACCTACATCTTTCAAAATGACAATTTGAAGCTTTACCAAATTAAGCTATTAACCCTGATTAAAATTCACTTAAAATGCAAATAATAATAAAAAAGCAATCATTAATACAAATAGAGCAACCGCTTCAGTTAACGCAAATCCAAGTAATGCATATGTAAATAATTGATTTACTAATGAAGGATTCCGTGCCACTCCTGTAATTAATGCTGCAAAAACTGTACCAATACCTAAACCTACCCCAGCTAATCCAATTGTTGCTAATCCTGCTCCAATAACTTTTGCACTCTCTAAAAGCATAGAATTTTCTTTTTAAGAACCTGTTAACCACTTATTATCCAATAAGATAATAATTTTAAAATTATTAATTTGTTATATTGTATAATACATGTATATACATGAAAAAAACTGAAGTTTTTACGGGTTTAAAATAATAAACTTATTTTAGTTTAAATTAATTATATAATAAAAAACTTGCAGAATAAAAATAATCTAGAAAAAAAGAGGGTACCATTCCTAATAATAAAACCATAAAAATAAAAGGAAAAAAAATACAAAATTCACGTTGAGATAAATCTATATAAATAGAATTATATTGAATTTTCAAGTTTCCTAAACAAATACGATTATAAAGTCAAATGGAATATAACGACCCAAAAAATATTCCAGAAGTTCCAAGAAAACTTACTAACCAATTTTGGTTAAAGCTCCCAATTAATATTAAAAGTTCTCCAACAAAACTGCTAGTTCCAGGTAATCCTAAATTACTTAAAGAAAAAAATAAAAAAACTAAAGAAAAAATAGGCATAACTAAAGTTAACCCGCTGTAATATTTTATTAAACGTGTATGATGACGATCATATAGGACCCCAATACATAAAAAAAGAGCACTAGCAACAAGTCCATGACTTATTGACATAAACAAACCACCAATTAAACCCTGAATTGTATTTGAAAACAAACCTAATAATCCAAAATTCATATGAGCTACAGAAGAATACGCAACAATTCTCTTTAAATCAATTTGACGTATTGTTGTCAAAGAACTATAAAGAATTGAAATAATACTAATAGTATACACAAGCGGAGTAAAATAAAGATTAGCATAAGGAAATAGTACAAAAGAAAATCGCACTAAACCATAAATACCTAATTTTAACAAAACACCTGCTAAAATAACAGAACCTACTGTAGGAGCCTCAACATGAGCTTCTGGTAATCAAATATGAAAAGGTATAACTGGAAGTTTAACAGCAAAGGATACAAAAAACATAAGTCATAACAATAGCTGCCTATCTGTACTAAATTTGTGTGAAGCTAAAGTCAAAAAGTTTGTTGTTCCAGCTTCAAATAAAATAAGAAGAATACCTAATAACATTACTAGCGAACCTAATAATGTATAGATGAAAAAAAAGTAAGAGGCTTTAATTCTACGTTCCCGAGACCCCCAGATACCAATAATTAGAAACATTGGAATTAAAACACTTTCAAAAAAGATATAAAATAATACCAAATCTAACACAGAAAAAATAAGCAATAAAAAAACTTCTAAAAATAAAAACAGAAGTAAAATGCTCTTCACATTTAAAATAATATTTTTTCATCCAGCTAAAATACAAATTGGAATTAAAAATGTAGTTAATATTATAAAAAACAAGGAAATCCCATCTAAACCTAAAATGAAATTTATACCAAGAAAAGACAATCAATATTTATAAAATAATCATTGAAAAAATAAACTACTTTTTTCAAAAAAAATTCATAAAAACAGTGATAAATAAAAAGTTAATATCGAAAAGAATAATGCTAACTTTTTAGCTAATAATTGTGATGAAGCCGAAATAAATATTAGACATAAAATACCTATACAAGGACAAAGAAGTGTTAATATTAAACTCATTGGTAATTTAGTTAAAATAATTACATACTAACTATATAATATTCTATTATAATAAAAAAACTAAATGTATATATCATAAACTTACCGTACTTTTCCTAAAACTTAATAATCTTATTATCGATCAATTTCACCAAAAACGATATCTTGTGTACCTATAATAGTCACGACATCAGCAATCATATGCCCTTGTGCCATAAAATTTAAACCTTGTAAATGAGCAAAGCCAGGAGCTTTTATTTTACATCTATAAGGTTTATTTGAACCATCTGAAACTAAGTATATTCCGAATTCCCCCTTTGGAGCCTCAGCTGAAACATAGGCTTCATTAGCTTCTATGTTAAATCCTTTAGAATATAATTTAAAATGATGAATTAAAGCTTCCATTGAACTTTTAATCTCTTCTCGTGAAGGGGGCGTAAGTTTTCTATCATCAATTTTAACAAGTCCTTCAGGAAGTTGATTGATACATTGTAAAATAATTTTAACACTCTGACGCATTTCACCAATACGTACTAAATAACGATCGTAACAATCACCATTTTTTCCAATAGGAACTTCAAAATCTAACTTTGAATAAATTTCATAAGGTTGAACTTTTCTTAAATCTCAAGAAATTCCTGATCCACGTAATAATACACCAGTAAAACCTCAATCTAATGCTTGTTCTTTAGTAACAACCCCAACGTCAACTAAACGTTGTTTTCAAATTCGATTATTTGTTAAAAGTTCTTCCATCTCATCAATCCTCGAATTAAATTGTATTGCGAATTCATATATCTCTGATAATAAACCTAAAGGTAAATCCTGACTAACACCTCCCGGTCTTATATAGTTAGCATGCATCCGTGCACCCGAAACTCGCTCGTAAAATTCCATTAACTTCTCCCGTTCCTCAAAACCTCACAAAAAAGGAGTTAGCGCTCCAACGTCTAAAGCATGTGTTGTAACAGCCATTAAATGATTTAAAATACGTGTAATTTCTAAAAATAGCACTCGAATATATTGAGCTCGAATCGGAACAGAACAATTTAGCAACTTTTCAATAGCTAGTGAAAACACATGTTCCTGAACCATCATTGAAACATAATCCAATCTATCAAAATATGGTAAAGCTTGCATATAAGTTTTGTACTCAATTAATTTTTCAGTACCTCTGTGTAACAAACCAACATGAGGATCAGCTCTTCGAACAACTTCCCCATCTAATTCTAAAACTAATCTTAAAACTCCATGAGCTGCAGGATGTTGAGGTCCAAAATTCATTGTAAAATTTTTTATTGTTTTTTTTCTTGCTATATTCATATGTATATAAGAGGATAAATTTATATTCCCATCTCCATTTATATTTTAACAAATTTTAGAGTTTTGTTCTAATTTTCTTATAGAAATATCTATGATATACTCCTTCTCTACAGATCTAATTATATTTTTACCAGAATTATTTTTTATAACAACTACATTAATAATATTATTATGAAGCTTAGAATTTAGTACTAAATCCTGAACCTGAAATACAGAATTAATAAAAAATATAACTTATTTATTAATAGAAATAAACATTATAACACTTTTACTTTTACTAAATAACCTTTATAAAACAAGAATTATCTTTTATGAGAGTCTTATAAGTGATAATTACACCATTTTTATAAAAATAACTCTACTCCTTGCTATTATTCTTTTTTTGGTAATAGCACTTGAACCTTCTAAACAGGAATTTTCAGATAAATTTGAATTTCTTATATTAATTGCGCTTGCAACCTTTGCCCTTCTTGTTCTTATCTCTACAAATGATTTAATATCATTTTACCTCAGTATTGAAATGCAAAGCTTATGTTTGTATGTATTAGCCGCATTTAAACACACTTCACAACTCTCAATAGAAGCTGGACTTAAATACTTTGTATTAGGTGCGCTATCCTCTAGTCTTTTGTTATTTGGAATGTCTCTAATTTACGGTTTTACAGGTTCTACTAATTTTATAGAAATTTCTAAAAATATTTTATTAAATAATGTAAATCTAGATACCACATCAAGTACATTTATTCTAGGATTTATCTTAATTTTATGTGGATTTCTATTTAAGTTAACGGCTGTACCATTTCACATCTGAAGTCCTGACGTCTATGAAGGAGCACCTCTTCTTGTAATGATATTCTTTGCAACAATTCCTAAATTAGCAATATTTTGTCTCTTCACAAAATTACTGTACACTGTATTTTTTAATTTGTATTTCATTTGACAACCTATTTTAGTTGTAACAGCATCCTTAACAATTTTATTCTCTAGTATTGCAACATTATATCAAAAAAAAATCAAAAGATTCTTAGCATATAGTTCAATCAATCATGTAGGTTATATGTTAATGAGTTTAGCTACTGGAACACTTATTGGGGTGCATGCTTTTTTCTTATATGTTTATATATACATAATTACTATGTTTACTTTTTTTAGTATATTAATATTCTTAAAAAAAGAAACAAACAAAAATATTATTTATTTAACAGATCTACTGTATTTAAAAAAAACATACCCAGTTGTTCGAATCACAATTACACTATTATTTTTCTCAATAGCAGGTATACCACCTTTAATTGGATTTTTCGCTAAATTCTATGTTTTCCTCGCTGCACTAGAAGCCCATTATTATTTATTATTATTAATTAGTATACTATGCAGTACACTTAGTGCATTTTACTATATTCGAATAATTAAAATTACTAATTTTGAAAAAACTTTTAATTTAACTACCGTAGCATTTAAACCTAATACGATCGTATATACATATAGCCTTTTAGGAGTATTACTTATAACTCTTTTCTTCATAATCCCTAATTTTCTAATAACAGAAACATACTATTTAGGATTACTTTTAACCTAACAAATATGCAATTTAAAAATAAAATTCAAATATCAATAACTAGTTCAACTCAATCAAGAATTGATTACCTACACTCCTACCTTCTCTTCAATTTAACACAAAACAAAATATTGAATCTTAAACTATATTATTCATTTCTTCCAATAAAAATTAAAAAATTTACAGTATTGAAATCTCCTCATGTATTTAAAACAGCACGTACACAATTAGAGATTCAAAATTTAAAAAAAATTATAGTAATTACAAATGTTAAACAAATAAAACATCTACAAACAATTAACAAAATTTTATATAATATAATTAAAAATTTACCTACTCTAATCAAATTACAAATTAAGTACTCTAAACTACTCTTTATTTAAATGTATAAATATCACTACCAAATCCTATATAATATAAACTACACTTTTATTCCACTTTAAAAATAAGTTAAACATGATTTATCCAACGCCTCTAGAACAATTTGAAATTATCTCATTTATACCCCTTTTTAAACTTCATAACATTTACTTAAATATCACAAATTCAACACTTTTCACTCTTCTAAGCCTAAGTTTAATACTTCTATTATTCCAATTCATTAATCTAAATAATAAAATTATACCAACAAGATGACAATCAATTGTAGAAGAAACTTTTATTTTTAATAAAACATTAGTCAAAAAGAATATTGGAACAAAAAATTTACATTATTTTCCATTTATATTTTTCTTATTTTCATTTCTAACAGCTAGTAACTTAATTGGAATGATTCCTTATAGTTTTACTATAACAAGCCACATCTTCATAACGTTTAGCTTAGCACTAACCTTATTTATCGGAATAAATATAATTTCAATAAAAAAACATAAACTACATTTTTTAGGATTTTTTCTTCCAAATGGAATCCATATAGCATTAGCACCTCTATTAGTTCCTATTGAAATAGCATCCTATATATCTCGAGTCTTTAGTTTATCTATTCGACTCTTTGCAAATATGATGTCGGGACACACACTATTAAAAATAATAGCAGGATTTGCTTGAACAATGCTATCCTTTGGAGGAATTTGATATTTCCTACAATTATTTCCGCTAATAATCATTAGTGCAGTGACAATTTTAGAATTAGGAATTGCTTTATTACAAGCATATGTATTCACAATATTAATTTGCTTATACTTAAATGACGCAATTAACTTATCACATTAATCTCGAGAAAAAATGACAAATTTCTTATACATACCCTCGAATTTTGTTGAATATAATCTTTTTTTTATCTATTTTCTAGTCTGTAATCTAATTGCTTTTATTATAATAAATCTTTCACAAATTGTTAGTGAAAAAAAATTGGATTTAGAAAAATTATCAGCATATGAGTGTGGTTTTGATCCTTTTGGAGATGCCAGACATACCTTTAGTATTAAATTTTATTTAGTAGCTATTTTATTTATCATTTTTGACTTAGAGATTATATTTTTATTTCCTTGATCTATTACCATAAATTCCTATCAAGTGTTTTACACAATGGTATGCTTCTTAATAATATTAACTATTGGATTTATTTATGAATGAAAACGAGGAGCATTAGATTGATAAAATACATCTTATAGGAGTTGAACCTATATGACTTGATTTAGAAAATCAATGCTTTTCCACTTAAGCTAAAGATGCCCTTTAAAACTAAAAATATCTATAAATTTAAGAAGTTATATAAAATATGGATTTTTTTGGATCAATATTTAATTGTTTAAATAATTGCTGCTGCTTATTATGAATAGCAGGTGTGTCTTCGAGTGTCAAACTTATAGCACCTAACATCGCTATTAATAAAATCAGACCAGCAAGTAATAAAAAAAAAGAAAAATATGTATATAAATAAACACCTAAAGTTCTTAAATTTGAAAGCTCCAAAACTAAAGAAAATCAATTTAAATAAGTAGAAAAAGTATTAATCTGAAAATATGTTAAATCTAAACTTATAAAATATAAAAATTCACCACCAAGAACAATTAAAAAAAGACCACTAATAAAAAAATAATAAGACATATTAAGATATATTGTAGTTTGCTTAATATCTAACATCATAATAACAAATAAAACTAAAACCATAATTGCTCCAATGTAAATTAAAATAAAAATCAAAGCTAAAAATTCTAAATCCAATAAAAGAATAAGTAAACCCGAATTAAAAAATACTAATATCAAGAATAAAGCCGAATACACAGGATTCAAACTTAAAATAACCATTATTGCAGAAACTAAAGCAATACTAGAAAACAAAAAGAAAAAACAAGATAGTAAAATAAAAGAACTCATCGCTTTATTATAGAATTTAAATTAAAGAATACTTACTAATAGAAAAAAGTAATAGCTTAAAACTTCCAAAGTAAAATACTCATAAAAAAAATCAAAGAAAAAAACAAAATTTATATATGTAAAAACACCAATTAATATAACAAAAGTGTAATGATAAATTAGCCCACTTTGAAAACTACTTATTTGTTTTGAAACTTCATTAAGCTTCAATGCTAATCCAAAAGGACCAATTAACTCAATAAAACCTTTATCAAATAATCTAAATGGAATTATATAACTTAAATGAAACACAGGCTTTACAATATATAAATTATAAATAGTATCAATAAACCATTTCTGATTAAAAAAGGAATATCAAAGTAATCCCAACTGTGAAGATTTTAAAAAAACCAAAAAAGAACTATAAATGTGATTTAATAAAAATGCTAAAAAAGCTCCCCATAAACTAAGTAACACAGGAATTAATTTTATTAAATTAGGTAAAAATTCGGCTTCAAATAAATTAAAATGTTTCGGTAAAACAAAAATGGAATTACCCAAAAAAATTGAACCAACACCAATAAATAAATCTTTTAGTACAAAACCACTAAAAATACTTCCTAAACTTAATGTAACAAGAGCAAAAATTATTAAACCAGATGATTCATGAGCGTTTTGAATTAAAGGTTTAGATGAATTAGTAAAAACTAAAAAGGTTAAATATAATAAACGAAATGAATAAAATGCTGTAAAAAAGGCAGAAAGTGATCCTAATCAATACGCAAAAAGACCACCCACTGTGTAATGAGCAAAGGCTATCTCTAATATAAGATCTTTTGAAAAAAACCCAGAAAGAAACGGAAATCCCATTAATGATAGAGATCCAATTACAAACATACAATAAGTTATAGGAAAAATTTTCCCCAAACCACCCATACGACGTAAATCTTGTTCATCCGAACACCCATGAATTATCGAACCAGCACTTAAAAATAATAACGCTTTAAAACAACCATGATTGATTAAATGAAAAAATGATGTTGAATAACTTGATAAAC
>Ga0207647_10004756_pt1 | contig 10050 bp, 9 predicted proteins | sample KBSCornC2_FD_184295 | JGI IMG/M metagenome (GOLD analysis project Ga0207647, IMG submission 184295) | Corn rhizosphere microbial communities from Kellogg Biological Station, Michigan, USA - C2 (SPAdes) (version 2) | ecosystem: Host-associated > Plants > Roots > Rhizosphere ...
CTGCCGATCGAGTCAGCCTTCAGGATCCCACTTTTTGACGCCTATATGCAGTGCGTCATGCCGGAGAACCCATCGTGGTGGCAGCATTATATGCCCGGCCTGCTCCATGCGATCATGGAAGAGAAGATCGATACCACTTTCCTCATCAGCCACCGCCTTCCTCTGGAAGAGGCGGCGGAGGGATATCGGATGTTCCACGACCATCAGGACGAAGTGACCAAGGTCGTCCTGAAGCCGGGCATGGCCGCCAGCCAGAAAGAGGAGAGCCGCCATGGCAGCCACTAAGTTCGCCGTCGTCACAGGCGCCTCCACGGGCATCGGGTTCGAGCTGGCGCATCTTGCCGCGCAAAATGGTTATGACCTGCTGGTCGTCGCGGACGAGCCGCTGATCGAGGCATCGGCCACCGACTTTCGCTGTCATGGCGTGGAGGTGGAAGCGGTGGAGGCCGATCTTGCGACGATAGAGGGCGTCGAGAAACTGCTCGACGCAGCGAAGGGGCGCAGGGTAGATTTGCTCTGCGCCAATGCCGGGCGGGGCCTTGGTCACGGCTTTCTGGAGCAGGAGGTCGCGGACTGGCGGCGGGTGATCGACACCAACATTACCGGCACCCTCTATCTCTTGCAAAAGATCCTCCATCCGATGGTTGCCCGCAATGAGGGCAAGGTGCTGATCACTGGCTCTATTGCCGGGTTCATGCCTGGCTCCTTCCAGGCGGTTTATAACGGGACAAAGGCGTTTATCGACAGCTTTGCGGATGCATTGCGGAATGAGATCAAGGACGCCCGGGGCATTACGATCACGAACCTGATGCCGGGAGCCACCGAGACCGAATTTTTCGACCGGGCTGACATGTTGGATACCAAGGTCGGGTCCGACGAAAAGGACGATCCCGCCAAGGTGGCCAAGGACGGCTGGGACGCGCTCATGGCCGGCAAGGCGCATATCGTGTCGGGCTGGAAGAACAAGCTTCAGGCCGCGGCTGCGCATGTTACGCCCGCGGCCATTCTGGCTGAGCAGCATCGCAAGATGGCCGAGCCCGGCACAGCAGAGGAGCAAGACAATGAGTGAACGTGAAGGACAACATAAGCCGGAAAATACCGAAACGCCGCGCGGTCCGATGGGCGACACACTGCCGGGAAGGGAGAAGGAAGACCCCCGGACGGGCGGCGGCCAGAAGCAGGATGATGTGGAGGATCGTCCCAATGTGGGGACGGTGAAGCCGGAAGATTATCCGGAAAAGGACAGGCGGGATTCGCGTCCGTGATAGCCACAGCGAGGTGATCCGTGGGATGGGAGCCGCTCAGTCCGGACCCGGTTAACGGCTTTCGGGGCGACGACCTGCCGGCTTATGTGGCAAACGGCCTTGTGGGTCTTCGCATGCGCGAGATTCCGATGCTAACTGGTTCTGCCGTCGTCAACGGCGTGGTGGGCCTGAATGTCGAGGAGCCGGTCGAGGCTGCCGTGCCCGTCCCGTATCCGCTTGCCGCCGACATGGGCATCGGGGAGACTTGGTTGACCGAACAGCCCTGGCTCATCAGCGATGCGACCCAGCGATATGATTTCGCCGCCGGGGAGCTTTTCAACGGATTTACATTTCATGTGGGCGAAGTTGCGCTTCGCGCGGAGGTCCTGACCTTTGCCAGCCGCAGCGATCCGACACTGGTGCTGCAGCGTATCGAATTGACGGCCGATAATCCTTGCAAAATCAGGCTTCGAGCGGGGGTCGCGACGGCGGGTTCGCGTGGGCGCGCGGATGAGCGGAAGGTGGGGGAGCACGCAGCACCCGGCGAGGGCGCGATGCTTTGGGTGCCAGAGGGCGCGTTCAGTTGCTGTGGCATCGCTTTTCATAGCGAATGTCTGGAAGCCAAGGACGCGCCCTGCTTTTGGGAGAAGCATGGCTCGGGAGCGCTGAGGGCCGAATATTCGGTCGAGTTGAGGCGTGGCAGGACGGTTCGGCTGGAGCAGATCGCCGCCCTCATTCCTTCCCTTGTCCATCATCGCCCCATGGACGAGGCCGCTCGGCGGCTTGCCAAGGGTACAGAGCTGGGTTTCGACCAGTTGCGCGACCTCAATCGGGAAAGCTGGCGGCAATTGTGGCAAGGTCGGATAGTGGTCGATGGCGCAAGCGCGCATCATCAACGTCTGATCGACGCGGGCTTCTTCTATCTCAACAGTTCCGCGCATAGGTCATCGCCCGCAGCGACTTCTATGTTCGGGCTCGCGAGTTGGCCCAATTACAATTATTATTTTGGGCATGTGATGTGGGACATCGACGCCTTCTGTGTTCCGCCCCTGTTGCTGCTCCAGCCCACGGCGGCGCGCAGCCTGCTCGGCTTTCGCGCACGGCATGTCGATGCCGCGCGCATGTATGCGATGCTCGACAACAAGGATGGACTGCGTTTCCCGTGGGAGGCGGCGCCGCGTTCAGGCGAGGAAGCGACGCCCGGACCCGGATCGGGCGCGACGCACGCGGCTCATGTCTCGCTGCATGTCGCGCGCGCCTTTGCGCTCCAAGCCGAGACAGAGCGCGACATGCGCTATCTGCGAGAGACAGGCTGGCCCATATTGTCGGGCGTGGCGGATTGGCTGGCATCCCGCCTGACGCAAACGACGCGCGGCTTCGAACTGTTGCGGGCGACCGGACCGGCTGAAGTGCCTGAGCCACCTGACAATGACAGCTTCACGCTGATGACGGCCTACGATCTGCTGCGCCGGACAATCCGTATCGGCCTGTCGATTGGGGCGGAGATACCTTCCAACTGGCGGGACATCGAACAAAATCTCTATTTGCCGGTCCGCGGTGACGGCGTCATCGCATCGCATGAGGAGTTCCGCATCAATGAGCCCAAGGGGGCGACCCCGTCGCCGCTCGCTGGCCTGTTTCCAATGAACTATCCCGCTACCGCCCCGCAGGAGAAGGCCACCCTCGACTTCTTTCTGTCGCGTTGGCCGGACTATGTGGGATCGCCGATGCTGTCGGCCTTCTATCCAGTATGGGCAGCGATGCGCGGGGACCGGGCACTGGCGCTCGAGCTGTTCGAAGAAGGCTATGCCGCCTATGACAAGGGCCGGTTTCACCAGTGTCTGGAATATCGGGAGGATCATCCTGACTCCAAAGTGCCTGCCGGGCCCTTCATGGCGAATATCGGCGGGATGCTGATGACGATGCTGCTGGGCCTGCCAGGAATCGAGATTTCGGACGCCGATCCGTCGGATTGGGGACGGCGGCCCGTGATCCTGCCTTCTGGGTGGAAAGGCATCATCGTCGATCGGCTATGGGTCGGAGGGGCGCCCTTGCGGATGGAAGCGACGCACGGGGCGGCGCGAGTGCGGCTTTTCAAGGCATGAAAGGCTTAGCCCGCCCGCAAGTCGCGTCGACAGCCACAACCGCCGCGCTCAATTGCCCAGGATATAGGTTGGTGGGAAGTCGCGTAGGGAACAGTCTTACGATGCAGTGGGTTTCAATGACGTGCTATTTCGGCACGAGAGGATCCTAAAATGGCAAATCAGAACCAAGATAATCAGATGGGCAACCAGCAAGGTGGCCAGAGCCAGAATCCTGGCCAACAGAACCAGCAGGATACCGGCCGGACCCAGCAGGGTGGCGGGCAACAAGGTGGTCAGCAGGAACGCAACCCGGGCCAGCAAAATCAGCAGGACGATGAACGCCGCCAGCAGGGTGGCCAAGGTCAACAGGAGCGCCGCGACGATGATCGTTCAGGCGGTCAGCAGCGCTAATCGGGTAATGTTACCGAGGGTCGTCATTATTGACGGCCCTTTTTTACCACTCAACAGCTACAACGGGTGGACGGCCATGGACAGCTGTACACAAGCCTGCGACGAATATTTCGCGCTGTGCCACCTCGGCTCCTTGTCGCCGGTCACCTCCGGTAGTCGGCTGATGCCGTGCCGTGGCAGGTAGCGATGCAGGGATGAGCGCGTCAGATGCGGAATGGTGGCCTGCAAGGCGTAGAGGCAATCATCCAGCGGCAGCAACGTGTGCTTGCGGAACGCGACGATGAGCGCCTCGTCCTCGATGCTCAATATCGTCGAGAGAACATCCTTGGGACCTGTCGGCAAATCTTGCGTCGCCGTGCGCTTCTTCCACTTGGCGACGGTCTTCTGGTTGATGCCGTAGCGCTTGGCCAAGACCCTCAGGCTCTCTTGACTATGCTGTATCGCTCGACGGACCGCCGCTGTCGTGCGGGCGCTCCGGTGTAGAACCTGTCCCATAGCGCATCCTTCCATTGCTGGTTGAATAATGCACCATCAAATGCCGGGACTAAACAGCTAGAGGCAGTGGTGTAAGCGGCTTGGGTCGGCGCGATCGCGAGACAATAGAAAATCAAAATTGCATATCAGCCGGTCCCAATCACCGGACTTGATCCTGTTTAATGTGATTTTCAGGAACGTGCAGCGGCCCCCCGCATTTTTCACCATACCTAAAATCGGAAGGCAATCTGTGGCTACCCAGCTCAAATATGATGGATCGCAATTTCTGCGCAAGGATTTTCAGGAAGAATTGAGCCGATGGAACAGGCGGCGATTGGCGCCTTCCTTCCCTGCGGAGGCGACCGTGTCGCAATTCGATCGCGATCGGAACATGTTGCGGCTGGAACATGCATTCATTGAAGAGTTGCGCGGTCAGGTGCTGGAGGAAGCGGCCGAGGCACCTACCGATCCTGATGGTTTTGTCGCATGGTTCGAAAATCTGAAAGCCAGTGGCCCAGGACAGCATGACCGGCTTTTTCCATGGCTGGCCGAACGAGCCGGGCGAGACGAGCTGCGTTGGTTCCTGTCGCAAGAAGCGGCCGGCGAGGCGGGTTTTGACGATCTGGTCGCGTTGACGCAGGTGAAGCTGCCGCCGCACGCTAAGCTGGAACTGGCGCGCAACTATTGGGACGAAATGGGGCGTGGCAATGCCAAAGGTATGCATGGGCCCATGCTGGGTCAGCTGGTGGATATCCTCCAGCTCGATACACAGATCGAACATACCGTCTGGGAGAGTTTGGCTTTGGCGAATGCGATGACAGCGATGGCCTCTTCGCGCCACTATGCTTGGCATAGTGTGGGCGCGCTTGGGGTCATCGAACTTACCGCGCCCGACCGGTCGGCGCACACCGCAATAGGGCTGCGTCGGATTGGCCTGTCGGGGTCGGAGCGCCGCTATTTCGATCTCCACGCAGTGCTCGATATCAAGCATAGTCGCGACTGGAACGAAGAGGCGATCCGTCCGCTCGTTGCCGAAGATCCTCGACGGGCCAAGGCCATGGCGGAAGGGGCGCTGATCCGGCTCCATTGCGGCGCGCGCTGCTTCGATCGCTATCGCGCGCATTTCGGACTGGAGTGAGGCGATGGGTCGCCCGATCTTGCTGGTGGAGGATGACCCCGCCCTTGCGGTTGTGATCGCCGACATGCTGGAGCAGGCGGACTATGAGGTGGATGGTCCCTACGCCACCTTGTCCGACGGTATGGAGGCACTCGCCCGTCATATGCCAGCGGCGGCTATATTGGATGTTCGTCTGGGTCAGGGAGATGCGGGGCTGTTGGCCGATGATCTTGACCTCTACGACATACCGTATCTGTTCTGCTCAGGCGCTTTCGATCATCCAGCCGTACGGGCGCATCCCGCTGCGCCGCTGATCCCAAACCGGACTGGGTTTGTCCCAGATCCATGGCTTCGCGGCGCAAGCCGGCGGCATCGCCCAGATAAGTTCCCGCGTCGGATCGGGCACTACCCTCACCATCATCCTTCCCAAGATCGACAAGATGCCAGCGGCGATCCAGAATAAAGGCGAACTGGCCTCCATACCTCGCGGTATCAGGGTCCTCCTGGTCGAAGATAATATTCAGGTTCTCCAATTTGCCGAGCAACTGCTGGACGATCTGGGCTGCCAGACGGTGTGCGCGAGCGACGCGACTGAAGCACTTGCGCTTCTCCAGGAGCAATCGTTCGATCTCGTCTTCACCGATATCGTCATGCCGGGACTGAGCGGCATCGATCTTGCGCGACAATTGCACATTCGGACACCTGGGTTGCCGGTCCTCCTCGCGACAGGGCATAGTGACCAGCTTGTCGGGGAAGGAGAAGCGCATCTGCGTGTTTTGCTAAAACCCTATGGCGCTGCGACACTGAGTGCAGCGATAAGTGAACTTATCGCTGCATCCGTTGTCGTGTCAGGATCAAATGTTGGAGCCATTACCAGTGACCAGTGAGGTGCGGTTTCGCCCCTCGGGGTGGGGGTAGGGTTTTAGAGATCGTGAGTGAGCGTTGAACGGTCCAGGCGAAATGCCTCTATTATTATTCTTTCGGTTTCAGGCAGCCGCCCGGCTGCTGCCTGAGCCGACATCAAATTCGTCACTCCAAACGACGTAGGTTGCTCACGTTCTGCCGAAATAGCTGCTGGTCCGCACCTGGGGAGTGAAATTATGCCGCTGAGTGAACAGAAAGGGTCGCCATCAGCCTGACATGGCGAGACTTTTGGTAGCCGCTGGGTATACGAAACGTCTTTTCAGCTACGATGAGCATAGAGCAGATTGTCGTGAACATAGCAAAACTTGCATGACTGAATTCTGTCTATGAAATAAGTAGAGATTGCTTGAAAGGGTTGCGGTTGGTCGCTGTACCCGATGACAACATCAGCACCAGACTCGCGGCTTTTGATGGGATGCAGCTTGCTCCGCGATACCAACGGCTAAAGCGCACGGTGCCAGGGCGTCCACGCCAGGGATCGTGTTCCCCCCTTCCGAATATGGGGTTGAAACGATGCGCTCTTACCAACTTTCCACCTGATCTGTAGCGCGGCGATCTGTCGCTCCTTCGGGCCATTCGCCAACGTCTTCCACAATGCGCACTGGTGTCGTTCAACGGGCGCCGGTCGCGATCGGCCGCCTGTATCGTTCAGGCACCGGGTGCGCAGGCGCATGCCTCAAAGGCCGCCAGCTTCGGCAGCATGATCATCAACAACGACGGCCACATCCGCGTCCCGCCACATCCGGCGAGCGGATTGTAATAAGAAAAATCAGGGACGAGACATGACATTCATTTGCACTAGCTCGCGGCATTTCGGGCTGCATCACGCCATGCTGGCGAGCGCTGCTTTGATTACGATATCGCCGTATGGCGCGTCGGCTCAATCTGTGTTGCCGGTCGAGACCGCCGCCGCAGAGGAAGATGCAGGGGCAATCACGGTCACAGCCCGCCGCCGCGACGAAAGCGCGCAAGACGTGCCGATCGCGCTCAGCGTGGTCGGCGCGGAGCAACTCGCCGCAACCGGCAATTTCTCGCTCGGTCAGACCCAGCAACTCGTGCCCAGCCTCCAGATTTTCAGCTATAATCCCCGCAACACCAACATCAATATCCGCGGCCTGGGCAGCAACGTAGCGCTGACCAATGACGGGCTGGAAAACGGCGTCGGCGTCTATGTCGACAATGTCTATTATGGCCGCGTCGGCCAGTCTCAATTTGATCTGGTTGACTTGCAGCAGATCGAAATCCTGCGCGGTCCGCAAGGGACATTGTTCGGCAAGAATACCACGGCGGGCGCGATCAACATCTCGACCCGCGCGCCCAGTTTCGAGACGGAATTTTCCGGCGAGGCGACGCTGGGCGATTATGGTTATCATCAACTTCGCGGGTCACTGTCGGGTCCGTTGATCGCGGACAAGCTCGCCGCGCGGATCAGCATCGCCGACACACATCGCGACGGCTTCATCGACAACGTCCGCACAGGTAGAAAGGCCTCCGACTACGATAATTTCAGCGTGCGCGGCCAGTTGCTGGCTATGGCTACCGATACGCTATCGATCAAGCTGATCGGCGATTTTTCCAAACAGACGCTCAATTGCTGCGTCAACCTGCTGGTCGGCAGTTACAGCCAATATGACAATGGCGCGCCGTTGCCGAACAATTTTGAGCAGCGCGTGGCCCGTGCCGGATATACCCCGCTGCCCTTCGATCCCTTCGCGCGCAAAACCGATGCCAATTCCCATTATCAGGCGAATATGCGCGGCTATGGCGCATCAGGCCAGGTCGATTGGGATCTGGGCAGCGTCGCGCTGACATCCGTTACCGCCTATCGCTGGTGGGACTGGGACCCGGCGAACGACAGCGATGCCATCGGCCTGTCGGTGCTGACCAAGGCGCAGCAGGCCAATCGCCAGCGCCAGTTCAGCCAGGAATTGCGGCTTGCCTCCACCGGCGAACGCACGATCGATTATGTCGCGGGTCTCTATTATTTCTGGCAGACCGTGCGCGGATATGGGGCGACCAGCTTCGGGGTCGATGCGCCGCTCTACAATCTGCCTGGCATCGCCGCCAATGTCCGGGATGCCGCCATCGCCAATTATGGCGTCGAAAGCTATTCCGAACCGATCACGAAAAGCTATGCTGCGTTCGGCCAGCTCACCTGGAACGCCAGCGACGCCTTCAAAGTGACGGCGGGGCTGCGCTACACCTATGAAAAAAAGGCGGGCGTCTTTGAGCAGCATGTCGTGTCAGGCGCCGACCTGTCCACATTGTCCGCCAGCGAACGCGCGACAGCACAGGCGTTGCGTAACCAGTTCGGCCCGGTCGCATCCTTCACCACGTCTTTCGATGACGCCAACGTGTCTGGCTTGCTCAACCTGTCCTACAAGGTCGCGGCGGACGCCCTGCTCTACGCCACCTATTCGCGCGGCGGCAAATCGGGTGGCCTGAACCTTTCGGTGATCCCGGCCGGCGTCAATCCCAATGTGAAGCCCGAAACGGTGAACCATTTCGAACTGGGTGCCAAGACGCAGTTTCTGGACCGCAAGGCAACACTCAATCTGGCTGGCTACTGGACCGAAATCACCGATTATCAGACTGCGATCACCGAGCAGGTCGCCAACACCGTATCCTACCGCCAATATATCGCCAATGCCGGCAAGGTGCGATCGCGCGGATTTGAGGCGGACCTGGCCTATGCGCCAACCCGCCTGATAAGCCTGTCGGCCTCCGCTGCTTATGTCGATGCCACCTATCTGGATTACCGGAACGCGCAGCAGGCGGTCGAAAATCTGAACCTGGGATCGTTGCAGGATCTGTCCGGTGCGCGGCTGGCGGGCGTGCCGAAATTCACCTGGACGCTGGGCGGGGACGTTGCGCAACCGATCGGCAACTGGGGCAGCCGGGCAATCGAACTTTATGCCCATGGCGATTTTTCGCACCGTTCTTCGATCTACACCGCCGTCAGCAACAGCCGCTACTCGTTGGCGCCGGGCTACGGCCTGCTCAACGCGCGCGTCGGACTGCGATCCGATGACGGGATCTGGGACTTGTCCGTCTGGGCACGCAACCTGACCGACAAAAATTACTTCGTCACGCTCAGCCCGGCCAACACAGGCCTGATCACCGGCCAGGTGGGCGATCCCCGCACGATCGGCATCACCCTTCGCACGAAAATATGAGGTCTAGTCATGGCCACGCTTTTTTCCCGCCCCATCCTGCAATCGATCCATACCGGCGGCGCCTCGGATCAGGGCAAGCCGCGCGAACTCAATGGCGTGCGCCTGGCCGGTTTCGCATCGCTGGCGGTGCCGATCTACGCCGCGCAAATGCCGCTGACGGTCTATCTGCCCGCCATCTATGCGCAGCAATTCGGCCTATCGCTGGCGATGATCGGGACGATCTTCCTGGCCGAACGCTTGTGGGGGGCGCTGGCCGATCCGCTGATCGGCAGTTTGAGCGATCGCACTCGCAGTCGCTTTGGTCGTCGCCGTCCCTGGATCGCGACTGGCGGGCTGGTGTTCGGGATCGCCGCGATTGCCCTGTTCTTCCCGTTCGTTGCCGTGACGCCACTCTATCTCGCCGCTGCGCTATTCATCCTGTATCTGGGCTGGTCGATGATCCAGATCCCCTATCTTGCCTGGTCCGGCGAGATTTCGGGGCACTATCATGAGCGGACCCGCATCGTGACCTATCAGACGGTCGCGGGATCGGCGGCATTGCTGCTGGTGCTGGTACTGCTGGGCGGATTCTATTACGCGACTAACTACTTTGTACCGACGGGTTCACTGGCCCACTGGAT
>Ga0207647_10004757_pt1 | contig 10050 bp, 10 predicted proteins | sample KBSCornC2_FD_184295 | JGI IMG/M metagenome (GOLD analysis project Ga0207647, IMG submission 184295) | Corn rhizosphere microbial communities from Kellogg Biological Station, Michigan, USA - C2 (SPAdes) (version 2) | ecosystem: Host-associated > Plants > Roots > Rhizosphere ...
GGCGGCCGGCGCTTGCCGGCCGCCGCCGATCGACTCTGCGCTCACCTCACCAGGGCACCACGGAAAAGGTTCTGGTGCCAGGGGTGTGAAGGCGAATGGGTGAGGCGTCTTTTTGTTCGAATACTGAGGGGTTTGCCAGGGTCCTTACTGGAAAGCGCCCTCGGTGCCGGCTCTCAGTGGAACGCCACCGCGCTGTACTGCCGCAGCTTGTCCAGCCGGTGCTCGGAGTCGATCCTGCGCACCGTCCCGGACTTCGACCGCATCACCAGCGACTGCGTCGTCGCGCCGCCGCCGGTGTAGTGCACGCCGCGGACCAGTTCGCCGTCGGTGATGCCGGTGATCGCCACGAAGCAGTTCTCGCCGGAGACCAGGTCGCCGGTGAGCAGCACGCGGTCCAGGTCGTGGCCGGCGTCCAGCGCGCGCTCGCGCTCCGCGTCGTCCTTCGGCCACAGCCGGCCCTGGATCACGCCGCCGAGGCACTTGATGGCGCAGGCCGCGATGATGCCCTCGGGCGTGCCGCCCACGCCGAGCAGCAGGTCCACGCCGGTGCCGGGGCGGGTGGCCATGATGGCGCCGGCCACGTCGCCGTCGGAGATGAACTTGATGCGCGCGCCGGCCTCGCGGATCTCGGCGACCAGGCCCTCGTGGCGCGGCCGGTCCAGCACCACCACGGTGATGTCGCCGGGCTCGCGGCGCTTGGCGCGGGCCACGGCGCGGATGTTCTCGGCGACCGGCGCGGTGATGTCGACGACGTCCGCGGCCTCGGGGCCGGTGACCAGCTTGTCCATGTAGAACACCGCGGAGGGGTCGTACATGCTGTGCCGGTCGGCGACCGCGATCACGGCCAGCGCGTTGGGCATGCCCTTGCCGGCCAGGGTGGTGCCGTCGATCGGGTCCACGGCCACGTCGCACTCGGGGCCGGAGCCGTCGCCGACCTCCTCGCCGTTGAACAGCATCGGCGCGTGGTCCTTCTCACCCTCGCCGATGACGACCACGCCGCGCATCGAGACGGTGTTGATCAGCTTGCGCATCGCGTTCACGGCGGCGCCGTCGGCGGCGTTCTTGTCGCCCTTGCCCACCCAGCGGCCGGCGGCCATCGCGGCGGCCTCGGTGACCCGGGCCAGTTCCAGCGCCAGGTTGCGGTCGGGGGCCTCGGAGTCGGGGGTCGAGGTTTCGTTCATCAGGAAAAGGCTCCTCGGAAGAGGGAATCCGCGTCGTCGCGGTTCACGAGGGATGTTGTGGGAGATCGTATCGAGGCCGATGAAGGGCGGGAACCGCGACGTGGGACCATATCCGTATGGCACGCGTCTCACCGTTGAAGAAATCCCTCCGGGACATGCTGCTGTCCATGGCGGTGATCTCCCTGCCGATCGTGGCGATCGTCGAGTGGTTCCCCCACGACTCGAAGAAGCCGGAGGACGCGGTCCAGACGGTCGATTACACGATCCCGCTGGACCAGGCGCGCCGCGACCCGGACCTGCCCTTCAAGGCGCTCGCCCCGGAGACGCTGCCCGCCGGCTGGCGTGCCACCTCGATCCACGCCGACCTCGAACCGGGCTCGCAGCTGCGCTGGGAGCTCGGCTTCCTGACCTCCGACCGGCAGTACGTCGCCCTGGACCAGGTCGCCGACGGCAAGGGCGTGGACGGCGTGCTGGCCGTGCAGGCCCCGGACGCCACTCAGGTGAGCGGCGCGGGCGGCACCGTCACGGCCGGCGGCTACCAGTGGCAGGTGTACGCGACGCCGGACGGCAAGCGCCACGCGCTGGTGCGGACCACGGCGCCGGTGGGGACGGCCGCGGCCACGACGCCGGGGAAGGTCGCGGTCGTCGTGTCGGGTTCCGGGACCGTGGCGGAGCTGGAAACGTTCGCGGGAACGCTGCAGTAGGCGCGGGTCTTCAGCCGGCGGTGCCGTCTCGGCGGCCGCCGGGTGGTGCGGCGGTGAAAGGGCTCAGCCCTCCTCGCCGTTCCCGTTGCCGGCCCCGATCGCTGCGTCCAGCCGGGCCCGGGCCCCGTCCAGTTTCGCCTGGCAGTGCTTGGCGAGCGCCTCGCCGCGCTCCCACGCGGCCAGCGACTCCTCCAGGGTCAGGCCGCCGGTCTCCAAGCGCCGGACCACGTCCATCAGCTCGTCGCGGGCCTGCTCGTAGCCGAGGTGGGACAGGTCCGGGGTCTCACCGGCGGTGGGGGTCGTCTCGTTCGCCATGGGTTCAGGATAGTTTCCGGCTGTGACTGGTACCGAGGAAGTACGCGTCCGGCGGGCCGTGCCCGGCGACGAGGAAGAGATCCAGCGGTTGCGGCACCAGATGGCGTTCGACGTCTTCGGGGCCGAGCCGCCGCCTTTGGACGAGCCGAATCATGTGGCCGCTGTGAAGAAGGTCCGTGCGTGGCTGGAGGCTGGCGCCGAGGCGCCGACCGCGTGCTTCGTGATCGACGCGCTCGACGGGAACGGCCTCGCCGCCAGCGCCATCGGCGCGATCGACGAGCGGCTCCCGAGCGGCCGGAACCCCGCTGGGCGTTCCGGCTATATATATGGAGTCTGTACCGACGGACGCTATAGGCGGCGCGGCTATTCGCGGCTTGTGCTGCAAGCGCTGCTCGACTGGTACGCGGACCAAGGCATCCCGCGTATTGAGCTCCACGCCAGTGAGTTCGGCGAGGCGCTCTACCGGGAGCTCGGCTTCGCGGAGACCAAGGGCGTCGCGCTTACTCGCTGGGCTCCTCTGCAGTAGGGCTGTCTTCTGTAGCGGCGTCTTCGGTTGCGGTGTCGGCGGGGACCACCTCGGCAACCGTGGCGGCCAGCCGTCCGGAGGCGAGGCGGACGTCGAGCACGTCCCCCTCGCTGATTTCCTCGGCGGACCGGACCGCGTGCCCGGACGGCGCCAGGACGATCGAGTAGCCGCGCTCCAGCGTCGCCATGGGAGACAGCGCGCGGACCCGGGCCAGCGTGTGCCCGAGATCGTCGGAGGCGCGGTCGAGGCGGTGTCCGACGCACGAGCGGGCCCGTCGTGTGAGCTCTTGGAGGTCGCTTCGGCGGCCGTCGATCATCGAGTACGGAGAAGCGAGCACCGGCCGCTGCCGGAACGACGCCAGCCCCATGGCCTCGCGTTCCAGTATCCGCGCGACGGAGCGCCACGCGTTGCGGCGCAGCTCGGCGACCCGGTCCATCTCCTCGGCGACGTCCGGGACGACGCGCTTGGCCGCGTCGGTCGGCGTCGAGGCGCGGAAGTCGGCGACCAGGTCGAGGATCGGCGAGTCCGGCTCGTGGCCGATCGCGGAGACCACCGGCGTTTCGCACTCTCCGACAGCTCTGATGAGTGCTTCATCGGAGAACGGAAGGAGATCCTCTACAGAACCTCCACCGCGCGCGATGATGATCACGTCCACTTCGGGATCGGCGTCGAGCTGCGCCAACGCCGGCAGGATCTGCGGAACCGCCTTGGGCCCCTGCACATCGGTGTTCACCACGCGGAACTGCACTCCGGGCCACCGACGCTTAGCGTTCTCCAGGACGTCCCGCTCCGCTGCCGAAGCGCGCCCCGTAATAAGGCCGACGCAGTGCGGGAGGAACGGGAGCGGCTTCTTCCTGCGCGGGTCGAACAGCCCCTCCGCTTTGAGCTTCGCCTTCAGCATCTCCAGCCGCGCGAGCAGCTCTCCGAGCCCGACCTGCCGGATCTCGTCGGCGCGGATGGAGAACGAGGAGCGCGGAACGTAGAAGTCCGGCTTGCCGTAGACGATGACCCGCGCACCCTCCGTAAGCGGAGGCACCACCGCTTCGAAGACACGCCGGAACGTGGTGATCTGCACGGACACGTCCGCGGACGGGTCACGAAGGACCAGGTACACCATCTGCGACCCGGGCCGCTTGTTGATCTGCGCCAGCTGTCCCTCGACCCAGATCGCCCCCAGCCGGGAGATCCACCCGGCCACCGCCTCGGAGACCGCGCGCACGGGGATGGGCTGTTCGGCCGAGGATTGCATCGCCATAGAGAGGAGCGTAGCCATCGGGGACGACGAGGAGCGCAGCCATCGGGACGACGCGGCGCGGACGTGGCGAAGTTGTGGAGAGAGCCGATCTTGGGCCGGGGAGCCGCCGGCGCCGCCTACCATGGGAACCATGAACGCCTCTGCACCTGAAGTCCGCCGCGTCCTCCTCGCCGCACCTCGCGGCTACTGCGCCGGCGTGGACCGCGCGGTCGTGACCGTGGAGAAGGCGTTGGAGCTCTATGGGGCGCCGGTGTACGTCCGCAAGGAGATCGTGCACAACAAGCACGTCGTGCAGACGCTGCAGAGCCGCGGCGCGATCTTCGTCGAGGAGACCGACGAGGTGCCCGAGGGCGCGACCGTGGTGTTCTCCGCGCACGGCGTGGCGCCGATCGTGCACGAGGAGGCGTCGCGGCGCAGCCTGAAGACCATCGACGCGACCTGCCCGCTGGTCACCAAGGTGCACAAGGAGGCCGTGCGCTTCGCCGAGCAGGACTACGACATCCTGCTCATCGGCCACGACGGCCACGAGGAGGTCGTCGGCACCACCGGTGAGGCGCCGGAGCACATCATCCTGGTCGACGGCCCGGACTCGGTGGCCGACGTGCAGGTACGCGACCCCGCGAAGGTCGCCTGGCTGTCGCAGACCACGCTGTCGGTGGACGAGACCACCGCGACCGTGGACCGGCTGCGCGCGAAGTTCCCGCTGCTGCTGGACCCGCCGTCCGACGACATCTGCTACGCCACCCAGAACCGGCAGACCGCGGTCAAGCGCATCGCGGCCGACTCGGACCTGGTGATCGTGGTCGGCTCGAAGAACTCCTCGAACTCGGTGCGCCTGGTCGAGGTCGCGCTGGAGGCCGGCGCGGGCGCCGCGCACCTGGTGGACTTCGCCTCCGAGATCAGCGAGGAGTGGCTGCGGGGCGTCACCACGGTCGGTCTGACCTCGGGCGCCTCGGTGCCGGAGGACCTGGTCGAGGGCGTGCTGTCGTGGCTCGCGGAGCGCGGCTACGGGACGGTCGAGGTCGTGCGGTCGGCCGAGGAGAAGCTGCTGTTCGCGCTGCCGCCGGAGCTGCGGAAGGACATGCGCGAGGGTGGCGGCGAGGCGTAGGCGGCAGGGACCGCTGTCGGGAACGCTATAGGGCTGGAAACGCTATAGCGTTCCGCGCTTAGCGCACCGCCAAGCGGTCACCACCCAGAGCTCGGGGCCACGTCCCGCATCTGCGCGACCAGCGTCTGGCCCCGGCGCGGGCCATCGCCGGGGAACGGCGGCTTGTGGCAGTTCCGGCAGCAGGGCAGGCGTTCCCCGGTGTCGTCGAAGACCCAGGTGCGGCGGCGCAGCCCTAAGGCGGAACTGCGGCGTTCCTCTAAGAGAAGCGGCCTGGAGAGCTGGGTCGTGATCCAGTCCGCCGCGCACTGCGCCATCTCCTCCGGGGTGGCCACGGTGTCCTGGATGTTGATGTAGCCCGGCGCGCTCGGGGTGTAGTCCTCCCAGAATGCGCAATCGTCTCCCCAGTAGCCGCCGAACTCCCCGTTCGTCAGGCGCAGTTGCAGCCCGAAGGGATCCGCTTCGGGGACGGTGAGCACCGCCAGTACCGACGGTCCGGCCAGTGCGAGAGCCCAGGAGTCGAAGGCGATCACGCCTAGCGGACCCCAGGCGAGCGCCGCGCGCCGGAGACCGGCGAGGAAGCGGCAGCCGTAGTCGTCGAGGGGGAAGCGGCCACCGGGGTCGATCTCGAACCAGATCTCGCCGTTCATGTCTCGCCTCGCCGTTCGTCGCGTCGCTCGCCGTTCGTGGGGTTCGGGCTAGCGTTTGGCGGCGCTTCGCATTCCGGACCAGCGCGCCGCGATCAGGGCCGCGGCCAGCGTGGTGCCGAGGAACAGCGGCCGCGGCTTGACCGCGAGCAGGGCGCCGAGGGACGCGAGCTGGCCGACCGGACCGTGCCCCGCGCGCATGACCCCGAACTGCACCGCGGTGAGCAGGCCCGCGCAGTACGCGAGCGGCGGCACGATGACGCCGGCCAGCAGGTCCCGGCGGCGGACGAGGGTCGCGGCGTGGAAGGAGGCGGCGACGAAGACCAGGTCGAAGAACCAGTGCACGGTGCCGGTGACCAGCGCGTCAAGAGCGGCGGCGGTCATCGTGGGGCCGGCGACCATGAACAGCACGCCCCAGGCGGTCAGGGCCTGGCGGCGTTTGGCGGGGCGGGCGGCGGTTCTGCTTTGGGACCGGGCTTGGCCCCGCACCTGGGCTTGAGCCCGGGCGCGTGCCTGGGCCAGGGCCGCTGACCGCGGCCGGGGCTGAGAGCCGGGCCGTGTGGGACCGGTCGAGCGGAAGTCCAGCGGGGCGGCCATGCGCTCCCGGCGCAGCGCGTCGCGGTCGCGCCGGGTCTGCGCCTCAATGGAGCACGGAACCCGGGCGTCGGGGCGGGGCGCCAGGCGGCTGGCTCCTTCGTTCACAGATCCGAACCTACGACGCGATTGCACGCAATTCGGGTAACGAAACGCCGCTAGTGGACGCCGCGCACGTCCCGGTGACGCAGAGCTTTAATCCGATCGCGCCCGCAGCTCGATACGGCGCGTGTATCTCGATGAGGCAAAGCTTTAATCCGACAGCGCCCGCGGCTGGATCTCGACCTGCGCCGGCACCGTCAGCTCCTCGTCGACCAGGCCCAGCTCGTTCAGCCGCCGCGCCGTCACCAGCACCCGCGTCTCCAGCGAGCCCACCGACTGGTTGTAGGCCGCGACCGCGGAATTCAGTCCCCTGCCGACCCGGTCCAGGTGCCCGTTCATCGTGTTCAGCCGCGCGTAGAGCTCCCGGCCGAGTTCGAACACCTGCCGGGCGTTGGCGGCGAGGGTGTCCTGGGTCCAGGCGTAGGCGACTGTGCGGAGCAGGGCGATCAACGTGGTCGGGGTGGCGATCACCACGTGGCGGGCGGCGGCGTGCTCCAGCAGGTCCGGATCGATATCCACAGCCTGTGAAAGAAAAGCTTCGCCGGGGACGAACAGGACCACGAACTCCGGCGTCGGCCGCCCGCTGGCGCCCAGGGCCCGCCAGTAGGCCTTCGACGCGAGCTGGTCGACGTGCGCGCGCAGGTGCTTCGCGTGCGCTGCCAGGTGCTGCAGGCGCTCGGCGTCGTCCGCGGCCTCGGCGGCGTCCAGGTAGGCGGCCAGCGGGGTCTTGGCGTCCACGACCACGTACTTCTCGCCCGCCAGGTGCACCACCAGGTCGGGGCGCAGCATGCCCTCGGAGCCGGTCGAGCCGTAGGAGCCGGGCAGGACGGTCTGGGTGGTGAAGTCGCAGCGGTCGACCATGCCGGCCAGCTCCACCGCGCGGCGCAGGTGCATCTCGCCCCACTGGCCGCGCACTTCGGGGCGGCGCAGGGCGGTGACCAGGGCCGCGGTCTGGGTGCCGAGGGCGCCGGCGGCGTTGCGGACGTCGTCGATCTGCTGGGCCAGTGCCGCCTGGGAGGCCGCGCGGCCGCGCTCGATCTCGCGGAGCCGGTCGTCGAGCCGGGACAGCGACTCGTTGATCGGCCGGCCCGCCGCGTCGAACTGCGAGCCGGCCAGCGCCAGCAACCGGTCGGCGGACTGGTCCAGCGCCTGGGTGTCGACCGCCAGGCGGCGGGACCGCTCCCACAGCACGCCGAGCAGGGCGCCCAAGGCGATCCCGATCACCAACAGCAGCACAGGCATCATGGGTCCATATTGTCCCCCGGGGCACGCCTGTGCGGCGGACTGCGGTGCGGCCCTGCGCGTCGGCTGCCGGGCGGGGCGGGTCCCCGCGATCGGCGGAGTGGTCACCGGCCTCCGGCGGGCTGCGATACTGGAGGGCGGGCCGCGTCCGGCCCCGCTCTGCATCCCGTACGCGACGTCGATAGGACAGTTGGACAATGGCGCTCACCATCGGAATCGTCGGACTCCCGAACGTGGGCAAGTCGACCTTGTTCAACGCGCTCACCAAGAACGACGTGCTCGCCGCGAACTACCCCTTCGCCACCATCGACCCCAACGAGGGCGTGGTCGGCGTCCCGGACCCGCGGCTGGCCAGGCTCGCCGAGCTCTACAGCTCGCAGAAGGTGGTCCCGGCCACGGTGACCTTCGTCGACATCGCCGGCATCGTCCGCGGCGCGAGCGAGGGGCAGGGCCTGGGCAACAAGTTCCTGGCCAACATCCGCGAGGCCGACGCGATCTGCCAGGTGATCCGGGTCTTCACCGACCCCAACGTGGTCCACGTCGACGGCAAGGTCAGCCCGGCCGACGACATCGAGACCATCAACACCGAGCTGATCCTGGCCGACCTGCAGACGATCGAGAAGGCCCTGCCGCGCCTGCAGAAGGAAGCGCGGATGAAGAAGGAGATCCAGGCGACCGTCGCCGCGGTCGAGGAGGCCAAGAAGGTCCTGGACTCCGGCAAGACCGTCTTCGGCGCCCGCCTCGACCGCGAGCCGCTGCGCGAACTGCACCTGCTGACGGCCAAGCCCTTCCTGTACGTCTTCAACGTCGACGAGGACGAACTCACCAACGACACCCTGAAGGACGAGCTCCGCGCCCTGGTCGCGCCGGCCGAGGCGATCTTCCTCGACGCGAAGATCGAGCACGAGCTGATGGAGCTCCCCGACGACGAGGCCCTGGAACTCCTGCAGGGCATGGGCCAGGAGGAGTCGGGCCTGAACCAGCTGGCGCGCGTCGGCTTCGAGACCCTGGGCCTGCAGACATACCTGACGGCGGGCCCGAAGGAGTCGCGCGCCTGGACGATCCGCAAGGGCGCGACCGCCCCGGAAGCCGCGGGCGTGATCCACACGGACTTCCAGCGCGGGTTCATCAAGGCGGAGATCGTGTCGTTCGACGACCTGATCGAGTGCGGATCGGTCGCCGAGGCGCGGGGGAAGGGCAAGGCCCGGATCGAGGGGAAGGACTACGTCATGGTTGACGGGGACGTGGTGGACTTCCGGTTCAATGTCTGAGGCCTGATCACCAGCGCCTGAGTCACGACAGACGCCGAGGTGGCCGCCGCGGTTCGCGGCGGCCACCTCGTTGGTTCAACGGCTGACGCCCGCTAGGGAATGCTCGGCGGGTTGGTCGCCGCCACGTAGCCCGCCGGCCCCGCCAGCGTCGTTCCCAGTTGCTGGTCGACGACCGGCGACACGGCCCGGGGGCCGCCGAAGACCAGGGCGCTGCCGACGTCGCCGGAGTCGGCCGAGACCCACTGGCGTTCTTCGGGGGTCAGGCCGGTGTGGGGGTCGACGAGGAGCATCGGGCCCTGGAGTTCCGCCATGGCGCCGGCTCCGGCCAGGGAGTCCGGCCAGTTGTAGGCCGTCGCCACGCCGAGGTGGACGCGGCCGGGTTCGGCGGGGTCGGGGCCGAAGAACTCCTTCGCGACCAGGAAGGAGGTCTCGAAGCGGTCCAGGCCCGCCAGGGGGATCGTTGTGGGGCGGTTCGCGGTGCCCGCCGGCCACAGCCTGTCCGTCGCGGCCTTGGCCTGGCCTCCGACTTCGTAGACCGTCGCCGCTTGCTGGTCCGGCGACTGCTTCGTGGTCACGGACTTCAGGTAGGCGGCGACTTCCGGCGGCATCACCTTGTCGTCGGTCAGGACGATCGGTTCGTCGACCGCGCCGGCGGACAGGGCGTCCGCGAAGTTCTCGCCGGTGGCGACCAGGACCTTGTCCGGCCGGGAGTTGTCGCTGCCGCCCTTGGCGATGGCCACCGAGGTCGCGAAGCGGTCCGGGCCCTGGAAGCGCTGGGTGCGGTAGCCGAGGTGCCGGATCGCCGCCTCGACCGCGGGCGACAGGGCCTGCGGGCCGCCGAGCAGGACGACTGTCTGCGGGTTGTCTTTGTCCACCGGCCCGAGGACGCGCACCATCTCCGCCTGCACGGCCGGGTTCAGCGCGCCCGGCTCGGTCAGCAGCATCGGGGCGAAGCGGGCCAGGGAGCTGCCGGCCAGGGCGTCGGCGTACTGGTCGGAGCGGGCGAGGACGACCTCGTGCGAGAAGGACTCGGTGTTCGGCCCGTCGGGGAACCTGGCCTGCGAGACGGAGATCGCGGTGCCGATGCGGTCCGCGCCGGCCAGGCGGG
>Ga0207647_10004759_pt1 | contig 10047 bp, 10 predicted proteins | sample KBSCornC2_FD_184295 | JGI IMG/M metagenome (GOLD analysis project Ga0207647, IMG submission 184295) | Corn rhizosphere microbial communities from Kellogg Biological Station, Michigan, USA - C2 (SPAdes) (version 2) | ecosystem: Host-associated > Plants > Roots > Rhizosphere ...
TGCAGCCGAAGATGAAGGAGCTGCAGAAGAAGTACGGCCATGACCGGGAGAAGCTCGGTCAGGAAATGATGAAGCTGTACAAGGAGACGGGCACCAACCCGTTCTCCTCGTGCCTGCCGCTGCTGCTGCAGTCGCCGATCTTCCTGGCCCTGTTCCGGGTGCTCGACTACGCGGCGAACGGCAAGGCGCACAGCGCGATCATGGAGCCGTACGTCTACTCGCTGCAGCACGCGAAGATCTTCGGCGCGGAGATCTCGCAGACCTTCCTGAAGGCCAGCGGCCCCGGCGCCAACAACGTCAAGGTCGTCGCGATCGTCCTGATCATCCTGATGACGACGACGATGTTCATCACTCAGCTGCAGCTGATGCGGAAGAACATGCCGAAGGAGGCCCTCACCGGCCAGGCCGCGCAGATGCAGAAGATCATGCTGTACGTCTTCCCGATCTTCTTCCTCATCGGTGGCTTCAACTTCCCGATCGGTGTGCTGATCTACTGGTTCGTCTCCAACGTGTGGACGATGGGTCAGCAGTTCTACGTGATCCGCCGCAACCCCGCCCCGGGCACCCCGGCGTACGACGCGATGCAGGCCCGCAAGCGCGAGCACAACGTCCGGCACGGCAAGCCGGTCGACGACGGCGTTCCCGGTACGGCGGGCGCCGCGACGGAGACCGCGACCTCGGATCGCCGTCCGGCCCAGCGTCAGCAGCCGAAGCGCCAGTCGCGCAGCGACCGCAAGGGCGGCCCGGCCGCCGGTGCTGCGACCGCCTCCGACTCGACGGCGTCGAGCAACGGCCAGACGACGGCACCGCAGGACGCGCCGCGACCACAGGACGCACCGACGAACGCCCAGGGCGCTGTTCCCAAGAAGCAGCCGGCCGGCTCGACCAAGCGCCAGCCGGCAGCCAAGTCGGCCGCCCAGAAGCGGGCCGCGCAGAAGAGGGCGGCGCAGAAGCGCTCCGGCGGTTCGCGCTGACCCGCGAGCTCTTCGTGCTTGCACATCCCGACTTGTGAACGACGGGATCCCCGTGGGGCGGATCCCGATATTGCGAAGGAGTGGCCGTGAGCGACGGCATGCAGAACACTGAGGCGGCGGAGCAGTCCGCCGGTACGAACCATTCGGCCGCGGATCGCCTGAAGGCGCTCGAGGCCGAGAGCGATATTGCGGCGGACTACCTGGAGGAGTTGCTCGACATCGCCGATCTCGACGGCGACATCGACATGGACATCGACGGCGATCGTGCCGCGGTGTCGATCGTCGGCGCGGAGCTGAACAACCTCGTCGGCGAGAACGGCAAGGTGCTCGAGGCGCTCCAGGAGCTGACCCGGCTGGCGGTGTACCGGGAGACCGGTGAGCGGTCGCGGCTGATGCTGGACGTGTCGAACTACCGGGCGAACCGGAAGGCCGAGCTCGAAGAGGTCGGCCGGAAGGCGGTCGAGGAGGCGAAGGCGTCCGGGACCCCGGTTCGGCTCGACCCGATGACGCCGTTCGAGCGCAAGGTCGTGCACGACGTGGTCGCCGCCGCGGGCCTGACGTCAGAGTCCGAGGGCGAGGAGCCCCGCCGCCGCGTGGTGGTACAGCCATGAACGCACGCCAGTGACAGTGCGCATGCCGCGCCTCCGGCGCGGCGGGTCATCGGGCTGTGACTCCCGACCTTCCCTCGTCGCTCCGGTCGCTTCGCTCCCTGCGCTCCTCAGTCCAGGCCGGGAGGCCCGATGACCGCTCAAGCGTCCGACGCGGACCGGCGGGTGCTGGTCCGGTCCGAGTGGCTGGAGGAGACGGTGGCCGGCGTGTTCACCGCGCTCGGCTTCGAGTCCGAGGACGCGGACGAGATCGCCGCCGCGCTCGTCGAGGCCGATCTGCGCGGTGTCAGCTCGCACGGCGTGATGCTGGTCCCGATGTACGTCGAGCGGCTGAACGCCGGCGGCGTGACCCGGGAGCGCGAGCTCGACATCCTGTTCGACGCGGGCGCCGCGATGGTGGTCGACGCCCGCGGCGGGATGGGGCAGCTGTCCAGCCCGCAGGCGATGGGGCACGCGATCGAGCGCGCCGGCCGGTACGGGATCGGCATCGTCTCGGTACGCAACGCCCACCACTTCGGGGCGGCCAGCCGCTGGGCGATGCAGGCCGGCGAGGCGGGGTGTATCGGTATCGCAGTGTCGAACACGACGCCGCTGATGCCCGCCCCCGGCGGCGCCGAGCGGCTGGTCGGCAACAACCCGCTGGCGATCGCGGTGCCGACCACGGCCGGTGTCGAGATCGTGCTGGACATGGCGCTGTCGGCCGTTGCCCTCGGCAAGATCCGGCTGGCGGCGTCGGCCGGGCGGCCGATCCCGGACACCTGGGCCACCGACCCGTCCGGCACGCCGACCACGGACCCGGACGAGGCGGTGCTCGGGATGCTGCTGCCGGCCGCGGGCCACAAGGGTTTCGGGCTGGCGCTGATGATCGACGTGCTCACCGGCGTACTGAGCGGCGGCGGGTGGGGCGACCAGGTCCGCCCGCTGTACCGGGAGCCGGACCGGCCGAACGACTGCGCGCACCTGTTCCTGGCGATCGACCCGGAGTTGATGGGCGGTGTCGAGGACTTCAAGCGGCGCTCGTCCGGGCTGGCCGCGCGGGTCCGGGGAAGCGCGACGGCGCCGGGCGTCAACCGGCTGTACCTGCCGGGTGAGATCGAGGCCGAGCGCGCGGCGCAGCAGCGGCGGAACGGCGTACGGATCGAGAGGTCGGGACTGGACGGGCTGCTGGCGACCGCACGCGCGGTCGGCGCCGTCGTCCCGGCGGGAGGGGTAGTGGGCTGATGCCGAAGACACAGGTGACCACCGGCGCGTTGCGGAGCCCGAACGGGGTGTTCTCGCAGGCGACCACGGTCGAGGCGACCGGGCGGCTGGTGTTCGTCTCCGGGATGACCGCGCGCCGGCCGGACGGCAGCATCGCCGGCGTCGGTGACGTCCGGGAACAGACCCGGCAGGTGTGCGAGAACGTGAAGTCGGCGGTCGAGGCGGCCGGCGGCACGCTGGCGGACGTCTGCCGGGTGGATGTGTACGTGCGCAACATGGAGGACTTCGCGAAGATCCACGAGATCCGCGCGCAGTACTTCACCGAGCCGCTGCCGGCCTCGACGATGGTCGAGGTCAGCAAGCTCGCGCATCCCGACTACCTGATCGAGATCAACGCGATCGCCGTGATCGCATGAGCGAGCGCAGCGAGGGCATCAAAAAACACAGCCCGGCTTGGTGCCTCGTCCGCGCCCGGAGCGAAGCGAGGACGTGGACGAGAGAGGGTGAACTCTGTGCGTGGCGTCGAGTGGACCTGAGATGAAGTACGTGACGGTGGAGCACGACGGGCGGGAACGGCCCGGCGTCCTCGACGGCGACACGGTCCAGTTGCTGTCGGCAACGGACCTGACCGGGGTGATCACGGACGGCGCCTCGGTGGTGGACACGATCCCGTTCCGGCCGGAGCTGTTGCGGGCGCCGTTGCGGCGGTTCCGGCGGGACATCCTCTGCACCGGGTGGAACTACTGGGACCACTTCGAGGAGAGCAAGGGCAAGCGCGAGGGGCAGGACGTGGACCGTCCCGAGCACCCGACGTTCTTCACCAAGGGCCCGGACGTGGTGATCGGTCCGTACGACGACATCGCGTGGGACCCGGCGATCTCCGCCAAGTGGGACTACGAGGCCGAGGTCGCGCTGGTGATCGGCACGACCGGCAAGAACATCGCCGTCGAGGACGCACTCGACCACGTCTGGGGCTACACCCTGGCGAACGACGTGTCGCAGCGGGATCTGCAGCGTGCGCACGGCGGGCAATGGCTGAAGGGCAAGAGCATCGACGACACGATGCCGCTGGGGCCGTGGATCGTCACCGCCGACGAGGTCGGGGACCCGCAGGACATCCAGCTGCAGTGCCTGGTGAACGACGAGGTACGTCAGGACGCGTCGACGCGGCAGATGGCGTTCGACGTCGCCACCCTGATCAGCGAGCTGTCCTTCGGTATGACGCTGCGCCCGGGCGACCTGCTGCTGACCGGTACGCCGGCCGGTATCGGCAACGCCCGCGAGCCGCAGGTGTTCCTGCAGGACGGCGATGTGGTCGTGACCCGCGCGGACAAGCTCGGTGAGCTGCGCAACCGGGTGGTGCGCGGATGAGCGGCCCGTTGGAGTTGCTGCCGGGCGGCGGCAAGGGAGGTCGCCGTACTCTCGCCGAGCACGCGGCGGCTGAGTTGCACCAGCTGATCCTGTCCGGCGAGCTGCCCAGTGGTACACCGCTGCGGCTGGTGGAGCTGGCCAGCCGGCTGGAGATGAGCCAGATGCCGGTCCGCGAGGGCCTGCGGCGACTCGAGGCACTCGGGCTGGTCGAGATCATTCCGCATCGCGGTGCGTGGGTGCGCGACCTGTCCTTGTCGGATCTGCGAGACACCCACGAGACCCGGCTCGCGCTGGAGAGTCTCGCAGTCCGTGCTGCGGCCGCCCGCTTCACCGAGGAGGATCTGACCAAGGCCGCGGCGGCCTTGGCCGAGCACCTGCGGTTGTCGCGCGCGGAGGACTCCGCCGGTGCCCGTCAGGCCCATGCGGACTTCCACTTCGCCATCTACCGGGCCAGCGGGTCGCAGTGGTTGCCGCGAGCAATCGAGCCCGTCTGGCAGAACAGCGAGCGGTACCGGTTCGGCAGCCGGCCGACCGCGTTCTTGATCGAGCGCAGCCGGCAGGAGCACCAGGCGATCCTGGACGCGTGTGTGGCCCAGGACCCGGACGCGGCCGAGCGGGCGTTGCGCAGCCACCTGGCCGGTGCGTTCCAGCGGATCACCGAGACGATGACATCGAAGCAGGCGTCGAAGGAACAGGAGACGCCGTGAAGGCGCGCTTCGACGCGACCGGTGAGGTCGTCGTGATCACGGGCGGCGCGCAGGGCATCGGCGCGGCGCTGGCCGCCGCGGTGAACGCCGCCGGCGGTACGGCGGTCGTCTTCGACGTCACTGTGCCGCCCAGCGGTGTGGAGTACGTCAAGGTGGACGTAGCGGACCAGTCTGCGATCAAGGCCGCGGTAGCGGGTGTGCTGGAGCGGTACGGGCGCATCGACGGCCTGGTCGCCGGCGCGGCGGTGCAGCCGCGGTCGCCGGTGCTGGACATGGACGCGGCGTCGTGGAGCCGCACGTTGCAGGTGAACCTGGACGGTGTGGTGTGGGCCTGCCAGGCCGTCGTACCACACATGGTGGCGCGGCGGTCCGGTTCAGTGATCGTGTTCACGTCGGGTATGGCGTCGACCGGGTATGCGGGCGCCGCGGCGTACGCGGCCAGTAAGGCGGCGCTGGTGGCGTTCGCGAAGACGCTGGCGGTCGAGGTGGCCGGCGACCGGGTCCGGGTGAACGTGGTCGCGCCGGGCGTGATCGACACCGAGCAGTTCCGCGGTGCGAACGCCGGTGCGGACCGCGAGCACTGGCAGGACACCATAGGTATCGGCGACCCCGAGGACGTGGTCGGCCCGTTGCTGTTCCTGCTGTCGGACGCGGCCGCGATGACCGGGTCGGTGCTGACGCGGGAACGTGCCTTTGCCAAGCTCACGAGCTTCATCTAGCTGCACGGAGTGAGAGTTGACTGAACAGCTGCCTGTCGCCGTGGTGGGTGCCGGACCGATCGGTCTGACCACCGCACTGGGTCTGGCGCACTACGGCATCCCGTACGTGCTGCTGGAGGAGGACGCCGTCCTGTCGTCCGACACCAAGGCCGGTACGACGCTGAGCCGGACGCTGGAGATCTGGAACCGGTACGGCGCGGTCGACCGCATCCTCGGCGCCGCGCTGCGGATCGACGAGATCGGCGACATCGACCGGGCCACCAACACCCCGCGCGCCTCGGTCCAGCTCGCCGAGCTCGCGAACGACACGCAGTTCCCGTTCGTCATCAACCTGCCGCAGCAGAAGATGGAGCCGCTGCTGGCCGCGGCGCTTCCGGAGCCCGTGCGGACGCAGCACCGGCTCACGTCGTTCGAGGTGCTCGACGACCGGGTGGTACTGCAACTGGAGACCCCGGACGGCCCGCAGGAGCTGGAAGCGTCGCACTTGCTGGCGTGTGACGGTGGACGCAGCAAGATCCGGGACGCGCTCGGTGTGAAGGTGGTGGGGGAGACCCTGCCCGAGCGGTACATGCTGATCGACGTCGTGGTGGATCTGGACGTCGACAACGCCAGGGACTACCCGTACCTCGCCTACTTCGCGGACAAGTCCGAGTGGATGGTGCTGATCCGGCAGCCGGACAACTGGCGGTTCCTGTTCCCGCTGGCGCCGGGCGCCGACACACCGGATGACGAAGACCTGCTGGTGAAGGTGAAGCAGTTCATCGGCGAGGTGGACCGGATCGAGCTGCTCGGCTCGGTCGTCTACAACGTGCACCACCGGGTTGCCGAGCAGTGGACGAAGGACCGCAAGGTCTTCCTGATGGGCGATGCCGCGCACCTGATCACGCCGATGTGGGCGCTCGGCCTGAACACGGGCGCGCTGGACGCGTCGAACCTGCCGTGGCGGCTGGCCTGGGTGCTGCGGGGCTGGGCCGACCCGTCGCTGCTGGACGGCTACGAGCAGGAGCAGCGTCCGGTCGCGATCGAGGGCTCGGGCGAGATGGCCGAGGCGGCCCGCAAGTACATGTCCTTCCAGCGGGGTGCTGTCACCGAGGCGACGGGCCCGTGGGCCACGGCGTACAACCGGACGCTGCTGAGTGTGCGGCTGGACGTCGAAGGTGTGGGCGACTGGTCGATGGTGGCCACGTCCGCCGCGCCGCCGGCGGTCCGGGCGGGTGACCGGGCGCCGGACCTGGTGCTGCAGAGCCCGACCGGCCGGACGTCGATCCACGACCTCTGCCGCGACTCGTTCGTCGCGCTCTACTTCACCGACGTACGGCGCCGGCCGGAGATCCCGGTCAACGAGTCGCCGGCGTTGCAGCACTACGCGGTGTCTCGCTGGGACGCGCCGCACGACTCCGGCCTGCGGGACCGGGCACTGTTCGACCCCGGCAGCGTGGCCACCAAGCGGTACGGCGTACCGGCGGAGAGCGTCGTACTGATCCGGCCGGACGGTCACATCGCCGCAGTGGCTCCGATGGGCCCCGGCGTGGCCGAGCAGCTGTACACGCGGGTCACCGGCCGGGAGGTCCCATGAGTATGGACGAGCCGCTGCGGGAGATCCTGTTGCAGACGGACGACCTGGAGTGGGTGGAGAAGTCGCTGGCCGGCCTGTCCCACAAGATGCTGTGGCGCGACCCGGTGACCGAGGCGTCGATCGCGCTGGTGCGGTTCGAGAAGGGCTCGGGGATCCCGTCGGAGCACAAGCACGCGTCGAACCAGTTCATGTTCTGCCTGTCCGGGCGGTACGTGTACCTGCCGACCGGGACCACGCTGACCAAGGGCAGCTTCTACTGGAACCCCAAGGGAGTCGTCCACGGTCCGACGCGGGCGGAGGAGACGTCCGTGCTCCTCGAGGTGTACGACGGTCCGCACTACCCGGAGCGTCCGGACTTCTACGACAACGACGAGGACGCCCGCTGACATGGCCGGCTGGGATGTCCACACCCACCTGATCCCGCCGACCGTGCTGTCGGCGGCGCATCGGGGTGAGTTCGGGCTGTCCGTCGACAACGGCGCGTTGGTCGTCGACCGGGAGCGGCTCCCGCTCGGCCGGCTCGCCGACCCGGCCGCACTGCTGCACTGGATCTCCGAGCAGGACCTCGACGGTGCTGTGGTGTCGGTGCCGCCGGCGCTCTTCCGGTACGACGCCGGCGTCGAGTGGGCCGAGCTGGTGAACCAGGGTCTCCGGGAGCTCGCCACACCTCAGCTGCGGGTGCTGGCGCACCTGCCGCTGCTCGACGCTGCCGCACCTGCGGTGGCCGCTGAGCTGGCCCAGGAGGGTGTGTTCGGCGGCTTCGCCCTCGGTACGCCGAGCTACGCCGGGCTGGATCCGGTGTGGCGCGTGCTGGACGCGCTCGAGGCCTTCACGCTCATTCACCCCGGACACAGTGACGACGAACGGCTTGATTCGTTCTACCTGTCGAACCTGTTGGGGAATCCGTACGAGACCGGACTGGCGGCGGCTTCGCTCGTCTTCGCGGACGTGCCGGGGCGGTTTCCGGGGATCCGGTTCTGCCTGTGCCATGGGGGTGGTGTGACGGCGGCCGTCGCCGGACGGTGGCAGCGTGGGATCGACCAGGCCCGGCCGGGAATCGGACCGGTGTCCCTGCCGGTGGCCGAGGCGTTGCGCCGGTTCTACGTCGACGACCTGGTCCACGACGACGCCGTACTGGAACTGCTGACGAAGACGTTCGGGCCCGGACGGGTGCTGGCCGGCAGCGACTGGCCGTTTCCGATGGGTAGCGACGGAGTGTCCGCCGCCCGGTCCGCGGCACAGTCCGCCACGGCCGAGGTGCTGACCCGGCCGCTGGCGAAGGAGGTCGCCGAGTGGTGAGACGGGTCTTGCGTCTGGTCGTGGTTGTGATCAGATATCAAATCGTGGGGAACGGGGTAATGAAGTGAGTACACGGGGGACTGTCTTGCGCAGTCACGGACCAGGGGAGCAGCTGAAGGCCGAAGAGGTCGAGCTGACCGCCGGCCCGGGTGAGACCTTGGTGGAGATGCGGCTGGCCTCGGTCACGCCGCTGGACCGGTCGACCCTGTCCGGCCGGCAGCCGGCGTCGCCGTTCGTGCCTGGCTCCGAAGGGGCCGGCGTGGTGGTGAGCTCCGACGTCGTCGAACCGGGGACGCCGGTGGTGGTCCGCGGTGAAGGCGCCGGCCTGACGCGAGCCGGCGTCTGGGGCCGGTACGCCGTCGTGCCGAACGCCGCTGTACATCGGCTGCCGTCGTCACTGGAAGCCGGTACGGCGCTGGCGTTGATGACGCCGGCGTTGACCGCGCACACCGCCGTACGTCGCGTGGCCGACGTGCAGGAGGGTGAGACCGTGGTCGTCACCGGCGTGACCGGTCTGGTCGGGTGCATGAGTGCTGCGATCGCGCGGGCGGCGGGTGCGGCCCGGGTGATCGGCCTGGTGTCGATGGACGACCGTGCCGACGACGCGAACGGACTGGTCGATCAGCTCGTCCGTGTCGACGGTCTCGGGCAGGTGGGCCGGGAGCTGCCGTGGTGCGACGCGGTGATCGACACCATGGGCGGTCCGGTGGCCGGTGGAGTGCTCGGCCACATCTCTCCCGGCGGGCGGATCGCCGTCCTGGGGTACAAGGCCGGGGAGTTCACCACCATCGACCTGCACCAGCTGATCGGCCGGGACCTGCGGGTGCTGCCGGTGAACCTGCAGCGGACCGTGCTGGCACCGGATGCGGTCGGCCAGGCGCTGGCCGGCATCGCCGGGACGTCCTGGCGAGCCGATTACGACGTCGTACCGGCGGACCGGATCAACGACGTTCTGGATCGGCCGGCGGGCCGGGTGCTGCTGGATCTGACGACTCTCTGACCGGCCGCGGGTGGGCTAGACCACTTGTATTTACTGAGCAATCCGTCGCCGAAGGGCTCCGGATACCCGGTCGGCGGCTACGGTACCTCCAGAGCTGAAGAGGAGAGAGGCTGCCAGCTACTGATGATCCGACGTCTCGAGCTCACGCCCGGTGGACCGACCGGGCGTCGTACGCTCGCCGAGGAAGCCGCCGCCGAGCTGCACGAACTCATCCTGTCCGGCGAACTCCCCAGTGGTACGGCGCTGCGGCTCGAGGAACTCGCCAAGCGGCTGGACATGAGCCAGATGCCGATCCGGGAAGGGTTGCGGCGGATGGCGGCGCTCGGACTGGTCGAGATCGTCCCGCACAAGGGCGCCTGGGTGCGTGAGCTGTCCATGGAGGACCTGCGCGACACCCACGAGACCCGGCTGGCGCTGGAGTCGCTGGCCGTGCGGGCCGCCGCGACGCAGTTCTCCGACACGGACGCGTCGGCGGCGCGGACCGCGTTGGCCGAGCATGTCCGGTTGTCGAAGCAGGGCGACAACATCGCGTCCCGGCAGGCCCACACCGAGTTCCACTTCGCGATCTACCGTGCCGGCGGTTCGCGGTGGCT
>Ga0207647_10004760_pt1 | contig 10047 bp, 8 predicted proteins | sample KBSCornC2_FD_184295 | JGI IMG/M metagenome (GOLD analysis project Ga0207647, IMG submission 184295) | Corn rhizosphere microbial communities from Kellogg Biological Station, Michigan, USA - C2 (SPAdes) (version 2) | ecosystem: Host-associated > Plants > Roots > Rhizosphere ...
CGCCGATCAGCGATCTGGTCGTGCCGCTTCTCGCGGCCGCCAGCGATGGCCCGGGCTAGTAGCAAGGCGCCCGGTAGCCAACCCGAAGCTGTCACCGGCCGATTTCGAGGTGATGGAGCTTTTCGAATGTCTTTCGGATCGCGTCAGCGAACGTCTCAAACTGGCCGATCGTCGCCGTTCCTGGCGCCCCCCCGGAAAGCCGCGACGAACCGCATTTTATTTGCACTGTGAATAGTCAGATACAACATATCCATTTCGAAAATAAACGCTGCAGACCTATCGTTGAGTCTGCAGGCCTCCAGACACGAGTCTACGTGTCGAAGCCGGCTGGTCGTCGGCGTTCCTGTCGGCGCGACAAGGAAAGGAGGAGACCCAGATGCACAACGAGCTCACCGCGGCACGCCGTAGTGCCTTCAGCGCCGACGAGAGGCGGGTGGTTTTTGCCGCCTCCCTCGGAGCTGTATTCGAATGGTACGACTTCTTCTTATATGGATCGCTGGCGGCACTCATTGCCGCGCAATTCTTCAGTAGTCTGAATCATACGACTGCGTTTGTTTTCGCGCTGCTGACCTTCGCGTCCGGGTTCATTGTTCGACCGATTGGAGCGCTTGTATTCGGCAGACTGGGCGATCTCGTCGGTCGAAAACACACGTTTCTATTGACGATTCTCATCATGGGCTGCTCGACGCTGCTGGTCGGGTTGTTGCCTGGCTACGCAACCCTGGGCGTGGCCGCACCGATTATCTTGGTCGTTCTTCGAATGCTCCAGGGCTTGGCGCTTGGCGGAGAGTACGGCGCGGCGGCGACATACGTTGCCGAGCACGCGCCGCATGACAAGCGAGGAGGGTGGACCTCATGGATTCAGACCACGTCCACGATCGGGCTGCTGCTGTCGCTGGTCTTGATCATCACCGTGCGTTCGCTGACGGGTACATCGTTCGAGGTGTGGGGGTGGCGCATCCCCTTCTTGTTTTCTGGCGTCCTGTTGGGGATCTCCGTATACGTGCGTCTTTCGATGCATGAGTCACCGGCATTCCAGCGCATCAAGGCAGAGGGACGAACGTCTCGCGCACCGTTGTCGGAAGCATTTGGTCAGTGGCGCTATCTGAAGCTCGTCCTGCAGGCTCTGTTTGGATTGCTGGCGGGACAGGCGGTTGTATGGTTCACCGCGCTTTTTTACGCGATGTTCTTTCTGACGCAGACATTGAAGGTCGATGCCGGCACAACCAACCTGTTGGTTGGACTTGCGCTGGTCATCAGCACACCGCTCTACGTATTCTTCGGACGTCTTTCCGACCGCATCGGACGAAAGCCGATCATTCTGTGTGGCTCGTTCCTGGCGGCATTGACTATCGTGCCGATCTTTCATGGGTTGACTCACTTTGCCAACCCGGCATTGGCTGCCGCTCAGGCGTCTTCGCCGGTGGCCATCGTCAGTGACCCGGCCGACTGCTCGTTCCAGTTCAATCCAACCGGTACCGCATCGTTCAACAGCGCGTGTGACGTTGCGCGCCGCGTGCTGTCGGCAAATTCCGCAAGTTACGCGACAGTCGATGCAGCCGCCGGGTCGAGCACGCGCGTCAAGATTGGCGCAACGGAGATCGCTGCGCCTTCGTTGAAAGGGCTTGCTCCGGCACAAGCGAAAGTGGCGGAGCAGCAGTTCAGGATGGCTACGATCAGGGCGTTGGGCGCGGCAGGATATCCGCTGAAGGCTGATCCGGATACGGTGAATCGCCCGATGATTCTCGTTCTGCTTGTGCTGCTCATGGCGTACGGGGCGATGACCCTTGGCCCTATTGCCGCCATTCTTGTCGAGATGTTCCCCACGCGGATCAGGTACACAGCGATGTCGTTGCCGTATCACGTCGGCAACGGCTATTTTGGCGGGCTACTACCGACGGTGTGTTTTGCGCTGGTTGCGCAGACAGGAGACATCTACTTCGGGCTCTGGTATCCGGTGACAGTCGCAGCGGTGTCGTTTGTCATAGGGCTGGTGTTCATCCGAGAACCTCGTCGAGACGCACTTTATAGCGACGACTGAGGCATTAAAATATTCACTAGGTGAATGTAGCGATACCGTAAATCCATTTGATAAATGAATGGTGCATTCTTAAAGTCAAGTTGCGCGACGGCAAATGGAAACCGGGCCGCGACAAATCTTATCCAGGAGAGCAAGAGTCATGAGTAACGCTGAACAACTCAAGAGCGAGATCAAGGTTGTCATGTTCGATCAATACGGTACCGTGGTCGACATGCAGAAGGGGCTGACGGAAATCGCCGCACCCTTTCTCAAGGAGAAGGGTTGGACGGGCAACCCGAATTCGTTCGTGACGTGGTGGCGCCGCACGCACTTCGAGAATTCGATGATCGATGCGCTGCTGCACAAGGAGCACACGCCGTACCGTGAAATCGGCCATCGTGCGGTCGCCTATACCTTGGAGCGCGCGGGCGTCCAGTACACGCAAGAGGAAGTCCGCTATCTCGTGTCGTGCATCGAGCGCCTCAAGCCATTCCCCGACGTTCCCGAGGCACTTGCACGGCTGCAGACGCGCTATAAGATCGTGGTCCTTTCGAACGGCGATCCCGACATGCTCGAAACGGCCAAGGAATACCACAAGATTCCGTTCGACAACGTGATTTCCGTGAAAGCGGCCGAGTCGTTCAAGCCGCACGTCGCAACTTACACGAAGGCAGCGGAGATCATGGGGGTGAAACTCAGCGAAGTTCTCTTCGTTGCGAACCACGCATTCGATTGCATCGGCGCAAAGTCGGCTGGCATGCGGTCGGCGTTCATCGACCGTCGCAAGCGCCCGTTCGGCGGCACGCCGCATCAACCGGACATCTGGGTTGACGACATGGCTTCGCTCGCGGATGTGATGGTCTAACCAAACCCCACCCGATGCTTCGCCGTCGGATGCGCCGGCGCATGGTGGCTTCGAAGGCGAAGTATTGATGCCGACTGAGAACATATGGTTGGAATACGGAAGTGTGGTTCCGGCGTGGTGAATCGAAAGGACGCCACGCCGATTATTTTGGCTATGTTCTCCGCAGCGCGATCGCGAAGGTCCTCGCGGAATTCGCTATGCGTCATCGCTCCGGTCTGGAGGTCGGGGATGCACCACCGGAAGCGTGTTTTTTCATCCAGCTCCACAACTCTTCCGCCGCGGTGCTCTGGTTTTCTGCCGAGCGATAGATGCGGATTTCCAGGTCGGTAGCCCAACTGTCCGCGCCGGCTATCGCCACCGACTTTTCTTGCAACTCTCGCGCTATGCAACTCGCAGGGAGCCATCCTAATCCGTTGCCTGCCACGACCATTGCCTTTACGGCCTCGGACATGTGCGCTTCGAAGGTCCGCCGCAGACCGCATGTCTCTACTGAATTCAGGATGAGCATTTCCACGACGTTGCCCAAGAATGTTCCAGGCGCATACGCCATGAATGGAATTGGCTCTTGAGACTCGCCAGACAGTCGATACACCGCACTTCCATTTGCATCGGTCGCAGAGACCGGAATCAATTTATCCGTGCCCAGCGTCAGAAAGGGGAAGCGGTTGGCATCGAGAAGGATGGGTAGTTGCGGGTGATGGTAGGCAAGGAACAGATCCGTGTCGCCTTCCACCAGTGCTTGCACGCCATCCGGAATGTTGACCGCCTGGACTTTTGCCTTGATGTGCCCGAGCTCGTCCCGCAGCTTTCTGAGGCGCTGTGGCAGAAAGGTAAAAAGCAGCGTATGCACGACGGAGAGGCGCACAACCTGCACACCGTCGGCGACGAGTTCATGGGCGTGCGCCAACGTGCGCGCGGCGTAGATGCCTCGCAGTATCTCGGCAGCCTGGCCGCGAAACATGACCCCGGTTGAGGTTAAGCGTACGGGACTGACCGTACGGTCAATGAGCTTTGCACCCAGCCAGGTCTCGAGTGCGGCGATCCGGCGGCTCAGGGCCGATTGGGTTAAGTGGCGATCGTGGGCAGCGCGAGAAAAGCTTCTTGTTTCCGCCAAAGACAGGAAGTCCTCCAGCCATTTCGCTTCCATTTCAATTCCGAAAGAAGTTCTGAGAGACGCCCGTGGCGACTCTACGGGGTACGAAAACACCACTGTCCTACATCGCGCGTCTTTGCTCAATGCCGGATCCGACGCATGGTATTCCGAATGCGCATGGTGCTCACGCATACGAAATTGGACACGTACTCTCGCCTGGGTCGATACGGGGAGCCGCTCGTGTAAGAGCAGAGACGCCACCCGGACGGCGAGCAAGCGCGAGCACCGCGCGCTCGGCCCGCGGGAGGCGGATTCAGCGCTCAACCGGGATCGACCCACGCTGTCGAGGATTGCATCTGTCTCGCTTACTTCTGCAAGGAATGTGTATGAACCCCGTATTTCAACATTGCAAAAATTCGTCCTGGCTCGATGCCGCAAAGGCGGATCGGGCTGCGGCGGCCGTCGAGAACCTCGGCGAGTGGCGCATGGCAGTGAAGGAGATTCACAGCTGGCCCGAGTATGAGTCGCAGCCGTTGCACTCGCTCGATAGTCTTGCGGCCCAAACGAATGTGGCGAAGATCTACTACAAGGACGAGAGCCAGCGCTTTGGTCGTGGTATGGGCAGTTTCAAGGCTCTGGGCGCCCCGTATGCGGTGTTTTGCATTCTGGCAGACGCTGTAGAGAAGAAGACCGGTACGCGTCCCACATCGGACGATCTTCGGAGCGGCAAGTACCGGGAAATTACGGAGCGTGTCACGGTTACTGTCGCGACCGACGGAAACCAGGGACGCGGTCTGGCCTATGCGGCGAAAGCGTTCGGTTGCCGCTGTGTTGTCTATATCCACGAGCACGTCAGCCCGGGCAGGAAAGAGGCCATGGAGGCGCTTGGCGCCATTGTGATTCGCATTCAGGGCGAATACGAGGCATCCGTGGGGCGTTCGCGCAGCGACGCGAAGAACAACGGATGGCATTTCGTGTCGAGCACCTCGTGGGACGACTACGCTTCCGGGTCACCGCGCGATGTGATGAATGCGTATATGGTGCTCGTGGACGAGGCGCTGCAACAATTGCCCGATCCGAAAGCGATCACGCATATTTTTGTTCAGGGTGGCGTCGGCAGCATCGCCGCTGCGATTTTCCTGCGCTTCTACCAGGAACTCGATGGCGCTGCGCCTCGCATGGTGATGGTCGAGCCGAATGAAGCCGATTGTTTGTATCAAAGCGCATTCAACCGCACGCCGACTCCGTCCGCCGGATCGCTGCACACCATCATGGCGGGGCTGGCATGCCGTGAGGTTTCTCCGGCCGCCTGGGCACTGCTCGATTGGCTCGGCAGCGATTTCGTTACGATCCCCGATTCGTGGGCAGAAGATGCCATGCGCGCGTTGGCGGCTGGTAATGGCGACAACCCGATTGTGTGTGGTGAAACCGCGGCGGGAGGGACTGCTGTGGTTCTGAAGGCCAAGGAACTCCCCGAACTCCCCGAGGCGCTGGGCCTTGACCAGCAGAGCCAGATTTTGCTGTTTGGTCTGGAGGGCGCAACGGACCCGACGATCTATGAGCAGATCGTCGGACGATCGGTAGCCGACGTTTTTGACAGCGTCGCACGATAAATCGAAACGGGAGGAGCGAGCGCCGTCGTGCGATGTCGCACGGCGGTGTTGATCCAGCAGCGCGGCCGGTTTTTTGAAAATCGGCGGCACGAAATTCAAAGAAATATCGGTTCGAATTTTTACCAACTGAGTACGGACGCCACTCAGTTGCATTCGAAAGGCCGATCATCCAGGCAAGAAGCCATTACACGACGCATCGAGTGGTCATGGGCTTGCCAGGGTAACAGGAGACTGCCGTGAGCAAAACTGCGGAACGCTTGTCAGCATTGGGGATTCAGCTTCCCAATATCCCCACACCAGTCGGAAGCTACGCCCCGTACTACCGAGCCGGAAACCTGCTGTTTCTCTCGGGGCAAGGGGCTCGGAACGAAGATGGAACGCTTAGAAAAGGACGTCTCGGAAGCGGTTATACGACGCAGGACGGACATGACGACGCCCGAAGAATAGCGTTGCAGCTCCTTGCTACCGCCCAACGTGCAGTCGGGGACCTCGACAATATCCGGGGCATCGTGAAGATCTTCGGAATGGTGCAGGCGGATGCTGACTTCAAGGAGCACCCGAAGGTGATCGATGGGTGTTCGGAGCTATTCATGGAGGTGTTCGGCGAACGAGGGCGGCATGCGCGCTCTGCGGTTGGAATGGCTTCGCTGCCGGCGGGCCTTGCGGTCGAAATCGAAGCGATTTTTGAGGTCGCTTAGTCGCGGTTGACGAACCTGCCTTTCAGGTTCCTCCAACACAAAAAACTGAACATTACTTTACGTCGGAATTACGTCCGATGGATGAGTGTGTTCGCCGAATGTTCCCATCGAGAATTCTATGAGAAAGACCCCATCCCTTACGCGCTATATCATTGGCGCGATGATCCTTGGCGCCATCGTCGGGGCGATCTGCCACAATCAAGTTCAGGATTCCGCGAAGCTTGCCTCGATAGCCGGGTACCTCTCGATCGGCACTGAAGTATTCCTCCGCTTGATCAAGATGATTGTTGCGCCGCTTGTATTCGCAACCCTTGTACCAGGCATCGCAAAAATGGGGGATGTGGGTGCGGTGGGTCGGGTGGGGCTCAAGGCGATGTCCTGGTTCGTCGGCGCATCGTTGGTGTCGCTTGCTCTCGGTCTTGTTCTGGCCAACTGGCTTCAACCTGGCGCCAATACCAATTTTCCGCTCCCCGAGGTCACCGCGAGCGTATCGTTGAGCACCAACGCGTTCTCGCTGAAGGACTTCATCACTCATCTCGTACCTCGCTCCGCTGCGGAGGCAATGGCCCAGAACGAGATTCTGCAGGTCGTTGTTTTTTCCATATTCTGTGGGATCGCTTTGGCGGCACTCGAAGAACGAGGCAAAATGCTGGTTCAGGTGGTCGATCAGCTCGGAATGATGATGCTGAAGATAACGGAAGCGGTCATGCGCTTCTCTCCGATTGCGGTCTTCACTGCTATCGCTTCGATTATTGCCACCAAAGGTCTAGGTATTCTGATGACCTTCGCGAAGTTCATCGGAATGTTCTATCTGGGGCTTGCGACTCTTTGGTCGGTACTGGTACTCGTTGGTTTCATTTTCCTTGGACGCAGAATCTTCTCGCTGATCAAGATGATTCGTGCGCCGTTCCTGCTTTCTTTCATGACGGCGAGCTCCGAGGCAGCGTTTCCGCAAATGCTCACGGCACTTGATAAATTCGGTGTGAGTCGGCGCATCTCGAGCTTTGTCCTCCCGCTCGGATATTCATTCAATCTTGACGGGACGATGGTTTACTGCACCTTTACGATCCTGTTCATCGCGCAAGCATACGGCATCGCCTTGCCGATCGAGACGCAAATCACGATGCTCCTGATGCTGATGGTGACTTCCAAGGGAATCGCGGGCGTTCCTCGGGCATCATTGGTGGTCATTGCAGCGACGCTCGCGCATTTCAATTTGCCGGAAGCAGGTCTGCTCATGATCATGGCTATCGACACGTTCATGGATATGGGGCGGTCCGCGACCAATGCCGTGGGGAACTCTATCGCATGCGCGGTCGTGGCGAAGTGGGAGGGCGCATTGGATGCGTCAAGAACGAATGCGCAAGAGACCGAAATGGAGCTAGTGGCGCGGCGCGAAGCAGGAGGAACGTCGCCGTCTCCTGGAGTATCGACTTGATTGGAACCGCAAGGGGTTCTTGCTATTGATGAAGCCGCGCAACCAAGGTCGTTTCGTTTGGCCATAAACTACAGGGGGTATGCCTACCAAGGAACATCATGAGCCGCCCCCTTATCCCTGATCTCAGCTCTCGCGAGCTTCAAGCGGTATGTACCATCGCCGAATGCGGCAGTTTCATGGCGGCGTCGATCACCCTCAACGTTTCCCAACCAGCATTGACGCGTACGGTCCAGCGTGTCGAGCAAGCTATCGGTCTCGACATCTTTCGTCGCACAACACGACGACTGGAAATCACCGCGGCCGGTGAAGAATTCGTTGCGCTGGCCAACCGTATTCTCGCGGATCTGCGCATTTCGGTTGACAGCATGCGCGAGATTACGGATGAACTGCGAGGTCAAGTCATTATTTCCACGGTGATGTCTGTCGCATGTATCCAGCTGCCCGGCATCATAGCCCGCTACAGCAAGTCGAAGCCGCGTGTGGAAATCCAGATTCGCGAAGGTGTCTACGGAAAAATCGTCGAAGACGTTCGCGGCGGTGTAGCCGACTTTGGCATCACCTACATTGATGATGTGCCTAATGAGCTGTCGACCATCAAACTGGCCATCGAAGCGTTCCATGTCGTAATGCCGAACGGGCATCCGCTATCGAAGAAGCCCGGTATATCGCTCGAGGAAGCATCGCACTTTCCGATGGTGTCGATGCCCAAGGAGTCGCAGACGAGGCGACATCTTGAGGGTCTAGCGCTTGCGGGCGGTTTGGTGCTTCAACACGCCGTTACAGTAAGTCAGTTCGCGACCGTTATGCAATGCGTCCAGGCCGGGGTTGGATTGGCAATCCTTCCGGGAGGAGCGGTACCGAGCGCACTTAGCGCCGGTCTGATTTCAAGACCACTAACGAAACCTGTCGTCAGTCGAACACTGGGAATCGTCCTTTTGAAAGACCGAGCGCTAACGCCGAGTGCGCGCGGCTTTCTCGGTCAGCTTCAGGAGTCGTGGGGATAGGCTCGGCAGCATATATGCATATTTCGCAACAAATATTCGAAACAATTGGATGTATGTATTTGTCGGGTGCGACGGTACGATGCCCATCTAGCTGTCGAGGTGGATGCATTCCAGCATCGTGACGGAGACACCCAGATTCCATTTGAATTCGGAGATTTTATTTGAAAACAATTGGTATTGTCGGCGGAATCGCATGGCCGAGTTCGATTATTTACTATCAGACAATTAATAGTCTTGTCGCTCAACAGATGGGTGGCGAAGGTCTGCACTGCGCGAAACTGGTTCTTGCGCAGACGGACTTCGAGGAGATCGAGCGCCGACAACGGGAAGGGCGCTGGGATATCGTGGGCGACTTGCTTGCTGCAGAGGGTAACAAGCTGAAGGCTGCGGGCGCCGATTTCTTCCTTCTAGCCTGTAATACCGTACATACGGCAGCTGAGCGGATCGAGGCGAATGTCGATCTGCCGTTCATCCACATAGTCGATCCAACGGCCAGCAGCGTGTTGGAGAGAGGCTACAAAACCGTCGGTTTGCTTGGCAGCCGCTACACGATGACGGGAACCTACTTCGTTAACCGGCTCAAGGATCGCTACGGCCTCGACGTGGTCATTGCGGAGGGCGAGCATCAGGAGAACGTACACAACGCCTTGTACGAAGAACTCGCCAAGGGCATCTTCCTGCCCGAAACGCGCGAGAAGTTCAGGAGAGCGATCGCCGATCTGGTATCCCGTGGCGCGGAGGTGATCGTTCTGGGATGTACGGAGTTCGGCATGCTGGTCAAACCCGAGGATAGCCCCGTCCCGATTATCGATACGACTATCGCTCATGCCGAGGCTGCAGTCAGATTGGCATTGGCGTCCGAATAGCGTCTCGGTCATATCAAGCGCGGCCAGTTCCAACAGCCGGCCATGGTCTTGCATGCGTCGCGCTGAGTCGGGCACGACTTGAGCTTCTTCCGTGCGGTCGTAGGGGTCGCGCGGAAACAGCTCCTTGCGACATACACTACGTTGACCGCTTGCGGCTTACGGTTGAGTACCTCGATGAAGTGCCGGTAATCAACCTCGCAATGCCTCACGCGCGGTCGCAGCTTCGGCGATTGGGATGACGTATTCGGCGCTGACGTGCTCGTGCCGGTGCTCGTTGCGTCACACCGGCCACGGGCGTCGCCCCGTACACGCTTCCTTTCTCGTCGTAGCGATGCCGGCCATAGGTGCTCTGTCGAACCACTCTCCACTCTGAGTCTTTGTCAGGCATACGTGCCCACCTCGAATAGGTGGGCGCCTATGCTCGTCACTCCTGGCGACCACGGCCCGACG
>Ga0207647_10004761_pt1 | contig 10047 bp, 8 predicted proteins | sample KBSCornC2_FD_184295 | JGI IMG/M metagenome (GOLD analysis project Ga0207647, IMG submission 184295) | Corn rhizosphere microbial communities from Kellogg Biological Station, Michigan, USA - C2 (SPAdes) (version 2) | ecosystem: Host-associated > Plants > Roots > Rhizosphere ...
TCAAGGCCGACAAGCCTCTGCCGGGCTACGACGACGAGGAGCAGGCTCAGTGAGCAGGTACCACATCTACCGGCCCATCACCGACGCCCAGGGCAACCTGCGAGCAGGTGCGACCGTCCGGCTCATCGACCCCGACACCAACAACTCGATGGCCACCTCGGCCTACGACAGCCAGACCGGTGTCACCCCGCTGGACAACCCCTTCGTCACCGCCTCGGGCATCGTGGACCTGTACTTCGATGATCCGGTGCAGGTCTCCTTCGGCATCGTGCCGGTGGGTGGCGTCCAGGAGACCGTGGTGGGTCCGTTCTCGCCGGACGGCTCGCTCCAGGCCGCTGCCCTGCGCACGACCGACGCCAACGCCTTCTACACCGACACCCAGCCTCTGCGTGCCACGATCACCACCGACCCTCAGCGCCGGGTCCGCTGGATCGGGCCCTTCCAGCCCTCGACGGCGGACGGGTACGCGATCGACGGGCTCGATGTCTGGGAGCGGACGACCTGAGATGTCCTATGACGGGGTGGTCCGCGCCGCAACGCCGCCGCCGACCCGCTACTGGGCGACCCGGGAGACGAGCGGTGTCACCCTGTCCGACGACATGGGCGGGGGCGACCTGGCCATCACCGGCTCGCCTGTGCTGGGTCAGGTAGGCCTCGGCGGCAGCATCGCTCAGTGGGATGACGACGGTGTGGCACGAGCCGACTCCGCACCGTTCACCCTGGCGTCGGCCTTCGTGGTCACCGCCATGATCGAGGTCTACTCCGACAGCACCGGCTTCGCCTCGATCTTTTCCTATGGCACCAGTGACACCGATGCGGATACCAACGCCTTCGAGTTGGCCATCAGCGGATCCCACCAGTTGTCCATGACCATCGCTGGCTACGGGACCATGCCGGGCTCGACCGTCCTCAGTGTCGGCAGGCACCATGTCGCGGCGTACGTGGGCTACAACTCCACCGGAGTCAGTGGAGACGAACAGATCGTCATCCGGATCGATGGCTCGATCTGGGACGCCTTCCAGAACTTCGTCTTCGCCGGAGCCAGCGGCGGTAAGGCCATCGTCCGGGCTGGCCAGTTCGGCAGCCTGACCGGCAAGTACGGGATCGGCAAGGTGGCGTTCTGGAACGGTCTCGAAGCCGCCACGCCCTTCGGAGACGACCAGCACGCCGAGGCCGTCGCCGGAGGCGGCGATGCCGCTCCGCCTCCGCCTGGAGCCGCCAGCGCCACCGGAGCCATCACGCTGTCTGCCAACGCCATGTCCAGCGCGACACCGTGGCCGACCTCGATCCCCTTGCTGCCCGGCCACAACCAGGCGACGCGACCCACGACGACCGAGACGGTCCGGCCCTACGGCAGGGTCTGGTACGTCTACACCCCGTCCGAGGACAATGACGGACTGGCTATCGACACCTTCGCCACCCAGAGCAGCGGCTTCGCCGACACGCTGCTCAACGTCTACACCGGGCCGGACCTGACCAACGCCGTGCTCCAGGCCAGCGACGACGACGTATCCGGACGAGATGACGGGCTCAGCCAGGTCACCATGGACTTCCTGGCGGGGACGACCTACCACATCGAGGTGGGCACGTACTCCATTGGCGGGGATGGCATCACCCAGTACGACCTGAACGCTCCCTACTCCGGGTACAACGCCGACGCTCCAGGACACGGCACGCCCGCGCCACCAGATCCGACCGCAGCGTTCTACCGAACCGAGATCGAGAGTACGCTGGCTCCTGCCTCGGGGCACCTCGCGGTCACCTCGACCTGGATGCAGACCGCCCCTGCCGGTCCGACACTGGAACTCCACCAGAGCGGTAGCAAGGTCTGGTTCCTGAATCCGGCTGTGCTCGATGACACCATCTTCACGGTGCGCTACGCCATCACCGACAACCTCGGCGGAGTCCTGACCGAGGACCACGAGATCCCTGTGAGCGCTCACCCCTACTGGCAACTGGATGGTGGCGACGTGACCGGCATCCAGACCGTGCGCTCCCTGACGCTCGACACCTTCAAGTCCGTCGCCTACACCCGTTCCGGCGTGACTGTCCCCCTGCATCTGGTGGACGTGTCCGATGACCTGGGCTGGGCTGCGACCTTCACGCTCGGGGCCCGGTCGGTACTGCTTCGCCGCCCGGTCCCCGTGATCTTGGATGGACTGAACTCGCTGACCGGCGCGACGCTGAGGCTCGACAAGCGCATGCGGATGCTCCCAGATCCCTTCGACGGCACCGTGGACGAGGTGTGGCTGAACGACGCACTCACCACCGACGACCCTGACCTGGGGGACCTGATCACCATGGTGATGCCCGGCGCGGCAGACCAGGTGGTCAATGGCATCCCGCTGTGGGGCCACGTAGACTACGACGCCACAGCCGGGCTGGGCGACTACCTCGGCATCACCCTCGACGGTGTGCCCCCCGACCTGGCCAAGACCGGCAAGATCTCACCCGCTGGCTTCGTCCGGCTGCTCTACGGCCCGGCCGGGCTCGGCATGACGTACGCCGACATCCCAACTGATCCGCAACTGATGGCCCGTGACACGGCGCCGGGAGTATCAGTTGTCGACTACGTCGGAGCGGTCCCCGCCAACAACGGGCTGCTCCAGTTCGGCGACATCGTGGCCTTCGACGCGGGTAAGGGCTTCCTGACCACCCGCGAGGGTCACCTTCCTCACGTGGGCATCTACCTGGGCAAGGACAGCCGCAGCGAGCACCGCTTCTTCTCGGTGAGGCCCACGGTCGGAGCGTCGGCCGCCGATGTCACCTCGGGCTCGATCCACTCGACCCTGACCCCGGGCGTCCTGATCTTCTTCAACCTGCCCAAGGTCTGGGGAGATCTCTGGCGCAGCGCTCGACGCTACTGACCTGTCCTCCTCGCCGGAGCGACTTCCGGAAAGGGTGAGAAGCAGTGCGTGACCTGGGAGGTGCTCATGTCGCGAGCGATCACCACGATCGTTGGCGCCACGGACATCCCCCTGCCGAATGGATGGAGCATCAGCAGCGGAGACACCGTGGTGGTCTCGGACGAGATCTGGCAGCAGATCCTGACCGACGACCGCCTCGCCGCCAACGTGGTTGACCTGGGGTCGACCACCGACGCGGAGACGGACCCTCCCACCTGGCGCGACATGCAGCGGAACGTCGGAGGAGTGGACACCAACCTGGTCGGTGTCGCGGTGATCGCGGCAGACAAGGACTTCCCTCCCCGATCCACTCCGCTAGGCACGGTCACCTTCCGCAGGCGAGCATGAGGAGTTACTTCTATGAAGGTCACGCAGGGCAACATCGAGGGCAACCACCTCGTGCTCACCGGCCCGATCCAGGGCGCCGTGACGCTGGAAGACGGCACCACCTACGACGTGTCGCCAGCGGTCATCGAGGTCGATGAGGAGCACCGCGCCGAGGTCGCCGCTCTCGTCGGCCAGCGCTACGCCGAGGAGGGTCACCCGGACCACTGGGAGACCGACCAGGAGACCGGCGAGCGTCGTCAGATGCCGTTCAAGTACACCCCGCCCGAGGAGCAGGCGAAGATCGCCCGCAAGGCTCTCTCCGACAACGGAGAGGACCCGGACCGGGTCGAGGTGACCAAGCAGGGCGCAGTCGTCGTCCATCCTGAGGGCCACACGGCCAAGAACAAGAAGGGCTGATCACCGATGGCACTCGCCTCTGTCACCGCCGAGAACCAGGCGCTCGACGCCCTCTCTGGCGGCACCGTCAACGTCCTGGCCTTCGTCGCGCTGCACACCGCCAGCCCGGGTACGACCGGCACCAGCGAGAACGCGGCGACCGGTGGCTACGCCCGTCAGTCGTGCTCCTGGAACGCTGCCTCGTCCGGATCGAAGACGAACTCCTCGGCGCTCACGTTCTCCACGGCGGGCTCGACCCCGATCACGCACCTCGGTGGTTGGTCGGCGTCCACGGCCGGTACCTACGGCATCGGCATGCCCCTGGCCTCCTCGGTCACGGCCGCCTCGATCACCGTCGCTGCGGGAGCCATCACCCTGTCTGCTTCGTGATCGGCAGGTGAGCGATGCCTCGCCTGCGCTTCAACGGTCTGCGGTCATCGCTCGGGGCGGCGCTCACGTCGGGTGGGACGACGATCACGTTCGCCTCCGCCCTGACGTACCAGAACGGCACGGCCGTCCCGAGCGTTCCCTCGGTCACGTCCGACTACATCCCGCTGACCATCCTCAGCCCGACCACCGGCCTGGTCAGCGAGATCGTCTACCTGACGGCGTACACCACTGGCGCGACCACCGGCACCATTACCCGTGGCCAGGAGGGCACCTCGGGAGTCTCCCATTCCACTGGTGACCAGATCGTCCACGACGCGACGGCCTTCGACTTCGGCGTGAGCACGGCCTACACCCCTGCCTGGACGGCGGCCACCACCAACCCGGGCATCGGCAACGGCACCCGGGTCGGTTTCTACACGCTGCTGGGTCCGCTCTGCTTCTTCTCGATCGTGGTGACCTCGGGCTCGACCACCACCTATGGCGGCGGTCAGTACGCCTTCAGCCTCCCGCCTGGGTTCACTCCGGCCGTGAACTCCTCGGTCTACGGGTTCGGTCGCAGTTCCTCCAACCCGTACATCATGACGGCGGAACTCACTGCCGGTGGCACCACCTTGAGCCCCAAGGCCGTCAGCACATCTCCTCCGGCCAACAACGTCACGAACTCCTCTCCCGTGGCGTGGGCGAGCGGTGCCGAGTTCGTGTTCACCGGCTTCTACATCTACCAGTAGGCCGAGATGCCGTACGGAACCAGACCAACCGGCACCGGCTTCTACGCCGGAGGGCAAGACGGCGCGATCAGCGCGTCTGCCACCGGCTCCATCCGGCTGGATGGAATGCCCGCCACCGGCACCAACCTGATCGCCGGAGACAGCGCCGACTTCGAGGGCGGCACGATCGGCAACTGGGGCGTCAGCGGAAGTGCGAGCGTCACGACCCTCGACCCTCATCGAGGCAACTACTCGATGATCGTGCAATGGCCTGCTGCTTCGGGGGGTCTGTGCGTCTTGGCGCTGACCGGCCTGACGGTAGGGGCCCAGTACACCTTCGGTGCATGGGTGAACGTCGATCCCGCGAACTCCCCGGTCTCGCTGTCCATCTCGGGTATGGCTGGCACCGCGACTCCGTTCGCCAACACCCAGGGCTGGGCCTGGTGGCACGTCACCTTCGTCGCCACCGCAACCAGTCATAGCGTCTCCTTCACCAACAACCAGCCCGGGACGTTCTTCTACCTCGATGACGCCTCTGCATGGCTGGTGACCGCTGCGATTCCCACAGTGAGCGGCCGAGGGATCGCGACCGGCTCTCTGAGCCTGTCCGGCTCCGCCTCAGGAGCGACGGCCCGAGGCACTGCGACAGCAGCCCTGAGCCTGACCGGCTCGGTGTCCACGGTCAGGGGTGGGACCACCGCCACTGGTTCGATCACCTTCTCGGCCACCGGCACTGCTGTCTCGGGTGCCGTGCCCGCCACCGCCACCGGAGTGCTGTCCCTGAGTGCGGCAGCAACCGGTCGGGCTCCCGTCTCCGCGACCGGAGCCATCACCCTCGCTGGAGCAGCATCGGCCTCGGGCAGGGCTACCGCGACCGGTGCGATCTCCATGAGCGGCACCGCCACCGCACGGGCAGCCGCCTTCGCCACCGGCTCGGTGGCCTTCACCGCCTCGGTGTCGACGGCCACCGCTGCGCCCACGGTGACCGGCTCGATCTCCTTCACCGCCAGCGCGGCTCCGACCTTCACCGCCACCGGCACCCTGGTTCTGAGTGGAGCAGCAACCGCCCGAGCGCCGACCGGTGCAACCGGGGCTCTGGCCCTGACCGGTGCAGCCTCCCCGTCAGGGACCAGCACTGCCAGCGGAGTGCTCAGCCTGTCCGGCTCTGCTGGAGCCCAGACCACCATCACCGCCACCGGCTCTGTCGACCTCAGCGGGACCGCCGCACCTCGGGCCTCCGTGCTTGCCACCGGAGCCCTGTCACTGTCCGGCGCAGCAGCAGCACGAGCAGCCACCTCCGTCACCGGCTCGCTCACCCTGGCCGGATCCACGCAAGCCATCGGTGCTGCGGCAGCCACCGGCTCGCTGACCTTCAGCGGCAACGCCACACCCTCGACCACGGCGACGGGCAACCTGACGCTGGCCGGGACCGGCATCGGGTCGGTTCCCTCGATCGCGACGGCGGCTCTGGCGCTGACGGGGTCTGCCATCCCCTCGACCAGTGCCACCGCCGCGATCTCTCTGGTGGGCTCGGCGCCCGCCGTCAGCCTAGCCGCCGCCACCGGGGCGCTCTCGCTCACCGGGGCTGCTGCTCCGGCCGCCCCCGTAACCGCCGCTGGCTCGCTCTCGTTGAGTGCTACGAGCATCGCTCAGGTCAGGGGGACTTCTACCGGGAGTGTGAGCCTGACGGGCTCGGCCTCGGTGGTCGGCCTGGCTCCGGCTACCGGGGCCATCTCCCTGTCCGGCTCCGCCTCGGCAGAGGCCGCCACATCCGTCACAGGGGCGCTCTCGCTGTCCGGCAGCGCTGCGCCGTCCACTGGTGCCACCGGTTCGCTCTCGCTGGGCGCTACAGCCGCAGCACGGGCTCCTGTAGCCGCCACCGGGGCTCTGAGCCTGTCCGGGTCCGCTGCCCCCTCGTTCGTCGCCTCTGGGGCGCTGTCGCTGGCCGGTACGGCGTCTGCCGGGTCGACGGCGACCGCTACCGGCGCCCTGAGCCTCGACGGGGCTGGAGTGGGCCGAGCGGCGTCCTCGGTCATCGGTTCGATCTCCCTGACCGGAGCGGCCACGAGCAGTGCTGCTGCCAGCGTCACTGGAGCGCTCGGGCTGTCCGGAGCAGCGAGTGCTGGTGCCTCGACTCCGGCGACCGGCTTCCTGACGCTGTCCGGCGCGGCGACGGTCAACAACCTGCTCTCGGCCACCGGCTCTGTGTCCCTGTCCGGATCGGCGGGTGCGCAGACCCCGGCTGCGGCCACTGGATCCCTGAGCCTGTCGGGCACCGGAACTCCGGTGACGCAGGTCGCTGCCACCGGTAGCCTCGCCCTCGCAGCGGCTGCGTCGGCGCCCGCCTCGATCACAGTGACCGGGGCGTTGAGTCTGGCGGTTCAGGTTGTCGGCGCAGCCGCCACGCCTTCGGCCACCGGCTCGCTCAGCCTGTCGGGATCTTCCCCAGTTGTGGGGAGGGCAGCAGCGTCCGGCGCAGTTACTCTGGGTGGAACTGCGGCGACTGCCTCCCCCACGGTGGCGTCGGCCACGATCTCCCTCCAGGCCGGGAGCGCCCAGGCAGTCGCCGCAGCATCTGCTTCCGGCTCGCTCTCCCTGGCCGGGACGGCTGGAGCCCAGACTCCTGTCGCTGTCACTGGCTCGCTCGACCTCGCTGCTGCCGCCTCGACCTTCGCCCCTGTCACCGCCACCGGAGCCCTGACGCTGACGGGCTCGGCGTCGTCGCTCCCCGTGGTGCAGCCCACGGGCTCGATCACCCTGACCGGCTCTGCGTCGTCCGGCTCGGCTCTGCACCCCACCGGATCCCTGTCCCTGACGGGTGCTGCCTCGGCAGGAGCCCAGGCCAGTGCCACCGGCTTGCTGTCACTGGACGCCACCGGCACCCAGCACACCCCGGCAGTCGCTACCGGCTCGGTCGATCTCACCGGAGCATCCACTGCTCGCAGCCCGGTCACGGTCACCGGTTCTATCACCCTGGGCGCCACCGTCGCCCCGATCTCGATCACCACCTCGGTCACCGGATCCATCACGCTGACCGGCACCACCCAGATCGTCGGGGCGGCCGGAGCGACCGGTCTCGTCACGCTCTCGGGACTGGCTGGGGTCAACGGCTCCTACCCGGCCGTGGCCACCGGGGACCTGAGTCTCGACGCTCTGGCCGGAGCAGCGTTCGCTGCCTCCGCAACCGGTGCCATCAGCCTGTCTGCATCCGCGATGGCGGCCGTAGGCAGCGGCGGCGGCAGCGAGTACATGGGAGACCACTACAACGCGCTCGACCTCCTCGGGGAGTACATGGGCGACCACTACAACGATCTCGACCTGCTCGGCGCACTGGGCGTCGACACGTACGACGAACTGGAGGTCCTGACGTGATCGACCTGTCCTCGCGAGGAGACAGGCTTCCGGAAAGGTTGAGGAGAGGATCCAGATGAGTCGCCAACGCTACCTGGCTCTGTACGGGACCATCGGTCCCAGCGGGCTGACGGATGTTGCGACCACGCACACCTTCACCGCTCCGCTGACCTACCTCAACGGATCGCCCGTTCCCAGCCTCACCGGCAGTGACACGATGACGCTGACCCTCTTCGACTCCACGGGTGCGCTGACCGAGGTGGTGACGCTGACGGCGTACAACTCCGCGACCGGCGCGGCCACGATGCTGCGTGCACAGGAGAGCACCACAGCAGTGGCCCACTCCTCCGGCGACGGCGTGACCCAGGGCTGGTACCCCGGCGACATCCCATCAGTCTCCGGCACGCCTGCGATTGCCCCGAGCGTCCGGACCCAGCAGTCCGGCTTCATCGCCTCGGGCACGACGGTGATCACCGTGCCTGCTGGTGTCGTGTCGACCGACTACATCTTCGTCAACCTCGCCTCACCGAACGGCGGCTGGTCTAACCCTGTCGGGTTCGCGACGATCGGCAACCAAGTCGGCGCCACTGCCGGTGCGTACTTCGGGGCCGGGGACGCTTTCTACTACCGGACGGGGCTTCAGGCCGGGGACACCTTCAACCTGGTGGTCACCACCAACGTCTCCTACGAGATCGTCTACATGAAGGACGTGGTCTCGGTTAGCAGTGGCTGGATCGGGTCGATGGGCAACAACGGCACGAACACCAACCTCAGCACGACTCCCAAATCACTGAACTGTACGCTGCCTGATTTGACGAACTCAGCAAATCCGACCAGTAGTTACAACGCTGGTCAGAACGGCGTGCAGTTTCAGGTAACTGTTAGTCGCAGCGGCGGTCCGTTACCAGCGGCGAGTGTCTATGTGCTGGATCGAGTCTTCTTTTCAACTAACTCGACCTGGGATTCGAATGACACTCTGCTGTGGGAGAGCAATGGTTCGACACCTGATTTTCCAGTCGGCGTACTGAATAACAGTGGCACGAAGACAGTCACTCCGACGGTGAACATTCCGAATGTTGCCGCCGGGACATACTACATCATTGCCTTCGTTGACCCGTTTACATCTTCGTTCCCTAATGGCTTTGAACCGGAAAGTAATGAGAACAACAACATTGCTGTTTATCCGGTTACGATTAATACGAATCAGAGTCCCACAATTACAAGTTCACCACCATCCGGTCCACAAATAACTACAACTTTCACGACCACCGGCACGCATTTCACGCCAAATGGGCAGGTGCAGAGGTTTTTAACTTTTCCAAATCAATCAACACCACAACAGATCAGTGGGATAACGGCCGATAGTCAGGGCAACGTTAGTTTTCCATACGGGACGAGTTGCGCAGATACTCCCGGCACATACTCGCTTTACCTTGTTGACGTAGCAACAAACCGGCAAAGTAATACTGTAACTGAAATCATAACGGCGTCCTCAGGATGTAACGCGCCGACGATTAGTATTAGTCCGCAGTCCGTGGCCCAAGGCACAACCCTTTCAATTACGGGAGCCAATTTCACTCCTAACGGCCAAGTCCGTCGCTTCACGGTTTTTCCAAATGGCGTCACATACGAGCTACCTGGAGCCACTGCAAACAACTCTGGCCAAATCAGTATCTCAGTACCCACGGACTGCACCACTGCCGTTGGTTCCTATACCACTTACATGCTCGACGTCAGCTCTAACAAACAGAGCATTCGCGCGAGCGACGAGATCACTGCAAATTCATCGTGTACGTCCACAGCTTCGTTATCAGTTGCACCCGGATCTGGCCCATCCGGTACTCAATTCAGATTTACAGGCAATGGCTTTACCCGCTGCCTTGCGTGATCGCACTGCTGGGCTGGATCTATGTCTACTTCTCGGCGTCCACGATATCGCTGATCCTGTCGGGCGTATGGATTGTCGCGGG
>Ga0207647_10004767_pt1 | contig 10041 bp, 6 predicted proteins | sample KBSCornC2_FD_184295 | JGI IMG/M metagenome (GOLD analysis project Ga0207647, IMG submission 184295) | Corn rhizosphere microbial communities from Kellogg Biological Station, Michigan, USA - C2 (SPAdes) (version 2) | ecosystem: Host-associated > Plants > Roots > Rhizosphere ...
GGTATAACCCGAGAGGTCGATGATCTCCATGCGGTCAAGCAGCGGCGCGGGCACCGGATCGAGCATGTTCGCGGTGCAGATGAAAAGCACCTTCGACAGATCGAACGGCACGTCCAAATAGTTGTCGCGGAACGTGTTGTTCTGCTCCGGATCGAGCGTCTCGAGCAGCGCCGAGGCTGGGTCGCCACGGAAGTCGCGTCCCAGCTTATCGATCTCGTCCAGCATGAAGACGGGATCGTTCGTCTCCGCACGGCGCAGCGCCTGCATGATCTGTCCGGGCAACGCGCCGATGTAGGTGCGCCGATGTCCGCGAATCTCCGCTTCGTCATGCATACCGCCGAGCGAGATGCGCTGGAACTTGCGTCCCAGTGCGCGCGCGATCGAACGGCCCAGCGAGGTCTTGCCTACGCCCGGAGGTCCGACAAAGCACAGGATCGGTCCCTTCATGTCCGGCTTCAGCCGGCGCACGCTCAGGTAGTCCAGGATGCGGTCCTTCACCTTCTTCAGGTCGTAATGGTCCTCGTCCAGGATCTCCTTCGCTTTCGCAATGTCGACCGCGCCGCCGGAGCTCTTGGTCCATGGCAGCACCGCCAGCCACTCGATGTAGTTCCGCGTCAGCGAATAATCCGCTGCCATCGGTGACATGCGCGAGAGCCGGTTTAGCTCCTTGGTCGCTTCTTTCTTCACCTCTTCCGGCATGCCCGCCGCTTCGATCTTGTCGCGCAGCTCCTGGATATCCTTCTGGCCCTCGTCCATTTCTCCGAGTTCCTTCTGGATCGCCTTCATCTGCTCGCGCAGGTAGTAGTCGCGCTGCGACTGCTGCACTTGGTCCTGCACCTCGGACTGGATCTTGTTGCGCAGTTGCTGAACCTCAAGCTCCTTGGCAAGGTGTTTGTTGATCCGCTCCATGCGCGACACGACGTCCGGCGTCTCCAGCAGCTCCTGCTTTTCGGTGGTCGGCAAAAACGGCAGGGACGACGCAATGAAGTCCACCAGGCGGCCTGGATCTTCGATGTTCAGCGCGATCGTCTGTAACTCGTCCGACAACGTCGGCGAGGAGGTCACGATCTGCTGGAACTGCGAGGTCACATTGCGGTGCAGAGCTTCGATCTCCGTGCCCTTGGCCGGCGTGATCTCGGGCACGGGTTCCACCGCCGCCGTCATGAACGGCTCAAATTGGTTGAATTCGCCCAGCTTCACGCGCTGCGTGCCTTCGGTGAAGACAAACAGGCTCTGATTGGGCATCTTGACGACTTTGTGCACCGTCGCCAGTGTGCCAACAGCGTGCAGGTCGCTGGGTTGGGGCGCATCGACGCGAGCGTCGCGCTGTGCCACCACCACTACTGTTTTTTCGTCGCCGAGCGATTGGATGAGCTGGATCGAGCTTTCCCGGCCCACCGTCAACGGCAGCACGGCATGGGGAAACAAGACCGTGTCCCGGACCGGCAGAACGGGGAGGATCCGTCCGCTCGCCGCAGGTTCGCCGCTCTCGTCCCGCTGCGTGCGATTGGCGGGTTCAATAATACTGAGGAAGTCGCTAGCCATGAGTGTCCTTATATCAAATATGTGTACATTGGACGCATCAGGGTTCCAAAAGTCGCAGGAATCGACGGGTACCAGGGCGGCGTGACTTTCGGGCCCTACTGGTTGGATGCATTTGCCTCCCAGTCCCGTCCTCACCGCCCCAGAAGTCTATCGGCGAAATTGTCGGAAGGCTTGATTTTTGTGTTCTTTGCCCACTCCTCGGTGCGTTACGAGCGGGCACCGCCCGTTTGCGGTTCCGTCATCACCAATCCCTTATCCCTCGGGCGCGGGCGCATACCTTCCCAGCGTTTTGGAACTGGTGCCCAGTTCGGAGAGCCGGTCCAGCAGCCGCTCAGTTGCCCCAGCGTCGGCCATCAGGGCGTCGAGGAAGATGTAGTAGTGCCAAGGCCGTCCATGAACCGGACGCGATTGCAGATGGGTCAGGTTGCCGCCTGCCGCGGCTACCTCGGCAAGAACCGTGGCCAGCGCACCCGGCCGGTGGGGGACACTGCAGCAGATGCTTAGCTTGTGAGCTCCTTCGGGAATGGTTGCCGGTGTCCCTTCCCGCACCAGAAAAAAGCGGGTGAAGTTGGCGGAGTTATCTTCTACTCCTTCCATCAGCACCACGCCGCCGTAGATCTCCGCCGCCTGTTTGCCCGCAATCGCCGCGGAATGCCGTTCGCGTAGCTGGATGATCTGCTTCACCGCTCCGGCCGTGTCATAGAACGCAATCGGCTCAATGCCGGGATGCTGCAAAAAAAAGCTGCGGCACTGCGCCAGCGCAACCGGGTGGGAGTAGACGCGTTGTACCTCCTCCATATTGCTGCCGCCGATCCCGATGACATTGTGCTCGATGCGCACGACTATCTCACGCTCGACAAAAACAGAATGTTCGCGCAGCAGGTCGTAGTGTTCCACGACCGACCCGGCGAGCGAGTTCTCGATCGGAATCATGATGGCATCGACTTCACCTTTACGCAGCCGCTCAAAAGCATCGGCGGACAGGACACAGGGAATAACCGTAGCGTCCGGCATCGAACGAAGTGCGGCCTGGTGGCTGAACGAACCTAGTTCGCCCTGGATAGCTATCTTCATGCATCCTCAAAACGGATTTATTTATTTGTGAAGTTACGGCAACTCACGCGCCGTCAAGCGCACCATAACATACCGAAGCGCGCATATTTGCGAGGAGATAGATACAAATGCTCTGGACAATCTTTGTCGTATTGCTGGTGCTGTGGCTGTTGGGCTTCGTAGGATTCCACGTACTGGGAGCATATATCCACATTCTGCTTCTCATTGCGTTGGTAGTGCTCATACTGCAGCTCATTGGCGGGCGCCGAACAGCCGTCTAGGGCCAGGGGCCACGATGTACTGGCGCACGGCGTGCGTCACATGATCATGCCGTGCGCATCACACCAAAATCCAGGAGGTAAGCATGGATAAGGACCAGGTAGCAGGAAAATTCGAGCAAGGTGTCGGTAAGGCAAAAGAAAAGCTGGGCGAAGCTGTGGGCAATCAGAAGCTCGCCAATCAGGGCGTCGCGGACCAGGTGAAGGGCGCGGCCAAGGAAACCTGGGGCAATGCCAAGGACGCGGCACGTACCACGCATGATCGTCATGCCGCCGAGGCAGAAGACACCGCAAACGCGAACCGCGAAAATTTCACCGACAAAGTTGCCGAAATGAAAAAGAAGGCGAACGACAAGATCGACGACTTCAAGGAGCGCGAGCGCGCGAAGCACGCAGCCAACTCCTAGCGCCGAATACCTCGTTTCTCCGATGACCAGCCTGCGCCGAAAGGCGCAGGCTTTTTTTGCGCTTTTAATGATGCAATGTCACTGCCACTGCGACGAAACAGAAGAACAGCACCGAAATAATTCCGTTCAGAGTGAAGAAGGCCGCATTGAGCCGCCGCATGTCGGTCGGCGATACGATCGAGTGCTCATAAAACAGGAGCGCCGTCACCACTACCAGCCCCCACCCCGCGATCGCGCCCAGGTGGAACAGATGCAGGAGCCAGACCAGCAGCAGCAGCATCACTCCGTGCATCACGCGGGCCATGGCGAAGGCTTTGTGCAATCCAAGCGCCTGCGGAATGCTCCGGAGCCCCACCGCGCGATCGTGTGCGGCATCCTGGCATGCGTACAAGACATCGAATCCCGCGACCCAGAAGAGCACCGCTCCGGTAAGCACGAGGATGCGTGCGTCCAGGCCCCCGCGAATAGCAATCCAGGCGGCCGCCGGCGCTATGCCCAGCGCCAGCCCCAGCACCAGGTGCGACCAGCGCGTGATCCGTTTCATGTACGAGTAGCCCAGCAACACTGCGAGCGCCACGGGCGACAGCAGCAATGAAAGACGGTTCAGCCGCGATGCGCTGAAGACAAACAGGAGGGCCATCGCTAACGTGAATGCGCCGACAAAGCCGCGCGAAAGAAGCCCTGCCGGGATCGCGCGCGACGCGGTGCGCGGATTGGCCGCATCCAGATCCGCATCGGCCCAGCGATTGAAAGCCATCGCGGCGGAGCGCGCCGTAACCATGCAGACGATGATCCAGAAAAGCTGCATGGCATGCGGCCAGCCGCCAGCCGCCAGCACCGCGCCCGTCAGCGCAAAGGGCAACGCGAAGACCGAGTGCTCCCACTTGATCATCTCGAGCGTGGTGCCCAGACTCCGCCAAAACGCCATGCGCCGCTTCTCCCCGTTTTCAGTCTAACGGGGAAGAGGCGGCGCAACCGAAGACAGATTTCGACTCAGCTATCTCTTCAGCTACTGGCGCTTTTCTTCAGGCTGTCCCGCCACCTGCAGATTGTTCGTCACGCTGAAGACGCCGGGCACGGTGTTGGCCTGAATGCCCGCAACATCCTTGTCGGATTGGTTATCCACCACTCCCGACAGGATGACGTGGCCGTTGATCACCGTAATGCGGATCGGGTTCGCGGGATTGATGGCGTACTTGTTCAGCGAAGGATAGCCATAGACTCTGCGCGCCACCTGCTGACGGATGCGGTCATCCATCGGCGATACGGGGTCTACCTCGATCTTATCGATCACATTGGTGACACCTGGGGTTCGCTTCGCGATATTTAGCGCAGAGTCCTTTGCCACCGGCCCCAGCGCATGCCCCCCCATGGTCACAACGCCGTTCTGAACCGACGCGGTGATCGCGTTGAATGCATTGCCATAGCCAACGCGGTCATAGGCCAGTTGCTTGCCGATTTTGTCCGCCAGCTGCTGGTCGGTGCTCTCGCCCGCCTGCACCTGGATGTCGTTCACTACAGACACTACATTCTTAACCTTGCCAACATTCTTCTGCGCATCCTGCTTGTCTGCATAGAGTGGGACGGATCCGGTCAGCGTCACCATGCCGTTCTGCACCGCGACCTGCACTCCGCTGAATTTCTTGTTCTTCAGCTTGCCCTGGGCATCTTTCAGGATCTGTGCATCGTCCTTGGAGGAGTCGTCTGCTGCGGCCCACGCAGTAGGTGGAACGGTGAGGGTGACAAGCGGAGCCGCCAGCACAGCTGCGGCAATCATGGTTCGCAAAAAGCGCATTCTCTTTCTCCTTACACAGCGCGGGGAGGGCGGCGCCTTGACTCAAAGTCGCGGATTTTTCGCGGAAATCCAGCGACCCGAAGCCTACCACTCCTCGTTTCCATTTGTAAGACGCTGCCAGATTCGCCTTGGTCACCTATATCGTTTGTGCACCTTGAACAGCAGGCTGAAGACATCCGCTTCGTCGCGCACCGCGGTCACGGAGAAGGTGGGCGTCAGATTCACCTGCGCCTGGATCAGCTGCTGTGAAGTCGAGTTAATGCTGGTGGAATAGGTCAACAGCACTTGCTGGCCGATGTTCTGCGTCACCGTAATGCGAGCGCTCGACTGTCCCAGTGACCCGGTATACGTCGGGTCGATCTTCACGCTGCCGACGCCGAAGAGTTTCTGGATCCGGTTGCTGACCGTGGCATTCAGCGCTCCACTCAGCAGCGCGTTGGTCGTGCCGTTGACACCAGCCTGCTGCTGTTGCGTGGAGTAAATCGACTGTTCTTCCTGCGTCCGGCCCTGCGCGAGCAGCGAGATCACATCCGCCTCCGGCAACGGCGGCTCGGAGCGGAAGTTCGGCGTCAGCTTGTTCGCCGTGCCATGCAATCCGATCGTGACGTCGTACTCCTCAATGCGCGTCGTCGCATCCAGGTCGATCACCGGCTCGATCTTGACCGGATTGGTAAAGAAAATGTCGCCATGCTGCAACTGGTAGGTAGTCCCGTTAAAGGTCGCCTTGCCGTCCGTAATGTTGATCCGGCCCAGCACCGCGGGCTGGGCCACGGTGCCCCGGATACGCAGATTCACGCTGCCCGCTATTTGTGCGAAGGAGTTCTGGAAGTCCATCTGCGGCGAAGATGTGATACGCACGTCCAGCCGTACCCTGTTGCCGAAGGCGCTGGGATCGGGCGGCGGTGATACCGCCCCGTTCCCGCCCGCCAGCGCGGCAAAGTCCACATTCGGCCCCACCAGAAAGCGCGTGATCTGGACATTGCCGCTCAGCGTCATCGCGTTCTGCACCCCATGCAAGCGCAGCTTGGCATCCACCGAACTGCTCAGCCCCGCATAGCGGAAGCGCGTGTCCTTGAGCGTCATGGTCACGTCGCCAAAGATGCCCTGCTGATAGATGAGATATCCACCCAGCGTTACCGTGCCGCCCCCCGTGGTCCCAACTAGGTTGCGTAGTTCCAGCCGGTCTTGGTTGAAGACCATCGATCCGTTCAGGTGGCTGATGCCGTTCGGAATTTGCTGATACGCCAGGTTCACGTCCTTGAAGTTGAACTGGCCTTCGAGGTCCGGCGTCTTCAACGGGCCCTGCGCCGTGACGTTGAAATCAATGTGGCCCGAGGACGAGATCTGCGAATTGAAGCCCTGCGCCAACCTTGCGTTGATCGCGCCTTTCGCCTGCAGATTCATCCCGCCATCGCCCAGCAGGTCGGCCGTGCCGCCTGCCGTCAGGCTCGTGTCCTCCGCATCGATCTCCAGCTGATTCAGCTTCACCACGCCGTCATTCAGCGATGCGCGAACCGGCCCCTTGCTTGTCAGCGGTAGCCCCTGCATGGTCACTTTGAACTGGTCAATCTCCGCCGTGCCATCCAGCAATCTCGGCGTCCTCGCCGGCCCGGAGATCTGCACCACTCCGTGCAGTTGCGAATTGCCTCGCACACCGCTCACTTTAAGCAGCGTCAACACCGGCGCAAAATCTAGATCGGAAAATGTGAGCTTCGCCTGGATGGGGTAATCGCCCTTCAACTGCATCTGGCCGTCTGCCTGGAACTTGGCCTGCGCCAGCAGCGCGTTGGCATTCAGATAGACCGTGTTCCCGGTCGTGTGCAGATCGGCGTTCACGTCGCCGGCCGCCTGGCCGTTCAGGGTCAACTTCGCGAGCGCGATCTTGCCGTTGATCTGCGGCGCAGTCGTTGTCCCTGAGGCATGAAGGTCGAAGCTCAATCCGCCGCCCACCTGCGCCTTTGGGCTCTGCAGCCGCTGGATATGCGACAGATCGAAGCCGTTGCTCTGCGCATCCGCGGTGAAGCTTTTGGCCTGGATGTTGTAATCGGCGTCGCCGGTCATCTGGCCGCCGTCCTCAACAAAGACCAGGTTCGTCACTCCGACCGTCTTACCCGCGAACTTCAGGTCCGTGTTCAGGCTCTTGTATGCCTCGCCATAAATCTCCCCGCCGGCGACCGACACGTGGCCGCCCCCGCTCAACGCGTTCAGCGAACCGCCTGCATGCGCATTCAGGTTGACCGTGCCCGTTACCGGCAGACTTTCCCCGGCAATCGAAAGCAGGTCGGTCACGCTTGCGTTAGTGATATGTGCGTTCGCGTTCAGCAGCGAACTGTCGTTGTAGAGCAGCTTGCCGCGGCGCCCGTGTGCCGCATGGAGTTGTCCAGACGCATGGATCTCCGTCTTCGCCTTCGTCAGAGACAGATTGGACACCGAGATCACGGCCGGACTGTACTCGGCATCCAGTTCGAGGTCGTCCCACTGCACCGTCTGCCGCGTCCCCGCGGACATCGGCGGCGGATGTGGCGGCTCCGCACTGATCGGTGTCGCCGGATGTGGTGGCGGATGTGTAGGAGCCGCTGTGTCAATGATGGTTGCGAAGTTCTTTGCGCTCACGTGTCCCTTCGCATCGGGATTCAACAGCGATCCGGTCACCGTTCCGTGAAAGCCCGCCTGTCCATGCAACTGCACCGGAAGCGCAGCCGCGCCTCGCTTGCCATGCGCTTTGACGCCAAAGACGATCAGCGCGCGATTGAATTCGTTCAGATTGCTGGTCGTGAAATCTACATTCAACTGACTCGGCTGCGACATAGGGATGAATGCTGCCTGCCCGCTCACATTCACATACGAGGCCGGCGTGTGCAATTCCACCTGCCGCGCATCCAACCTGCCCCCGCGCAGGGCGAAGGTGGCGTCCACCGCGCCCGTTACTGGCACCTCGTTCGGTGTCGGCGGACGTGGCGGCGCCAGGGCCACCTTCGCGCTCGCCATCAGGTCGTTGGGTGAGCCCTTCCACCACACATCCGCCGTGCCGTCCGCCTGCGTGTCGAAGCCAAGATTTTCGTACTTCTCGACTTCGATGACCTCAAAAACCATCTCCGGCCGGATGCCGAAGACGCGCGCATGAATCGCAGCCTCCTGCTGCGGCCCCGCCTTCGGTGCCGTCTTCGCTGCGGTCTTGCCCGCAGTTTTTTTGGAAGACCGCATTGCAGCCGCAGGCTCGACCGGCGGCGCTGGCGCCATATAGTTGATCAGTCTCGCATTCGCGTCCACGCCCCCGCCCTGGCGCAGCCGCACTCGAACATCCGGCAGCGATACCTCATCCTGGGTCGCGCGCAGCGAACTCCGCGCATTAATGCCGCTGAGCAGCAGGCCGGAGGTGCGATAGCTCGCGTTCTTCAACTGCACATTGCCCGTGACGTCGAAGGCTTTCGCGCCAGTCCCCTGTCCTTTTATCTGCAGGCTTGTCTCACCGGGACCGAGCCCATCCACGGCCCCTAGAGCTGCCACTGCGCGCAAATCGATCGTCCCGTTCGCCCCTATCTGCCAGTTGAGCTTCGTGAAATCATTCAGAGTTCCGGAGGCATTCAAGCTCGAGGCGCCGGATACAAAATGCAATCCATCCAGCTTCAATGCATTGCGCGCCGCCTCTACATTCAGGTCGAGCTTCGAATGCACCTCCGGCGCCTTCCCGCGCTCCGCTGTCAGGTCCTCCACGTGCACCGTGCCCAGGTAGGCCTCCGGGTGCTTGCGATAGGTCACGGTCACTGTCAGGTTGTTCGCCGCCACGTTGAACGGCAGAGCGCGCTGGTTCAGCAGCAGGACGCCATTGTTCACCTGCGCGCGGTTCGCCTGAAGATCGAAGATCGTATCTGTCACTGACGTGTTGCTTTGCGTCTTCTTCTTCGGCACCGGCTGATTCGTCGACCCGTCCGGATACACAATCAGATGGAAGACCGGATGCTCCACCTCGAGCGAGCGCAGCCCGATCTGCCGTTTGAACCGATCGATAATCTTCGCCTGCACCCGCAGCGTGTCCACATGCGCATACGGAACCTCGCCCGGTGCTTCGAGGCCGTGGATGGTCAGCCCATCCACCTCCGCCTCCAGGCGCAGCGGACGCCAGCTGAAACTTGCCAGCTCTACCCTGCCACCCGTCGCCGTGGTTAGCACATCGATCAGCTTCGCCCGCACATAATTTGCGAACGACGCAGTGTGCACATACCAGAACGCTATCCCGACCAGCACCGTCAAACCGAGGAAGCAATACAGGACAATGCGCCCGAAGCGGCGCCACCCGCTTCGCTGCCGACGCGGAGGCACGGGAACCGGCGTGGTGCTCATTGGTCGACTCCATTCCGCGATGGCTGCGCGGCGTCCCCACCAGGAGTGCTCCCCGATGGAGAAGGACTTCCCAGGCTGTTGTACTGCGGATCGAGAATTAACACGCTGCCCGCGTCCTTCAGGCTGCGCAGATAATCATCCAGCAGCACGTTGACGTGCTGTTGCAACAGCACCTCCTCAATGCGGTCGGAAACCTGCTCCAGCGGCGGCGGTTTTAGCTTGCGCGCGGTAAACTCCGGCAGCAGCTGATCCTTGTAGTAGGTCTCGATCTCCGGCTTGGTAATGCGGATACCAGTCTGAAAGCGCACCCGGATGAAATCGAGGATTTCCATTCGCTCCTTCCAATGCGTGCGCAGCTCCTCCTCGGTCAGGCCCTGCGCCTTCAGCAAGCGCTGCCATCCCTGTTCGGTCTCGCAGACCTGCCCGGCGCACGCAGGGATATGTTTGCGCAGCTCGGCAATCTCCTCGTCCACCTCGGTATCCGTCGGCGGCGGCACCAGCTCCTGTTCCGCCATCTGGCCCAACAGTAGAGTACGGTTCACGATCCGTTGCATCGCCTGCATCGGCGTGAACTCGCCGCCCGGCGCGCTGAGGGGCTCAAAAACGGCGTACCGCTGCTGTT
>Ga0207647_10004774_pt1 | contig 10034 bp, 10 predicted proteins | sample KBSCornC2_FD_184295 | JGI IMG/M metagenome (GOLD analysis project Ga0207647, IMG submission 184295) | Corn rhizosphere microbial communities from Kellogg Biological Station, Michigan, USA - C2 (SPAdes) (version 2) | ecosystem: Host-associated > Plants > Roots > Rhizosphere ...
GGCACCCATGTCGCCGACGTCATCGGACAACTCTTCACCAAGCCAGTGACCGACCTGATCTCTACACACCGCAAGGCGGTGACGGATTATCTGGAATACCGGCGCGAGATCGAGGCGGTGGCGGCCGAATATGCCGCGCGCCGGGCGACGCCGGAGGATCTCGCCCTGCTCGACCGCATCATGGCGCGCATGGACGAAGCGCACCGGACCGGCGATTTCGACGACGAGGCGGAAATCGACGTCGAGTTCCACCACGCGGTATGCGAATGCGCGCATAACATCATCCTCCTGCACACGCTGCGCTCCTGCTACCGGCTGCTGTCGGAGGGCGTGTTCCAGAACAGGCTGCTGGTGTTCGGCGTGCCCGGCGCGCGCGAGGCGCTGCTCGAGCAGCACCGGGCGATACATGCCGCGATCAAGGCGGCCGACCCGATCGCGGCGCGCAAGGCCGCGATGGACCACATCACCTATGTCGAGCGCTCGATGGCGGAAGCCGAGCGCAGCGGCGACTGGCAGCGCGTGTCCAGGCTGCGCCTCAGACAACGCTCGGACGACATAGAACCCACACGCAAACGCTCCTAGCCATCAGCGGGGAACCCATCATGAGCGACATCCTCACCATCGCCGATCTCAAGGACCTGGCACGCCGCAGGGTGCCGAAGATGTTCTTCGACTACGCCGATTCCGGCGCCTGGACGGAGAGCACCTACAGGGCCAACGAAGAGGACTTCGGCAAGATAAAATTCCGCCAGCGCGTGCTGGTCGACATGAGCAACCGCTCGCTGGAATCGACCATGATCGGCGAGAAGGTGGCGATGCCGGTGGCGCTCGCCCCGACCGGGCTTACCGGCATGCAGCATGCCGATGGCGAGATGCTGGCGGCGCAAGCGGCGGAAGAGTTCGGCGTGCCGTTCACGCTGTCCACCATGAGCATCTGCTCGATCGAGGATGTCGCCTCGGCGACCAAAAAGCCGTTCTGGTTCCAGCTTTACGTGCTGCGCGACAAGGATTTCGTGCTCGACCTGATCGACAGGGCCAAGGCGGCGAAATGCTCGGCGCTGGTGCTGACGCTCGACCTGCAGGTCCTGGGACAGCGCCACAAGGATGTGCGCAACGGGCTTTCGGCGCCGCCCAAGATGACGCTTGCCAACATCATCGACCTTGCGCTGAAGCCGCGCTGGTGCCTGGGGATTGCCGGCACCAAACGCCGCACCTTCCGCAACATCGTCGGCCACGCCAAGGGCGTCGGCGACGTCTCTTCGCTGTCGTCCTGGACGACGGAACAGTTCGATCCGCACCTGTCATGGAAGGATGTCGCCTGGATCAAGGAGCGCTGGGGCGGCAAGCTGATCCTGAAAGGCATCCTCGACAAGGAGGACGCCCTGCTGGCGGCTGAGACCGGTGCCGATGCGATCGTGGTCTCGAACCATGGCGGGCGTCAGCTCGACGGCGCCGCCTCCTCGATCTCGGTGCTGGAGGAAATCGCCGATGCGGTCGGCGACAGGATCGAAGTCCATATGGATGGCGGCATCCGCTCCGGCCAGGACGTGCTCAAGGCGCTCTGCCTCGGCGCCAAGGGCACCTATATCGGCCGCCCCTTCCTCTACGGCCTCGGCGCGATGGGCAAGGACGGCGTCACCAAGGCGCTCGAAATCATCCGCAAGGAAATGGACATCACGCTGGCGCTCTGCGGCAAGCGCCTCGTCACCGACATGGGCAAGGAGCAGTTGCGTCGCTAGGCGCTTGTTCACCGATTGGTCCTAGCTTGTCCGTGACAATTGACACGGAAAAGACATTCCCTTGACCGAGACCGGCATCCACTACCTCGACGCTCGCGGGCCGGACGGCATCCGACTTTACGCCATCGGCGATGTGCATGGGCGCCACGACCTGCTCGCCGCCATGCATCGCCGCATCGAGAGCGAACTGGAATTTGAGCCCGGATCCGACTGGCGCATCATCCATCTCGGCGACTATGTCGACCGCGGACCAGATTCCAGAAGCGTCATCGATTTCCTGATCGAGGCGCAGAAACGCGATCCGCGCAACGTCATGCTGGCCGGCAACCACGATATCGGCATGCTCGAATTCCTTGCCGAGGCAGAGCCGGACGGCCTGTTCATGAATTACGGCGGCGTGCAGACGGCGCAGTCCTATGGCGTGGATCTTCTGCGCGACGCCCATTGGTTCGGCAAGGCGGAAGCGATCGCCAGGGGACATATGGCCCTGGTGAAAGCGGTGCCGCGCAGCCATGTCGACTTCCTGCAATCGCTGGCTTTTTCGGTCAGTTTCGGCGACTTCTTCTTCTGTCATGCCGGGATAAGGCCGGGCGTGCCGCTGGACAGTCAGAGCCCGCAGGACCTGATCTGGATCCGCGACGCCTTCCACGACCATCCGGGGCTGTTTTCAAAGGTGATCGTGCATGGGCACACGCCCGTTACCGAAGCGGACGTGAAGGCCAACCGCGTCAATGTCGACACGCTCGCCTGGAAATCCGGAACGCTGAGCGCGCTCGCCGTCAATGGCGGCGACAAGCGCATCATCGCCGTGCAGGGGCAAGCGCTTTAGGCGCGATCCCGGCTCGGACGTGCTGCCGATTTTTGATGGGGCTTAGTTCAGCGAGGCGGTGACGCCGTAGCCGTCTACGGCCCGGTGATTGGTCGCTGCGTCGGCGGCATAAATGCCCAGGCCGCAGAGCACGATGGCAGACAGCATGACAAAAGACAGGAGAGCTGCTTTCACGGACGTCATCTCTGGTTAAGCTTTCTGCATCTGGGCACGAGGCGGTTACCAATGCGTTGAAACGATAAAATGCGTCTCAATGTTTCGACGATTTCGCGCTTCTAAGCAGATTCTGTATCGCCGGTGTGTCGGCTGGATCACACAAAAGGTTCATGGCGGTTGCACCGGCGATACAAAGCGCGCCCTCTTAGGCGAGCGGCCGGACACAAACCAAGGAAGAAGAACGTTGTCCCCAAGCGGAAGCCCGCGGGCGTGCCAATTATGCCACGCTGCGTGCCAGGGCCGGCGCCGCTTAGGTGTGTTGAGGCCAGGCCGGCATCACCTGAGTATCGGCAAGCTTTTAGATCGTCGCCACCCAGGCGCGGGCGATCGCCAGCCCGGCGGCGTCGGCGTCGGCGCCATTGCAGGCCAGTTCATCATCGAGACGATCGTTCCAGTCGGGATGGCGCTCGGCGATCATTGCCGCGAAGGATGTGCTCCAGTCGCGCACCATCGGCGTGTTCGCCTCGAAGTGGAACTGGAAGCCATAGACGGCGCGGCCGAGGCGGAAGGCCTGGTTTTCGGCGACGGTGCTGCCGGCAAGCCGCACCGCGTTTTCCGGCAGGCCAAACGTGTCGTCATGCCATTCGAAGATCGGAAACTTCTCGGGCAGCGCCGCCAGCACCGGGTCCGATTTGGCGGCCGGCGTCAGCGACACCTTATGCCAGCCGAACTCGGTGGCGCCGCCGATCTGGTTGGTGCCGCCGAAGGCGCGCGCCACAAGCTGGCTGCCGAGGCATATGCCGAGCACGGAGCGATCCTTGTCGGCGAAATCGCGCGTCAGGTCCAGCAAGGCGGGGAAGTAGGGACAAATCTCGTCGTCGAGCGCGTTCTGGGCGCCGCCCAACATCACCATGGCATCGTGCCCGGCGCTGTCCCCGGGCAGGGTTTCGCCACGATAGGGCTTGCGCAGGTCGATATCGGCGCCGGCCTCCACAAGGGCAGCGCCGATCTGGCCAAGGCCCTCATTGTCGAAATTCTGGACGACCAAAACCCGCATCGAAAACCTGCTGACATGAAAACGATGGGGCGAGCGATATCATGCGGCCGGTGTTTCAGCCAAGATACGCAGCGGAGAGAAAGCTATGCCACTGCAGAACCGGGTCGACCCCTTCGGCGCCATCCATGCCGTGCCGGAACGCGGCCTGTTCACCGGCAATCGCGGTATCATCCATGATCCGGAGACCAAGACACTGCTGAGGAAGCGCTGGGCCTTGCCGGCCTGGATCATCTGCGTCTGCCAGTTCGGCAACGTGCGGCGCGAGCCGATGGGCCGCAACCGGCCGGGCGGAAAAGCCGGCTGGACCGAGCTGTTCTTCCTCGACGAGGTGACGGCATTGGCCGCCGGCCACCGGCCCTGCTTCTTCTGCCGGCGTGAGCGGGCAACCGATTTCGTCAGCCGTTTTGGCAAGGCGTTCGGGATTGACGAACCGCGCGCGCCGATGGTCGACAAGCGGCTGCACAAGGAGCGGCTGGCTTCGGGCGGACGGCCTGTTGCCGTGACCGCACCGGAGCTTGGCGGCTTGCCCGATGGAACGATGATCGCGGACGGCGACAATGCCTATGCGCTGCGTGCCGGCAAGGCACTCGAATGGTCATTTGCGGGCTACGCCGCTCCCCTCACCTTCGAGCGCCTGGCAGGACAGAAGCTGCGGCTGCTGACGCCAGCGACCAGCGTTTCCGTATTGAAGCATGGTTTCACGCCGGTCTGGCATCCCAGCGCGGATACTTGACGACAGTCAACGCCTCGCCCATTCCTCAGCAGATATTCGTGGGATGTCCCACGAATATCTGCTTAGATTCCCTTGTCTTTCGCAGATTCTGATCGCAAAACCGCGGGACACTTTTGCGGAACCTGCTTGGGCCATGCGCGCGAACTATAAAATGCAGCGGCTGTTCGTGCCGGACGACCTGGGGAGCGGCCTCGAATTCGACGCCGGACAACAGCAGAGCCATTATCTCGCGCATGTGCTGCGGCTCGGCGAAGGCGCCGAAATCCTGCTTTTCAATGGCCGCGACGGCGAATGGTCGGCTTCGATCGCCGCAAGGTCCAAGAAGGCGGTCCGGCTGAAAGTGCTGGAGCTGCAGCGGTCGCAGCCGCCGCTGCCCGATCTCGTCTATTGCTTCGCACCGCTGAAGCAGGGCCGGCTCGACTACCTTGTGCAAAAGGCGGTCGAGATGGGCGCGGGCACGCTGCAGCCGGTCATCACCCAGCACACGCAGGTGGCAAAACCGGGCATTGATCGGCTGCGCGCCAATGTCGTCGAAGCGGCCGAGCAATGCGGCATCCTGGCGGTGCCGGAGGTGCGCGAGGCGGAAAAGCTGGAGCGGCTGCTCGCCAACTGGGACCGGGAGCGGCGGCTGATCTTCTGCGACGAGGACGCCTCGACCAACAATCCGTTGCCGGCCTTGCAAGCCATAAGTGAGAAGAAACTTGCGCTTCTGGTCGGCCCCGAGGGTGGATTTTCCGAAGACGAGCGCAAGATGCTGAGGGCCTTGCCTTTCGTCACCGCCATCCCGCTCGGGCCACGCATCCTGCGCGCCGACACGGCGGCGGTGGCGGCACTCGCTGCGATCCAGGCGACGATCGGCGACTGGTGATCAAATCCAGTTGAGCCGTGGCTCAGGATTTTTCGCTTGATCGGCTACTGACATTTCGTCCATCTAGCGCCCGGCGGCTAGCTGACGGCTGCGGAGGGCTTTCTTATGGCGCGCGATACAACTGATACCCAGCCCATCGAAGGCATAGACGAACTGGTCGGCTATCTGGCCGACGGCAACAAGCCGCGCGACAAATGGCGCATCGGCACCGAGCACGAAAAATTCCCCTTCTATGTCGATGGCAACGCGCCGGTGCCTTATGGCGGCGAGCGCGGCATCCGCGCCATCCTGGAGGGCATGCAGGAGAAACTCGGCTGGGATCCGATCATGGATGCCGGCCGCATCATCGGCCTTGTCGAGCCGACCGGCCAGGGCGCGATCTCGCTGGAGCCCGGCGGCCAGTTCGAGCTTTCCGGCGCGCCGCTGGAGTCGATCCATCAGACCTGCCGTGAGGGCAATGCGCATCTGGCGCAGGTGCGCGAGATCGCCGAGCCTATGGGGATCCGCTTCCTCGGCCTCGGCGGCAGCCCGAAATGGTCGCTGGCCGACACGCCGAAAATGCCGAAGTCGCGCTACGAGATCATGACGCGCTACATGCCGAAGGTCGGCGCCAAGGGCCTCGACATGATGTACCGCACCTGCACGATCCAGGTGAATCTCGACTTCGAGAGCGAGACCGACATGCGCCGCAAGATGCAGGTGTCGCTGAAGCTGCAGCCGCTGTCGACGGCGCTGTTTGCCAACTCGCCCTTCACCGAGAGCAGGCCGAACGGGTTGCAGAGCTGGCGCGGCGACATCTGGCGCGACACCGACAACCAGCGCTCCGGCATGCTGGAATTCTGCTTCTCGCCCGATTTCGGCTTTGCCGACTATGTCGAATGGGCGCTCGACGTGCCGATGTATTTCGTCATCCGCGACGGCCACTACCACGACATGACGCGCTACACGTTCCGCCAGTTCATGGCGGGCGCCGCCCGCAATGAACTCCCTGACGGCCTGCCGACGATGGGCGACTGGGCAAATCATCTCTCGACCCTGTTCCCCGACGTGCGCCTGAAGCGATTCCTGGAAATGCGCGGTGCCGACGGCGGGCCGTGGCGGCGCATCTGCGCCCTGCCCGCCTTCTGGGTCGGGCTGCTCTATGACGAGCAGGCGCTGGGCGCCGCCGAGGCGCTGACTTCGAGCTGGACCTATAAGGAAGCGCTGGCGATGCGCGATGCCGTGCCGGAGCTCGGCATCGCCGCGCCGTTCCGCAACGCCACCTTGCGCGACGTCGCCCGCGACGTGCTCGCCATCTCGCGCACGGGCCTGAAGAACCGGGCCAAGAAGAACCGTGACGGCTATGACGAGACGTCCTTCCTCAACACGCTCGACGAGGTCGTGGCGCGCGGCACCACCAGCGCCGAGGAGATGCTGTCGGCCTACCACACGCGCTGGGGCGGTTCGATCGAGCCGGTGTTCATGGAATATGCCTATTAAAGCGCGTCGCGCTGAAGTGGATTCAGGCGACGCGCTTTAAGCCTTTGTTTTGATGCATGTCGTTATCCCAGAACCGCTGCACACTTCTGGGCGACATGCATTAACCGTCCGGCATGCGCCGGGCGGTTGGGCGCCAAATGCCACTTCAATCGGTGATGGAAACGAACTAGGCTCTCCGACGAGGATATTGTCGGAGGAGAACCCAATGCCTTCCCTGTTCGACATTTTCGCCCAGGCCCAGAACGGCGCCGGCATGCAGGCGCTGGCCCAGCAATACGGGCTTTCGATGCAGCAGACGCAGGCCGCGGTGCAGGCGCTTCTGCCGGCGTTCTCGCAAGGGCTGCAGCGCAATACCGCCGATCCTTACGGGATGGGCGCCTTCATGACGGCGATGGCGAGCGGCCAGCACGCCAAGTATTTCGAGGACGCTACCAGAGCCTTTTCGCCGCAAGGCATCAATGAGGGCAACGGCATTCTCGGCCATCTGTTCGGCTCGAAGGACCTGTCGCGCGCCGTGGCGAGCCAGGCCGCGCAGGCGACGGGACTGAGCCAGCAGGTGCTGCAGCAGATGCTGCCGGCCATGGCTTCGATGATGATGGGCGGGCTGTTCAAGCAGACCAACAATCAATTAAGCGGGGGGCAGATGCAGGCCGCCGGCGGCTTCGGTGGCGGCGGCAATCCGCTCGGCGAGATCATCGAGGAGATGATGCGGCAAAGCGGCCTCGCGCCGGCGCCGCAGACGCGTCAGGCGCCGCAGCCGGCGCCCAATCCCTATGGCGAAAACCCGCTCGGCAAAGTGCTGCAGGACATGTTCGGCGGCGGAGCGGCGCAGCCGCAGCCGCAAAGCCAACCCCAGCAGGCGCCCAATCCTTATGGCGAAAATCCCCTCGGCAAGGTGCTGCAGGATATGTTTGGCGGCGGCGCGGCGCAGCAGCCGCAAAGCCGGCCGCAGCAAACCCAACCACAGCAGACGCAAAGCCCCTATGGTGACAACCCGCTCGGCAAGATTTTTGAGGAGATGCTGCGCCAGGGCGGCGGCGGGTTCGGCCTGCCAGGCGGACAGCCGGTCCCGCAGCCACAACAGCGCCAACCGCAGCAAAGCGCACCGCAACAACCGCAGACCAACCCGAGCGGCCGGCCGCGAAACCCCTTCGACGACATCTTCGGCAAGATGTTCGAGACCGGCGCGCAACAGCGCGACGAATATGAAAAGAACGTCGGCACGATCTTCGACCAGTTCAAGCGCGACATGGACCGGCGGTAGGTCTCACGCCAACCGCGAGGTCGTCATCCACGGGCGGAGCGACGCGAAGCGGAGCGTAGACCCGAGGATCCATGCCGTGGCCTTCGCCGAAGGGTGCAGCGGAGCAGAATTCTGCACAGTTGCAGCACGTCAACGTCACGGCATGGATTCTAGGGTCTGCGCGCGTCGCTTCGCTCCTTGCTCCGCCCTAGAATGACGAACTGAACTAAAAGAAAAAGCCCGGTCCTGGAGGAGAACCGGGCAATGTGCAGGCTGGCCGGCGGGGAACCGGCAGGGAGTGCGAAAGCCTGCATGAGACTTGGTCGCGCCAGGCCGTGAAAAGGTTCAACGCGACCGGAAATCCAGGCAACACGGCCGTTCAGGCAACCTGACGAGCGAGATCCTCGATCGTGTCGGCGCGCTCGCTGGCGATCGCGCGTAGCTTCACGGTCGGGTCGCGGCCGAAAGGAATGGCGACGGCGACATGAAGGTCGGCGCGGGTCAGGCCGATATCGGCAAGCTCGGCGTCCGACATCTCGCCCAGGCGATAGAAGGCGCGGCGATTTTTCCAGGCGACATAGGTGTTGGCGAGAGCATTGAGCACGCGCGTCGCAACGGCCGGACGCGTGGTGATGCGCGGGGTCTCGGGAGCGAATTCAATCGTGGTCATGTCAGTCTCTCCTTCCAGGAGTCGAGCGGACGAAACCAGGCAATCGGCGCCTTGGGAGAAGCGCCGTTCCGGATCTCGATACACATGCCTTCATGTGGACAATGCCAATTTGCCATCACGCGATTGATTAATCCAACGAATGTTTTTAATCTGTAGCATCAACATCAATGATGGGTTGGACCGATGAAAGCGCCGCTCGACCTCGATCAGTTGCAAACCTTCATCTCGATCGCCGACACCGGCAGCTTCACCCGCGCGGCCGAAGAGGTGCACCGCACGCAGTCGGCGGTATCGATGCAGATGCGGCGGCTGGAGGAGCGGATCGGCAAGCCGCTGTTCGAAAAGGACGGCCGCACCAACAAGCTGACGGAGGAGGGTGACAAGCTGCTTTCCTACGCGCGGCGGCTGATTTACCTCAACCGCGAGACCCTGGCCGCCTTCGACGACCAGCGGCTTGAAGGCACCATTCGCATCGGCACGCCGGACGACTATGCCGACCGCTTCCTGCCCGAGATCATGGCGCGCTTCTCGCGCTCCAACCCGCGCGTCGAGCTGACCGTCGTCTGCGAGCCCACGCCGGGGCTGGTCGAGCACATCAAGCGCGGCAATCTCGACCTGGCGCTGGTGACGCATAACGACACGCGCGGCCAGTCGGAAGTGGTGCGGCGCGAGCCGCTTTTGTGGGTGACCTCGGCCAACCACGCCACGCACGAACAGGAAACCCTGCCGATGGCGTTCGGCCGGCCGAACTGCATCTGGCGGCGCGCAGCAGTCGACGTGCTCGACCGGCAGAGCCGCGAGTACCGCGTGCTGTTCTCCAGCTTCTCGGCCACGGTGATCACCGCGGCCGTGCTTTCCGGCCTGGCGGTCTCGGTGCTGCCGGAATGCGCGCTCAGGCCCGGCATGCGCGTGCTCGGCGAGGCCGACGGCTTCGGCCAGTTGCCGGACTGCCGCATCGGCATCATGCGCGGCCAGACCTCGCAGCCGGAGATCGTCGACGCTCTGGCCCGCCACATTGCGGAGAGCCTCGACAACATTTCCGTGCCGGTCAGCGAAGAAGCGGGAAGCTTCGATTTCGCCGCACTCGCTTTCGCCAAGATGAAGCGGGTCAAGGCAAACCAGATCATACCTGGCTGGTAGAAATCAGGCGCGGGCGACAGAGCGTTCCTGGTTGGCGGACGAAACACCCGGCAGCGCAAGCAACTGGCCGGGCTCCAGCGGCGGCGACAGCAGATAGCCCTGCAGCTGGTGGCAACCCAT
>Ga0207647_10004775_pt1 | contig 10034 bp, 8 predicted proteins | sample KBSCornC2_FD_184295 | JGI IMG/M metagenome (GOLD analysis project Ga0207647, IMG submission 184295) | Corn rhizosphere microbial communities from Kellogg Biological Station, Michigan, USA - C2 (SPAdes) (version 2) | ecosystem: Host-associated > Plants > Roots > Rhizosphere ...
GGGCCGTTCTGGGCCCTCGTCGACGTAGTGCTGACGGAAGCCGGCCGCCTCGTTGAAGCGGGCGGGATACGGCCACGTGCCGTCGAACGTCTCTTCAGCAGCAATCATGGGATCTCGTGCCTTCCTGGAGTGGGTGGTTTCGAGCCGTCGCGTTCAGAAATCAGATGTCGGACTCGGTCCAGCCCCGTGCAGGACCGCGTCGGTGTCCGCTATGGCCAGCATCCTGTTGATGTCGGCGCCGGCCAGTGCGCCGGCCGCTGCGGAGGCCCCGACCTGGGCGGTCAGATCGGTGACGTTGCCGGCCACCCACACACCGGGCACCTCAGTGGTGCCGGCCACGCCGGAGGCGAAACCGCGGCCCTTCGGCAGGTCGAGCACCGGCAGGCCCAGACCTTCCAAGCCCTGAGTGCGGGCCTGCAGTTGCGCGAGGACCGCGACGACGCGGCGGGCCACGACCTGGCCGTCGGCCAGGCGCACCCCGGCGAGGGCACCGTTCTCATCGTTGACGACTTCGGTGACCGGGGTGTCGATGACGCGGATGCCGCGGGCGGCGAGGCGGGCGCGGTTGTCCTCGTCCAGGTCAGTGCCGTGGGTGAAGTAGGTCAGGTCCTCGGTCAGCTGACGGTACAGAAACGCGTGGTCGATGGAGACCGGTCCGGTGGCGAGGATACCGATGGGCTCATCGCGCACCTCCCAGCCGTGGCAGTACGGGCAGTGCACCACGCTGTGCCCCCAGTGCTCGGCGAGCCCGGGCACGTCCGGCAGCACATCCGTGAGGCCGGTGGCCACCAGGATGCGGCGAGCGGTGATGCTGCGGCCGTCGGCCAGGGTGACGGTGAACCGCAGGTCCCCGTCCGCCGACGGGGCGGCGGACTCGGCCGAGACCACCTCGCCGAACACGACGCGTCCGCCGTACTGGCGCACCTGCTCCCGGCCCCGTCGAAGGATCTCGGACGGCGGGGTGCCGTCCAGGGCGAGGAGGCCGTGCACGGCCTCCGCGGGCGCGTTGCGCGGGGAGCCGCTGTCGATCACGACGACCGAGCGGCGGGAGCGGGCGAGGATCAGTGCACCGTTCAGCCCCGCGGCGCCCCCGCCGATCACCACCGCGTCGACGGTCCCCTCGGCCAGTGCGTCGCTCGCGTACGGAGCAGTCGTCACAGCCATGGCCTCCTGCCTTTCCTTATCAGTCATGGTTCGGTCAACCCTTCGAGTTCTCGGTGGTTGGAGGGCCCTGCCCGGCGAGCGCAGAATGGTTGTGTACTGAACTGTCAGAAACGTAGGTGGTTCTGTACTGAATTGTCAAATACGGCAGGTCGGCCCTACCTTCTATGTATGGCGAGACCACGAAGCTTCGATCGCGACCACGTCCTCCATGCCGCCGAGCGGCAGTTCCGCACCACGGGCTACAACGGCACGAGCGTCGACGACATCAGCGCCGCCACCGGCCTGGGCCGCGGCAGCCTCTATGCCACGTTCGACGGCAAGCACGGCGTGCTGCTGCAGGCGATGGCCGGGTACTTCGCCCGGCTGGGGCAGGGTGCGCCGCAGGTGCTCGCCGGACCGGACGAGGGCGCTCTGGAACGACTGCACGGGTACTTGCTCCGCGCCGTCCACGGGGTGCCACTCGCCGCCGACGTACCCCCCGCCCCTGACCGGGCGACGGCGACCTGCTTCGCCGCCAAGATGGCCATGGAGATCGGCGCCTCCGACTCCGAGGTGCAACGCCTGGCCAACGACTGCTTCTCCGTGGTCGCAATGGCGGTGGCCGAGTGTGTGCGAGCGGCGCAGCGCAATGGCGACATCGACCCCGACGCGGATCCCGACGACCTCGCGTACCTTCTGGTGACCATCATCCGCGGGACCGACGTCGTAGGCGCGTACGGCCACAGTCCCGCCCGCCTGACCTCGATTGCAGAAAGCGCGTTCGCCTTGCTGCCTCGCCCGCGCCATCGCTGAGAACGGCACGGCCGGATCTCGTTGTGGAGGCCTCTGATGCGGATCCCCACAGGCGGTCATACAACAGGCCTTCCACACCGACGTCCGCCGCGGCGTACTCCTCGAACCAGCGCTGCGCCTCGGGCGGGTCCGCGGGTACATGTCGGCGACAGCAAGAACGTCGAAGGCCAGGAAGGAGACCGTTTGGGAGGCCCTCCGGCGCCGGCGGTTTGCCGCGTTGTGCCAACCGCGATGCGACCACCAAGTAGACCAGCGACGGCACGCCGAACCGAGTGCTGGCAGATCGGTCGTGCGGTCCGCGACTGACTGCCTCGGCCCGCCCGTGAATCGTGCCGAGGACCTCATCCGAACCTCGGATGAACACGCGGATGCGGTCAGTGGACGAGCGACGCGCCGCGCCCAGGTGGCAACGACACTGAAGGACATCCTGGAGCGCCCCGGCGGCCGCTACGACCTGCAGACAATGTGCGAGGCGGCAGGGGCACCCCGAACCTCACCCTGAAGCCGAGCGTTCCAGAATAGTGATCAGCTCAGCCGAGCAAGCCGTCAGCCAGGCGAAGGAGACCCATGAGCAGCATCCCGGTTCCCGACGAGATGACCCACTACTCGTCGCGACAACGGGACGAGGTCGACGAGCTGTCATGGCCGGTCTTGAGCGAGCACCTTCTCAGCCTGCTCCGATCGGGCGGTGAAGAGCTGCGCCCCGAACCCGGCGAGGTGTTGTGGGACGCCGGAGACCCGTACGACCTGCACCTCGTGCTCGCAGGAGGGCTGCTCCTGGTCGATCGTCGCGAGGACCGGGTCGTCTTCGTCGTGGAGCAAGGCGACTTCGTGGGCGAGCTGGGCATGTTCATGGGCCAGCGATCCTTCTTCCAGGGTGTCGCCAAGGAGGGGACCGTGGTTCTCAAGGTGCCCATCGAGGAGCTGCGGCGGCTCGTGGAGATCTCGGCCGAGCTGAGCGACGTCGTGCTGTCCGCACTCGACGCCCGACGGCTCTACCTGACGAGGATGGGCGAGGGCGGCCTCGTCCTCGCTGGAGACGACGACCGTGATCTGCACCGGCTCCAGGATTTCGCTGGACGCAACCGGCTCCCCTACCGGACCGTGCTGCGCTCAGACCCCACGGCGTGGGCCGAGCTGGCGAAGACGACGGCGTTGCCCGCGTCGGGTACGGCCGTGGTCACCGGCGACCAACGAGTCATGGCCGCGCCGACGACGCGCGATCTCGCCAGCGCGCTCGGGATCGACTTGTGGGGCATCTCGGACCACAATCGATGTGACGTGCTCGTGGTCGGCGCCGGACCAGCGGGCCTGGCGGCCGCGGTCTTCGGGGCATCCGAGGGCCTCGACGTGGTTGTCGTGGAAGACGTTGCTATCGGGGGCCAAGCGGGCAGTTCCTCGCGGATCGAGAACTATCTCGGCTTTCCACGAGGCGTGTCCGGGACCGAGCTCGCGCGGGCAGCGATGATGCAGGCCATCAAGTTCGGAACCCGGCTGGTCTCGCCCCGATCCGTCACGGGGTTGACCCAGACGGCTTCAGGCTTCCGCGTCCGCCTTGACGACGAGCACGACATCGACGCGAGCGCCGTGATCATTGCGAGTGGGGCTCAATATCGACGTCTGGACGTGCCCGGGCTGGCCGACCTCGAGGGGCGGGGCGTCTACTACGCGGCCAGCGACCTTGAGGCCAAGGTCGTCTCGGACCGGAACGCCGTGGTTGTCGGGGGCGCCAACTCGGCCGGACAAGCCGCCCTGTTCCTGACACGGCACGCCGCTCACGTCCACATCCTGATCCGGCGGGACGATCTGCGAGAGACGATGTCGGCCTACCTCGCGCAGCGTCTGACTCACCATGAGCGCGTCACCGTCCACCCCCGTGCGGAGCTCTCCGCGGTCAGTGGAGCGACGCGGCTGACAGGTGTGACGTGGCGAGACCACGCCCACGAGGCCACTGTCCGACTCGACGCCGCCGGTCTCTTTTTGATGATCGGCGCGGATCCACGCACCAACTGGCTGCATGGAGCAGGTGTGGAGCTCGACGGCAAGGGCTTCGTCGTGACGAGGGAGGGTTTCAATGCGTCGTTGCCCGGGTTGTTCGCCGTGGGCGACGTACGCGCCGGATCGGTCAAACGAGTTGCCTCGGCCGTCGGCGAAGGCTCAGTGGTGGTCTCCGCTGTCCACGCCCACCTCGCCGACGCGAGTCGGTCCTGACATCACAAGCATCGCGCGCCTGCCAGCATCGCGGGCTCACCATCCAGCAAATCCCGCTCGTGGGCGTGCTACCGGTGCGCTTGACAGGTTCAGTGAAGTAAACAAGGTCACTTCAGCTCAGCTCAACACCTCACCCAACACTCAGCTCCCGAAAGATGCACCTCTCGGCGGGCGGCACACCCACCACATCTTCACCGAGACCCCCATCGGGACGACGGTCTGCCTGAACTGGGCTTCGTCAGCGTTCCGCGGGGCAGATCGGCTACTTCGTGAGGGGTTGGGTGGGGGTGATTCGTGTCGTGAAGGATTCGGCGCTGTAGACGACGTCGTTCGTGGCCGTCCCGTTCCCGACGTCGAGCAGGCGGGAGCCGATGCTCTGGCCGTTCGACGGGGAGATGATGAGGTCGAGGCGCTGTCCCTCGTTCACTGCCAGGCCGATCGCGCGGCCGTGTCTGCCGTCGAGCGTTTCGACGTCGTCCGTGAGCCGCATTCCGGGGATCTTGCGCGCGGCCTCGTACAGCGCCGCTCGCAGGTCGGCCGGTGCGAAGCCCGAGTTCAGTGCGGAGGCGATGCGACCGAACGCCCGCTGGTCCGGCGACATCACCCCGGCCCGGGCGAGCTCGAGTTGCCGCTCAGGAACGCCATGCCGCGGCAAGACCGGCGGGGTGTACTTGCGCAAAGCAGCGAGCAACTCGTCCGGATCCCGGGGTTGGCCGGCGAGAAACGCCGGTGACGGGAACTCCCAGCTCGGGGTACACGGCGCCGTCTGGGTGTCCGGCTCGATGAGGACGCCCCTGCAGGTCGCTCGGCCCAGACGCGGCTTCGGATGGCCGAGCAGGAAAGGCGCGTACCGGCGCGCCGCGGCCTTGTCCTGAGGCGTGGCGAAGTCCACCTTGGCCAACTCCTGGATCCGCAGCGTGTACGGGCGGCTCGGATCCGCCGTGACCCAGCTGTCCTGCCGCAGGTGCTCCGTCGCCGTGAACTCCTTCTTCGGACCGAACTTGTAGAGGAACGTCCTCTCGGTCGTGACCTGGCGGAACTTCCCAGGCGGAATCGACACCTCCGGATCGGCCTTCGCCTTCGCCGCAGCGTCAGCCAGGAACGTGCCGGCATCGGCCGTCGCCCCGGGCACCGCCGAGTTGCCATCGCGGCTCATCACGTCGGCAGCAAGGAACCCGCCGGCCAGGATCAGCGCAAGGCCACCCGCGACAACAAGCCGCGGCCGGACCACGCGACGGCGTACCGGCGGCGCGGTCAGCAGACGCTGTCGGGCCCGAGCCAGGACGAGCGGGTCGGGTTCCGGTACGTCGTCGCGTACGCGCTTGAGCAGGTCGATCTCGGTCATGACAGGTTCTCCTCGAAGTCGGGACCGAGCGCGGAGCGGAGGGCTCGACGGGCTCGGTGAAGGCGGGAGCGAACGGTTCCGATCGGCACATTCAGCGCCTCGGCGATCTCGGCGTACCCGAGGTCTTCCCAGGCGTACAGCAGCAGTACGTCGCGCTCCGCCTGCCGCAGGCCGGCGAGAACACCGGTCAGGATCCGTGCAGCCGAGGCAGCGTCGACACGCGCCGCGACGTCAGCGGCGAAGGGGGCAGTGTGCTGGTCGACGGCCGCCGGTTGCGACCGGGAGTAGGCCAGATACTGGCGGACCTCGTCGCGGCGCTTGCGGTGGATCAGGTTGGTTGCGATCCCGTACAGCAGCGGCAGCGCACCGACCGACGCGGCGGCGTACCGCTGTCTGCGCTCGAAGGCGATCAGAAAGGTCTGACCGACCAGATCGTCCGCTTCGCTGGTGCCGAGCCGACGTGTGACGTAGCGATGGATTCGGCGGGCGTAGAGGTCGAACAGGCGGGCGAAGCCCTCAGGAGTGTCGGGGATCGGCTCGACCTCCGGCGGAGACGCGCGGTCGGGTCGAGACGGACCGGGGCCGGCGATGAATGGCCCCGTCAGGGCGGCTTCGCCCGGCGCGACCTCAGGCGGGTCGTCCTCGGCAATGCCAACTTGGAATCGATACATGCGCCCTTATGCCCGATCGACCCGTTCCGGTTCCCGCCACACGTCCGGAGCCTAAGGCAGCGTCCGCGTCCTCACGGTCTCCCAGCCACTGATCCGCGGACGCGTTCAGGTTTCTGACATGCCGGATGCTGACAGCGGTTGAGGGTTCCCGCCTTGGTGGGGGCGGGCTCAGGCTGAGGTCTCGATGACGGATTTCGATCGAGAGGCGGGCCAATGCCGATCACCACCACACAGCTGTCTCCGCAGATCGGCTTGGAAGTTCACGGGCTGGATCTGGAGCGGGAGTTCGACGAGGAAACCCGGCGGGCGCTGCAGGACGCGTGGAGTCGGGGCGGCGTTCTGTTGTTCCGCGGCTGCCGTTCGGCGGATGCGCATCTGCGGTTGAGCCGCGGCTTCGGCGAGCTCGAGTCCTCGGCGACACCCGACCTGAACATCGACAACAGTCCGTACCTGATGGAACTGAAGTACGACCCCGGCCGCGCAGGGGCCGCCACGATGATGCGCGTCAACGGTGTCGAACGTGCCGGCTGGCTGGGCTGGCACTGGGACCAGTCCTTCGTGCCGGCGATCGTACGCGGCGCGGTGCTGCGCATGATCGAGCCGGCGACGATCGCCGGCGAAACCGGCTTCATCGACGGCATCGCTGCCTGGGAACGACTTCCGGCGCAGCTGCAGGAACGCATCGACGGCCTCGAGGTGGTCTACCACTTCACGCCGCAGATGGAGAAGAACCCCTTCGGCTTCCCGGCCGACCTGGTGAACCTGAAGACCGATCCGGAAAGCATCGCCGCGCTCGCCAAGTACGACTTCCCGCCGGTAGTGCACCCGTTGGTCATCACCCATCCGGACACCGGCCGCAAGGTGCTCAAGCTGTCACCCCTGCACGCCAAGCGCGTGCTCGGCATGGACGGGGCGCAGAGCGATGCCCTGCTGCATGAGTTGGCGGACCACTTGGTGGACGAGCGCTACGCCTACTTCCATACGTGGAACAAGGACGACGTGCTCGTCTGGGACAACTGGCGCATGATCCACAGCGCCGCCGGCGTGCCCTTGGACGTACGTCGCCGCGCTCAGCGCACCACCCTGCTCGGGGACTACGGCCACGGCCGCTACCTCGACCCCGCGCTCACCCGCTGACGCTCACGTGGAAGGAACTGATTGCTGTGCTGAGTTGTGTTGAGCGGTATCGGGTCGCCGTCTGGGGTCCCGGGCGTCTGGGCACCGAAGTGATCCGGGCGCTGGCCGGACTGGAGTACGTCGAGCTCGTGTCGGTGCTCGCCCACAGCGAGGAGAAGGCCGGTCGCGATGCCGGCGAACTGGCCGGCATCGGGGCGCTGGGCGTCCCCGTCACCACGGACCGGGCGAAGATGCTTGCCGCCCGCCCCGATCTGGTGGTGCACACCAACATGGATCTCGGCGGCTGGCAGGCCGACGACGATCTGCTGTACCTGCTCGGCGCCGGAGTCAACGTGATCACGGCGCACGCGTACGGCGGACTTCATCTGCGACCGGGCGACGCGTACGAGCGCTTCCAGCAGGCCGGGAAGGGCAGCGGGGCCACGTTCTACTGCACCGGCGTCAATCCCGCCTTCGAGCTAGAACAACTCGTGCAGACCCTCAGCGGCGGCTGCTCGCACATCGACAGCATCCTCGTCCGCAGCATCATCGCAATCGACGAGGCAGGAGCGCTGGCCCTGGAGCTGATGGGCTACGGCAAGCCGCTGGACACGAAGCTGAACGAGCACTTGCGGCTGTGGGTCGGGCAGTACCTCGAACCGTCGATGCGCGTCACCGCGGAAGTGCTCGGCCGCAAGCTCGACCGGATCGAGTTCAGCAGTGACAACGGTCCTGCCGCGCGCTCCGTGGAACTGGCGGCGATGACCGTCGAAGCCGGGACCTGCGCCAAGATCGCGCTCCGGTACGACGGATACAGCGGCGACGAGAAGTTCATCTCCTTCGAGGGGTACTACTACGTCGGGGCCGAGCAGCGCCCTTCAGACGCGGTAGCCGCCGAATACGTCGTCATCGAGATCGAAGGCCGACCCTCGATGCGGGTGACGCTGGAGCTGAAGGCGTCGCTGCGGGAAGGGCTGGAGCGCTACCCCGACAGTCTGGACACCCCGGTCATCTATACGGCGGCGGCAGGGCCGATCGTGCAAGCGATCCCGTTGGTGATGGCCGCTCCCGCCGGGGTCATGAGAACTCCGCAGTCCCCCACCCACTACGACGCGCGCTTGCTTCGACGGAGCGACAGATGAGCGGCGACTGGCGGGCCGTACTGGACGCCTCGAGCGTGTTCGCCGCGCTGTCCGATCCGGAGGTGCTGGCCGATCCGCTGCCGCTGACCACCTGGCTGCGAGAGAGCGCCCCCGTGTACCGGAGCAAGGACGGCGGATACCTGGTCAGCCGCTACGACGACGTGTCGCTGCTCTTCCGGGCACCGCCGGAGGACATTCGGGTCCAGGCGGTCGGCGTCAGCTCCGGCGCCCTGGAGAACCACGCCGGCGTCCGCCGGCTCGCGGACACCATCGGCCTGCGGAACCCGCCCGAGCACACGCGCCTCCACCGGATCTATCTGCGGTACTTCACCCCGATGCGGGTGGCCGCGCTGCGGGAGCGCACCCGGCGCATCGTCGCGGACAACATCCGGGACCTCGAGGAGCGACTCGCTGCCGGGGAGCAGGCGGACCTCCAGGAGCATCTGGCGAAAGCCCTCCCGACACACATGATGAGCCTGCTGCTGGACCTGTCCCCGGCGGACGTCTCCTGGCTGAACTCCTGTGTCTGGCGCATTGAACAGGCCTTCGACCCGACGGTCACCAAAGAGCTTCTCCACGAGGCAGACCGCAGCAGCGAGGAGCTGGACGCCTTCGTGGTGGACCTGACGGCCCGCCGGCGCGGCGGCGGAGGCAGCGACCTCGTCACGGCGCTGGCCGACGTGCGCGACGACGAGGGCCCGCTCTCGCAGAACGACCTGATCGCGATGGTCTTCACCCTCCTCGCGGGCGGCGTGACCACGATGGCCTCCGTCATCGCCCTGGCTTTGTGGCGCACGCTGGTGCGCCGCGAGCACGTCGACCGGCTGGTCGGGTCCTGGGGCGGCCTGGCGGCGTACGTCGAAGAGGTGCTGCGCTTCGAGTCGCCCGCCATGTACAGCCCGATCCCGCGGGTCGCCGTCCGCGACCTCGAGATGGCAGGCGAGATCATCCCCGCGGGTGCCCGCATCCACGGCCTGATCATCGGTGCCAACCACGATCCTCGGGCGTTCAAGAATCCCGGCGAGTTCGACCCGTCACGCTTCGATCCGGCGTCCCGCGGGCAGGGCGCCGCGCCCGCGCTGGCCTACGGCTCCGGCATCCACCGCTGCGTCGGGGCGCACCTGGCCTCGATGGAGATCGAGGTCGTGCTCACCGAGCTCCACGAACGCCTACCGGATCTGCGCGTGGCCGGGCCGGTCACATGGGGACGTACGTCGTTCATCCGCAGCGTCAACGGACTCCCCGTCCGGCGGGGCGCGTAGCGACAGCAACTGGCCCAAGCCCGTTGGGCCGTTCGAAGGGAGACACCTTGTGTCCACGACAGTCGCGCGGCGCATACCGAGAACCATGCGCTCGCGCGTTCCACTGGTCGGCAGTGCCGTGCAGATCCGCCGGGACCCGCTGGGGTTCGTGCAGCAGATCCGCGCGTACGGCGAGGTGGCGACGTTCCGCCTGGGACCTCGCGATGTGTACGTCGTCAACCACCCGGACCTGATCCGGCAGATGCTGGTGACGGACGCCGGCAAGTTCCACAAAGGGGTGATGTTCGAGAAGGCCCGCGTGCTGGCCCGCAACGGACTGTTCACCTCCGAG
>Ga0207647_10004776_pt1 | contig 10034 bp, 9 predicted proteins | sample KBSCornC2_FD_184295 | JGI IMG/M metagenome (GOLD analysis project Ga0207647, IMG submission 184295) | Corn rhizosphere microbial communities from Kellogg Biological Station, Michigan, USA - C2 (SPAdes) (version 2) | ecosystem: Host-associated > Plants > Roots > Rhizosphere ...
CGAGCGCGAGCAGGGCATCACGATCGACGTCGCCTACCGCTACTTCGCGACGCCGGCCCGGAAGTTCATCATCGCCGACACCCCGGGGCACATCCAGTACACCCGGAACATGGTCACCGGCGCCTCGACCGCCGACCTCGGCCTGGTCCTCGTGGACGCGCGTCAGGGCTTGACCGAGCAGAGCCGTCGGCACGCCGTACTGCTGTCGTTGCTGCGCGTGCCGCACCTGGTGCTGGCCATCAACAAGATGGACCTGGTCGACTGGTCGAAGGAGATCTACGACCGGATCCACGACGAGTTCACCCAGTTCGCCACCAAGCTGTCGATCCCCGACCTCGCGGTCGTGCCGATCTCGGCGCTCAAGGGCGACAACGTCGTGACCCGCTCCGAGCACACTCCGTGGTACGACGGCCCGACGCTCATGCACCACCTCGAGCACGTCCACGTCGCCTCCGACCGCGACCTCGTCGACACCCGCTTCCCGGTGCAGTACGTCGTACGACCGAAGTCCGACGAGTTCCACGACTACCGCGGCTACGCCGGCCAGGTCGCCGGGGGCATCCTCAAGCCGGGTGACGAGGTCGTCGTGCTGCCCAGCGGCATGACCTCGACGATCGAGGGCATCGACCTGTTCGACCAGGAGATCCCCGAGGCGTTCCCGCCGATGTCGGTGACCGTCCGGCTGGCCGACGACGTCGACGTCAGCCGGGGCGACATGATCGCCCGGGTCAAGAACGCGCCGAAGCCGAGCCAGGACATCGACGCGATGGTCTGCTGGATGACCAACGAGCCGCTCCACCCCCGCCAGAAGCTGGCGATCAAGCACACGACCCGCATGGGACGCGCACTGGTCAAGGACATCCAGTACCGCCTCGACGTCAACACGCTGCACCGCGACCAGGACACCAAGGAGCTCGGCCTCAACGAGATCGGCCGTGTGCAGCTGCGCACCACCGTGCCGCTGCTGTGCGACCCCTACTCCAAGAACCGCACCACGGGCTCGTTCGTCCTGATCGACGAGGCCACCGGCGTGACCGTCGGTGCCGGGATGATCAACTCCGGCACCTGACGTCGCGGGCCCGAATCTGCCGTTGTCCCTCGGGACCCTGGAGCCCCACGGTAGCCTGGGGAACCGTCCGAGGAGTCCTTCCAGCAGCCTGCCGTGGGCCTCTGACCGCGTCTTTCGAGGGGGAACACCAGTGCCGAAGTCTGTCGATGTCCTGGTCGCCGGAGGCGGCGGCTTCATCGGTGGGGCCCTCGTGGCGGATCTCCTCGCGCAGGGGAAGACCGTGCGCGCGGTGGACGTGAAGCCCCCGTCCGAGTGGTACCAGGTCCACGACGACGCCGAGAATCTCGTCGCCGACCTCTCGCTGCTCGACAACGCGATGAGCGCCACCGAGGGTGCGCGCGAGGTCTTCATGCTCGCCGCCGACATGGGGGGGATGGGCTTCATCGAGAACAACAAGGCGCTGTGCATGCTGACCGTGCTGACGAGCACGCACATGCTCCAGGCCGCACGCCACCACGACGTGGAGCGCTACTTCTACTCCTCCTCGGCGTGCGTGTACGCAGCCGGCAAGCAGACCGACCCGCACGTCACGGCGCTGAAGGAGGCCGACGCCTACCCGGCGATGCCGGAGGACGGGTACGGGTGGGAGAAGCTCTTCACCGAGCGCATGTGCCGCCACTTCTCCGAGGACTTCGGCATGACCACCCGGGTGGCCCGCTACCACAACGTCTACGGCCCGTGGGGCACCTGGACCGGCGGTCGGGAGAAGGCGCCCGCCGCAGTGTGCCGGAAGATCGCGCAGGCAGCGGTCTCGGGTGACCATCGCCTCGAGATCTGGGGCGACGGCGAGCAGACCCGCAGCTTCATGTTCATCGACGACTGCGTCCAGGGGTCGCAGATGATCCTGGCCGGAGACTCCGCGGAGCCGGTCAACCTCGGCAGCGACGAGCTGGTCTCCATCAACGGCCTGGTCGACATCGTCGAGGGCATCGCCGGCATCACCTGCGAGCGCGAGTACAACCTCGGCGCCCCCCAGGGCGTGCGTGGCCGCAACAGCGACAACACCCTGATCAAGGAGATCTACGGCTGGGCACCGTCGATCACGCTGGCAGACGGCCTCGAGAAGACGTACGCGTGGATCTACGACCAGGTCAAACGAGCCAGTTGAGCGCCTACGGCCCGCCCCCCGAGCAGCTGACGCCCGACGTGGACAGGTTCCGCGTCTGCGGCGTCGACATCGCGGTGGTCACGCCGCAGGAGGCTGCCGACACGGTGCTGGACCACGCGGCCGCGCACAAGGCCATGCAGGTACACCTCTGCAACGCCTACACGCTGTCACTGGTGGATCGCGACGCCCGGTTGCGCGAGGTCCTCCGTTCCGCCGACCTGAACCTGTCCGACGGCACGCCGCTCTCGTGGTTCGGGAGGTCGCGCGGGATGCGAGGACCGGTGCGCGGACCGGGCCTCGTCGGTGACGTGGCCCGGGCCGGCGTGGAGCGGGGTGTCCGTCACCACCTGTGGGGTGGGGCGCCCGGAGTGGCCGAGGAGATGGCCGTCGGCCTGCGGCGTCACGCGCCCGGGGTGCAGATCGTCGGTACCGAGTGCCCGGCGTACCGCGTGCCGACAGCGGAGGATCTCGACCAGCTCGTCGCCTCGGTGACGGAGTCCGAGGCCGACGTGCTGTGGATCGGGATCGGGACCCCCAAGCAGGACTACATCGTCCCCGAGCTGGCCGAGCGCCTGTCCATCCCCGTCGTGCCGGTCGGAGCTGCCTTCGACTTCTGGTCCGGCGCCGTGAGTGAGGCACCGCACTTCCTGCACGGCAGCGGGTTGGAGTGGGTCTACCGGCTGGCCCGCGAGCCACGCCGCTTGTGGAAGCGGTACCTGCTGGGCAATCCGCGGTTCCTCTGGTCCGCCTTCAGGCATCGCGCACGCTAGGGGCGCGAGGTCATCCGGCCTCGATCACCCGCGCCGGGTTGCCGACCGCTGTAGCACCGGCGGGCACGTCCACCAGGACGATCGCACCCGCCCCGATCCGAGCACCCGCGCCGATGCGCACCGACCCCAGGACCTGAGCACCCGACCCGACGTCCACCCCGTCCTCCAGCACCGGGCTCTCGCCGGTCGTCGAACGCTGCCCGAGGGTGACGCCGTGACGCAGGCGCACGCCCGCCCCGATGACGGTGGCGTCGTTGACCACGAGGCCGATCCCGTGGTCGAGCCGCAATCCGGGGCCCACCCGGGTCTTCCACGGCAGCTCGACGCCCAGGGCCCAGTCCGCCACGAACCGGTAGAGGATCCCCAGCGGGACCGAGGCCAGGCGCGGTGCCGGACGATCACCACGAGCCGCGTGAGCGAGCCTGAAGAGGGTGAGGATGAGCTGCGCCTTGGGGTTGCGCGCGTTGGCGGCGACGTCCGCCCGGATCAGGGCCGCCACGCCGGGAGCCTCCGGCGCGACCTCACCCATGCTGGACCCGCCACTCGACGCCGACCGCGTGGGTGTCGGGTGAGAGCAGGTTGCGCCCCGCCACGCGCCCGGCTACGCGCCGTTCGCGCAGGTAGCCGCCGTTGGCCGCCTTGCGGGCGACGTGCGCCAGGCGGCCGGCGATCAAGGTCGCGGTGAGCGTCGCACCGCTGACGGGGATCCCGTGGGAGCGACGAATCGTGGCGAACTCCTCGGCGGACTGGGCACCGCTGCTCGCCGTGACCTGTCCGGGATGGACGCGGAAGCCGGCCAGCGGCTGGCGGACGTGCGCCACCTTCACCCCTCGACCGGTGAGCCTGAGGAACAGGTCCCAGTCCATCATGCTGGGCAGTGCGGAGTTCCACGGTTCGGCCTCGACCAGTGTGTCGCGGCGGAAGAACGTCGCACACGTGGGGATGTAACACCCGCGACGCAGCGCCAGCCTGCTCCACCCGTGCTCGGCGACGAGGCGGGTGACTTGGCCGTCGGCTGTCATCTCGTAGAAGTCGCCGTGGACGAGACCGACGTCCGCGACCTCGTCGATCCGCTTCCGGACCGCGGACAAGGCCCCCGGGAGGTACACCTCGTCGACGTTCAGCCATCCGATCCAGTCCCCGCGCGCCTCCCGGAGCGCCTGGTTCAACGCGTCCGACTGGCCCTCGTCCGGCTGGGACGCCCAGCGAAGCCGCTTGTCGGACTCTCCCAGCCGCTGCAGCACGTCGACCGTCTCGTCACGACTGGCGCCGTCCATCACGATGTGCTCGACCTCGACCCCCTCCTGGTCCAGCACGCTGCGGACACAGGCCTCCATGAAGCGCCCGTATCCGTAGCTCGGGGTCAGGATCGAGAAGAGCATGCCGGAAGACTACAAGGCTCCATGTGGGCGCCGGAGGGCGAACGCGGTAGGGCGCCCGGCATGTGCACACCGAGAATCGCCAGGCCCTACAGGCGTTCTGACCGCGCCGAGTCTTCTTCCCGCCACGTGGCTCCGACCGCGTGAACGCGCGCCTGGGTCTTCGGTGCGCGAGGCTCCCGCCTGGTCCCGATGCACGCGCCTACGCCGAGGAGGCAGAAGAAGAGCGCGGACAGGCTCACCTTCAACAGGGACGGGTTGAACATCATGATCATCAAGGTCACGGTGATCCCGACCAGGACCGTCTCCCCGGCCAAGCGTCGCTCGGGTGACGCGGCGCCTCTCGGTGACAGCATCTGGCACAGGGTCGCGATCTGCTGGTAGGCCACCAGCACGAACAGGGCGAGGGCCACCCAGCCCCCGAGCAGTGCGATGTTGAGGTAGTCGTTGTGCGGGGGAACCAGAGGCAGCAGGTTGTTGGCGACGACGTGCACCGAGGCCTCACCGTGGAAGTACGAGCCGAACATGGGGTGGGCTTCGATCTGTTTCATCGCCGCCGACCAGAGGACCTCGCGGGTCGAGGTGTTGTCGGTCTTCCCGACCGCGTTGTAGTAGTGCTGCTCGAAGGAGCCGCCACCGCCCAGGACGAAGCTGACCATGAAGACGCCGAGCGCGCACAGGCCGGCGACCAGCAGCCGGGCCGGCTTCTCCTTGAACCTGACCAGGAACACGACGACGAGGTACCCGCCGAAGGCGTACAGATAGGTGCCCGCCGGGTAGTTGGCGAAGATGATCAACATCATCAAGGCCGCCCCCAGCTGGAGCATCCCGTTCGCTCGCCGACGCAGGATGTGGAACGCCATGAAGGCGATCGCCGCCTTCTCGTGCGTGAACGTGCCGTTGCTGTACAGCGCCACCGGGCCCGTGTCCCGATTGATCCCGCTGCTGATGAACTCGCATGCCGCGAGGAAGTGGACGCAGAGCTCGAGCACGCTGGCGATCGTGATCCAGCGCATCAACCACCGGAGCTCCGGGTCGGTCAGACGACCGCCGAACAACGGCACCAGGAGGAACACGGCCCCGGCCGCCATCGGGAGCGACGACGACTGCGGGTGGGTGTAGAAGCGGGCATCGAGGGCGCCGACCACGACGTACGACACGAAGAGGAGGAGAAGGAAGCCCTGAGTCAGGCTCAGGGCACTCCCCCGCCGGCGGCCCAGCACACAGAGCGCGAGGAAGACCGGGCCCAGCACGTAGCGCAACTGATGGTTGCTGGTCAGGAAGTAACCCCCGACGTCGAGAGCGTTGATGAAGAGCCAGAGCGGCAGGAAGCAGACCGCGATGGGTGGACGCGTGACCTCCGGCTTCCTCACCGCGTTCGGATCCTCGGCGCCGCGTCGGCGCGCGGCCCTTTCGGAGGAACGCCGCAGCAGCTCGAAGATCAGGCCTCCGACGAAGACCGCCATCACGCCGTACTCGATCGGCCGGTTGGCCACCAAGGAGTGCAGGGACGAGCCGACGTTCATGCCGGTCGCCCTGCGTGCCAGCCTCGACGCAGGCTGGACGCGCCCACGACCAGGACCACGACCAGCTCGACGGCGAGCGCCGTGGTGTAGCCGCCCAGCGCACCCGGTGCACGCGCGGCCTGGGCGCCCACAGAGACCGTGACGGCCGCGAGGGGCACCGCGAGGAGCCGCACCCACATCGCGGCCCACAGCCGCTTCTCGACCCTGAGGACGGCGAAGACGGCCGCCAACGCCGCCGAGACGAGCACGATGCAGATCAGCCAGCCCCACGAGCGGTCGATCACGGCCAGTCGTTCCGAATGGCCGACCACCGGCAGCAGGCCCACCACCAGCACGGCAGCAGCCGCCAGGGCGCCGATGCCGAGGAAGGGGGCCAGCACACGGCCTGTGTACACGCCCGTCGTACTTCGAGCGACGATGGCACGCGGTACGACGCCGAGGATGACCCCGGTCAGCAGGATGTTGAACGGCGCCAGCAGCAGCAGGGCCTCTCGGTACTGGCCGACCACCTCGGCGCCGCGCGCCACCTGGATCGACGTGACGCAGACGAAGTCCAGGGCGCCCAGGGCGATCATCTCGACGGCCAGCGGTCCCAGGACGCTGCGCTCGCTGTGCAGCTTCGAGATCACGCCCGCGAACTCGGGTGGGACCCGGCGCCGGGTGGACGCCACGAGGACGCTGAGCAGGGCGCCGCCCAACCAGGCCGCAACGTACGCCGCGACACTTTCGACGTGCAGGACGGCCAGGACCAGGAAGGCGACGACCTGGACACCGGTCCATGTCGCGTCCAGGAGGAACGAGACGCGCGGCTCGAGGTCGGCGAAGAAGACGTAGCGGAACGTGTCCTGCACCATCAGCAGCGGCATGCCGATCGCGAACAACAGGGCGACGGGGACGGGGACGCCCAGGGGCAGCAGGATCACCAGGAGCAGGAGGGCCGACATGACTCCGGTCAGGACGGCGCGCCCGACGACGACCGAGGCGTAGCGCCTGCGTTCGGGCATCTCCTCGTCCGCCTTGAGGATCATCGGGCTGCCCGCGACCGCCCGCGTCGCGTTCAGCGTCAGGCTGTAGAAGGAGAAGGCGAGCGAGAAGTGGCCGAAGCCGGTGGTCCCGGCGGCCACGAGGACAGCCAGGGCCAGCGCCAGCGACCCGGCGCTCGAGATGCCTTGCGACAGCACGGTCCAGGGCGGCTGGGGTCTACGGCGTCGGCGCACTGCCGTCTCCACGGTCCGGCCGCTCACAGGGTGCGGAACCACTCGGAGGTACGACGGATGCCTTCGTCGAAGCTCACCGGACCGCGACCGAGCACCGCCTCGGTCTGGTCGATCGGCGTGAGGTAGTCCTCGGTCATGCTCCGGTAACGCGACGTGGTCAGCGGGAAGCGCACGCCGGCGAGCTTCAGGCCGTCGCCGACGACCGCGATCCCCCGCAGGACGGACCGCGGCACGACGCGCACGTCGCTCCCGCGCAGCTCACGGGAGAACGCCTGGGTCCACTGCCGCAGCTCGATCGGAGGATCTCCCAGGTAGAAGACCTGCCCGGCCACCGACTCAACGGGGAGCCGGGCCGACTGCAGCATCTGATACGCGACGTTCTCCACGTAGCCGTAGGTGCGGATCGTGTCTCCCCCGCCCGGGTGCAGGTACCGACCCGAGGCGAGCACCTTCAAGAACTCCTGCCCGTACCTCGGGTGGTGGGGGCCCCACACGTTGGTGGGCCGCACGATCACCCACGAGGACTCGGGAAGGGCAGCCCGGGTCAGCAGCTCGCCGAGCATCTTGCTCTCGCCGTACGCCGTGTGCGGGTCGAAGTGCAGCGAGTCGGGGATGTCGCCGCCGGGCCTGATCACGAACTGGGTGGAGACGAACACGAACCGCTCGAGGTGCGGGAGGTCGCGGCAGACCTCCACGACAGCGGCCGCCCCGACGGTGTTCGAGGTGTACGCCGCAAGGTCGTCGGAGTCGGTGTCGGTGCGTGCGGCCAGGTGCAGCACGTGCGTTGGGTCGAAGCCGGTGACCACGTCTGCCAGCGCCGACCGGTCGCGGATGTCGCACTCCGCCCACTCTCCGATCGCCGGCCCCGTGACCGGCGCGCGGAGGTCCACGTTCAGCAGCCGACCGCCCCAGTCGCGGAGCAGGGGCAGGAGATGGGCGCCGATGAAGCCGGAGCCTCCGGTCACCAGCACGCGCCGTTCGGTCTCAGGCACGGAGGGCCTCGGCTTCCGTCTGCAGCCTCAGTGCCCTGCGCATCGCCGCGAGGTGGGCCTCGATGGTGAACAGCGCCTCGTAGCGCTCACGAGCACGCTCGACGATCCGCGAGCGCAAGGCTGCGTCGGACAGCAGACGCTCCACGGCATCCGCGAGGGCCGCCACGTCATGAGGGTCTACCAGGAGGCCGGCGTCGCCGTCGCCGACGACGTACGGAATTCCCCGCCATCGGGTGGCCACGACCGGCACGCCCGCCGACATGGCCTCGGCGACGACCATCCCGAACGACTCGGACTCGAAGTAGCTGGGGAAGCAGAACACGTCACTGTCGGCGAACAGGGCTCGTTTGCGTTCGCCGGACACGACGCCCGGCAGCCGGACCCTGTCCTGGAGACCCGCGCTCGCGATCTGCTCCGCCAGCACGTCCCGGTAGCTCTCGGGGACCTCGCCGGCCAGGCTCAACCCCACATCGAGACCGCGCCCGACGAGGAGCCGCAGCGCCTCGATCAGCTCACCGACCCCTTTGGTCGGCGTCACGAGTCCCATGAACAGCAGCCGAGCGGGCGTGTGCACCTCCCGGTGACGCGCCGGTCCGAGGTCCGCCACGCCGTTGGGCACCATCACGGTGCGACGCGCGCCCAGGATCGCACCGTCCTGGGTCCCACTGGGTGCGACCGCGATCACCAGGTCCGGGCTTCCGTAGGCGGTCCGGAAGACTCTGCGTAGAGGGCGCGGGAGCCGTTGATACGCCTCGGTCATGCCCGCCGCGTGGAAGTGCAGGACGAGCCCCGAGAACTGCCAGCGCACCGCGAGCAGCAGGACCAGGTCGCGCAGCATCGCCATGCGCGTCGGGCCGGCCGGCGTGAGGTAGAGCCAGGCTCCCCGACCGGCGCGCAGCCGGGCCATCGTGACCCGCACGATCACGCACACGAGGTGCCACACCTTGTAGAGGCTGAACAACCCGCTCTCGTTCAGCCGCCGCGAGAAGCGCGTGCGCACGGCGGAGAGTCGCAGGTCGTCGTAGCTCGCCGCGTCCTGCAGCAACAGGTCCACCATCACGGTCTGGCCACCGACAGGCGGCGGCGTGGGGCCGACGACCACCAGCGTGCGTCGAGCGGACCCGGCGCTCACGCGCATGGCCGCGTCGTCCTCGGTGTGGTCATGACGACTCACCATGCTAGGTGGCGCTGCGTGCGGGCCGAGGGGCTTCCGCCAATTCGGCTCGTGTGTCGGACGCATGGGCGACAATCGAGGCATGACAGCCGGGCGGGACGCGAAGCCTGCCGTCGGGGAGCACGACCTGGCCGACACCGACTGGGTCGCCGAGCTCGCCACGGCGGTCCCTCCCGGTCGACGCGTGTACGCCGACGGGTACGGCCACCTGGTGAAGGTGCAGGTGCCGACGGCCGACCCGACGGCGTCGACGCGCAACAACGACCTCGTCGGCGAGGCGAGACTGCTGCGTCTGGCCGAGGGGATCCCCGGGATCCCCGCGGTGAGCTTCGTCGTGGAGGGCGACGGATGGCAGGCGCTCGGAACGCCGTTCGTCACCGGTGCGCGATCGGCGCTGGCCGTCGAGAGCCTCCGGACCCGGGCCCGCGTCGCCGTACGCGTGGGCCACCTTCATCGCCACGTATCAGGATCGGGCGCCGGCCCTCGCAGCGGTGACGACGCCGTGTCTTGTGATGGGATTCGAGCTGGATACCGACACGTTCGCCGCCCGTGCGCGCGAGGTGGCCAAGGCCATCCCGCGTGCACACTACGTCGAACTGGAAGGCGTCGCACACGCTGCACCGTTCAGCGACCCGCAGCGCGTGTGGCCACCAGTGACCGACTTTCTGCGACGCCACCGCCATCTGCAGTGACTGCCGGCTGCTTCGGCTGGCGCGTCATGGCGCCGCGAGTCGGAACACCGGGAACGAGTGTCCGCTCATGCCACGGATGGTGCACATGAACGCTCGCTACTGCCGAG
>Ga0207647_10004777_pt1 | contig 10032 bp, 6 predicted proteins | sample KBSCornC2_FD_184295 | JGI IMG/M metagenome (GOLD analysis project Ga0207647, IMG submission 184295) | Corn rhizosphere microbial communities from Kellogg Biological Station, Michigan, USA - C2 (SPAdes) (version 2) | ecosystem: Host-associated > Plants > Roots > Rhizosphere ...
GCCGAGCCCGCGCGGACCGCCGGTGCCGCCGAGAGCGCCGAGGACGAGGGTCCGCGGAGGCCGGCCCGGCCCGCCGTCGCCGTGTTCCAGGCGCCCGTGTTCACCGAGCCGCAGTTCCAGACCCCGCAGCGCGCCGCCGCCGAAGCGGCCGCCGAGGCCGAGACCGTCGAGCCGGAGGAGCTCCCCGAGGAGCAGGCCGGGGCGCGGCGCCGCCGCCGTCGCCGCGGTGCCGCTGCCGGCGAGGAGGCCGAGCCGCAGGCCGTGGAGACCACCGTTGAGGACGAGGCGGAGGAGGCCGAGGAGTCGGCCGAGGACGCCGCCGAGGGCGACGAGTCGGAGGACACCGGTTCGCGCCGTCGCCGTCGCCGTGGCGGCCGTCGCCGTCGTCGTGGCGAGTCCGCCGAGTCCGCCGGTGAGGACGAGTCGGAGGAGTCCGACGAGCTCGCCGCCGTACAGGCCGAGCAGGACGCCGAGGACACGGCCGAGCAGGTCGAGGACGACGAGGAGGACGAGGCCGGCGAGAGCGGCGGCTCCAGCTCCAGCAGCCGTCGGCGCCGTCGCCGCCGTCGTCGTGCCGGTGACTCCTCCGTGGACGCCGAGCCCGGCGAGGGCGACCCCGAGCGTACTGTCGTCAAGGTCCGCGAGCCCCGTCCGAAGGCCGAGCCGTCCGACGAGGTGCAGTCCATCAAGGGCTCCACGCGTCTGGAGGCCAAGAAGCAGCGCCGCCGCGAGGGCCGTGAGCAGGGCCGCCGACGCGTCCCGATCATCACCGAGGCCGAGTTCCTGGCCCGCCGTGAGGCCGTCGAGCGCGTGATGGTCGTCCGGCAGAGCGGTGAGCGCACGCAGATCGGCGTCCTGGAGGACGGCGTGCTCGTCGAGCACTACGTCAACAAGGAGCAGTCGACCTCGTACGTCGGCAACGTCTACCTCGGCAAGGTGCAGAACGTACTGCCCTCGATGGAGGCCGCCTTCATCGACATCGGCAAGGGCCGCAACGCCGTCCTGTACGCCGGTGAGGTCAACTTCGAGGCGCTCGGCATGGCCAACGGACCGCGGCGTATCGAGTCCGCCCTGAAGTCCGGCCAGTCCGTGCTCGTCCAGGTCACCAAGGACCCGATCGGGCACAAGGGTGCGCGTCTGACCAGCCAGGTCTCCCTCCCGGGCCGCTACCTCGTGTACGTCCCCGAGGGCTCGATGACCGGCATCAGCCGCAAGCTGCCCGACACCGAGCGGGCCCGGCTCAAGACCATCCTCAAGAAGATCGTCCCCGAGGACGCGGGCGTCATCGTGCGTACCGCCGCCGAGGGCGCGAGCGAGGACGAGCTGCGCCGCGACGTCGAGCGACTGCAGGCGCAGTGGGAGGACATCCAGAAGAAGTCGAAGAACGGCAACGCCCCGACGCTGCTGTACGGCGAGCCGGACATGACCGTCCGCGTCGTCCGCGACATCTTCAACGAGGACTTCACCAAGGTCGTCGTCAGCGGCGAGGACGCCTGGGAGACCATCCACGGATACGTCTCGCACGTCGCACCCGACCTCGCCGACCGGCTGTCGAAGTGGACCAGTGAGGTCGACGTCTTCGCCACGTACCGGATCGACGAGCAGCTCGCCAAGGCCCTGGACCGCAAGGTCTGGCTGCCCAGCGGTGGTTCGCTGGTGATCGACCGGACCGAGGCGATGGTCGTCGTCGACGTCAACACCGGCAAGTTCACCGGTCAGGGCGGCAACCTCGAGGAGACCGTCACCAGGAACAACCTGGAGGCGGCCGAGGAGATCGTGCGTCAGCTGCGGCTGCGCGACCTCGGCGGCATCATCGTCATCGACTTCATCGACATGGTGCTGGAGTCCAACCGGGACCTGGTGCTGCGGCGCCTGCTGGAGTGCCTGGGCCGGGACCGTACGAAGCACCAGGTCGCCGAGGTCACCTCGCTGGGCCTCGTCCAGATGACGCGCAAGCGGGTCGGACAGGGTCTGCTGGAGTCCTTCTCCGAGACCTGCGTCCACTGCAACGGCCGCGGTGTCATCGTGCACATGGAGCAGCCGACCGCCCCCGGTGGCGGCGGCAAGCGCAAGAAGCGCGGGCGTGGCGGCGACGGGCACGTGCACGAGCACGAGGCCGTGGCGGCCGTCGAGGCTCCGGAGGCCGTCGAGGAGACCGAGGCCGAGGTCGCTGCCGAGGCCGCGGCACCCGTCGCGCTGTCCGAGCCCGCCTTCGCGCCGGACGAGGAGCTGTACAGCAGCGTCGCCGAGGCGGAGGCCGCGGTCGGCCGTGGCCGTTCGCGGCGCCGGGCGAGCCGTCGGGCGTCCGCTCCGGCGGGTGCACCGAGGCGTGAGGCACCGCGGCACGAGGAGGCCGAGGCGCCGACCGCTCAGGACGTGACGGCCGAGGCAGAGGTGGAGCGTCCGGTGCAGCCGGAACCCGCCGCCGAGGCGCTGGCCGAGCCCGCTGCCGTCGAGGACGCGGTCGTCCAGGCCGCCCCCGCCGAGGCTCCGGAGGCCGTCGAGGAGGCCGCCCCCAAGGGGCGTACGCGCCGTCGCGCGACCCGCAAGGTGTCCGCGCCGGCCGGGTCGCCCGCGGGCGCCGAGGCCGCCGTGGTGACGGTCGCCGAGACGGCCCCCGTGGCCGAGGCTCCGGCGGTGGCCGAGGCGGAGACGCCCGCCGAGAGCGCTGCTCCGGCCCGCCCGCGGCGCCGTGCGGTGCGCAAGGAGACCGCGCCGACCGCGTCCGAGGAGACGGCCGTCGTGGTCGTCCCGTCGGCCGCTGAGGAGAGCGCCGAGGAGGCGGCTCCGGCCAAGAAGACGGCCGCTCGCAAGACGGCCAAGAAGGCCACCGCGAAGAAGGCCGCCACCAAGAAGACCGCGGCCAAGAAGACGGCAGCGAAGAAGGTCACGGCCAAGAAGGCGGCGACGACCGCCAAGACGGCCGCGGCCAAGTCGACGGCGAAGAAGACCGCGGTCTCGGCCGCCGCCGACGAGAGCTGAGCAGTGCCGCGTGCGGCCGGTCCCTGTGACCGGCCGCACGTGTGCGGGGCCCGGCCCGGTTTGACCCCTCCGGCCACGGCCCCGTAACCTTGACCGTCGGCGTGTCCTTGGATATGGGCGCGCCACATCCCCGTAAACCTCATTCCTCCAGGGCACTGGGTGCTCCGGAGAGGCTGCCCGTGCCGGGTGGCTGGACTGCGGGGGTGCCGTTCCCGAGCGAGAGAGTGAGATCCGCGTGTACGCCATCGTGCGCAGCGGTGGTCGCCAGCACAAGGTTGCTGTCGGCGACATCGTTGAGGTTGACAAGATTTCCACTGCCAAGGTTGGCGACACGGTCGAGCTCTCGACCCTGCTCGTTGTCGACGGCGACGCTGTGACCAGCGACCCGTGGGTGCTGGCCGGCATCAAGGTCCAGGCCGAGGTCGTGGACCACCACAAGGGCGTCAAGATCGACATCCTTCGCTACAAGAACAAGACCGGCTACCGCCGTCGTCAGGGCCACCGCCAGCAGTACACGGCGATCAAGGTCACTGAGATCCCCGCGGCTGCGAAGTAAGGGACTGAGGAGAGATGGCACACAAGAAGGGCGCATCGTCCACCCGGAACGGTCGCGACTCGAACGCCCAGCGGCTCGGCGTGAAGCGCTTCGGCGGTCAGGTCGTCAACGCGGGTGAGATCCTGGTCCGCCAGCGCGGCACCCACTTCCACCCCGGCGCGGGCGTCGGCCGTGGCGGCGACGACACGCTGTTCGCGCTGAACGCCGGCGCGGTGGAGTTCGGTACCCACCGTGGCCGCAAGGTCGTGAACATCGTTCCGGTCGCCTGAGTCAGTTTCCTGATTCAGGGCTGAAGCCCGAACGCTTCGCGAGGCGGACCTCACTTCCCGTGTGGGAAGGCGGGTCCGCCTTTCGCGTGTTGACATGAGTAACACCCGTACGTAACTGGAGGCACCAACCATGACCACCTTCGTGGACCGCGTCGAGCTGCACGTCGCCGCGGGTAGCGGAGGTCACGGCTGTGCCTCCGTCCACCGTGAGAAGTTCAAGCCGCTCGGCGGACCCGACGGCGGCAACGGCGGGCGCGGCGGCGACGTCATCCTCACCGTCGACCAGTCCGTGACGACTCTTCTCGAGTACCACCACTCCCCGCACCGCAAGGCCACCAACGGCAAGCCCGGCGAGGGCGGCAACCGGTCGGGCAAGGACGGCCAGGACCTCGTCCTTCCCGTGCCGGACGGCACCGTCGTCCTCGACAAGGCCGGCAATGTGCTCGCCGACCTGGTCGGACACGGCACCTCGTACGTCGCCGCGCAGGGCGGCCGCGGCGGGCTCGGCAACGCGGCGCTCGCCTCGGCGCGGCGCAAGGCGCCCGGGTTCGCGCTGCTCGGCGTGCCCGGCGATCTGCAGGACATCGTCCTGGAACTGAAGACGGTCGCGGACGTGGCGCTGGTGGGGTACCCGAGCGCCGGCAAGTCCTCGCTGATCTCGGTGCTGTCGGCCGCCAAGCCGAAGATCGCCGACTATCCGTTCACGACCCTCGTCCCCAACCTGGGCGTCGTGACCGCCGGCTCGACCGTGTACACCATCGCGGATGTGCCGGGGCTGATCCCGGGTGCCAGCCAGGGCAAGGGGCTGGGGCTGGAGTTCCTGCGGCACGTCGAGCGGTGCAGTGTGCTGGTGCACGTGCTGGACACGGCGACGCTGGAGTCCGAGCGGGACCCCGTCTCCGACCTCGATGTCATCGAGGAGGAGCTGAAGCAGTACGGCGGGCTCGACCGGCGGCCGCGGATCGTCGTACTGAACAAGATCGACGTACCGGACGGCAAGGACCTCGCCGAGATGGTGCGGCCGGATCTGGAGGCGCGCGGGTACCGGGTCTTCGAGGTGTCCGCCGTGGCCCATCTCGGTCTGAAGGAACTGTCGTTCGCGCTGGCCGATCTGGTGGCGAAGGCGCGCGCCGCGAAGCCGAAGGAAGAGGCGACGCGGATCGTCATCCGGCCCAAGGCCGTCGACGACGCGGGCTTCACGGTGACGCGCGAGGAGGACGGGCTGTTCCGGGTGCGGGGCGAGAAGCCCGAGCGCTGGGTGCGGCAGACCGACTTCAGCAACGACGAGGCCGTGGGCTATCTCGCGGACCGCCTCAACCGCCTCGGTGTGGAAGAGGAGTTGATGAAGGCGGGGGCCCGGTCGGGCGACGGTGTCGCCATCGGACCCGAGGAGAACGCCGTCGTCTTCGACTGGGAGCCGACGGTGATGGCCGGGGCGGAGATGCTGGGCCGTCGCGGTGAGGACCACCGGTTCGAGGCGCCGAGGCCTGCGGCGCAGCGGCGTCGCGATCGGGAGGCCGAGCGCGACGAAGCCCTTCAGGAGTACGGCGGTTTCGAACCGTTCGGGGAGTAGGCGCCCGCGGAGTTGGTGCCGTCTGGGGGCTCTGCCCCCAGACCCCCGTATCGGCCTCAACGGCCTCGTCCTCAAACGCCGGACGGGCTGAAGTGGGTTAACGGCGGGGAAAATCGCGACCCACTTCAGGGCAACCCCCTCGCCTCACGGTGAGTCGTACTGGGCAGCGCGGATGAGGATCTTGAGTCTCTCCGTGGTCAACTGCCCTTCAGATTCCCGGAGTCGACGTGGCCCAGTCCGAGTCCGTTGTGCCCAGATCGCGGTGTGCCGTTGTCATTGCGATCGCCCTGCTTGCTGCGACAGCCGCCGCGTCGCCGCGCGCCCACGCGCAGCCCGCCGCGGCGAAGAGCGTTCGGCAGGACTTCAACGGTGACGGGTATGAAGACCTCGCCACCGGGGCGCCGTTTGCCACGGTCGGCGGCAAGAAGGGCGCCGGTTATGTGGCCGTGGTGTACGGGTCGGCGCATGGGCTGAACCTCGCGAGCAAGCAGGTCTTCAGCCAGGCGACGCCGGGTGTCCCCGGCACTCCCGAGGCGGGTGACCACTTCGGTGCCCATCTCACCGCCGGCGATCTGGACGGCGACGGTTACACCGACCTCGTGGTCCCGGCGGCCGGGGAGGACTGGATGCCGGACGGGGCGGCCCGGCACGGCAGTGTGACCGTGCTGTGGGGCGGGAAGAGCGGGCTTTCCGGCGGGACGATTCTGCCGGGCACCCTCATCGACGGCTCCGCGCGCGTCGTCGCCGGTGACTTCGACGGGGACGGGCACGCCGACCTGGCGGGGCCCTCCTCGCTGGAGTCGGGGCCGTTCAGCCGTACCGGAGTGCCCGCCCGCAGCCAGGACATCTCCTTCACCGACGCCGACGTACAGGTGCTGGATGTGGCGAGCGGGGACGTCGACGGTGACGGCATCAGCGACGTGGTCGTGCTGACCGGGCCGTTCGACTTCGACGACCCGGGTGACCAGAACGTCGGGCACACCCTCTTCTATCTGCACGGCACCCGGAACGGTCTCGCCTCGCCGGCCCATCTGAAGGACGGCGAGGGGCGGGACATCGAGGGCGGTGAGAGCATCGCGCTCGGCGACGTCGACGGGGATGGACGGGACGATCTCGTCTTCGGGCGGCCCCGGGTCGCGTACTCCGGCGAGGGCACGGCCGACCCGAGTGAGTACGGCGAGCGGATCGGCGTCGTGCTGGGCACGGCACGGGGGCCGAAGGCCGCCGACCCCCGCACGATCGACCAGGACACGCCCGGTGTGCCGGGCGTGGCGGAGTTCGGCGATCTCTTCGGTTCGGACGTCGCGGTCGGTGACGTGAACGGCGACGGCTACGCCGACATCGCGGTCGGCATCCTCGGCGAGGACTTCTCCGGCGTGCAGGACGCGGGCACCGTCGCCGTCATCCCCGGCAGCGCGTCGGGGCCGACCGGCGCCGGTACGAAGGTGTTCAGCCAGAACACGGCGGGTGTCCCCGGTACCGCTGAGCGCGCCGACCGTTTCGGTGAGGCGGTCACTCTTCTCGACGGCGATCACGACGGTCGCGCGGACCTCGTCGGCGGGGCGCCCGGCGAGAACTCCGACGCCGGTTCGGTATGGGGTTTCCGTTCCAATGCCTCTGGCGTCACCACCACGGGCTCCGTCTCCTTCGGTGCCAAGACCCTCGGCACGGACCCCGAATTCGCCCGGCTCGGCGGCGAGTTCACTCACTGAGCATCATCCGACCCCCACCTACGACAGGAAGGGCGTCGTGTACGGCTCGGCCGACGGACCCGACACCTCCCGTACGACCGTCATCACCCAGGACAGCCCGGGGGTGCCGGGGGCCACCGAGGGCGGCGACAGCTTCGGCTCGGGCATCTCCGTCGCCGACGTCAACGGCGACGGCTACGCCGATGTGGCCGCGGGCTCCCTCAGCGAGAGCATCGGCAGTGTGGCGGCGGCGGGTCAGGTGACCGTGCTCAAGGGCGGCGCGTCCGGACTCACCGGGACCGGTGCCGTGTCCTTCAACCAGAACACCGCGGGCGTGCCGGGCACCGCCGAGCAGAACGACTTCTTCGGGCGCAGCACTGCCCTGATCGACACCGACGATGACGGCAGTGCCGAGCTCTACGTGGGCGCACCCGGCGAAAACGTATTCGATGGCGCCGTCTGGGCCTTCCGCAACCCCGGCGCGGGCCCCGTGGCCGCCCGCTCCGTCAGCTTCGGCGCGGGCACCCTCGGTACGGTCGCGGACCGTGCCGGCCTGGGCTCTGGCTTCGCCCGCTGATCAGGTCACCTCCCTGTACGCCACCCCCGACGCCGGTGCGATCGTCATGTTGCGCGCCAACCGAACTCGGCTCGAACTTCGCTTCCTGAACAGCCCCCTGCCCAGTGTCAATTGAGGGCATGTAAGGCCCGTTGCGGCAAAATCACGTTCGTCGTGTTGTTCCCGTGTCGCAACGGGTCTTCTGTTGTCTGCCCATTTGTCATGCACGCGAAGGCCTCCGTTCAGCGGGTGGACCGCCCGGCTGCGTGAGCTTTCACGTGTCCAAGAGGCTTGCGAGACAGGGGAGTTCGCGATGACCGGAGCAATCTCGCCCGACCGACGCCGCTTTCTGGCCGCCGGTGCCGCCGTCCTCGGCGCCGCCGCGTCCGCCCAGCTCTGGCTGCCGGGCACGGCGCGCGCGGCCGAAGCCGACCTGCCCGACAGCGTGTTCAGCCTCGGCATCGCCTCCGGCGACCCGCTGCCCGACGGCATCGTGCTGTGGACCCGGCTCGCCCCCGATCCCCTGAACGGCGGCGGCATGCCGGACGCCGCGGTGCCGGTGGAGTGGGAGGTGGCCGAGGACGAGCGGTTCAGAAAGCCCGTGCGCCGGGGCGTCGCCCAGGCCCGGCCCGAGTACGGGCACAGCGTTCACGTGGACGTACGGGGCCTGCGCCCGGGCCGCTCGTACTGGTACCGCTTCCGCACGAGCGGCCAGATCTCGCCCATCGGCCGCACCCGCACCGCCCCGCACCCGCACAGCCGCGGCGGCTCGCTGCGCGTCGCTCTCGCCTCCTGCCAGAACTGGCAGCACGGCTATTTCACGCCGTACGCCGACATGCTCGACCAGGACCCCGACTTCGTCCTGTTCGTCGGCGACTACATCTACGAGTCCACGCCGTCCTCGGCGGGCGTGCGCAGGCACGAGGGCACGGGGGAGCCGTACACCCTGGAGCAGTACCGCAACCGGTACGCCCAGTACAAGACCGACCCCGATCTCGCGGCGGTGCACGCGAACACGCCCTGGGTGGTCACCTTCGACGACCACGAGGTCGACAACGACTGGGCCGGGGAGATCCCGCAGGACCCCGACAAGCAGCCGCACGACGCGTTCGTGGCCCGGCTGACGGCGGCCTTCCAGGCGTACTACGAGCACATGCCGGTCCGTGCCTCCGCGATCCCGAACGGCCCGCACATCCAGATGTACCGGCGGCTGGAGTTCGGCCGTCTCGCCCGCCTGAACGTCCTGGACACCCGGCAGTTCCGCAGCGACCAGGTGACCAGCCAGGCGGCCGCCGAGAACCCGGCGCTCACGATGCTCGGCGCCGAGCAGAAGGAGTGGCTCCTGGACGGGCTGCAGGACTCGCCGGCCCGCTGGAACCTGATCGCCTCGCAGATAATGATGGCCGAGACCGATCTGCAGATCGGCGAGGGCAAGCTCTGGTACTACGACGCCTGGGACGGCTACCAGGCCGAACGCAACGCCCTGCTGGAGGACTTCGCCGACATCCGCAACCCGGTCGTGTTCAGCGGCGACCGCCACCTCACGATGATCAGCGACCTCAGGACGGACTACGACGACCCGGACTCCGACGTCGTCGGCGCGGAGTTCGTCGGTACGTCCATCTCCAGCAACGGCGACCAGGACCAGGCCGCCTTCCACGCCGAGTGGGACCCGCGGATGCCGGACAACCCGCACTGGAAGCTGATCGACGCCCACCGCGGCTACCACCTCTTCGACATCGACCGTGACGGCATCGACGCTCAGGTGAGGGTGGTGGACACGGTCCGGCAGCCGACGGCCACGGCGAGCACGCTGGCGCGGCTGCGGGTGGAATCGGGCGACCCCGGCGTGCGGCTGGTCTGACGGTCCGCACCGGCACCGTGGGACTCACCGGGGTCCCACGGTGCTCTCAGGTAAGTCTCAGGTAAGACTCTTACCGTCCGTTGACCATGGAGACGGACTGTACGACCACCCCTGCGCCGCTGCCGCGTGGCACCCGGCTGCTGCACATCGGCCCGCACAAAACCGGGACGACCTCGATCCAGGGCGCGCTGTTCGCCGCGAAGGACCGACTGCCCGCGCACGGCGTCGAGTTCCCCGGCCACACCCGGCACCCCATGGAGGCCGCGCTGGCCGCCTGTGCGCGGCCCGCGATGATGGGCGACACGGTGCCCACCGACCGGCACTGGACGAAGCTGCTGCAGCAGGTGCACGCCACCGGCAGGTGCACCTCGGTGGTCAGCAGCGAGTTCTTCGCCGACGCCGAGGGCGACGACATGATCGGGCAGATCGTCGAGCAGCTCGGCGGGGACCGCGTGCACGTCCTCGTCACCCTGCGCCCGCTGACGAAGATCATGCCCTCGCAGTGGCAGCAGTACGTGCAGAACGGGCTGCGGACGGGCTA
>Ga0207647_10004778_pt1 | contig 10032 bp, 10 predicted proteins | sample KBSCornC2_FD_184295 | JGI IMG/M metagenome (GOLD analysis project Ga0207647, IMG submission 184295) | Corn rhizosphere microbial communities from Kellogg Biological Station, Michigan, USA - C2 (SPAdes) (version 2) | ecosystem: Host-associated > Plants > Roots > Rhizosphere ...
CCCAGCTCCTCCTCGATCCGGATGAGCTGGTTATATTTGGCGAGCCGATCGGAACGTGCCAGGCTGCCCGTCTTGATCTGACCGCAGTTGGTCGCAACGGCGAGGTCGGCGATGGTCGAATCCTCGGTCTCGCCTGAGCGATGCGACATCACCGCGGTGTAGCCCGCGCGCTGAGCCATGCTCACCGCCTCCAGCGTTTCGCTAAGCGTGCCGATCTGATTGACCTTGACCAGCAGCGAGTTGGCCACGCCCTTCTGGATCCCATCAGCCAGGATCCTGGGATTGGTAACGAAAATGTCATCGCCGACCAGCTGGACCTTGTGGCCGATCTTTTCGGTCAACAGCTTCCAGCCATCCCAATCCTGCTCGGCCATGCCATCCTCGATCGAAACGATCGGGTAAGCGGCGGCGAGTTCGGCAAGATAGTCGACCATTTCGGCCGGGCTGAGCTTCCGCCCCTCGCCTTCGAGATCGTAGACGCCGTTTTTGAAGAACTCACTGGCGGCGCAATCCAGCGCGATCGCGACCTCTTCGCCCGGCTTGTACCCGGCGGCTTCGATCGAGCTCATGATGAAGTCGAGTGCATCTCTGGGGCTCGCCAGGTTCGGGGCGAAGCCACCTTCATCGCCGACCGCCGTCGCCAGCCCCTTGTCATGCAGCTTCTTCTTGAGCGTATGAAATATCTCGGTGCCACAGCGGACGGCCTCGATCAGGCTCTCGCTCCCGATCGGCATGATCATGAATTCCTGGAAGTCGATCGGGTTGTCGGCATGCGCACCGCCGTTGACGATGTTCATCATTGGCGTCGGCAACACATGCGCAGCGACGCCCCCCACATAACGATAGAGCGGAAGCCCGCGCGATTCCGCGGCAGCCTTGGCAACGGCCAGGCTGACGCCGAGAATGCCGTTGGCCCCAAGGCGACCCTTATTTTCGGTCCCGTCGAGCTCGATCATTACGGCATCGATCTCAGCCTGATCTTCGGCCTCGAGGCCTTCGACCGCCTCGGCAATCTCGCCATTCACCGCATCGACGGCGTCGTCCACGCCCTTGCCGCCCCAGCGGCTCTTATCGCTGTCGCGGCGCTCCACCGCCTCGCGCGTACCGGTCGAGGCGCCCGATGGCACCGCGGCGCGGCCGAAGCTGCCATCCTCCAGCGTCACGTCGACCTCGACCGTAGGATTGCCGCGACTGTCGATCACGGTACGGGCGTGGATGTCGACGATCGCTGTCATAAAGATTTTCCTCGGTTGTTGCGGCTAAAGGATGGCGTGGCCTCTATCGACGACGAACCGTGCAGGCAATAATTCCGCTTCCGGTATGAAAAGTGTATTAGCATTGTGGAACGCACCGCCGGTCCGGGCGGTTGAATCGGGCGAGTGACGAGTTCATCCAGGAGACCAGCAATGCCTTCCGCCGACGAGCAGCTTCCCGAGGGGACCGACTCCATCATCGAGGGTGCCGGCGTAAGCGATGCCGGCAATGACCAGACCGCCCGGCAAACCCAGAAGGGCGAAGCCCCCGTCTCCGCCATTCCAGCGGGTGAAAGCGATGCCAAGGGCGTTTTTTTCGAACGTATGGATGAGCTGCGCGGCCAGGCGGGTGACAAAGCGCGCGACCTCGCACAGACCGGTAAGGAGCGTGCAACCGCTGCGCTCGATAGCCTCGTCCAGACAGTCGAGGATGCGGCTGCCGACATCGACGAGAAACTGGGCAACCAATATGGCGATTATGCCCGTCGTGCGGCGCAATATATAGGCAATTTCTCGGATTCGTTCCGCGACAAGGATGTCGATGATCTGTTCAACGACGCCCGCGAATTCGTGAAGAAATCCCCTGCCGTCGCCATCGGCGCGGCGGCGGCCCTGGGCTTCGTCGTGGCGCGGCTTGCGCGATCGGGCATGCCGGAAAGCCCCGGCGATAATGCTCCAAAGGCGTGACGTCCCCGGACCAAGGCGAGGAGCCAGAGTCGCTCCGCGATCTCGCCGCGCGCGTAATCGACAACGGAACGGCCTATCTGAAGGCGGAGCTGACGCTCGCCAAGGAACAGGCCATCACGACGGTCAAGCAGGCGCGACCGACTATCCGCCTGCTGCTGTTGGCGTTGATGTTGGGCCAGGGCGCGATCATGGTTCTGGCTATCTCTCTTGGCCTGCTGCTGGCGCGCTGGCTTGGCTTGCCGGGTGGCTTCGCGGTGGCCGGACTGCTGATGGCCACGGCGATGCTGCTGATCACGCGCAACGTGATCGAGCGGATCAGGAAGATCATCCGATGAGTGAAGCGGATATCACCCGCGCACGCGCGCATGTGGCGGCAACGCGCGAGCAGCTGCTGGCGTCGACCCAGGCGTTACAGGCGCGGCTCAAGCCCTCCGTCCTGGCGACCGACGCTTGGGAGGCAGCGCGTGAGAAAGGCGAGGAAGCGGCGGCAGGGGCGGTGCGCGCGGTCAAGCAACGTCCCGTTATAAGCTCTGCAGCCGCGATCGGGGTTGCGGCGTTGGTGGCGCGCAAGCCGATTGCGCGGCTGATCGCGAAGATGCGTGGCAAGGACCAGTGAAGGAGTCAGTGATGAGCAAGGCCCCCAGAGCGGAAACTCCAGCAAACGAGACGACCGAAACCCGCAACGACGCCTATGGCAAGGTCAGCGAGCGCGTGGCCGCTGCTTATGCCAGCGCGGGAGAGAAATTGGAGGCCAATCCGCTTGCAGCACTGCTTGGCGGGATCGCGATCGGGGCAATTGCCGGCGCGCTGCTGCCGCGGCTGGAGAAGGAGAAGGAATTGCTGGCGCCGCTCGGCGAGAAGATCGGAGATGCCGCCCGCGCCGCGCTGGACGCGGGAAAGACGGCGGGTACCGGTGCGCTGGCGGATGCCGGCCTCACGCAGGATCAGATTCGCGGACAAGTCTCCAAACTGGTTGAGCAGGCACTGAAGGCCGCAAGCGATGCAGGTAGCGCCGCTCTCGAGGCGGCACGGGAGTCGGCCAGCGCGAACCGTTAGAAATTCAAGACGAGTTAAGCCGGGCGGGCCCATGTGCCCGCCCGTGTTATTTTGGAGAGCAACAAAAATGAGAAAGCTTCGTAGCGCCCTCGTGGCGATCGGTATCGCCTCGGGCATGCTGCTGCCGGCCATGATCAGCCCGGCGGTTGCGGCGGTGGATACGAGCGACCCGCAGCGCTTCGTACAGACGCTTACGTCGGATGGTTTCGCGGCGATGCGGACCGGCAGCCGCGACGCAGCCAAAGCCAAATTCCGTGCGCTCTTGTCGCAACATGTTGCGGTCGACCTTATCGGCGACCGTCTCATCCGCCGCTGGCTGCCGACCATCAGCCCGGCGCAGCATGATGGATATAAATCGGCGCTGCCCACCTACATCGTCGGCACCTACGCCGACCGTCTGTTCGAATATGCCAATGCATCGGTCCGTCTCGTGCGGATGCAGCCGACGGCAGGCGGCGGTGCCGATGTCTATACGCAGGTGACTAAGCCGGGCGCCCAGCCAATCGCCGCGACCTGGTCGCTCACCAAGGTCGGGGGCACATGGAAAGTGCTCAACCTCAACGTCGCGGGTATCAACATCGCCATGGCGCAGGCCGCGGATTTCGATTCGGTTATCCAGCGCCAAGGCTTTGACTCGCTCGTGCGCATGATGAACGCCCGCAAGTAGCGCCTACACGCCTGACCAGCCTTGCGTCCGGGATGCGGATTTCGAACGCAAGCGATCAGCCTCTTGCACTTGAAACCTCCTCCCTTGGGAGGCAGGAGCATAAGCCCATGAGCAAGATGCACCTGGTGTTCGGCGGGCGGGTCAAGGATCCGCGCACGCTGGAGTTCGAAGACCTCTCGAAGATCGAGGTGGTTGGCTTTTTCCCCGATTATGCGACCGCGGAGAAAGCCTGGCGTGCGGCAGCACAGCGAACGGTCGACGATGCGGAGATGCGCTATGTCGTAGTGCATCTCCACCGGCTGCTTGAGCCAGAAGCGAAGGGCTGAATCTTACCGCTGTCATCCCGGCCTTGGCTCTGGATCAACTAGAAGGCTGGGCATTCACCTCCCCGCGGACGCCGGAACTGGTGCTGCATGACGGCTCCAGGGGTGAACCGGGATCAAGCCTTCCGATAGCGCCACAACAGCATCGGCCGTGCCAGCAGCAGACCGGCGATGAATCCACCGATATGCGCGGCCGCCGCGATCGCCATGCCCTCACTGCGCGAGACAAAACCCAGCAGGAGCTGGACCACGATCCAGGCGGTGGCCAGCCAGGCTATATGCAGCCAGCGCGCGACTTCGGGGGAATATTTGGAAGGACGGCGCTGGCCATAGAGCATGGCGTAGGCACCGACCAGCGCGGAGATGGCGCCGCTTGCACCTACCATCGGCACGACCGAATGCGGCCCGGCGAGGAATTGGGCGGCGGCGGCGGCATAAGCGCCGACGACATAGAGCACGACGATTCCGGGCGCACCGAGCGCCACTTCATCCTCGCGCCCGCAATAAAAGAGCATCATCAGATTGAAACCGATGTGGATGGCGCCCGCGTGGAGCAGCGTCGCACTCAGTGGCGTCAGCCAGACGGGCAAGGCTCCGATCACCTGCAGCCCGGCCAGGCGTGCGGGAATAAAGCCGCCAACCGCGGCCGCCGGCTCCAGCTTACCGATGACATTGAGCAGCACGAAGCTGATCACCGTCACGACGGCAATGGTGGCGGTCATCTTGGGAGGAGCGGTCTTCATATAGTGATGGCCGCCCTACTCCGGATCAGATGAATTCAATCGCCGAGACGACATAGTAACGATCGCCCGAAGGCACCGTTACCTCAACTTCGTCATCCACCTTGCGGCCGATCAGCGCGCGGCCCAGCGGCGAATTGTAGGAAATGCGGCCCGACTTGGCATCCGCCTCGGTCTGGCCGACAATCTGATATTTGATCGGCTTTTCGTCCTCATCGAGTAGATGAACGGTAGCGCCGAACACGACCTTGTCACCGGACAAGGTCGACGGATCGATCACCATCGCCCGTGCCAGCTTGTCCTCAATATCGGCGATCATTGCCTCGATGTGGCCCTGTCGTTCCTTTGCGGCATGATATTCCGCATTTTCGGAAAGATCGCCGTGCGCGCGTGCTTCCTCGATCGCGTCGATGATCTGGGGGCGTTCCAGCTTCAGCCGCGCGAGCTCCTGCGTGAGCATCGTATAGCCCTCCGCCAGCATCGGCAGCTTCTCGTCGCTCGCCATTTCAATTACACCCCTTATTCGTTCCGTCAAAAGGAGACCCCAGCGCCGCCCGCCGGCGACGCCTGCATCGTGGCGATGTCTGGGATCGTCAGTCAGCTATGATAGGATTGGAGCGAGCGCACTTCAAGGCTGCGCTCCCGCATGGCGGCGATGGCCTTTACGGCCGCCAATCCAGCTGCGGCGGTAGTGAAATAGGGGATCCGAGCCAGCATGGCCGAAGCCCTGATCGATTTCGAATCCTGAAGCGACTGCCACCCTTCGGTCGTGTTGAGCACGAGCTGCACGCCACCGTCTTTGAGCCGGTCGACAATGTGCGGGCGGCCTTGCGCGACCTTGTTCACGCGCTCCACGTCCAGCCCCTGTTCCTTGAGATAAGCCGCAGTGCCGTCGGTGGCCACAATGTGGAAGCCCAGATCGATCAATCCGCGCACTGCGGGCTCGATCACCGGCTTGTCGGTCGGCTTGACCGAAACGAAGACGGTGCCCGACTGCGGCAGCACGGTGCTGGCACCCAGTTGGGCCTTGGCGAAAGCGGTCGCGAAATCCTTGTCGATCCCCATCACCTCGCCGGTGGACTTCATCTCAGGCGAGAGCACCGGATCGACGCCGGGGAAGCGCGCCCAGGGGAAAACCGCTTCTTTTACCGCGATATAATCAGTGTCGAGTTCGATCTTGGGAAGATCGGCGAGTTTCTCACCCGCCATGACGCGCGCCGCAATCTTGGCGATCGGAGCGCCCACCGCTTTGGCAACGAACGGTACCGTGCGGCTGGCGCGCGGATTGACCTCGATCAGATAGACCTCCCCGTCCTTGACGGCATATTGGACGTTCATCAGGCCCTTGACCTTGAGCGCCCGGGCTAGGGCATCCGTCTGGCGCTCAATCTCGGCAACAATGTCCGGGGACAGGCTGTAGGGCGGTAGCGAACAGGCGCTGTCGCCCGAATGGACGCCGGCTTCCTCGATATGCTGCATCACGCCGGCGATAACCACATCGGTCCCATCGGCGATCGCGTCGACATCGACCTCTATCGCGTCGCGTAGATAGCGGTCGATCAAGACGGGCGAATCGCCCGACACCTGCACCGCAGTCATGATGTAATTGTCGAGCTGATTGGGGCTGTCGACAACCTCCATGGCGCGGCCGCCAAGCACATAAGATGGGCGGGTCAGCACCGGATAACCGATCCGTTCCGCGACCGCGATCGCCTCGTCACGGCTGCGCGCGATGCCATTGGCGGGCTGCTTCAGTCCCAGTCGGTTCACGAGCGCCGCGAAGCGCTCGCGGTCTTCCGCGAGATCGATCGCGTCAGGCGAAGTGCCAAGGATAGGAATGCCGGCATGCTCCAACTCCTGCGCCAGCTTGAGGGGTGTCTGCCCCCCGAACTGAACGATTACACCGACCAGCTCGCCATTCGACTGCTCGACATGCAGGATCTCGAGCACATCCTCGACTGTCAGCGGCTCAAAATAGAGGCGGTCGGATGTATCATAGTCCGTGCTCACCGTCTCCGGATTGCAATTGACCATGATCGTCTCAAAGCCCGCATCGCTCAGCGCGAAACATGCGTGGCAGCAGCAATAATCGAACTCGATGCCTTGGCCGATGCGGTTGGGGCCGCCGCCAAGGATGACGATCTTCTTGCGGTTCGAGGGCTGCGCCTCGTTCTCGGGCTCGCCAAAGGACGGCGCCTCGTAGGTCGAGTACATGTAAGGCGTTTTCGCCTCGAACTCGGCGGCGCAGGTATCGATGCGCTTGAAGACCGGGCGCACGCCGAGCTTGTGGCGGTGCGCACGCACCTCAGCCTCGGTCACGCCACCGGTCATCGCCTTGATCACGTCGTGAACGATGCCGGAGCCCCTGGCCTGCGCCTGCTCCATGCCCGCGAGATTGGTCGAATTGAGCGCAAGCCAGGCGAGCCGCTTGTCGGAAAAGCCCATCGCTTTGAGGCGCCGCATGCCGGCCGGATCGTTGGGCAGGCCGTTTTCGCAGACTTCCTGCTCGGCGCGGACAATCTCAGACAGTCGCTCGATGAACCAAGGGTCGTACTTCGCAATGCGACAGACTTCGTCGACGGTGAAACCTTCGCGCAGAGCCTGCGCCGCTATCAGCAAGCGGTCGGGCGTCGGCTCGGCGAGCGCTGCCTCGATCTCCGCTTTGGGCGCGCCCTTCAGCCGATCGACGATGTTCAACCCTGACAAGCCGGTCTCGAGCCCGCGCAGCGCCTTTTGCAGGCTTTCGTGGATGTTGCGGCCGATCGCCATCACCTCGCCCACCGACTTCATCGCGGTGGTGAGGTGATCCGACGCGCCCTTAAACTTCTCGAAGGCGAAGCGCGGGATCTTGGTGACGACATAATCGATGGTCGGCTCGAACGAGGCGGGTGTCGCGCCGGTAATGTCGTTGTCGATCTCATCGAGTGTGTAGCCGACCGCCAGCTTGGCGGCGACCTTGGCGATCGGGAACCCAGTCGCCTTCGACGCAAGCGCCGACGAACGCGACACGCGGGGGTTCATCTCGATCACGACCAAGCGGCCGTCTTTTGGATTCACGGCGAACTGGACGTTGGACCCGCCCGTCTCGACCCCGATTTCGCGCAGCACCGCGATCGAGGCGTTGCGCATGATCTGATATTCCTTGTCGGTCAGGGTCAGCGCCGGCGCGACGGTGATAGAATCGCCCGTGTGGATGCCCATCGGATCGACGTTCTCGATCGAGCAGATGATGATGGCATTGTCGTGCTTGTCGCGCACGACCTCCATCTCATATTCCTTCCAGCCGAGCACGCTTTCCTCGACCAGCACCTCGGTGGTGGGCGAGAGATCGAGGCCGGAGGTGACGATTTCGATGAATTCCTGGCGGTTATAGGCGACACCGCCGCCCTGCCCGCCCATCGTGAAGCTGGGGCGGATGATGGATGGGAGGCCGACATGGTCGAGCGCCTCCAGCGCCTCCTCGACCGAATGGGCAATGCGCGAGCGCGGGCTTTCGAGGCCGATCTTGTCCATCGCGTCGCGGAATTTCTGCCGGTCTTCCGCCTTGTCGATCGCTTCGGCGTCGGCGCCGATCATCTGGCAGCCATATTTTTCGAGCGTGCCGTCACGCCACAAGGCAAGCGCGGTGTTAAGCGCGGTCTGCCCGCCCATCGTGGGAAGCACCGCATCGGGGCGCTCCTTCTCAATGATGCGCGCGACGATTTCGGGTGTGATCGGCTCGATATAGGTGGCGTCGGCCATGTCCGGATCGGTCATGATCGTCGCCGGGTTCGAATTGACGAGGATGATGCGATAGCCCTCCTCGCGCAGCGCCTTGCAGGCCTGCGTGCCCGAATAATCGAACTCGCATGCCTGGCCGATAATGATCGGGCCGGCGCCGATGATCAGGATCGATTTGATGTCGGTACGCTTGGGCATGGATTATCCAATGTGCAGTGCGGTTCGGGCGGACACAGGGTGCCGACGGATCATCGCAACTGGCTTACGAACTGTTCGAACAGATAGTGGCTATCCTGCGGACCGGGGCTCGCCTCGGGGTGATATTGCACGCTGAACGCCGGTTTGTCGGTCAGACGCAGGCCGGCGAGGCTGCCATCGAACAGGGAGATGTGGGTCGGCTCCGCATTGGCGGGCAAAGTCTCGGTCAGCACAGCGAAGCCGTGATTCATGCTGGTGATCTCGACCCGGCCGTCATCGGTGCGCTTGACAGGGTGGTTCGCGCCGCGGTGGCCCTGGTGCATTTTGGCGGTCTTGGCGCCCACGGCCAGGCCAAGCAGCTGGTGGCCGAGGCAGATGCCGAAGATCGGCTTGCCGATCTTGAGCAGCTCCTGGATCACCGGCACCGCATATTCGCCCGTTGCTGCCGGATCGCCCGGCCCGTTCGACAAGAACACGCCGTCGGGTTCGTGCGCCATCACCTCTTCGAAGGTGACGGTCGCGGGCACCACCGTCACGCGCGCCCCGGCGGCGACGAGATTGCGCAGGATATTGCGCTTGAGGCCGTAATCAATCGCCACGACGTGCGGGCCATCAGGATTGGCGCTATGGGCCGCGTAGCCTTCGCCCAACGTCCACAGGCCGTCGTCCCACTTATAGCTTTGCGTGGCGGACACTTCCTTGGCAAGATCCATGCCCTCGAGCCCGGGCCAGTCGCGCGCCTGCTTGGCGAGCGCCTCCAGATCGAACTCGCCCTTGGCGTTGTGGGCGATCACGCCGTTGGGCGCGCCGTTCAGACGGATGGCGCGGGTCAGCGCGCGCGTGTCGACGCCCGCCAGGCCGATCCGGCCGCTATTGCGCAGCCAGCCATCGAAACGCTGCGTGGCACGAAAATTGGACGCATCGGTCACGTCCTCGCGGACGATGCAGCCGAGCGCGTGCGGGTTGATCGCCTCGATATCCTCGGGATTCGCGCCGACATTACCGATATGGGGGAAGGTGAACGTGACGATCTGGCCGGCATAGGAAGGATCGGTGATCACTTCCTGATAGCCGGTCATCGCGGTGTTGAAGCAGACCTCGCCCACCGCCGAACCTTCGGCGCCGAAGCCGCGCCCCCAAATGACACTACCATCGCCCAAAACGAGCACGCCGGTTGCTCCGTTCGGCGCGCGTGTGGGCGTGGCGTCGGCCATGGTAGGCGGGCACTCCTAAAAAGGTGGGGCGGCGATGTCGCTAAGTGCCGTCCGCTAGACGTCGAGGGGCCGCGGGTCAACTCTACCAAATCAGGCGCGACCGGGCTATCGCTAGGGTTTCCGCTTTGTACCGCGAGACCCCAATGATTCGAGATGAGATCAAGGCGGCGCAGA
>Ga0207647_10004787_pt1 | contig 10020 bp, 4 predicted proteins | sample KBSCornC2_FD_184295 | JGI IMG/M metagenome (GOLD analysis project Ga0207647, IMG submission 184295) | Corn rhizosphere microbial communities from Kellogg Biological Station, Michigan, USA - C2 (SPAdes) (version 2) | ecosystem: Host-associated > Plants > Roots > Rhizosphere ...
GACGCTGCTGCTGCTCCCGCCGTGGGCGATCCTGCACTCGCGCTCCTGGAAGGCCCAGGTCCCCTACCTGGCCCGCCGGACCCGGGTGATCACCTTCGACCCGCGAGGCAACGGTGGCTCGGACCGGCCCGTCGAGCCGTCGGCGTACGCGCGTGCGGAGATGACCCGGGACGCGCTGGACGTGCTCGCCGCCACCGGCACCGAGCGAGCCGTGGTGGTCGCCCTGTCGCTCGGGAACGTGTACGCGCTCGACCTCGCGACGGACCATGCCGACCGCGTGGCCGCCTGGGTGGCCGTCGCGCCCGCCCTCGGTGGACTCGCGCCGTTCCCCTCCGACCGGCAGCGGGCGTTCGACGGTTGGGGCGAGGACACGCGCGACGACGAGGGCTGGGGCCGCTACAACCGGTTCTCCTGGCTGCGCGACTACCCGGGGTTCCTCGACTTCTTCTTCGACCAGATGGTGCCCGAGAAGCACTCGACCAAGCTGATCGAGGACCTGGTCGGCTGGGGCGGCCAGACCGACGGCGAGACCCTGGTCCGCGCCGAGATCGCCGACGTCTCCGGCTCGCGCTCCGTGGCCGAGCAGTGCGCGGCAGTTCGGTGTCCGGTCGTCGTGGTGCACGGGACCGACGACCGGGTGATCCCCTACGACGTCGGCGCCCGTCTGGCCGAGCTGACGGGCGGCACCCTGGTCACTTTCGAGGGCACCGGTCACGCACCCCCGGGCCGTGAGCCGGTCGCCCTGAACCGAGTGCTCGACGAGACCTGGGGCGCGGTCACCGGACCCCGCTCGCCCGAGCGGCCCGCGCGTTCGCCACGCCGGCACCGGCGCGCGCTGTACCTCTCCTCGCCGATCGGTCTGGGCCACGTACGCCGCGACCTCGCCATCGCCGACGAGCTGCGTGCGCTGCACCCGGACCTCGAGATCGAGTGGCTGTCGCAGTCACCGGTCACCGACTTCCTGGAGCGGGTCGGGGAGCGGGTCCACCCCGCGTCCGAGTGGCTCGCCAGCGAGAGCGGTCACGTCGAGTCCGAGGCGGGGGAGCACGACCTGCACGCCTTCCAGGCGATCCGGCGGATGGACGAGATCCTGGTGGCCAACTTCATGGTCTTCGACGACCTGGTCCGCGAGCGCGAGTACGACCTGTGGATCGGCGACGAGGCCTGGGACCTCGACCACTTCCTGCACGAGAACCCCCGCCTCAAGCGGGCGCCGTTCGCCTGGATGACCGACTTCGTCGGCTGGGTGCCGATGGCCGACGGAGGGGACCGCGAGGCCTTCCTCACCTCCGACTACAACGCCGAGATGGTGGAGCACGTCGCGCGCTACCCGCACCTGCGCGACCGTTCGGTCTTCGTCGGCGACCCCGACGACCTGGTCGACGGGTTGCTGGGTCCGGACCTCCCCTCGATCCGCGACTGGACCCTCGAGCACTTCGCGTTCTCGGGCTACGTCCTGGGCGACCGGCCCGACCCGGCGGACCGGGCCCGACTCCGTCGCCGCCTGGGGTACGGCGAGGATGAGCTGGTCTGCCTGGTGAGCGTCGGCGGCTCGGGCGTGGGAGCCCCGTTGCTGCGCCGGATCATCGAGTCCTATGACGTGGCTGCGGCCCGGGTGCCGGGCCTGCGGATGCACGTGGTGACCGGCCCGCGCCTCGACCCGGCCGACTTCGCCGCACCGGTCGGGGTACAGGTCCACGGCTTCGTGCCGGACCTCGACCTCCACCACGCGGTGTGCGACATCGCGGTCGTGCAGGGCGGGCTGTCCACCACGATGGAGCTGACCGCCAACCGGAGACCCTTCCTCTACTTCCCCCTGCGTCACCACTTCGAGCAGCAGGTGCACGTGCGGCACCGGCTGGACCGGCACGGGGCGGGGCGCGCGATGGACTACGCGGACGCGGACCCCGACACCATCGCCGAGGCGCTCGTGGCAGAGCTCCGCCGGGACCTGGACTACGTCCCGGTGCCGTCGGACGGAGCGGCCAAGGCGGCGGCACTGCTCGGCGAGCTGCTCTGAGACAGACGCGTGTGCACCGCGTCCCAGGTGCCTCCGCCGGTGACACCGAGAAGCGGCGCGACCGCGGCACCGGCCCGGTCCGGCTCGCCGACCGCGAGCCACGCGGCCGCCACCGACTCGTAGACGTCGGCTCCGAGCACCCAGCCCCGGCCCGCCGGCGCGTTCACGCCGCGGAGCAACCGGTCGGTCTCCTCGAGTCCTTCGCCGGTCGCGGCCGCGAGAGGAGCCAGGCAGCGCAGCCGGTAGGCCGCGCCCGACTGGGGCGCCAGCGCGGCCAACCCGGCCGCCGCGAGCGACGCCGCCTCGTCGGGCCGGCCGAGCTCCAGCAGGGTCGTGGCCTGCACGCCCGCTGCCGCGGCGTACCACCACGGGTGAGCGGTGGGCGAGGCCTGCGCGACCGCCAGCCGACCGTCCTCCAGGGCCGTGTCGAGGTCGCCGGACAAACGAGCCAGCCACGCGCGCTGGGCGCGGAAGAAACCGGCATACGCGTCGTAGCCCGTCTCGTGGTTGAGCCGGAGCGCCCGGTCGGTCGTCTCCAGCGCCTCCTGCCAACGGCCGGCCGCCGCTGGGACCAGCGCGGACTCGAGGACGGCCCATTGACGTAGCCAGCCGCCCTCCTGCCGGTCGAGGAGTGGCAGGAGGTCGGAGAGGACGGTGACCAGACCGACGGCGTCCCCGAGAAAGCTGTAGACCGTCTTCAGCCCGTCGAGGGAGCTCGCCGTCGCCTGGTCGTCGCCGGAGGCTCGTGACTCCTCGACCCCCTGCTCGGCCAGTTGCAACGCCCGAGCCAGCTGCAGCCGAGTGCACTCCGCGACGACGATGCGGGTACGGAAGTCTGCGGCCGCAACGGTGTCTCCGAGCTGGCCGGCGCGCTGGATGCCGGCGCGGTTGAGCTCGATCGCCTCGCCGAGTGGCCTGCCCCGGGCGATGGTGAGGTCGCCGGCGAGCAGCCGGAGGCTGCGCAGCTCCAGTCGCGGCTCGGCGACCTCCACGAGAAGGGTGCGAGCCACGAGGACGTCGTCCTCGGCCGCTTCGTACGCCGCGCACGCCTCGCTCGCGCCGGCCCGCTCCAGGAGGACGGTGGCCTCCAGCGCCGGATCGTCGGCATCGCGTGCGTCCTGCAGCGCCAGGGTCAGCAGCGCCCGAGCGTCCTGCGTGGCGCCGGACAGCCGGGCCCGACGTCCGGCCTCGAGATAGCCGGCGGCGGCCCGCCGCAAGTCACCGGCCTCGTGGGCGTGGCCCGCCATCTCCTCGGGCTGGTCGGCGATGAGGTCGGCCGCGCGACGGTGGTAGGCCACGGCCAGTGGGCGGGCCAAGGTCGCGAGCACCGCGTCGCGGACGAGGTCGTTGACGAAGCTGAAGTGTGAGCCGCTCACGGCGAGGAGCCCGACCGCGGCCAGCTGGCTGCCCGCGAGCCCGACGGCGACCTCGGACTGCTCGACGAGGCCGCTGACCAGGCGTGGGTCGACCCGGGTGCCGAGGACCGATGCGCCGCGAGCGATCTCGGCGGTCCGCTCATCCAGACGCTCGAGCTGTCCGGCCACGGCCGCCGCGATGTCCTCGGGGACCCCCGAGCTCCCCGACGCCAGCGCGTGCAGGCTCGCCACCACGCTCAGCGGATGGCCGAGGGTGCGCGACTGCACCTCGGCGGCACGGGACCCGAAGCCCGCTGCCGCCGCCAGCTCTTCGACCGCGGTGGACGAGAGCGGACCCAGGTGCACGACGCGTGAACGCGCGGTGACCTGGGGCAGTGAGGGGAGACTCTCGCTGCGCGCGGCGGACAGCAGCAGCACCGGGGCGCCGACGAGCTGGACGCGGAGGTGGGCCAGCAGGTCGGCCGTGGCCTCCGCGCCGTACTGCAGGTCGTCGAGGGCCAGCAGCACCGGCTGGGTGGCCGCCAGGCCGGCGACGACGGCCACGACGGCGTCGAAGGAGCGCCGCCGGGCGAGGTCCTTCGACAGCGGCCCCTCGGGAGGGACCGCCAGCACCTCGGTCAGCTCGGGGAGCAGTCGGCCCCAGGTCGAGAGGTGCGAGCCGAGCAGGATCTCGAGCGTCCCCGTCGGACTCGACAGCAGCACCGGACGGAGCACGTCGAGGAAGGGCTGGAGGAACAACGAGCGCTCACCGGGACGGCAGGCCGTGGCGAGCACCAGGCCCCCGCTTGCGGTGGCCGACGCGGCCACCTCGGCGAGCAACCGGGTCTTGCCGATCCCGGGCACGCCGGTGACGAGTACCGAGGAGGGGTGTCCGGTCGAGGCAGCGGCCCACGCTGTGTCGAGCGACTCGACCTCGAACTCCCGACCGACCAGGGTCGAGACCTGCACGGCGACAGCGGCGTGCGCGCCGGCCGCGACCGGTTCGCCCCGGAGGATCGCGAGGTGCAGTCGCCGGCTCTCGGGCTCGGGATCGGCTCCGAGCTCCTCGGCCAGGCGAGCAGCGAGCTGCTGGTAGACCATCAGCGCGGCGGCTGGTCGCCCGTCGGCCACGAGGGCTCGCATGAGGTCTCGGTGTGCGCGCTCGTCGTACGGGTCGGCGGTCGCCGCGTCGCCGGCTGCGGCCAGCGCGAGGTCGGAGCGCCCGATCGTGGTGGCGGCGGTGGCCAGGACGTGTCGAGTCTCGCGGCAGCACTCGAGGGCCTCCCTCTCGACGGCCGCTGCCCAGTCGCCGCACTCCTCTGCCAGCCGACCGTCTCCGAGCAGCGCCAGGGCTCGTCGCGCCGATGCCACTGCGAGTGTCGGCTCTCCCCGGCGGAGCCGGGCGGTCGCCGCCGCGAGCAGGTCGTGCGCCACATCGAGGTCGAGCTCCACCAGCGGCCCGAGGGCGTACGACGCGGAACCGGGCAGCACCACGTCCTCACCGACGACGCGGCGCAGGCGGCTGGCGAGCGTCGCGAGGTTGGCCTGCGGGTCACGCGGGGCGCCGCCGTCGAGCCAGATCCCCTGGGTCAGCAGGTCCGTCGGGACCGGACGGCCATGGGCCGCAGCGAGCATGGCGAGGAGCACGCGCGCCTTGCGCGTGCCGAGCTTGGGGCCACTGAGCTCCGTGTCGCCGCGAGCCACGCTGAGGACGCGGCACATCGCCACCCGCACCGCCACCCCAGGAGTATCCCGCAACCCGGGGCGGGGGGCCCTGTACGCTGGCCGCATCATGCTGACCACCCGCTGACCCGGCTCGCGCCCGAGGCAACGCCCGGCGAGCCCACTCTCCGTCCCAGCGAAGGCTCCGCCATGTCAGCGACCAACCTTCCCACCCTCCGCGTCCGCGATCTCGACGTCGGGTTCGGGACCCGACGGGTCCTCGGTGCCATCGACCTGGTCGCCCAGCCCGGGCGGCGGATCGGCCTGGTCGGCGAGAACGGGTCCGGCAAGTCCACCCTGCTCCGGGCGGTCGCCGGCACCCTGCCGGCGCGCGCCGTCGTGGCGGGCCGGATCGAGCGGCCGGGGGACCTCGCGATGCTCGGCCAGGAGCCGCCGTTCGGTGACGACGAGCGGATCGGCGACGTCCTGGCGACGGCGCTGACCCCGCTGCGGCGCATGGTCGCCGACGTCGAGCGGCTCTCGCTGGAGCTCACCGACGACTCCGACCCGGCCGCCGAGTCGGCGTACGCCGCGGCTCTCGACCTCGCGGTGGCCCACGACGCCTGGGACGCCGACCGGCGAGCCACGGAGGCGGCCGCGCGCCTGGGCCTCGGCTCCCTGGAGCGCACCCGTCGGGTCGGCACGCTCTCGGGTGGGCAGCGCACCCGGCTCGCGCTGGCCACGCTGATGACCACCCGGCCCGTCTGTCTGCTCCTCGACGAGCCGACGAACCACCTCGACGACGACGCGATCGAGGTGCTGTCGGCCTTCCTGCGCGATCTGCCGGGCGTCGTGCTGCTCGCCAGCCATGACCGGGTCCTGCTCGACGACGTGTGCACCGACCTGTTCGACCTCGACCCGATCCCCGACGGCGGCTTCGGCACCGACGGGCAGGGCGGGCGGCGCTTCGGCGGCGGCTGGACGGCGTACGAGGAGCACCGGGCTGCCGCGCGACGACGCTGGGAGGCGGCGTACGCCGAGCAGCAGGAGGAGCTGAGCCGACTGCGGGCGGCGACGAGGATCGACTCCTCCGCCGTGGCGCACAACCGGCCGCCGCGCGACAACGACAAGTTCATCTACGGCTTCAAGGGCGCCAACGTGCAGCGCACGCTGGCCCGCCGCAAGCGCGACGCCTCCCGGCGGCTGGACGCGGCCGAGCGGGACCAGGTGCGCAAGCCTCGCCCACGCCTGCGCCTGCGGGGCGACCTGACCGCCGGCTCGGGCGCCCGCGGCCGGATCGCCCTGGTGCGGGGCCTCGTGGTGGCCGGTCGGCTGACCCTCGACCGGCTCGACGTGACGGCGGGGGAGCACCTGCTGGTCTCGGGCGTCAACGGCTCCGGGAAGTCGACGTTGCTGGGCGTGCTCTCCGGTCGCCTCTCGCCCACGGCCGGATCGGTCGTCGTCGCCGCGCACCGGGTGGCCGAGCTGGTGCAGGACGTCACCTTCGCCGACCCGCGCCTGCCCGCGGGAGCGACGTACGACGCGCTGGTCGGGGCGGAGCGGGCCGCCCGTACGCCGCTCCGCGACCTCGGCCTCCTGTCGCCCGACCGGCACGCCACCCCGGTCGGCCTGCTGTCGGTCGGCCAGCGACGCCGGCTGGGCCTCGCGGTCGCGATCGCCGCCGAGCCCGACCTGCTCCTGCTCGACGAGCCCACCAACCATCTGTCGCTCGCTCTCGCCGGCGAGATCGAGGAGGCGTTGCAGACGACGCCGGGCACGGTCGTCGTCGCCTCCCACGACCGCTGGCTGCGGCGGCGGTGGGCTGGCGCCGAGCTGCGGCTGGGGGTCGCCGACCCGGGACGCCGTGGCTGAGTCGGCCGTCGGACGGTTCATCACGCTGGGTAGGTGAGTGCGAACCTGGCCAGCGGAATTCACCTTGCCCAGGTGGGGTTCGACCACTCAGCGTGATGAACCGGCGGCACGCGGGAACGGCACTCAGCGGTCGAGCCCGAGCCCGAGCCAGTCGGCGAGAGCGGCGATCTCGGCGTCGACGGCCCTGGTCATCGCCTTCGTGAACGGCACGTCCTCGTGGACCGCATCGACGAAGAGCCGGCCCGCCTTGCGGTCGGCGGTGGCGTCGAGCTTGCCGACCAGCCGGTCGCCGGACAGGATCGGCAGCGCGAAGTAGCCCCACCGGCGGGCGGCGGCGGGCTTGTACATCTCGAGCACGTACTCGAACTCGAAGAGCTCCTCCATCCGCATCCGGTCGCGGCAGACCGGGTCGAAGGGCGACAGCAGCGCGGTGCGCCCCGAGAACGAGCCGTCGAGGTACGACGGGTCGACCCGCCACTCGCCGGCGGTCCCCTCGACCAGCGCGGGCTCGCCGGCGTCGCCGACATGGATCGGCTCACCCGGCAGACGGGTGCCGGACGCCCGGGCGACCCCCAGACCGTGCAGCCGCGCGACGTCCTTGAGGCGCGTGGCCTCCCCGCGCTCGACCGGCGCCACGCCCGAGGGATAGACGCGCTCGGCGAGGTCGTAGCGCCGCTGGGTGCCGGTGCGCCCGTTGATCGCCACCTCGCCCCGCTGGAGCAGGCAGGACAGCATCATCCGGACGTTGCGGTCGGTGTTCCACCCCGACGACTTCCACGGCACCTGGGCGGTCCCCTTCACCTCGCGCGAGGGGAGGGGCCCGTCGGCGTCGAGGACGTCGAGCACCTCGTTGCGGAACAGCTCGTTGGCCTCGAGCCAGTCGCGCACCTCGTCGTACGCCGGGTGCGCGGCCATGTCGGCCAGGTGCAGTCGCAGGTCGGCCATCGGCCGGATGCCGTCGGCGTCCTCGTAGAGGTCGCGCGCGCGGAGCAGGTCGTCGAGGTCCTCGGGCTCGTACGCCGGACCCAGTCGCGACCAGCAGACCAGGTCGTAGCTCGGCGCGATCGCTCTCGTCGGCTCCACGGGCAGCGCCGTCAGGCGCTCCACGACGCTCATCAGGTCGGTGGGACGGTCGGCGTCGAGCATGGTCGCGCGCAGCACGATCCGACGGGCGTCCTGACGGGTCAGCTCGTGCACCCGACCGACGCTAGGCCATCGCGCGGACGGGTCGTCGACCTAATTGCGTTGAGCCCGTCGGCCGTCCTCGCTTGACTGAGCACGACATGCAGATCACCTCAGGCAAGGCCTCGATCGCCGCCGAGTCCCACGGGACCGGCGAGCCCACCGTCCTCCTCATCCACGCCGGCGTCACCGACCAGCGCAGCTGGGAGCACGTCGTCGCCCGGCTGCCCGGTCACCGGTGTCTCACCTACGACCAGCGCGGCTACGGGCTGACGACGTACGACGAGGAGGACGGCTGGTCCGCCGTGGGCGACGCCGTCGCCGTGCTCGACGCGTACGACGCCGGCCGCGCCGTCGTGGTCGCCTGCTCGATGGGCGGGCGCGTGGCCCTCGACCTCGCGCTCATCCACCCCGAGCGCGTGGCCGCCCTGGTCCTGATCGCACCCGCCATCAGTGGCCAGCCGCAGCCGACGTACGAGCCCGAGGTCGAGGCTCTGGGTGAGCAGGCCGAGGCCGCCGAGGCGGCCGGCAACGACGGCCTGGTCAACGAGATCGACGCCCGGGTCTGGCTCGACGGCCCGTCGCGACCCGGCCGCGTGCAGGGACCCGTGCGCGACCTGTTCCTGGACATGAACGGGATCGCGCTCCGGGCACCAGCCGAGGGGGAGCAAGCCGAGGACGCGTCCGCGTGGTCCCGGCTCGGCGAGATCGGCGTGCCGACGTTGCTCATGATCGGTGACCTCGACCTGGCCTACCTCAAGGGCAACATCGCCCATGCCGCCGCCGCGATCCCGTCGGCCCGCGTCGTCGACCTGCCCGGGGTCGCCCACGTCCCGCACCTCGAGGGCGACGAGCGGACCCTGCGCGAGATCGCGGCGTTCGTCGGGGGCTTCGCCGCCGGGATCTGAGACGCCCGCTGGTAGGGTCGGCAGCGCTCGACATCCTTTAACGATCCGTCCCGTGAGGCGGAGAAGGAGGTACGGCGTGAGTCTTCCTGCGCCTGCACTGCTCGTCCTCGAGGACGGCCGGACGTTCCGTGGAGCGTCGTACGGCGCCGAGGGCGAGACCTTCGGGGAGGCGGTCTTCGCCACCGGGATGACGGGCTACCAGGAGACGCTCACCGATCCGTCGTACCACCGCCAGGTCGTGGTGATGACCGCCCCGCACGTCGGCAACACCGGGATGAACGACGAGGACCCGGAGTCGCAGCGGATCTGGGTCGCCGGGTACGTCGTGCGCGACCCGGCGCGACTGTCCTCGAGCTGGCGCTCGCGGCGCTCGCTGGACGACGCGCTGCGCGACCAGGGGGTGGTCGGCATCCGCGGCATCGACACCCGCGCCCTGACCCGCCACCTCCGCGAGCGCGGCGCCATGCGGGTCGGCATCTCGTCGGCCGAGTCCGACCCGGGGGCCCTGCTCGACCGGGTGCGCGGCTCGGCGCAGATGGCCGGGGCCGACCTGTCCGACGAGGTCTCCACCAGGGACGCCTACGTCGTGCCGGCCGTGGGGGAGAGGCGCTTCACCGTCGCCGCCCTCGACCTCGGCATCAAGGCCAACACCCCGCGGATGATGGCCGCGCGCGGGATCGAGACCCACGTGCTTCCGGCGAGGGCCACCCTGGACGAGGTGCTGGCCGTCGCGCCCGACGGGCTGTTCTTCAGCAACGGTCCCGGCGACCCGGCGGCGACCACGGGGCAGATCGAGGTGCTGCGAGGCGCCCTGGCGCGAGGACTGCCGTACTTCGGCATCTGCTTCGGCAACCAGCTCTTCGGACGGGCGCTCGGCTTCGACACCTACAAGCTGACCTACGGCCACCGGGGCATCAACCAGCCGGTTCTCGACCGCACCACGGGCAAGGTCGAGGTCACGGCGCACAACCACGGCTTCGCGGTCCGGGCCCCCCTCGATGCCGCCACCGGCACGCCGTAC
>Ga0207647_10004791_pt1 | contig 10014 bp, 9 predicted proteins | sample KBSCornC2_FD_184295 | JGI IMG/M metagenome (GOLD analysis project Ga0207647, IMG submission 184295) | Corn rhizosphere microbial communities from Kellogg Biological Station, Michigan, USA - C2 (SPAdes) (version 2) | ecosystem: Host-associated > Plants > Roots > Rhizosphere ...
CGCTGGCGCGGCGTGAGCTTGGTCGGGGTCTCGACCTCGATCTGAACCACCATGTCGCCGAAGCCGCGACCGTTAAGCACGGGCATGCCCGCGCCGCGCTGACGCAGCTGCTTGCCCGGCTGAATGCCTGCGGGAATCCGGATTTCATGAGCCTCCCCATCGAGACCCGGAACGGTGATCGAACCACCAAGTGCGGCTGTCGAAAAGCTGATCGGCGCGCGCGCGAACAGGGTCGTTCCCTCACGCTGGAACAGCGGATGCGTGCGCACATGCAGGAAGATGTAGAGGTCACCCGGCGGCCCTCCCCGCGCGCCGGCCTCGCCCTCGCCCTGCATGCGGATGCGCGTGCCCTCGTCGACACCACGCGGGATCTTCACGGCCAAGGTTTTCGATTTCTCGACGCGGCCCTCGCCGCGGCAATCGCGGCATGGCTCGCTGATCACCTCGCCACGACCATGGCATGACGGGCAGACGCGCTCGATGACGAAGAAGCCTTGCTGCGCACGGACCTTGCCGTGGCCATGGCAGGTGGCACATCCCCGCGCCGACGTACCCGGCTTCGCGCCCGTCCCGTCGCACGTGTCGCAGCGGGCAGCGACATCGACCCGAATCTCTTCGGTGGTGCCGTCATAGGCTTCTTCAAGCGTGATCTCGAGATCATAGCGAAGATCGGCGCCGCGTTGGACCGACGAACGGCCGTTCGACCGCCCATGCCCCATGAACTCGCCGAAGATATTCTCGAAAATGTCGGCAAATCCGTCGAAGCCCTGCGGTCCGCCATTGCCACCGTTTTGGAACGCGGCATGGCCGTAGCGATCATAGGCCGCCCGCTTCTGCGGATCCTTAAGCACATCATAGGCCTGGCTAATGGCCTTGAACTTGGCTTCAGACTTGTCGCAGCCCGGATTTCGGTCGGGATGACATTCCATCGCCAGACGACGATAGGCCGACTTGATCGCCTTCTCGTCCGCCGCCCGATCGACCTGCAGCAATTCGTAAAAATCGACTTCAGCCATTGTATTTTAAGCCCTCGTCCCCTGCGGAAGAGGGTCCTGAGAGTGGCTGCTCGACGAACACATCTGCTTCAACCTCTCCAACTCCCCCTCTCCCCTGAACCCCTCTCCGCCAACGGAGAGGGGCCAAGGGTCTTGCGTTACTTTGTGTCGTCTACTTCCGAGAATTCGGCATCGACCACATCCTCGCTGGACTTGGTTTCCGCCTCACCCGATGCCGGCGTCGCGCCTGCGGCCTGCTCGGTCTCGTAGATCTTCTGACCCATCTTCATCGCAACCTGCGCGAGAGCCTGGGTCTTCTCGGTCATCTCGTCGGGGTTGCCACCCTCGACCGCGGTCTTCGCGGCGGCGATTGCCGTTTCGATCTCGGACTTGAGATCCGCGTCGATCTTGGACTCATGTTCCTTGAGCTGGCTCTCGGTCGAGTGGATCAGGCTCTCGGCGTTGTTCTTGGCCTCGGCGGCGGCACGACGCTTCTTGTCCTCCTCGGCGAAGCGCTCCGCATCCTTGACCATCTGCTCGATATCATTGTCGGACAGGCCGCCCGACGCCTGGATACGGATCTGCTGCTCCTTGCCGGTGCCCTTGTCCTTGGCAGAAACATTCACGATGCCGTTGGCGTCGATGTCGAACGTGACCTCAATCTGCGGCACGCCACGCGGCGCCGGCGGAATGCCGATCAGGTCGAACTGGCCGAGCAGTTTGTTGTCGGCCGCCATCTCGCGTTCGCCCTGGAAAACCCGGATCGTCACCGCATTCTGATTGTCGTCGGCGGTTGAATAGACCTGGCTCTTCTTGGTCGGGATGGTCGTGTTGCGGTCAATCATCTTGGTCATGATGCCGCCCAGCGTCTCGATACCGAGCGAAAGCGGGGTCACGTCGAGCAGCAGCACGTCCTTCACGTCGCCCTGCAGCACGCCGGCCTGAACCGCCGCGCCAATCGCCACCACCTCGTCGGGGTTGACGCCGGTGTGCGGCTCCTTGCCGAAGAAGGTCTTCACCGCTTCGCGGACCTTCGGCATGCGCGTCATGCCGCCGACCAGCACCACCTCATCGATCGCGTCGGCCTTCACGCCGGCGTCGGCGAGCGCCTTCTTCATCGGCTCGATCGTGCGCTTGATCAGATCGTCCACCAGACGTTCCAGATCCGCGCGGGTGATCGTCTTGACCAAATGCTTCGGGCCGGTCGCGTCAGCGGTGATGAACGGCAGGTTGACCTCGGTCGTCTGGGTCGACGACAGCTCGATCTTGGCCTTCTCGGCCGCTTCCTTCAGGCGCTGAAGGGCAAGACGATCCTTGGTGAGATCGATGCCCTCGGCCTTTTTGAAATCGTCGGCCAGATATTGGACGAGCTTGGCGTCGAAATCCTCACCGCCGAGGAACGTGTCACCGTTCGTCGACTTAACTTCGAACACGCCGTCGCCGATCTCAAGGATCGACACGTCGAACGTGCCGCCGCCCAGGTCATAGACCGCGATCGTCTTGTTATGTTCCTTGTCGAGACCATAAGCGAGCGCGGCCGCGGTCGGCTCGTTGATGATGCGCAGCACTTCGAGACCCGCAATCTGGCCGGCATCCTTGGTCGCCTGGCGCTGCGCGTCGTTGAAATAGGCAGGAACCGTGATGACCGCCTGGGTCACCGTCTCGCCGAGATAGGCCTCAGCCGTTTCCTTCATCTTCTGCAGAGTGAAGGCTGAGATCTGGCTCGGAGAATAATCCTTGCCGCCCGCCTGCACCCACGCGTCGCCATTCGGACCTTTGACGATGTGGTAGGGGACCAGCTCGGTGTCCTTCTTGGTCACCGGATCGTCGAACCGGCGGCCGATGAGGCGCTTCACCGCGAAGATCGTGTTGTCGGGGTTGGTCACCGCCTGGCGCTTGGCCGGCTGGCCGATCAGTCGCTCCCCATCCTTGGCGAAGGCGACGATCGAGGGCGTGGTACGCGCCCCTTCGGCGTTCTCGATCACCTTGGGCTTGCCGCCTTCCATAACCGCCACGCAGCTATTCGTCGTGCCCAGATCGATACCGATAACTTTTGCCATTTTAATCCTCTTGCAAGTACCCTGTTTGCCGCCCGGCACGCCCCCTCAACAGGCAGGCGCGCTCCTTCCGACGACACTAGCGTCAGGCGATATAGGGTGGCGGGTAGCCATCGCAAGGCATGCGCGCCACGCTGTTTCCGCCCAGCCGATTAGCGGGTAGAGCGACCCCATGATGCGCAAAGCCTTCCCGCTCGCCCCCTTGCTGCTGCTTGCCGCCTGCCATGGCCGCAATTCCGAACCCAAGGTAACCGAAGCCTGGGTGCGTCTGCCGGCAGTTTCGGGCCAGCCGGCCGCGGCCTATTTCACCATCCATGGCGGGCGCCGGGACGCCAAGCTGATGCGGATGGAAAGCGCGCTCGCGGCAAAAACCGAAATGCACGCGAGCATGAAGGGCTTGCACGGGATGGCGACCATGGCCCCGCTCGCCCAAGTCGACATCCCGGCGGGCGGCACGGTCCAGTTCAGGCCAGGCGGCAACCATGCGATGCTGATTGGGCTCGATCCGGTGGTGAAGCCCGGTACAGCTGTGCCGCTGCGTTTCGGCTTCGCTGACGGCACCACCGCCGAGGCCGAGGCTAAGAGCGTCGCTCCGGGCGAGGATGCGCCCTATTGAGCTGGTTCAGCCGGGACCGGGGGCGCTCGCTCACGACCGGCGAGTGCGCCATCGCCAAGGCGATGTTCGGCACGGCGCTGGACACCGACAAGGTCCGCCTGCACCGCGCCAAATGGTGGCCGCTCCAGCCACGCAACGTCGTGATGGCACCGGATGGGGCGATCTGGTTCCATCCCGAAGGCGGCTTATGGCGAGAGGATTTCTCGACCGCACCACTTCGTTTGCAAGCCTTGCTCGTGCACGAGCTGACGCACGTCTGGCAAAGCCAGTCGGGCGTTCGCTTGTTAATACGGCGGCATCCCTTCTGCCGTTATTCTTACCGACTAAAAAGCGGGCGTCCGCTCCTCAACTACGGCATCGAACAGCAGGCGATGATCGTGGAGCATGCCTTTTTGGCGCGTCAGGCGGGTAGGCCCGACGCGCAGTTGGAGGCATTGCTGCAACAAGCGGAGTTGAAGACAGGCCTGGCTTAGGCTTCTAGATCGACCTTGGGCTGTTCGGAAGCCTTGGCAACGCCGACCAGAGCAGGACGGAGGAGCCGATCCTTGATCATATAACCGGCCTGCATTTCCTGAACGATCGTGCCCGGCTCCTGATCGCTGGGCAATTCGATCATCGCCTGATGACGATTGGGGTCGAGCTTGGCGCCGACACTATCGATCTTGGTGATGCCATTGCGCTGGAAGACATTCTCCAGTTCCTTGGCGGTCATCTCGAGGCCGGTAACCAATGCCTTGGTCGCATCGTCGTCGCGCATTGAAGGGGGAATTGCGGCCAGCGCGCGGGACAGATTGTCCGCCACGGAGAGGATGTCGCGTGCGAAGCCGGTTGCGGCATAAGCGCGCGCGTCATGCGCATCCTTTTCCATGCGCCGGCGGACATTCTGCGTTTCGGCCTGCGCATAGAGAAGCTGCTTTCGTAAATCCTCCAACTCGGCCTGCAATGCCGCAGCGGCATCATGCTCGGCCACCTCCGGAGCGGCCGCCGCGGTTTCCTCGCGCAGGTCTTCGGCTTCGGGCGTGGTCGTTTCTTCGGTCATGCCATCAATCTCGTTAGTGTTTGTGCGGTGAAATCCACCATGGGAACGACGCGCGCATAGTTCAACCGCGTCGGTCCGATAACCCCTACCACGCCAACCACACGTCCGTCGGCTCCGTGATAGGGCGCGGCTATCACGGATGAGCCGGATAACGCGAACAGCTTGTTTTCCGATCCGATGAATATCTTCATCGCCCGTGCCCCGCGTGCGCTGTCGAGCAAACGCGCAATCTCTTCCTTCCCCTCGATCTCATCGAGCAGTTGACGAACGCGTTCGAGATCCTCCGCAGCACTCGCGTCGATCAAGTTGGCCGCGCCACGAACGATCATCACCGGCCGGCGCGATCCATCCTCGGACCAGATCGCCAAACCACGCTGAACCAGGCTCTGCGCGACCGCATCCAGTGCTGACCTGCCCCTCGCTATCTCATCCGCAAGGCGGATCTGGGCCTCGCCAAGCGTGAGACCGCACAAACGGCTGCTGATATAATTGGCCGCCTCGTTCAGCGCTGAAGCGCTCACGCCCGGCGGCAAATCCACGACGCGATTCTCAACCGAGCCATCAGCCCCGACGAGTACCGCCACTGCTTGATCATGATGGAGGGGCAGGAAGGAGAATTGGCGCAGGACCGGTTCGCCTCGCGGCACCAATACGATCCCTGCGCAGGCGGACAGACCCGACAGGACGTGACTGGTGGCCGCAAGCGCCTCTTCCACAGGGCCGCGAGCCTGCGCCTCGATCGCTGCCCGTTCCTGAGGCGACGGCTCCGCGGTCTGCATCATGCCATCGACGAACAGGCGCAGACCGGTTTCGGTCGGCATGCGCCCTGCCGACGTGTGCGGCGCGGCGAGCAGGCCCATCTCCTCCAGATCTTGCATCACATTGCGGATCGACGCGGGCGAAAGATTGAGTCCCCCGAAGCGGGAAATCGTACGGGAGCCGATCGGAGCGCCCGTCTCCAAATACGATTCCACCACCATGCGAAAGACATCGCGAGCGCGGGTCGACAATTCAGCGACAGGGGTGGTCATGGCCAAACATGTAATATACCGCCTCGCGCCTCGGAAGATCGACAACGCAAAGGAATCTCATGCGCCCCAGCGGCCGCGCCCCCGATCAGATGCGCGCAATTACCATCACGCCCGGCTATACCAAGCATGCCGAAGGTTCGGTCCTCATCGAATTCGGCGAAACCAAAGTGCTGGTCACGGCGTCAGTCGAGGAAAAGGTGCCCCCTTTCCTGCGCGGCAAGGGTCAGGGCTGGGTCACCGCCGAATATGGCATGCTGCCGCGCGCCACCCATACGCGCGGCAACCGCGAGGCCGCCAAGGGAAAACAGTCGGGCAGAACACAGGAAATTCAGAGACTTATCGGCCGGTCCTTACGCGCCGTCTGCGACCTGACGTTGCTCGGCGAACGGCAGATCACGCTCGATTGCGACGTGATCCAGGCCGATGGCGGCACGCGCACGGCCGCGATTTCGGGCGCGTGGGTGGCGTTGCGGATCGCGGTGGACGGGCTGTTGAGGCAGGGTTTGCTGACGGTCGATCCCATCAAGGCTCAGGTCGCGGCGGTTTCCTGTGGCATTTGGGAGGGAACGCCTGTCCTCGACCTCGATTATATCGAGGATAGCTCCGCCCATGCCGATGCCAATTTCGTGCTCCTCTCTGACGGCAATATCGCCGAAGCGCAGGCTACCGCCGAAGGCGCGACTTACGACGAAGAAGCGCTGCTGCGCCTGCTTCGTCTGGCGCGGATCGGCTGCCAACAAATCTTCTCTGCACAGTTGAAGGCGGCGGGGCGGTGACTATCCAGCTGATCGACGACGAACCCCCGGCCGTGCCGCACCGCCGGCTGGCAGCCGGCAAGCTTGTGATTGCGAGCCATAACGAAGGCAAGGTACGCGAGATTGAGGCTTTGCTCGCACCCTACGGGATCGAGCCGGTCTCGGCCGCTTCGCTGGGCATCCCCGAGCCGGTCGAGACGGGCACCAGCTTCGCCGCCAACGCAGAGCTGAAGGCGCGTTTCTCCGCTGATCTTTCGGATATGGTCGCCCTCGCGGACGATAGCGGCCTGTGTGTGGACGCGCTCAACGGCGATCCCGGGGTCTATACCGCTGACTGGGCGGAAACTCCGCAGGGGCGCGACTGGTATCTCGCGATGCAAAAAGTAGAGGACGCGCTGCAGGCGAAAGGCCCCGAAGCCGGACGCGATGCGCATTTCGTTTGCGTCCTGTCGCTGTGCTGGCCGGATGGCCATGTCGAAAGCTTCGAAGGGCGCGCCAATGGAACGCTTACTTGGCCGCCGCGCGGCAAGATGGGTTTCGGCTACGATCCCGTCTTCGTGCCGCTGGGCGACACGCGCACTTTCGCGGAGCTCGACCCTGAGGAGAAGCATGCAATCAGCCATCGCGCGGATGCCTTCCGCAAGCTGGTCGCTGCCGTCTTAGCCTAAGCGGGAGCGGAGCCGTTCACTCAGCCGAACAGGCGTTGGATCGTGTCATATTGAGCCTTGGAGACAGCCGCGATCGCTTTGGCGTTGCGGTAATGGGCCGGCCGCGCGAGAAGGTCGTCGGCGGCTGCGAGCAACCCCTCCGTATTCAGCGGAAGCTCCAGCAGCGCATGCTCCAGCTCGATCGGCAGGACAAAGTCGCGGCATTTCGGCAGATAGGCGACGAGCAAGGCCGGTATGCCCGCCGCCATGGCAAGGCCGGAGGCATGTAAGCGTATACCGATGAAGCCCACACATTCCGCCGCTTGCCGCATGAACAGCTGTGCGTCGCGATAATTGCAGACGATTTCGTATTGGTCCTGGGACAGGCCCGACTGCTGCGCCACGCGAAGGCATGCTTCATGGTCTTCCGGATTGACGACGAAGAGCCGCAAGCGAAAGCGGCCCGAGAGATGAACCAGCAGCTCGGCGAAGCTGCTCTCGAAGCGCGCCTGTGCCTCTCCCTTGAGCACTTCGCCGACGTTGATGCCAAAGAATTGTTGCCCCCTGGCGTGCCCCGCCTGCCAATTCTCGGCCAAGGCGGCATCGTAGAGCAGGAAGGCGGCGTCGCCGAAGATGGAAGCCGATACGCCGAGCCGCGCGGCCGTGGCCTGGGACAAGGGACCGCGCAGCCCGACATGCGCGGCGCGCTTCATGATCTCGCTCCAGCGCACGACGCTATCCGACGGTGCGGTGATCTGCTCCTCCAGGAATGAGATGCCCGTGCCGAGGAACGATACGCGTGCACCCTGGCGATGCCGCAGTTCCACATGCTCCAGCCAGCTGTTGCGGCCATCGGCACGTCCGCCGTGGATCAGGGTTCCGCCCCCCACGACGATATCACGAAAACGGCGCCGTCGAATGGCCGCCTTCAGAAGCGAATTGCCGGAGCCCACCACGGGCACAGTTTTGTTCCGTGGGAGACTCACGAGGCCGGCGATCTTCATCGCCTCGTCACCCAGATTATCGGCATCGTACATGCCGAACAGTTCGATCGTCCGTCCTGGGTTCAGAAGATAATTGGCAAGCTTCTTCAGTCTGTTGATCTTCATACTTCAGACAAGCTCCGCAACAGGACGATTATTTCCGTCGCGCGTCGCACGATCGACGGCCGCGGCGGCCAAGGCTTCGAGATGACGAATGCGCGTTTCGAATACTTCTTCGAAACAATGGTCCCGTCCGAAATCCCGCGCGCGCCACATCGCCGCCGCGATGCTCGCGCGGTCGCCTTCCAGCGAGGCGATCTTCGCAGCCAGGGCACGTGAATCGCCGAGCTTCACGCTCCATCCGAGATCTGCGCCCCGAAGCATCCCACGCCACGCCTCATTATCGTAGCCCACGATCGGAACGCCGCAACCGAGCGTCTCGGAATAGGTGCAGGAGGGGTCGCCCTGGATATGGCAGCAAACGAAGAGGTCGACAGAGGATCGCAATAGGGGGACAAGTTCGGTCGTGAAATCGATGGGCTTATGGATGGTCACATGGTTCCGGAGGCGGGCATCACCCTCGAGTTCCTTTTCCATCCCGGTCTGCAGCGATCCGCTGCCATAGACGTCGAGGCGAAAATCGACCCCGAGATCGAGCAAATGACGCGCCACGGGAATCAAGTGATGCGCGCCCTTGAGGGGCTCCAGTCGTCCGGTAAAGGCCAGCCGCAACGGCCCTTCCTGCCCCAGGTGGGCAATCCGGGCGTGTATCTCATCGTCGGTCGCGGCCATTGCCCGGAACAGGCGCGTGTCGAAATAGGTCAGCAGGTCTTTCGTGGTGTTACGGTACGCGTCGGCAGCCGGAACACCGTTTGCCTGCAATGCCGCTGCGGCCCGGAAGGCAGCCCGGCGGCGGCGCTCCTGACCGATAAGCCACACCATGGTCCGCGCCTTGCGAACCAGCGAACGAGGGCGTTCCGCCTCAATGCGCAAACGCGTGGCCAGTGTATATTCGATCACATAGCAAAGGGGCGTGCCGAGACGGCGGGCGCGCTTCGCAAGTTCGAAAGAGTCGAAGCTGTCGCCCGCCCCGAGAATGACCGATGCGGCGCTTAGCGAAGCGTCGGGGATATTCTCTATCGCGCGGACGAACTCGATATCGCCGGGCAAATCCTGCGCCCGGCACCGCTTGCCGAATGTGAGCTCCTTCGGATCGATCTCGCGGAACAGAAATCGTGTGCGGCCAGGCCAGTGGCTCGCAAAGAACGTCCATCCGGTCAACAGCTTCTGATCGAGGACAACGAAATCGCCATCCCGCGCAGCGCCCACCGACGGAATCACGAGAAGGATCGGATTTGAGGACCGCAATGAGGCTTGACTAGAACTCATCGCGCTCCAATTCCTCCTACACGCGCCCCCGTGGCGCACCAGTCATGGGCTTCCCCTCCTTGCAGACCGAGATTGCACAGTCCAGCCTAGCGCCAAGCGGCGCTAATGCGCCTTGTCTGGCGCTCTACGTCCACTGGCCGTTTTGCGTTTCTAAATGTCCCTATTGTGACTTCAACAGCCATGTTCGCGAGAGCGTGGATCAAGATCGGTGGCGTGACGCGCTTCTGGCGGACCTCCGGCATGAGGCAACGGTGGGGCCGAAGCGTCCGCTGACCTCCATCTTCTTCGGTGGGGGGACCCCTTCGCTCATGCCGCCGGCCACCGTTGCTGCCGTACTCGAGGCGGCGGAGCGCCATTGGGGCTTTGCGCCGGAAATAGAAATCACGCTGGAGGCCAACCCCTCCTCAGTGGAAGCGGCCCGCTTCGTTGACCTTGCAGCCGCAGGCGTCAATCGCGTGAGCCTTGGCATCCAGGCGCTTGACGATCGGGAGCTTCATTTTCT
>Ga0207647_10004792_pt1 | contig 10012 bp, 7 predicted proteins | sample KBSCornC2_FD_184295 | JGI IMG/M metagenome (GOLD analysis project Ga0207647, IMG submission 184295) | Corn rhizosphere microbial communities from Kellogg Biological Station, Michigan, USA - C2 (SPAdes) (version 2) | ecosystem: Host-associated > Plants > Roots > Rhizosphere ...
GTCGGCGGCCATGGTCCGGATCTCGTCCCAATCCATCAGGTATTTCGCGCAGTCGGCGGCCATGTCGATGTCGTAGCGCTCGGCGAGGACTCGCACCACGCGGCGCTGCGTCGCCTCGTCGATCAGGCGCAGCCACCAATAGATTTCCGCATAGGCCCGGGTCTTCTCGGCGGCCGTCGCTGTCGTGGCGGGCGAGGAACAGCCGGTCGGCGAGCGGGTTGTCGCGCACGTCCTCGGGGCCGCCGCGGGTTTCGAGCAGGGCGGTCAACGCGCTGACCATCGTTTCGATCCTGAAGCGCGCATTGAACGTGCGGACCGCCTGGGCGCGCATGGCCTCGCGAGCCGCGTCGTCGAGTTCGAGCCAGCGCAGCAGATTCTTTTCCGTTCCCGCCGCCGTGTCGGCGGCGACCATGCCGGCGCCGTCCGCCTCGATTTCGCGCCATACGTTGACCTTGTCGGAGATCAGCGCCGGCAGTCCGCAGCCGAGCGCCTCCGCCACCGCCACGCCGAAGTTCTCCTGATGCGACGGCAGCGCGAACACGTCGCTTGCGTGAAAAGCGCCCCACTTGAGATCGCCTTGCAGCATACCGGGAAGACTCACGCGCTGCGCGATGCCCGCCGCCTCGGCCTGGGCGCGCAGCGTCGCGACCCAGCCGGTTTCGTCCGGGCCGGCGATCACGAGGTGCAAGGCCTGATCGCGGCTGGCGATGCGCGCGAACGCGTCGATCAGCAGATCGCAGCCTTTCTTCGCATGCACGCGGCCGAGAAACAGGACGATGCGCTTGCCGCGCAGGCCGGGCACGGCGGTGAGGAACGCTTCGCGCAGCGGCTGCGGGTCGAGTGAAGGCACGGTGGTGCCGAACGGCACGATCCGTTCACGCGCGCGATACAGCCAGAACGATTGGCGCGCCCGCGTGCGCTCTTCTTCCGTCGTGAAGATGACGGCGCGCGCGTCGCGCAGCACGCGGTACTCGGCCCACGGCCAGTACAGCCACTTCTTCAGATGCTTGAGCGGATACGCTTCCTTGAACCACGGATCGAGCATGCCGTGCGCGTACACGTAATACGGCACCTCGCTTTTGCGCAACGCCTTCCAGGCGGCGAGCCCGTGGTACTGCCACAGGCCGTGCACGATGACCGCGTCGAAGCGGCCAGCGTTCGCGGCGAGCCACGGCGCGAGCCGCTTGCAATAGCTGTAGCGGCTGCGGGTCGGGCCGAACACATGCACCGGAAACGGAAATGCCGCGAGGTACGCGTCGCCGGGCGCATCGCAGGTGGCGACTTCGATCTCGTGTCCGGCGTCCCGCATCGCCATGCCGCTGCGGCGAACGCCTTCAACCGGACCGCCGGCGCGTGGATCGACGCTTGCAAGCAGGTGGAGAATTTTCATCGGGCGATAGTCGGTCGGTTGGAGCGTTGCGTGGGCGACGTGCGCGACACCAGCGCGCCGAATTCGCTCGCGCCGTGCGCTGTCGAACGCGATACGCCGAGCGTGGTCGCGAGATCGGCGCGGCCCATGCCGGGTTGGATTCGTCCGGGCAAGTCAGGCGGCGTGGCGAGGCGCATCAGCGGCGGCTTGCGCACGCGTTTCGCGCGTGCCGGCAACGCGCGTTGCAGGCGCGCGTGCGTGGCGATCATCAAGCCCAGGCCGATGCCGAAGATCAGCCCGGAAAAACGCGGCCCGAGCGGATTGCCGCCGATCGACGTCGCGGGCAAGGCGGCGAACAGCATGATGGCGCGTCCGAGCACCGGCAGCATCGGCGCGTCCGGCACGACCGAGCGCCAGTAGCGATACGACAGGAAGCAGATCACGAGCGCGGCCAGCGACGCCAGCGGCATGCCGATGCCGAACAGCAGCCCGCCCGCGAAGAATTGATAGACCCAGAAGTTATGGCCCGCGGCCCATTCGTTGATCGCGTAAAAGTCTTTCTCGCTCATCTGGCCGGCGAGGTCCGGCAGGTAGGCGGGCGAGTAGCGGTAGTAGTGGCCGTAGCCTTCGCCGAACAGCAGCGTTTCCGGCGACGCCGTCACCTGGTCGAACTGGTCGCGCATTTCAGCGAGACGGGTGATGGTGGTCGGGTCCTTGCCGGAGACGGTTTCCTTGGAGGCGAAAATGCGCTGAGCCCAATGTTCCGCGACGGTCGGCATGCTCAGTGCCGCGATGCCGGCCACGCCGGCCAGCAGCACGCCCGCCACCATGCTGCGGCCGACCGCGCGCCAGATCTGCCGAATCGACGGCGCGCTCAGCGCCATCGCGATCACGAACAGCAGCGCGGTGCCGACCAGCAGACTGCGGGTCACGCTCAGCAATTCGATGACGATGCTCGTGGCGAACACCGCGACCGTGACGAAACTGAAGCGCCGCGCGACGACGAATTCATGCAGCAGCACGCCTTGCAAGCCGAGCAGCGTGACGGAGATGATGCGATAGCGCACGTCCTCCAGGCCGCCGCCGGTCGCCATGCCGTAGCCGAAGGTGAAGGCGAGGCTGATCACGTTCGCGACGAACACGGCTTTCTCGAACTGCGCGATTCTGAATTCGCTCCACGGCCGGCACGCGACGAGATAGCCGAGCATGAAGAGCCCGAACGGCAGCAGCACGCGCAGATAATTGCCGGTGTCGTTGTCCTGAACCAGTTGAGCGACGACGCTGCCGAGCACGCAGAGCAGCACGCTCGCGGTGACGGCCGAGCGCAGCCGCGAGCGCTCGTGAAAGCGCGGCGCGATCAGTGCGAGGGCGAGGCCCGCGGCGATCGCGGGCAGAACGAAGACGAACTGGGCGAAGTGGCCCGTGTTCGCATCGGTGGCCTTGTAGTCCAGCGCAAGCGGTAAGACGAAAAACCATATCCAGGGCGTTGCGTACTGATGGCGCATTGCTTGATTCCTCCCCGTCGCCGTCGATTCGCCGTCGGTCTGCTGCTAACGGTCTCACATCGGTTCATTGTGCGGGAATATCCCCGCCTGCCAATTGGGGTGGCCGGTTTCGTCGCCCATTGCCTGGGTTCTGGCGACAGTGGCAAGGGCGCGCTCTGCAAGACCCGCGCACGCTTTCCGATCTTGTCGGCCAATGCCTTGATGTTGGCGCGCACGCACGGCTAGCGCCACCGAAGATGCAGAAAGGGACATGCGCCCGCGACAGGCGAGAGGAGAGAACAAGATGAAATTATTCGGCGGGGCGGGGCCTTCAAAAGCAGGGCGATCGATCGAACTCGACTTCGTTCGCGGCATCGCGATCATCGCGGTGATGGGCTATCACTTTCATGCGGTGCAGACCGGCAATGTGCTGATTCAGATCATCGAATATCCGTTGAAGAACTTCGGGCGCGAAGGCGTGAACCTGTTCTTCACGCTCAGCGGTTTTCTGGTGGGCGGCCTGCTGCTTCGACAGTACGCAGAGACCGGTCACGTCGACGCGCGGCGCTTCATCATCCGGCGGATTTTCCGCATCTGGCCCGCGTATTACGTGCTGCTCGCGTTTCATCTGCTGGTCGGGCGGCATCCGTGGAACACGTTCCTGTTCCAGAACCTCGCGCACTTGCAGAACTACCTGGGGACGTCGATCACGCAGACGTGGAGTCTCGCGGTGGAGGAACACTTTTATCTCGTGCTGCCCGCGTTGCTGTTGCTGTTCGCGCGCTGGCGGCTCGGCGCATGGACGATCGTCGGCGTGCTCACCGGCATTTGCGCGGTGGTGCTCACCGCGCGCTGCTTCGCGGTCGCGGACGGCAATCTCGAAGGCGCCTTCGCGTACACGCAATATCGGATCGACAGTCTGCTGGTGGGCGTGATTCTCTCCGCGATCTACTGGATGAAGCCGGGCGTCTACCATCAACTCGCGAAACGCAAATGGCTGCTGATCGCAAGCATCGTACTGCTGTGCGCATGGCTCGCGTTCGCGACGAAGAACCTGGCACTCGACGAAAGCATCGGCTACACGATCCAGGCGATCGGGTTCGCCGCGCTGATCGTATTTGTGCTGGAGTATTCCGGGTCGCTGCGTTCGTCGTGGCTCTATCGCGGGGTCGCCTGGATCGGCCTCTATTCCTACGGCATTTACCTGTGGCATTCGCTGGCGCTCGCGCCCGGCGACATGCTGATTCGCAAGGTGAGCGCACTCGGCCTCGCACCGAGCCTGATCTGGATCGTGGCGCTCACGTTCCAGTTCGCGCTGGCGATCGCGATCGGCTATGTGACCACGCGCGCGATCGAGTATCCGTTCCTGATGATGCGCAATGCGCTGTTCCCGGAAAAACGCAACAGTTCGGTGCGCGAGGAAGTGCCCGTGGCCGGCGGGCAATTGTCTTGAGTCGACGGCGGTGGGTGGCGGCGTGGCCGGCTGCGCTAGCGCGCCGACCGCCGCGCGGCTTGGACGCTTCGCCTGATCATGTGCGGGGCAACGCCTTTGCCGCCCCGCCCGCTGTGCGATCACGCCATCTGTTGCAGCAGGGTCTGCTTGAATTGCCCCAGCGTATGCCGTGACAGCAGATCCTCCCGCGCGGACGCAACGGCGTCGCGCGCATGCGGCCACGAGGTCAGCGTCTCGGTGATCGCGCGGCCGATCGACGCGGAGCTGAGATCGCTCAGGATCGGTCCCAGTTCGCAGCGCCGGCTGAACCAGCCGATCAAGCCGTCCTCCGTGGCGATGACCGGCTTGCCGAAGCGGTAGGCCTGCACCAGCACGCCGCTCATGCCGTAGTGCCCCTTGTAGCCGAGCCACACCGCGTCGCACGCCGAGAACAGATCGCGTTCGACGTCGTTCGAGATGAAGGCGTCGAGCACCAGCGGCGGCGGCGTCAGGCTGCGCACGTGATTGCGCATGAAGTGGCGCGTGCCCGCGTCCTGCTCGCCGGCGACGATCAGCGTGGGCGCCTGTTCGAGACGCGTCAGCGCATGCACCAGTTCGTAAATGCCCTTGCGTTCGGTGATCGCGCCGTACACCAGCAGATAGCGTTGCGCGGGGTCCAGTCCGAGCCGCTGGCGAGCGAGCACCGGGTTCTCCGCGTGCTCGTCGGGAAACGGGTCGGCGACGTAGGCGACCGTCGCGCCGGCCAGCGAATGACGCGCCGCCCATTCCGGCAAGGTGGGGTCGATGGTCAGCAGCGTGCGCAGTCCGGTGCAGCGTACCGCGCGCTTGAAGAGCCGCGCCTTGAGCGCATTGACGAGCGGGCGATCGGGCGCCTTGATGCCGACCTCGTGATGATGGAACGTCGCGCGCATCGTGATGCCGATCCAGGGCGTCTGGCCGAACGGCGAGCCGAGAAACGGCAACGCATGGAAAAAGTAGTCGACATACGGCACGACCACGAGCCGGATCTTCTGCATGCGGCTGATGATCGTATGCACGCGCTTGAAATAGCGGTGAAAGCGCCAGTACTGGTTACGTTCGAACGGACGCCCGCGGCGCGGCGCTTCGGGATCGACGAAGGCGATCTGCTGATCGGGACGGTTGGCGGCCCTGATCTGCCTTGCGAGCCGGTGATCTTCGTTGGCGCATACGGTCACGAGAAGGCACGGATAGCCGGCCTCCTCGCATGCCTGCATGGTCCACTCGACATAGCGCCACCGATGGCCGGTGAGATTGGGCTCGACAATCAGGACGTAGTCTTGTTCCATCGTTCGGTAGGCCGTGTGCGTGGTGGAAAAAATGCCCGGACGCCGGCTGTCTCGCGGCGCTGGCGCAACAACGTTAGCATCGCCGGCACGCGCGGACCCAGTCAATTTGACCCGCTTTGTGCGTCAACGTACCGGAGCGCGACGGCTTCGGCTGAACCGCGCTAGCTGATGGCGGTTGTCGCCGATTGTCTCGCGGTAAGGTCGTGCATGCAGTGCAATGAAAAATTCGCCAGCTTACTGGCGCGACCTAACTAACCATGCGCCGGCGGCGTGCGCAGCGATGCGTGGAATCGCTGCGCGCGGACCGATCCAACGGCGTGTCGATTCGACGGAGAGACAGCTTGCGGGCGAACAGGCTTCCGGCGTTCTCGGTAGCGGGCAGCTTCGGCGCGAGTGCGGCGACGTGGGTGCTGCTGCAGCAGTTCGCCGTGCGCGGCCTGGTGGCCGTCAAATTCCTCGCGATCGGCCGGATGCTCGGACCGGAAGCGATCGGCAGCGTGAGCGTGGCCCTGCTCGCGGTGGCGATTGCCGAGGCGCTGTCGGATACCGGCCTCGCGCAAGCGGTCATTCAGGGCGAACACGCGCCGACGCGCTCGCAACTCAGCGCGGTATGGACGACGCTGACCGCGCGCGGCGTGCTCATTTCGCTGCTGCTGGTCGCGCTCGCGCCGTTGCTGAACAGCCAGTTCCATCTCGACGGTTCACTCGTGCTGCTGCAACTCGCGGCGCTGCTGCCCTTGTTGCGCGGTCTCGCGTCGCCCACTTACTACGTCGTGCAGCGCGAGCGGCGCTTCCAGCATATCGCGGGTGTGGAAGTGGCGGCCGCCTTCGTCGATTGCTCGGTCGGCCTCGCGCTCGCCTATGGCGGCGTGGGCGCGGTTTCGGTGCTGCTCGGCCTGGTGGCCGGCGAAATCCTGAAAAGCGCGCTGACCTGGCTGACGATGACGCCGCGTCCGCCGCTACGCGTGGTGTGGTCGGGCATCGGCCAGTATGTCGGCTTCAGCCGCTGGATCTGGGCGAGCAGCGTGATCAATCTGCTGCTCAACCAGTTCGACAAGGTGGTGGTCGGCAAGCTGCTCGGCCCGGCGCAACTGGGCAGCTATCAGATGTCGTCGCGGCTCGCGCAGATGCTGCTCGCCGACGCCGCGATCGCCATGTCGCAATACCTGTTTCCCACCTTCGCGGCGCATCATCGCAGGAATCCGCAGGGTGCCGCGCGGCTCATCAAGGTCTATCTGCTGGCGGTCGCGGTCGGCCTCGCGGTGTTCGTCGAGGCGCTGCGGCTAGTCGCCGAGCCGCTTTTCTCGCTGCTGCTCGGCGCGGCGTGGCTGCCCGCGGTGCCGCTCTTCAGGATCCTGGTGATCAACATGGCGATCGGCGCGCTGATCGCCGTGCTGGTCGCTTATCTGCGCGCGGTGGGCGACGCGAAGGCGACCGTGCATGCCTCGGCGATCCAGGTGGTCGTGTTGCTGGCGAGCGCGCCGCCCGCGGTTCATTGGTGGGGCGTCACGGGCATTGCCTGGTCGATGACCTTGGGCCTCGGCTGTGCCGCGGCCTGGATGCTGTTCAGGACGCTGACTGCAAGGACTTCGTGATGCGTGTCTTTCATCTGGTTCTGGCGCCGCGCCTGTCGGGCGCCGAAGTGCTCGCGAAGGATCTCGCCATCGATCAATGCGCGGACGGCATGGCGGTATGCGTGGCCTCGCTCATGCCCGTGCACGCCGACTTCGTGCCCTTGCAGAACGAACTGGAGGGTCACGGCGTGCAGTGCTGGTTCCCGGCGCGGCGTCATCGCGCGGCTCGCAAGCTGTGGAATCTGCTGGTCGCGGTGCGGCGCTTTCGTCCTGACGTGATCTTCGCGCATGCCACCATTCCGTCGTTTTACGCCCGCGCGTTGCCGTTGCGCGTGCCGGTCGTCTACGTCATGCACTCGGCGACCAACGACTTCGAGCGCCCGTTGTTCCGGCGCATCGAGCACGTGCTGTCGGGACGCGCGCGGGTGGTGATCGGCGTCTCGCAGCAAGGCCTGACCGACTACGTGCAGGCGATCGGGCCGCATCCCGCGATGACGGTGGTGCCGAACGGCGTGGACCTCGCGCGCTTTGCCTTTACCGACGGCGTGGAAGGTGGCGGACGCGCGCCGCAGATCGTGCAGATCGGCCGCTATGCGTCGGTGAAGAATCAGCTTCTCACCGTGCGGGCCTTCAGCGAAGTGCTCAAGCGGGTGGACGACGCGCGCCTCGTGTTGTACGGCGTCGTCGAGGACCCGGACTATCAGCGCGCGGTGATCGAACTGGCGAAACAACTGGGCGTGGCCGAACGTGTCGTGGTGGCGGGCCCGCGCACCGATATCGCCACCGTGTTGTCGGAGTCGAACGTGTTCGTCATGCCGTCGCGCTCCGAGGCGCATAGCGTGGCGTTTCTCGAGGCGCTCGCTTCCGGCGTGCCGATCGTCGCGAGCCGGATTCCGTCGTTTGCCTTCGCGAACGGCTTTCCGGGCGTGCAACTGGTCGATACCGACGACGTGCAGTGCTATGCCAATGCGGTCATCGCGGCATTGGGGCAAGCGCGAGCGCAGCGTTCGCTCGTCGGCCTGACGCTCAGGGATACCGCTGCCCGCTACCGGGCGATCGCGCAACAGGTGTGTCTCGCCGCCGTTTCGGCCCGTTAGCGCGCATCACGCGTGAGCGCGGCCGCATGGTCTTTCGGCGGCGCGATGAGTGACGGGCCAAGCCGTGCAATACCTCGCTCGATGCCGCGTGTCGTCAATGATGGTTGCTCGGAGAGCGAATCTCCGGCGTGGGCTCCGCTGCGGGCTCGGCGGGCGGCGTGTTCTCGAACGCGGACTCGTGCATCGCGAGCGTGGCGAGCCGCTGCGCTTCCTTGCTGCTGGAGTCGACTTGCAGCGCGTTGCTGGCGTTGCGCCACATGCATGCCCATCGCGAGACATAGCCGCAGGCGCGCGCGAGATTCAGGAGCGCGTCGCGCTGCTGCTCGCGTGTGTTCACGGCCGTGCGCAGGTTCAGGGCGTCGCGGTTGGCCGGCTGTGCGGCGACGGCCGCCGCGAGGCGCGCTTTCGTCGCCGATAGATTGTTCTGTTCCAGACTCGCGCGCGCGGCCTTGAGATGTCTCGACACATCCGTGCGGGGTTTGTCCGGTTGATCGTTCGTTTTCGTGCTGGGCGTGCGCTGGGGCGGCGGCACGGCGGCTATCGCGGGCGCGGCGGCGATGATGCGGCGCGCGGGCGGCGACGGTGGCGGCGGTGGTGACGCGACCTGCGGCGAAACCGGCGGCGGCCGCACGGGCACCGCGCGCGCGGCAGCGCGCTGCTGGGCGATGACGACGGACGGCCGGGCAGCGGCAATCGGCGCTTTGGCGGCTTGCGTCGTCACCTTGCCGGACACGACGACTGGCGTTCCGACGCTCGAATCGTCGCCATGGATGAAACCCAGGTACACCGAGGACGCCACGACCAGCGCCGAGGCGCTGATCGCAACGGGCTGGCGCAGTCTCTGATACGCGGACAACGCGACCACGGGTTCTTCCGCGATGTCGTACGGATTGACCAGCGCGCGCGACGCGGGACGCCAGATGCCGCGCGCCGACAGCGGGGTGGTCACGATCGGCGAGCTATCGTGCAGCGGAACGTTCAGGGAGCGTGGCGGCGCAAAGCGCGTGTCGAGCGAGTCGAGCGAGTCGAGCGTGTCGGCCGCGCGCGCGTGGCACGAAGGGCATCGTGTGAAACGCCCGGCTAGCGGTGCACCGCAGTGTCCGCATTGGCGAGAATCGCGCTGATCGGAAGTCATGTCGCTAAGCATTGCCGTGTCGCAAACGGGCGTCGAAGACTGGCGCCGCAACTAGAGAACAAGGCACCGCAACGAGGCTTGCATGTCGGGCTATTGCGGAGGTCACTGCGCAACGACGTAACCCCGAGCTTGCATGCACGCGCCGTACGCGGCCCAATACTGTGTCATCGGCGGTTCCGGTGCCGGCAGCGGCGGCAGTTTCACGTTGGACGCCGCAGTCGTTGGCGGCGCGCTGGCCGCGGTTGTCTCTGAGGCGCCGTCGTTCGCGTCGGCCGCGGCGCTCGTCGCCGGGGCGCTTGCGGTGGTGGCGCTCGCCGCCCTGGTGGTCGAAGCCGGTGTTGCCGTTGCCGCGCTCGCGGCGGACGGCATGCTCGCGCCCATCGGCGTGGACGAAAAGCTGCTGGAAGGCAACGGCGGCCGCGATGGCGCGCCGGTCGACGAGGACTTGGCGGCGGGCGGTTTGCGCGGCGGAATCTGCGGTTCGCGCGCGATGTTGACCTTGGTCTGCCTGTTCGCCGCCGCGAAGCATAGTGCGTTGTCGACGCTGCGCTGGTACGCGCTCTGACTTCGGATCGGATAGGTGAGCGGCTGCC
>Ga0207647_10004796_pt1 | contig 10006 bp, 7 predicted proteins | sample KBSCornC2_FD_184295 | JGI IMG/M metagenome (GOLD analysis project Ga0207647, IMG submission 184295) | Corn rhizosphere microbial communities from Kellogg Biological Station, Michigan, USA - C2 (SPAdes) (version 2) | ecosystem: Host-associated > Plants > Roots > Rhizosphere ...
AGCCGATGGTCTCGCCGCTGGCCTCGCGGATCGGCCACAGCAACCGCCCCCGGAACCGGTCGTAGGTCGACCGGCCGATCGCCACCAGGCCGGCGGTCACCAGCTCGTCCTGGCTGAAGCCGCGGCCGCGCAGGTGCTTGAACAGCGCGTCGCCGTCGCGCGGCGCGAACCCGAGGCCGAACGTCTTGGCCGCGGAGGCGTCGAAGCCACGCTCGGTCAGGAACTGGCGGGCCGGAGCGGCCTCGGGGCTGATCAGCTGCTCGGTGTGGCCGGGGAAGAAGGATCCCTACCCGGCCGGCCAGGCCAAGGCGATGGACACGCTCAACGCCAACGGCGCGGAGATCGCCAGGTTCCTCGCCGGCGCCAACCCCAACCTGCCCGAGCCGACCCTGCTCAGCCTGCTCACCGGCCACGTCGCCCACCACGCGACGCAGATCCGCCAGATCATGGCCAGCGACAGCAAGGGCGAGGCGGCGACCTGGGACGCCATGCAAAAACACATGGACACCGTCGCCGACGCGCTGGCCGCCGGCATCGCCAAACAGTTCCCGGATCAGGCGCATTGATGAGCGCACTGCGCCAGCTCGGCGAAACCCGCCAGCGCCTGCTGCGCGCGCTGCTGGCCGCGCAGGAAGGCGGCACCGTGGAACTGCTGTGCCAACGCCTGGGCATCACGCACAACGCGGTGCGCCAGCACCTGGCGGGCCTGCTCGCCGACGGTTTCGTCGAGCGCGCCCACGCGCGTCCCAGCGGAGGACGGCCCCTGGCCGTCTTCCGTCTTACCGAGGCGGGACGCGAACTGTTTCCGCGCAACTACGGCACGATCGCCACCGCACTGCTGGAACTGCTGCGCGACCGCATGGGCGGCGCGGAACTGGACCAGCTGATGCGCGACATGGGCCAGGCGCTGGGCCGGCGCGAAGTCGCGCCGGGCGAGGACAGCTCGCAGGAGGCCATCGCCCGTATGCTGGCCGCGCAGCTGGACCGCCTCGGCTACGAAGCGGTGCCGGCCAGGCGCAACGGCGAATGGCAGATCGAAGCCTTCAACTGCGTCTTCCACGACATGGCGCGCCGCCATCCCGAAGTATGCCGCTTCGACCTCGCCTATCTCGAAGCAGCCGGCGGGCGCGAGGTGCGGCACCTCGAATGCATCGTGCGCGGCGGCGCCTGCTGCCGCTTCCGCATAGGTGCGCGCAAGGCCCCAATGCGTAGGTTGGAGTGAGCGCAGCGAACTCCAACATCGCGCACCGTTGGGTTTACGGGCTGCATCAGCATCCTGCCTTCGCAGTCGCCTCCGGCTCACCCCAACCTACACGGGTAACGCCGTGGTTCTCTTCACCGTACGCAGCGCCAGCGTCGACTGCACCCTCACCACCCCCGGCAGCTGCGTGAGGATATCGGTGTGGATCCGCTCGAAATCGGCGGAATCCGCATACACCACGCGCACCATGTAATCCGCCGCGCCGGCGAGCAGGCAGCACTCGGTCACTTCGGGGTGCCGCTGGATCGCCGCCTCGAACGCATCCAGCGCCGCCCGCCCCTGCTGGTCCAGCGTCACCAGCACGAAGGCGGTGCCGGCCAGGCCTGCGGCCTTCTCGTCCAGCAGCATTACGTAGCGCGAGATCAGCCCGCGCTCCTCCAGCAGCTTCACCCGGCGCAGGCAGGCCGAGGGGGACAGATTGATGCGCGTGGCCAGCTCCAGATTGGTCAGCCGGCCGTCCTCCTGCAGCAGCTTGAGGATGGCGCGGTCGCGGTCGTCGAGCAGGGGATCGAGGCTTGGCATAAATATCTACCCATCAGCCAATCTATCGAACAAGGTTCGACATTCTAGCTCTAAACCCATCCAAATGAGCGAGAAATTGCTCGTAGCACCGATCATACTGCTACGCCTCCGGCGCCCGCGCCGGAACCCGCCGCAAACCCTCACTCTCAAGAGAGATTCCCAGCCATGCGCATCGGTGTACCGAAAGAGATCAAGAACCACGAATACCGCGTCGGCCTCGTCCCGTCGTCGGTGCAGGAACTGGTACACCACGGGCACGAAGTGCTGATCGAAGCCGGCGCCGGCCTCGGCGCGGGGCTGTCGGATGCCGACTACGTCGCCGCGGGCGCCAGGATCGTCGAGGGTCCGGACGCGATCTTTGCCCAGGCCGACATGATCGTGAAGGTGAAGGAGCCGCTGGCGGTGGAGCGCAAGAAGCTCCGCAAGGGCCAGATCCTGTTCACCTACCTGCACCTGGCGCCCGACGCCGAGCAGACCCATGACCTGATCGCCTCCGGCGCCGTCTGCATCGCCTACGAGACCGTCACCGCCGCCAACGGCGCGCTGCCGCTGCTGACCCCGATGTCCGAGGTCGCCGGCCGCCTCGCTCCGCAGGTGGGCGCGCATTCGCTGGAGAAGGCCCAGGGCGGCCGCGGCGTGCTGCTTGGCGGCGTGCCGGGCGTGCCGGCGGCGGAAGTGGTGATCCTGGGCGGCGGCGTATCCGGCACCCATGCGGCCACCATTGCCGTGGGCATGGGCGCCAAGGTCACCGTGGTGGACCGCTCGGCCGACGCGCTCAAGCGCCTGGCCACGCAGTTCGGCACCTCGATCTCCACCGTGTTCTCCACCCGCTCGGCGATCGAGGAACTGGTGCGCCGCGCCGACCTGCTGATCGGCACCGTGCTGGTGCCGGGCGCCGCCGCGCCGAAGCTGGTGACCCACGACATGGTGCGCACCATGAAGCCGGGCTCGGTGATCGTCGACGTGGCGATCGACCAGGGCGGCTGCGTGGAGACCTCCAAGGCCACCACCCATTCCGACCCGACCTACGTGGTGGACGGCGTGGTGCACTACTGCGTGGCGAACATGCCGGGCGCCGTGGCGCGCACCTCGACCTTCGCGCTCAACAGCGTCACCCTGCCCTTCACCCTGGCCCTGGCCAACAAGGGTTGGCAGAAGGCGCTGGCCGACGACGCGCACCTGCGCAACGGCCTGAACGTGATCGACGGCAAGGTGGTGTGCGAGCCGGTGGCGCAGGCGCATGGCCTGCCGTATGTGACGGCGGAGACGGCGCTGGGGATGTAAATCTCGCGCTGATCCGCATGCATCAGCAAAAACGGCGCCGCAGGCGCCGTTTTTGTTTGCGATGAATCGTCGGAAATACTGGAGCGCAAAGCCCCTCTCCCGTCGGGAGAGGGGTTCACCTTTGAGCTCAAATTCAGGCCTTCATCGCCGCACCGAACGACGGCGGCCGGTCCGCCGGCGCCGCGCCGAACTGCTTGTTCGGCGCCTTGCCCATCTGGAACACCAGCGTGCCGCCGGCGGCGAGATCCGCATGCGCGATCCAGCTCTTGCTCCACGGCTGCCCGTTCCAGGTGACGGACTGGATGTAGGGACTGTCCGCGGCGTTGTCCTTCGCTTCCACCACCAGCCGCTTGCCGGCGATGTCCACTTCGGCGCGGTCCAGCACCGGGCTGCCGAACACATAGTGCGTGCTGACCGGATCGACCGGGTACAGGCCCATCGCGCCGAGCACGTACCACGCGCTCATCTGCCCGCAATCCTCGTTGCCGGCCAGCCCGTCCGGATCGGCGCGGTACATGTCGGTCAGCAGCATGCGCACGCGCGACTGCGTCTTGTAGTGCGCGCCGGTGTAGGCATAGAGATAAGGCATGTGATGCCCGGGCTCGTTGCCGTGCGCATACTGGCCGACCAGGCCGGCGATATCCGGCGGTGCGTCGGCCGGAAGCTCCGAGCTGGTGGTGAACAGCTCGTCCAGCTTGCGCTCGAACGCCGGCTGGCCGCCGAACAGTTCCATGTAACCGTACAGGTCGTGCTGGTTGAGGAAGGTCGCCTGCCAGGCGTTGGACTCGGTGAAATCGCGCCACTGCTTGCTGTGCCCGATGCTGCGCGGATCGAACGGCTCCAGCCACTGGCCATGCTCGCCGCGCGGGCGCATGAAGGCCACGCTCTTGTCGAACACGTTGCGGTAATTGCGCGAGCGCCGGCGCAGCGCCTCGGCATCGTCCTTCGCGCCGGCCGCATCGGCCAGGTGCGACAGCGCCCAGTCGTCGTAGGCGTATTCCAGCGTCTTGCTGACGGCTTCCCATTCCTTGTCGGCGGGGATGTAGCCGAGCTTGCGGTAGTAGGCGAGGCCGCGGTAGTCGTCTTCCATCGCGCGCTTGCGGAACAACGGCCAGGCCTGCTTCGGATCGACGCCGGCAAAACCTTTCGCCACCGCTTCGGACACCACCACGGCGGAGTGGTAGCCGATCATGCAACCGGTTTCCACGCCCTGCAGCGGCCATACCGGCGGACCGTCGGGACTTTCCGCGGCCATGCGCAGCAGGCCGTTGACCAGGTCCGGCACGCGCTCGGCCTGGAACAGCGTGTACAGCGGATGCGCGGCGCGATAGGTATCCCACAGCGAGTAGGTGCTGTAGTTGTGGCTGCCTTCGGGCAGCTGGTGCACCTGCAGGTCCATGCCGCGATAGCGGCCATCCACGTCGCTGAACAGCGTCGGCGCGAGCATGGTGTGGTACAGCGCGGAATAGAACACCTTCTTGGTGTCTTCCGTAGCGGCATCGACGCGGATGCGGCCCAGTTCCTTCTCCCACGCCGCGGCGGCGGCATCGCGCGCGCCGTCGAAATCCCAGCCGGGCACTTCCGCGTCGAGATTGCGCAGCGCGCCGTCGATGTCCACGCCGGAGATGCCCACCTTCACCAGCAGCGGCGCCTTGTCCGGATGCGTGTAGTGCAGCGTGGCCTTGAGGTTGGTGCCGGCGGCCTCCCTGGCACCGGCCAGCGGCGCATCGCCGCTGTACAGCACCGCGCGGTCGAACGGGCGCGATACCTTCATGGCGAAGTGGATGTAGCGATTATTGGCCCACTGGTGCACACGGCGGCTGCCGACCAGGGTGTCCTTGCCGACCAGGCGCAGGCTGGCGTCGGTCACCTTGGTCGGCGTGGCCGGATCGTCATGGAAGCCGTGCGCGAAATCGACCAGCAGGTGGCCTTCCTCCTTGCCGTGAAAGGTGTAGCGATGCAGGCCGGCGCGCAGCGTGGCGGTGAGCTCGGCCAGCACGTCGTAGTCCTTCAGGCGCACCTGGTAATAGCCGGGGCGCGCATGCTCGTCGGCCGCGTCGTAGCGCGAACGATAGCCGCGCGTGGCCGGCTGGCCCTGGTTCGACGGCGTCGGCGTATTGGTCGGCGGCACGCCATCGTAGCGCGAGCGGTAGTTGGTGCCGCGGTATTCGCGCTCGCCCGGCTGCAGGCGCACGGGGCCGGTGCACGGCATCACCAGCACGTCGAGCATGTCGGCGGCGCCGGTGCCGCTCAGGTGGGTGTGCGAGAAGCCCATGATCGAGCCGTCGCCCTGGTGGTAGCCGGACGAGGCGTCCCACTGCGCGTCGTAGGTATCGGGACTGAGCTGCACCATGCCGAACGGCAGCGACGGACCGGGATACGTGTGGCCGTGGCCGCCGGTGCCGATGAACACGTCCACATGGCGCGAGACGCCAGTGGCCGCATCGGCCGCGCCGCCGCCCTTCGCGCCCGCGGCATGCGCTTGCGCCATGCCGCCGAACGGATCGAGCCGGTTGCCCAGCAGGGCCGCGGCCACTGCGCCTTGCAGGAATCGCCTGCGTGTCACCATGAGGGGAACTCCAGAGGGGGATGGAGGGGGAACAATTCAGCTTTCGTCTCAGCCGCGCAGCAGCGCCGGCCGATGGTCGGCCAGTCCGACGATCAATTCGCCGAACAGAGTATTGGCCCAGGCGAACCAGGCGCGGGTGAAATGCGCGGGATCGTCCTGGTCGAACGCCTCGTGCATGAAGCCGCTGCCGGCATGGGTGGTCTTCAGCCAGTGCAGGCACTGGCGCGTCTGGGCGTCGTCCGTGCTGGTGAAGGCGCGCATCATGATCGACATCGGCCAGATCATGCGCAGGCCCTCATGCGGACCGCCGATGCCCTCGGCGGCCTTGCCGGCGAAGAAATACGGATTGCGCCTGCTCCACGCCAGCTCGCGCGTATGGCGATAGCGCGCATCGTCGAGCGGGCAGCAGCCGAGATAGGCCAGGCTCAGCAGGCCCGGCGCATTGGCGTCGTCCATGAACAGCTGGTTGCCGTAGCCGTCCACTTCGTAGGCCCAGAACTCGCGGCCCTGCTCGTCGCGCATCACGCCGTACTTTTCCGCGGCCTGCTGCACTTCGTCGGCGAGTGCCGTGCACTGCGCAGCGAAGGCGGTGTCGTTGAACAGGCCCTGCGTCATCGCGCCCAGCTCGCGCAGCACGTGCACGGCGAACAGGTTGGCCGGAATGAACAGCGGATACAGGCAGGCGTCGTCGGAGGGACGGAACATCGAATGGATCAGGCCGACCGGCTTGGCCGGGCTGCCGTAGCCGCCGAGGAACAGGCTTTCGGTGGGCACCAGCGACTGCCGCTGGAAGCGGTACGGCCCGGGGCCGTCCTTGCGCTGCTGCTCGCGGAAGGTCTTCACCACCAGGCGCATCGCGGCGCGCCAGTCGTCGTCGAACGGCTCGCGGTCGCCGGTGGCTTTCCAGTACGCCGCGGCCAGGCGCACCGGATAGCACAGCGAATCGATCTCCCATTTGCGCTCGGCCACGCCGGGGCGCATGTCGGTGACGTCGTGCTGCGCCCAGTCCAGGTTGGTCTTCGCCGTGGGATCGGGCAGGAACGCGTTGGCGTAAGGGTCGATCGAAATGCACACCGCCTGGCGGCGGATCAGCCCGCGGAACAGCCGGCGCAGGTCGGCGTCGTCCTTGGCCAGCGGCACGTAGGGCCATACCTGGGCCGAGGAATCGCGCAGCCACATCGCGTCGATGTCGCCGGTGACCACGAAGGTGTCCGGCTTGCCGCGCAGCGTGTCCAGCTGCACCGTGGTGTCGAGCGTGTTGGGATAGCAGTTCTCGAACAGCCAGGCCAGTTCCGGATCGGCGATCTTCGCCTTGGTGCGCGCGATCACCTGCTCCACCGCCTTGCTGGTGAACTTGCGCTTGGCCAGTGGTGGACGCTTGCTGACGAAGCCGGAGGCGGCAGCGCGCGCGTTGGCGATCAGGCCCGGACCGCCGACCGCCGCGGCGCCGAGCGCGAAGGACATCATCTTGAGCACGTCGCGGCGGGAGGCGCTCACTTGGCGTCTCCCTTGGTCGCGCCGGCCAGCGAGCGCACGCGCAGCGCGCCGCGCAGCGCGTCGATACCCGCTTCGCTGATGACGCGCAGTTCGCGCGTTTCGCCGGGCAGCAGGCTGAAGGCGTTGTCGTCCGGCGTGGCGTCGAGCGTGCCGAAGTCCACCCACACCTCGCGCGCCAGGTGCCTGGCGCTGAGCACCAGCACGCCGCCCTGCCCGTTGTCGCGCAGCTCGGCCTTCAGGTCCGGATCGGGCAGCTTCAATTCGATCGGCGGCTTGACGAACAGCAGGTGGCGCGACAGCACCGCGCCCTTGTCGTCCAGCAGTTCGTACACGGCAAAGCTGGCGGCCGGGTCAGCCTTGCGCAGCAGTTCGGCGTCGGTGGGACTGGCCACCTTGGTGCTGGCCAGCGGCTCGACCTTCAGCGCCTGCTTGCGCTCGCGCAGCACCTTGCCGTCCATGCTCATCACGCGGCTGCGCAAGGTGGCCTGGAACGGCGCGGTGCGGTCGGACACCACGAACACATCGCTATGCCCGTCGTTGTGGATCGCCACCACGCGCACCGGCGCGTAGAAGCGGCGCGCATGGAACTGCAGCGCCTTCCAGCGCCCGAAATAATCCACGCTCGACCACGACGCGCCCGGCCACACATCGTTCAACTGCCAGTACAACGAGCCCATCGCCTGCGGCCGCACGCTGCGCAGGTGCTCGGCGGCCAGCTCGATGCCTTCGGCCTGCATCACCTGGCTCAGGTAGACGAACGATTCGAAATCCTTCGGCTCGCCGTAGTACTTGCGGATGTACAGCAGCAGGCGGTCGTTGCCGTCGCCGTTGGCGAACTTCTGGTGCGCGCGCATCACCGGCGAGTTCGGCTCCAGGTCGCGCTCCTCGGCGAAGGCGCGCACGGTGGCCATCACCGGGAAGGACTGCAGGCCGTATTCGGACTGGAAGCGCGGCGTCTCGCCCAGGTAGTTCTCGATGGGCTTGGAACCGGACCATACGCTCCACGAGTGGTAGTCGCCGTCGGTGAGCTGGTTGGCCGCGCCTTCGTAGTCGGTGCTGGGCGAGCTGGCCCAGTACGGCACGTCCGGCGCGTTCTCGCGCACCACGCTGCGCAGGGTTTCGCCGAACAGCGTCTTCATGCCGTTCTCGATGCGCGCGACTTCGTCGGGCGCCAGCGACTGCCGCAATGCCTTGCGGTCGGGCCACGCCTCCCAGCCGGTCTGCACTTCGTTGTTGCCGCACCACAGCACGATGCTGGGATGGTCGCGCAGGCGCCGCACCTGCTCCACCGCCTCGATGCGGGTGTTCTCGCGATAAGCCTCGTCATACGGCGGGATCGCGCCGCCGAACATGAAGTCCTGCCAGATCATCAGGCCGAGCTTGTCGGCTTCCTCGTAGAACGCATCGCTCTGGTAATGCCCGCCGCCCCACATGCGCAGCATGTTCATGTTGGCGTCGTGGGCCGAACGCAGGATCTGCGCCATGCGCTCGGGGGTGACGCGGTTGGGGAAGCTGTCGAACGGGATCAGGTTGGCGCCCTTGGCGAAGATCGGCACGCCATTGACCACGAAGGCGAAGCCCCTGCCCCACTGGTCCTTGTCGCGGCGCAGTTCGACGCTGCGCAGACCGGTGGCGCGGCTGGCGGTGGCCAGGGTGTCGCCGTCGCGGCTCAGCGTGACCTCGAAGCGGTACATGTCCTGCGCGCCGTAGCCGGTCGGCCACCAGCGGCGCGGGTGCTCGATGCGGATCGGCAGGCTGAGCGCGTTGTCGCCCTTGCGCAGCTCCACCTCCTGGCTGGCCTGCTGGTGGCTGCCGTCGGGATCGGACCAGCTCACGGTGAGCCTGGCCTTGCCCGGCTGGTCGGCCTGCACGCTGGTTTCGGCCTGCAGCTGGGCGAGGTCGGCGTCGACGTGCTGCTGCGCGATGTGGAAATCGCTCAGGCGCACTTCGTCCCAGTTTTCCAGCCGCACCGGCTGCCAGATGCCGAGCGTGACGTAGCGCGGGCCCCAGTCCCAGCCGTACTGGTAGTTGGCCTTGCGGATGTAGTTGGCGGTCTGCTTGCCCTTGGGCTCGTCGCCGAAGGCCGAGTCGAACTCGCCCGGCAGCGCATAGGGCTGCTTGAGCAGCCACGGCTGCAGGCGCGCGATCGGCGAATGCAGGTGCACTTCCAGCTTGTTCTCGCCGGAACGCAGCATGCCTTTCACCGGCACGCGCCAGCGGCGGAACATGTTGTCCGCGGAGACCAGCTTGCGGCCGTTGAGGGTGACATCGGCGAACGTATCCAGCCCGTCGAACACCAGCTCGACATGGCCGCGCTTGAGCGTGGCCGGGTCGACCTTGAAGGCCAGCCGGTAGTCCCAGTCGGCCAGGCCGATCCACTGCAGCCGCGCCTCGTTGTCGCGATAGAACGGATCGGTGATCACGCCGGCCGCCAGCAGGTCGGTCTGCACGCTGCCCGGCACCGCGGCGGCGCGCCATTCGGCGGCCTCCGGGTGCGTCTTGGCTTCGGCCGACTTCGGCGCGATGTGGAACTGCCAGCCTTGTTCGAGGGATTGCGCGCTTAGTTGCGCTGCGGTGGCCGGTCCGGCCAGGATGAGCGACACCGCCAATGCGGACCAGTAGGGGAACGTTGCGCTTCTCTGCATGAAAGGTTCCGATGTAGTCGTCAGTTTTCGATCTGGAATCCCTTCTCCTCGTTTACCAGATGGTGCACGGGGAGAAAGTAGCGACAGCCGGATGAGGGTGCGGCGGAGCGGTGAACATCATTCTCGCGCTCCGCCCGAACCCTCACCCCAGCCCCTCTCCCGGAGGGAGAGGGGATCACCTCACCGTTCCAGACTGGAACCCTTCTCCCTTCGGGAGAAGGTGGCGGC
>Ga0207647_10004798_pt1 | contig 10006 bp, 8 predicted proteins | sample KBSCornC2_FD_184295 | JGI IMG/M metagenome (GOLD analysis project Ga0207647, IMG submission 184295) | Corn rhizosphere microbial communities from Kellogg Biological Station, Michigan, USA - C2 (SPAdes) (version 2) | ecosystem: Host-associated > Plants > Roots > Rhizosphere ...
AGGCTTGACCGGCTGGGGCAACAAACAACATCTTCCAAAGCCATATAGCAAGGTCGGCGGCGTAGAGATATGACCGCATCGGCGTACCATCTCCGCCAATGTGGATCTTTTTGCCCTGCATAATGTCGCCTAGAAAATTTCCAATGGCAAAATGCGCATCCAGCGGAAGGTGCGGGCCTACAAAAGCAAAGCAGCGCGCAATTTTGCATTCGAAGTTGCAGTGGGCGGCATGAAGGACGCACATCTGTTCAGAAATACGCTTCCCTTCGCCGTAGACCGATGCTGGGTCGACCGGATCGGGACCGCCCAAGTAGCTTTCCGGCACATGGGTTATTTCAGAAGGCTGCACGCCATAAACAGCACCGGAACTGGTGAGCAGGAACTTGCGAGCCTTGCTTGCCTCAGCAAATTCCAGGACACGGCGAGTGCCATCGACAATGGTCGTCAGCATTTCTAAAGGGCGCTCTTTAGCAAGGGCGGCGCTTGCCTCGGTTGCCGCGTGAAGGATGAATGGGAAGTCACCTGTCGGGAAATTAAAGGTGCGCACATCGCCGGCAATGAGTTGAATGGAGGAGTCCGATGCAATGTGCGGAGCCTTACCGGCGAATGCGACGGGATCGCGTGTGAGAACTGTTGCCTTTGCATTCAGGTTCAAGGCGCGGTTAGCCGTTATGAAGCTCTCAAGAAGCCAACAGCCGAAAAAACCTGTTCCTCCAGTGATGAAGATTTTCTGATCACGGAGCTGCTCCCAGTCTGATCCCACTGCTTTCAGGATTAGCTCAAGGTCTCGGGCCGGTAGAGGCTTTGCAGGAGCTTGTATTGGTCTTTCCAGCAAGTTGCGCCCACTTTCTGTTGAGAGCTACTGATGCAATGATATCCGTTGATCTGCACCCTTCGTCGCCACCGCCAATCTACTGTCCAGGCCGTAGTACATCTCATGCTAGCTTTAAGGAGTGAGCCCAGCTACGAATTCCACTTCTGCAAGGTACCGCTAAATGAAACAAAAGGTTAGTGAATATCTGGCCGACTTTTTGGCCGACCGCGAGATTCGTCATGTCTTCGGCATCATCGGTGCCGGAAATGTACGATTGTTCGAAGCAATTGCGGCGCGCGGTTACACAGAAATCGTTTGTGTTCATCATGAGCAGGCTGCTTGTATGGCGATGCAAACGTACTACCGCATCTCGGGAAAGATCACGGCCAGCCTCCTGACGACTGGCGCAGGCTCGACGAACGGACTTACAGGCGTGGTGAGTGCCTGGGCGGATTCGATTCCCGGAATCGTAATCTCTGGCAACGAGGCGTCGAAGCACACGCACGTGGACAATCCACTGCGCATGTGGGGCGTGCAGGGGTATGACAGCAGCGGTCTGGTGCGGAGCGTTTGTAAGCGGGTTTCGCGGCTGCAGCATCCGATGGATATTGGTGAAGAGCTCTCCTCTGCGTTTGAGGTAGCGGGCTCCGGTCGTCCCGGTCCCTGCTGGCTCGATATCCCAATGGATCTACAGGACAAGTTGGTCGATCCGGAATTATTACCTGCACGGACGTTTGTGCCGGGTTACACCAGCAAGCCAGATCCTCTTCAGAAGTCGGTGGCAGCGACGCTGGACATGCTAAACCATGCGAAGCGACCCCTTCTGTGGCTTGGACACGGAATTCGCCTGGCGGGTGGCGAAAGTCTCATTCAGCCCCTGATTGAAAAATTGAATGTGCCTTCACTTGTTTCATGGGCGGGAATCGACATGATCGACTCCGACCACCCTCTGGTGTATGGGCGGGCGGGCGTATACGGGCAGCGCTGTGCAAACTTTGTGTTACAGAATGCGGACCTGGTTGTAGCGATTGGCACACGTCTGGCAGTGCCTCAGGTGGGGTACGACCTTACGGAATTCGTTCGCGCAGGCAAGCTGGTTCACGTGGACATCGATCCGACGGAATTGGCCAAGCTGGAAGGTCGCGTAGACCTCCCGATTTGCGCAGACGCAAGGGAGTTTATCGCGGGCCTTCTGGCCCATCCAGAGGCTGGCAGATTACCGGACTATAGCGATTGGGTTGCAACGTGCAACTCCTATCGCCAGCAATATCCATGGGTGGATCGCAAACGCGAACACAAGGACGCGGAGGGCTACATCAACTCCTACTCCTTTATGGAAGAATTGAACCGATGCTTCAAGCCGGATCAGATTGTTGCGACCGACATGGGAACCGCTCTTTTGAGCGGGCACCAGGTTTTGAAGTTCAAACCGGGGCAACGCCTGGTGACATCCACAGGTTTGGGTGAGATGGGGTACGGTTTGCCTGCTGCACTGGGTGCATCCTTCGCGACCGACCGGGGTGAGGTGATGTGCCTGAATTGCGACGGCGGCATGATGATGAATCTGCAAGAGTTGCAGACAATGGCTCACCACAATCTGCCGATCAAGCTGTTCATCTTCAACAATGACGGTTATCTCATGATCAAGCACACCCAGAAAGCTTTCTATGGCCACGCGCGTGTGGGCACGGATAAAGCAAGCGGCGTGTCCTGTCCGGACTTCAGTAAGCTGGCTTATGCATTCGGCTTCCCGGCCTATCAGATCAGGACATGGGATGATGTTGCGACCGTGCTCCCGCAGGTGCAGGCGCATGATGGACCCGTCATCTGCGAAGTATTTATGGACCCCCAGCAGCCCTTCCTGCCTAAGCTCTCCCTGGCGAATCTTGGCAACGGTACACTGATTTCGCCTCCGCTGGAAGACCTCTCACCATTTATTCCCCGTGACGAACTTGAGAAGAACATGATCGCGGGCGTTCACGACAAATCAAAGCAGATTGAGGTCGCTTGATTTTCGATATCTTGTGGGCCACCAACCAGCGAGAGAAACGATAGTTCTCGCAATCTGAGGGTGCAACTATGAGTTCCCGCGAAAAGGTTCGAGTCGCAATCCTGGGCAGCGGCAACATTGGGACCGACCTTTTGATTAAAATTCTTCGTTCGCCAAACCTCACCTGTTCGCTTTTCATCGGCCGCAATATGGGCTCGGCGGGTATGCGGAAAGCGAACGAACTTGGTGTGAAGATTTCGGACCAGGGCATCAAGGCAATTGAAGATGATCCTGACTGCTGCGACATCGTGGTGGATGCCACATCTGCGTTGGCACATCTGCAGCATTGGCCAATCCTGAAGTCGCTGGGTAAGTTTGTTATCGACATGACGCCATCGAAGATCGGCGAGATGTGCATACCGTCGATCAATCTTGACAGCATATCGGCGACACCGAATTTCAATATGATCACCTGCGGCGGACAGGCTTCCATTCCGATTGTGTATGCGATCTCTCAGGTCCAGAAAGAGATTGAGTATGTCGAAGTGGTTTCGCACATTGCTTCGCGGAGCGCAGGACCTGCCACTCGGATCAACCTGGATGAATACATCGACACGACGGAAGCGGCGATCAAGAGTTTTTCCGGCGTAAAGGCTGCGAAGGCAATTCTAACGTTGAACCCAGCAGTGCCCTGTGTCGACATGCAGACCAGCATTCTCGTGCAGGTAGCATCCCCAGATCTGGAGATCATTTCTCAGAGCATTGCAGCCATGGTAACGAAAGTACAGGAATATGTACCTGGCTACCGTCTGCTGGTGGGACCACTGATCGAAGACGGCCGAGTCGTTGTTACAGTGAAGGTGAATGGCCTGGGAGATTATCTGCCGGCCTATGCAGGAAATCTGGATATCATCAACTGCGCGGCAATCGCCACGGCGGAGCATTATGCCAAAGCAAGAACGTAGCATCCTTATCTGCGATCCGACTCTCCGCGATGGCAACCACGCGATCCGGCATCAGCTCAGCGTGGAACAAATCTCGGCATATGCTGCCGCCGCCGATGCTGCCGGAGTGCCTATTGTCGAGGTTGGCCATGGCAATGGCCTTGGCGCTTCCTCTTTGCAGGTTGGCCTCGCAAAGACGGACGACAAAAGCGCTTTAGAAGCCGCTCGCAGGGCGTTGACCAATTCAAAGCTTGGCGTCCACGTCATCCCAGGGTTTGCCACAATTCATCGGGATCTGCGGCTGGCGATCGATGTCGGCGTAGATGTATTTCGTATCGCCTCACATTGCACCGAGGCTGATATCACGGAACGTCACATCTCCTTCATCAAGGAAAACGGCCGCGAAGTGTTTGGTGTGTTGATGATGACGCACATGGCTTCGGTGGAAGTTTTAGTGGAAGAAGCTCTGAAGATGGAAGCATATGGAGCCGAAGCGCTGATCATTATGGATTCTGCAGGTGCCTATTTGCCTGCTGAAGTGACAGCGCGCATTCAAGCGCTAGTGGATGCGCTTGGCATTCCGGTCGGATTTCATGGACATAACAATCTTGGAATGGCGGTTGCAAATTCACTTGCTGCCATCGATGCAGGAGCGTCCATTCTGGACGCGACAGCTAGAGGATTTGGCGCTGGGGCGGGGAATACGCAATTGGAGACACTGATTGCCGTTCTCGAGAAGCTGGGCATACATACCGGTATTGATCTGTACAAGATTCTTGATGCCGGCGACCTCTCTGAAAAGCGCTTGGTCGAATCCCTGCCGACAATTTCTTCTGTGAGTATCGTCAGTGGATTGGCCGGTGTATTTTCCGGCTATGTGAAACCAGTCAACCGCATTGCCGCGGAATACGGTCTCGACCCAAGAGATATTTTTTTTGAGCTCGGCCGCCGAAAGGTTGTGGCTGGGCAAGAAGACATGATTATTGAAGTCGCGAATGAATTGAGTGGAAGAGGCTGAGATGAGTGAAGAGTTGCAGATGCGACAGCAATTTCTGCAGGACGATCTGAAGCGAGTTGTAACGCCGATTGATCTCTCAAAGCTTGAGAACAGCTGTGTGTTGATTACCGGCGCATCGGGATTCATGGGGATCTGGATGACGGAGCTGTTCACTTACCTCAGGCGTGAACAGAAGTTGAACGTCAAGCTGCTTTTGCTGGCGACAGATTTCGGTTATGCGCGAAAGACCGCTCCACATCTTTATGAGAGCGATCAGAACACCATTATTCAGGACGACATTCGGTCGGTGCATGAGCTGCCTGCGAATGTGAACTGGATCATCCACGCAGCTGCTTCGCCGGATTTACGAGTACATAACTCACAGCCGATTCATGCGTCGCGGACGATTGCGCAAGGAACGCAGACGATACTGGAGTGCGCGTCACGTCTACCTGCCTTGCGAGGCTTTCTAAACGTGAGCTCCGGGTACGTATACGGCTATCACTCTGAGGATGAGGCTGTAACAGGACGCCGCTTTGAAGGCTTCGACCCGAACAGCTTTTCAACCGTATACGTTGAAGCAAAGCGTTACGCGGAATCTTTGTGCGCCATTTATCGCAATCAGTATCGGATGCCTATTCTGAATGTGCGTCCTTTCTCATTTGTAGGCCCGTATCAACCAATCGATGCACCATGGGCGGTCAACAACTTCATCGGGAATGTCACGGCCAAGCAGCCGATCCGAATTCAAGGAGACGGCACTGCAGTCCGTAGCTACATGTATGGCGCCGATATGGCTTGGTGGCTGCTCAATCTCCTCATATCCGGTGAGCCAGGAGCGAGTTACAACCTGGGAAGTCCTGAGGGTATCTCTCTTCTAAATCTCGCTGAGAAAATCCGGACTCTGGCAGCGAGTGACGTGGCTATCAATAAGGGCCAGCCCATGCTCAACAGCAGGAAATCGTATTTCGTGCCGAACGTTGACGATGTGAAGAGGGAATTTGGTCTCGAACTTCGGTTCGGCCTGGACGATGCGCTAGCACGAACGATCCGTTGGCATAACCAGATCCGGGCGTAGCAACGCCATCGAAACTATTGGCTTTTGGTGTTCTAACTCCACTCCTGAACCGGACCTTATCGTGCAAAGAGGGGACGTTCGACGAATCCGACCGAGAGGTCCGCACAGGCACAACTGCTGTTTGAAGCGTAGATTATCGCGTCAAAATGGGAACGTCTCGTCTCCCCACGTTTCCGAAGTGACCAGTTTGAGAGCCGTCCCGGTCTTAGCAAGTAGTGCTCGTCCCACCGCGGACGCAGCGTGGCAAGACCAGACGGTACATACTGGGGCCCGATGAAGATTGGGCCGTGTAGCTGAGGTTGTTGCAGGAAACATGCAGCGATATAAGGCGTCATTCCTTGGTATCGTTTGATGTCCAATCATGTTCATCTGGCTGTCTTTCCAGGAATCTAACATGCGGTCGTCAATTGTCAGGCCTTTGCCATAGGACGTCACCGTTCGGGAAGGTATGCAGTGGCCGAAAAGAGCGCGTCAGGTAGTTTCGAGCTGGTGAGAGGTAATCCTTACAGCTGAAGAATGAGCATCGTTCATCAAGATGTTCGTTCCAAAGGACAAATTTCACATGCTTAGCATCCATCAGCTGAATGGCGGGTTCAATGTCCTCTGGTCGCGTAGAGTCCCAACGCGACAGTGTGGGCAGGTACAGTGGATTCCTTAGATCCAATGGCAGATACGCGCCGGGCCATCCCGCTTCGAGGACATATTCTCCTGGCCTCGTCTGTTGAGCCAATACTCGCAATTCGTCGAATGCTTCTGGGGTTGTTGCAACCCGTCCTCCAGGCAGTTGGCCTTTAGCACTACACGCGATATGCTTTGCGACTACCTGATGTCCGCCCAGCGCAACCATGACACCGAAAGCAACGACTGAAAGTGTTCGCTCCGGAAACGAGGGCTCTCCTAACATCCAGACAAACAAAATGACCGCAGGCATTGCGATTGCGAAGAGCCTTAGCACGTTGATACTCGCTGCGACCTCAAGGAGCAGCGAGAGCCCACAGAGGCTCAGCAATGTAATCGAGTTCCACGGGAATAGTGTGTCCTTGTACGCCCGTGAGCACTTCCAGAGAGCGAAGCCGTAGACCAATGGAACTAGCGCGTAAACCAGCAGGTAGGGCAGCATTCCTGGAACGCTGGACAATCTCAACTGACCTGGAAGTCCGAGCGATCTCGGAGATGCCGCGACATACCGAGATACGGATTCTACTAAACAGAACCACAGTCGTTCGTGCCCCACAGCATGGAGGTAGTAAGCGTAGAGGGAAAGACTCGCCAGCGCGAATGCGACCACCAGAGCCGCAACAAGTTTCGCCGTGTGTGCGCTCGCCTCACGTCTCCGTCTGCCGCTGAGCACTAAGAAGACAACAAAACCCATGAGAGCCGCTGCTCCGTGCGCCTGATTGAAGAAGCTGGAGATCGCGAGAAGTACGCCTGACATCACATTGCTTCTGATCGTCAGAGATTCCATCTCTATCCGGACGGCGAGAAATATAAAAAATACCGCGAACCAGTGATGTGTCGGATTCAGGAATTTCCCGTAGATCAAGACCAGGAACACACCTGTCGCAGCCAGCGCAGATGCGACACGCATCAGCTGTCGCGACAGTGAATAGCAGAGGCAGGCCGAAAGGACTCCAAGAATCAGAGCAATTGCATTTGTTACCCAGATCGTGTTCCCAAGGAGTCCGAAGCTGGCTGCATAGACTAAATCGGTACCGGGAGGAGTGAATTGAAAGAAGTCCCGATAAATCGTCTGTCCATTTAAGAGCCGCTGCGCTCCCATCCAGGAGTAGACCTGATCCCCGCCGAGCAAAAACGGAAACCTGGGCGAAGAGAATAGGTTCAGATAAAGATAGAGCGTCGAGGAGAGGGCTACTACCGCATGCCATCGCAATCCCTCGGGGATTTGGAGGAGTGGCTCAATGGCAGCAAAGCTCCTTTGTCTCATACCGGTAAAAACCAGCAAGTCGTCCTCTTATTCCTTTCAGACATCGCCTGGCAGAGGTCCGGTCAAAACCGCGCGAGCGTGGTGAATCTAAAGTTTGCGAAATAAATCATGAAAAGTCTTGCCGTCCGAAGCGTTGAAAAAGCGGGTCCTTCGCGTTGCGAAGGATGACAACATTTATGACCAGAACTTTGGACGCAGAACTCCGAAGACAGAGCCTACATCTCCGCGCCCAGACGCGCAAGCCAGGGCACGGCTATGAACAAGCCTCTGTCGGGAATCGGCTGAGTTACAAAACTCTCCAAAACGGAAATGAATTCAACGTTGTCTATGTTGCCTAGGTTGGTGGTGCGTCCTGGGCATCGAACGGGGCACGTTCCTGTTTCCATATATCCCACTCATACGTTGGGTTCTGGAGCAGGCGCACGCAGCGATTCCAGCGAAGGATTGCATCGTCGTTTCCCGCCGGACGGACCTTCTCAGCTTCTGCGAAAAAGTGTAATGCTTCTTCAAAAAGCACCAGCAGCATCTCCGGGGGCTGTCCTGCGCTGAGCTGCGCTTTTGCGCGCCGTTCGGACAGAATCCCGGAGTAGTAGAGTCGTTCGTAGGGGTCGTTGAGCTGCTGGAAGGTCAGTTCCGTTTCGCGGTAACGATCGGACCCACCTCCGGTGAACTGGTCCGTAAGGGCGAGCCCGAGTAAACGCAATGCGCGTTGGTGCTGAGGTTCGATGGTCAGGATATCGCGACAGATCGATTCTGCTTCTTCTGGTTCGTTAAGCGAGCGGTAGAGTTCTGCCTTCGCGATAGCCTCGCCGATCCCCGCTGTCGAAATGCGTTTGAGTTTGTATTCCATGGCGCTTCCTCCACGCCTAGATCTTTTTAGCGCTGCGGATTTTGCGGACGAGCCTGAGCAGCGGGTCATAGAACTCGTCCACCACCCTCTCCTTGAGCGGAATGATGGCATTGTCGGTGATATGGATATCTTCGGGGCACACCTCGGTACAGCACTTCGTGATGTTGCAGAGGCCGATGCCAAGCTCCTCCTTCAACACGTGTGCCCGGGAGACGCCGTCGAGCGGATGCATCTCAAGGGAAGCAGCTCGCACGAAGAAGCGCGGCCCGCCAAATTGTTCCTGCTTGCCGTGGTCGCGCAAGACGTGGCAGACATTCTGACAAAGGAAGCATTCAATGCACTTACGAAACTCCTGCACGCGATCGACGTCCCGTTGGTCCATCTTCCACACGACGCCAGTCCGTGGCTGGAAAGGCGGGATCTTCCGATTGACGCTGAAGTTCCAGGAAACATCAGTCACCAGGTCCTTGATCACGGGGAAAGCCTTCATGGGAAAGATGGTGATGGGCTGATCGAGTGGAAGAGAGTCCATGCGTGTTTTGCACGCGAGCCGCGGCCGGCCATTGACCTCGGCTGAGCATGAGCCGCATTTTCCCGCTTTGCAATTCCAGCGGACGGCCAGATCGGGCGCCTGATGCGACTGAACCCAGTGAAGCGCGTCGAGCACTACCATCCCGGGAACGAGCGGTACCCGATAGTCAACGGTCTTGCCGTCTTCGCGGTCACCCCGGAAGATTTGCAACGTTGCCTCTGCGAACGGGACCTCCGCCATGGCCAGCCTCCGCTATTTCGATCCGCTATCTTCTGCCAGCAATTGCTTCAGATCATCTGGCATCTCAAGAACGGGGGCTTCGACGAGTGTCATCGTGCCGGCATTCTTGACCACGACATTATGCTTCTTTCCCCATGCATCGTCCAGCGCAGGGTAGTCAATGCGGCTATGCGCGCCGCGGCTCTCACGACGTGCAAGCGCGCTGCGGGTCACGGCTTCAGCGATGGTCAACATGCTGTGCAGATCCCACACCAGGTGCCAGCCTGGGTTGAAGAGCCGTGAGCCTTCCACACGTACGCGTGCCGCACGCTCTTTCAGTGTCTCGATCTCCGACAAAGCTCGGCGAAGGTCTTCCTCGCAACGAAAGATGCCAACAAGACCTTGCATGGTGGTCTGCAAGTCGCTGTGAATAGCGTAGGGGCCGTCGCCATCCGACCGCTCAAACGGCGCGAGCATTTGAGCGACAGTTTCCTCGATATGGGAGGGATCTATCGTTGGAATTTCGCTTCGCCTGGCGTGTTCCGCAGCCGCCAGTCCCGCTCGTCGACCAAACACCAGCAGATCGGAGAGTGAATTGCCGCCAAGCCGGTTTGCTCCATGCAGGCCCGCAGCGGCT
>Ga0207647_10004799_pt1 | contig 10005 bp, 9 predicted proteins | sample KBSCornC2_FD_184295 | JGI IMG/M metagenome (GOLD analysis project Ga0207647, IMG submission 184295) | Corn rhizosphere microbial communities from Kellogg Biological Station, Michigan, USA - C2 (SPAdes) (version 2) | ecosystem: Host-associated > Plants > Roots > Rhizosphere ...
CCGCGATAGCCAGCGGCCGCTATCCAATCGCTGCGAGGGGCCTACCGGACGAGCAGCCCGCAGAGGGCTTGGCCGCTTTCTTCCGTTCTGCAGGCGCTCTCGACCGGCAGCGCGACTGGACTCCGATGCTCGACCTGCTGTTTGCCGCCGCCAATAACGGTACGGGTCGCCGCGCCGCGCTCGCCGTGCCGACGTTCGGCAAAACGGGCACGACGCAAGAGAACCGCGACGCCCTGTTCGTCGGCTTCGCGGGCAATCTGGTGGTCGGGGTCTGGGTGGGCCGCGATGACAACAAGTCGCTTGGGCGGATCAGCGGCGGGACAGTGCCGGCCGAGATCTGGCGCAGCTTCATGAGTTCGGCGCTGGCGGTCGACCGGAGCCGCGGCCCGGCATTGCCAATGCAATATCGCCGGCCGGAGCCGGCGCAGCGACAATCGAAGAGCCCCCTTCCGCCCGAGTGGAGCGATGCGACCAAGGACCTGCGCGACCTCGCCAAGCAACTCGACGACATCTTCGGCGAACCCTGACGAAGGATACTTAACCAAAGTTCATGTCGGCCAAGCGGATTTTAACGATTGTTAAACCGCAATGCGCGAGATTCCGGTCATCCGCCGCATGTTCATCGTGCGGAGGGCGTGGCGAAAGCTGTTTATTGGGAGACCGGAGATGGTCAAGTTTCTGAAGCTGATTCGTAACGAAGAGGGCGCCACCGCGATCGAATATGGTCTGATCGCTGCCCTTATCGCTGTTGCTGCCATTGGCGCGATGCAAGGCATCGGCAACAAGCTGAACACGACGTTCAACAACGTCTCGAACAACCTCGGCTAATTCGTTCCTGGCTGAAGAAGGGCGGCGGCGCGTAAGCGTCGCCGCCTTTTTTTTACCAGGGCGGGAAGGATCGAACGAGCTTGTGGCACATCACGGGCGATGTATCGTTGTGGCGGCGATGCAGCGAATTCTGGTGGCGGCCGCACTGACGGCGATACCTTGGTCGGAGGGGACGGCGCGGACGCCAGTCCTTCGTGATCCCGTTACGCTCAACATCGGGGTGAACTGCCAGTGGCAGCCCCGCTGCATGGCCGCCCAGCGTTCGGCGATGAACCGCGCGCTTTATTATGTGGCGAAGACCAGGCTGCCGCAGTGGCGAATTCAGCTATGCAACCGCAACGCGAGCCGCGGCGGCAATCGCGTCGACTGGCTCGGCTTCGAGCATTGCATCCGCAACTCGAGCCTGCTCAAGCCTGCGGCCCTGCGCAGGCGAAGGCACTAAGGGAGGAGGAATGGTGGAGCCGAGGGGGATCGAACCCCTGACCTTCGCAATGCCATTGCGACGCTCTCCCAGCTGAGCTACGGCCCCACGTCCTTCACGCTTAGGCGAAATCTTCCGCGCTGGAAAAGCGGAAAATAATCGTCGTCGCGGCGAAATCCAGACTTAGACTTCGTCGTCCTCGCCGGCAGTCTCGACGCCCAGATCGTCGTCGCCGGTTTCGAGGTCAACTTCCTCATCCGCGCTGATCTCGGCGTCCTCGTCGACCGCAAGATCCTCGGCCTCGAGCTCGGGATCGGCAGCCGGTTCCTTGGCGGCGACAGGCGCAGCCTCGAAGGCCAGCGGCTGTTTCGACTTCAGCACGGGCTCGGCAATCCATTCGGTCCCGCAATTGATGCAGTGCACCGGGTCCTCGTTGCCGAGGTCGTAAAAACGGGTCGAGCACTTGGGGCAAGTGCGCTTGGTGCCCCATTCGGGCTTCACCATGAGGATTTCAACTCCAGTAAATCAGGTTTGCGCGGGGCTGTACCCGGCCTTCGGCGGGGCGCCTTGCCATAGGCATATGCCCCTGTCAAAGCAGCCCGCCCGCAGCCAAGGAAATGGGATTGAGCGAGCGCGATGTGAAGGGCCCGGTCATTGCGGTCGACGGCCCGGCCGCGAGCGGCAAGGGGACGATCGCCCGCGCGCTCGCCGAGCACTTCGGCCTCCCTCACATGGATACGGGACTGCTCTACCGCGCGGTCGCGCTCAACCTTTGGCGCTGGGGCGGCGATCCGGCGAGCGAGTTTGAAGCGCTTCGAGCCGCGGACATGTTGAGTATCGACCCTGACGACGAGGAATTGCGGAGCGAGCCCGTGTCGCGGATTGCCTCTTCGGTCTCCGCCTACCCGTCCGTCCGTGCGGCCCTGCTCAAGCGCCAACAGGACTTTGCCGGGCAGCCAGGGGGAGCAGTGCTCGACGGTCGCGATATCGGCACCGTGATCGCGCCGGACGCCGACGTGAAATTGTTCGTCAGCGCCTCGCCCGAAGTCCGCGCCCAGCGCCGCGTCCGCGAGCTCCTGGAGCGCGGCATGCCGGCGCATTATGAGGATGTTCTTTCCGACATTCGCTCGCGCGACGCGCGCGACACGGGGCGCGACGTCGCACCGCTGAAGCCGGCGCTTGATGCAATCATCCTCGACACCAGCGACCTCGACCGCAAGGCCGCGATCGCCGCCGCGGTCCGGCTCGTCCAAGAGCGACTGCGAAAAAGGTGATCGAGGTTAACCGCGCGTAGGATTATTTTCACTTCTCGCTGTCACTACCACCCGCCGGACAAGCGGGTGGAAAGAGCAAATCAGCCGTGGGCAAGAAGACCGTTAGCCTGGCGAGCAGCCACATCATTACGACTGGCGCCACAGTAGCCGCGATCCTTCTGTTCGTGGCCCTCGGCAGCCTCGTCATCCCGGAGTCGCTCGGAATCACGCCCGTCGGCGATCCGAGCGGCACGCTCAGCGTGGCGTTCCTGCTCAACATCGCGATCATCCTGTTCGGGTGGCGCCGGTCGAAGGACCTCAAGGACGCGCTCGACGCGTATGACGCGGCCGCGCGGCTTGCCGATCGCAACGCGAATACTGATCCAACCACCGGTCTTGCCAATCGCCGCGAGCTCGTCCGGGCTCTCGACGAGGCGCTGGTTGCGCGCGCCGGTGTCTTCCTGGTCCTCGACCTCGACCACTTCAAACGGGTCAACGATCTCCACGGCCACCTAGCTGGAGACAAGGTGCTTCGGCTGGTTGCGGACGCCGCGCGCGATGTCGCTCCGCCCGATGCATGCTGCGCGCGCACCGGCGGAGATGAATTCGCCATCCTGCTTCCGAGTGCGGACGGGGCGAGGGCCGAGGCCGTCGCGCTCAGCCTCGTCAAGCGATTGTCCGTCCCGGCGCTCATCGAAGGGGCGCAAATCCAAGTGACCGCTTCCATCGGTCTCACCGATCTGTCGGGCTGCGCGGACGAGGAGGCGGCGCTACGCCAGAGCGATGTCGCTCTTTACGCCGCCAAGCGGGCGGGCCGTAACGGCTTCGCCTGGTTCGACGAGCAGCTCGAGCGCGAGATCACTGACCGCCTCAAGCTCGAGGAGGAAATCCGGCGGGGCATCAAGGCCGGCGAGTTCGTGCCCTTCTTCCAGCCGCTGGTGGACCTCGACAGTCGCCAGATCATCGGCTTCGAGGCGCTTGCGCGTTGGCGTGCGCCGGGAGGCGCGCTGCTCGAAGCGGACGATTTTATCGAAGCCGCTGAGCGGACGGGCCTGATCGGTCCGTTGACGTTCAGTGTGGTGGAACAGGCGCTCAAGGAGGCCAAAGGCTGGCCAGGGCACCTCAAGCTCGCAGTCAACATATCGCCGATCCAGTTCCGCGACGCGACGCTTGCACAAACCATCCTGAAGCTCCTTTCGGAGAGCGGCTTTCCGCCCAGCCGGCTGGAGATCGAGATCACTGAAGGGGCATTGCTCGAGGACCGCGAGCAGGTCCTGACGATCATCGGCAGCCTTAAAAATGTCGGCATCAGCATTTCGCTCGACGACTTCGGCACCGGCTATGCGTCGCTAGCCCAGGTCAATCGCTTGCCACTCGATCGGATCAAGATCGACAAGAGCTTCATCACGACAATCGTGAAGAGCGAACAGACAGCGGCAATCGTGAACACGATCGCCGGGCTTGGCCACAACCTGGACGTGCCGATCACCGCCGAGGGCGTGGAATCCGAGCAAATCCGCAACGCCCTTGCCGGGTTCGGCTGCTCGGAGGCGCAGGGATGGCTGTTCGGTCGCGCAATCTCGGGTGACGCGGTTCGAGCCTTCCTGAGCATGAAGGACACAGGCGGCACGCCCAGCGCCGATCAGCTCCCGCCTGACGAGCAGGCCGCGCAGCGCAAGGCGAACCGCCGCTGGTAACGAACTCGTGGGCGAGGCATCAGGGCTTCCGGCGCACCGCCCAGACGAACGTGGAAACACTGCCGATTAGCGCCGCCAGGGCGATCAAGAAGGGCGGATCAATGACGACCGTGAGCTACGACTCCGTCGACTCATGTTCACCATTTGTTTCCTATCCGCAATAGGAAAATGCCTACGCTGGGCGACATTTAATTGCGCGGGTGCGGCTTTGGTGCAACGGTCGCGGCTTGTTGCACGCATAGCTTTTCCGTAGTTTTGCGCGGAGTCGGGGAACGCTCGACCTCGAACGAAGGGGAATTCAAAACATGCGTAAGCTGATGATTGCCGCGGCACTCGCGTCAACCGCGTTCGCGACGCCGGCACTGGCACGCGACGGGGCGCCTTATGTGGGAATCGATGCAGGCCTGCTGAGGCCGTCGCCGATCGGCCTTCGCTTGACCAACTCGGCCGCGACGTTCGACGACGCGATCCGCATCCGGAGCAAGCTCGGCCTCGATGGCGATGCCATCTTCGGATACGATTTTGGGATGTTCCGGGTCGAGGGCGAGCTCGGATACAAATATGCAAAGCTGAGCCGGGCGACGATCTCGCGTACCGCGCTCAATGCCTACAGTGGCCAGGGGCTCGACACCCAGTTCAACTCGTTCGGTCACAGCCGCGTCATCAGCGGAATGGTCAATGCGCTGCTCGACTTCGGCCCGCAGGACAGCGTCAATGCGTCCGTGGGCGTCGGTGTCGGCGGTGCGCGCGTCAAATATGGAGCAGGGCTCGTCCCGACGAGTTCGCTGAACTTCAGCAGCACGGAAAACGGCTTCGCCTGGCAGGTGCTTGCCGAGCTGCGTGCGCCGCTGGCCGGCAATGTCGATGCTGGCTTCAAGTATCGCTATTTCGAGACCGCGAACCTGGGGTTCGGCCCCTTCTGCCGGACGACCTGCGGCGCAATGCTGCCGTACGACCTGCACGGTCGCTACAAGGCGATGAGCTTCATGGGCAGCCTGACCTACAACTTCTGGTCGCCTCCGCCTCCGCCACCGCCACCTCCGCCGCCGCCGCCACCTCCGCCGCCCCCGGCGACGCAGACTTGCCCGGACGGCTCGGTGATCCTGGCGACCGACACCTGCCCGGCACCGCCGCCCCCGCCGCCCCCGCCGCCCCCGGCACCTGAGCGCGGCTAAACCGGCGGCCGCACTGCGGCCATCAACGACAGGAGGGCGAGCACCGGCCCGGTGCTTGCCCTCTTTTCGCCTCTAAGCTAAGGCGCGCACCGTCCAGCGGGCGGTGATCCCCTCTGGGCAGCCCGTCCTTTGGCGAGCGCGTACGGTGGACCGGATACTGACCGGCACCGGAACGCGCTTTTTCGCATGGACCAGCTGTCCCGCGATTATCACTCGAAGGATGCCGCTTCGGCATGGGGCCGGCGCGGCAACGCATGAAGCCAGGTCCGCTGTTGAAGCCTCGCCATGGTGGCGCGGCGCGGCAAGCGAATTTGAAATTACAGGAAACACGATTCTCATGGCGACCACCACTTTCCCGACCCGCGACGATTTCGCGGCCCTCCTCAATGAAAGCCTAGGCGGCGAGAACGAAGCCTTCGAAGGCAAGGTGGTGAAGGGCACCGTCACGGGCATCGAGAATGACATGGCGGTCATCGACGTTGGGCTGAAGAGCGAAGGGCGCGTGCCGCTCCGCGAGTTCGCCGCGCCGGGCCAGAAGGCCGAGCTCAAGATCGGCGACGAGGTCGAGGTCTATGTCGACCGCGTCGAGAATTCTCACGGCGAAGCAATGCTGTCGCGCGACCGCGCTCGTCGCGAGGCTGCCTGGGACAAGCTCGAAAAGGAATTCGAGGCGGGCAATCGCGTGGACGGCGTGATCTTCGGCCGGGTCAAGGGCGGGTTTACCGTCGACCTCGGCGGAGCGGTCGCTTTCCTGCCGGGCAGCCAGGTCGACATCCGTCCGGTGCGCGACGTGCAGCCGCTGATGGACCTTCCGCAGCCGTTCCAGATCTTGAAGATGGATCGCCGGCGCGGCAACATCGTCGTCTCGCGCCGCGCCATCCTAGAGGAAACCCGCGCCGAGCAACGTTCCGGCCTGATCCAGTCGCTGACGGAAGGCCAAGTGATCGAGGGCGTGGTCAAGAACATCACTGACTATGGCGCGTTCGTCGACCTCGGCGGCATCGACGGCCTGCTCCACGTTACCGACATTTCCTACAAGCGGGTCAACCACCCCTCCGAAGTGCTGAACATCGGCGACACGGTGAAGGTGCAGATCATCCGCATCAACCGCGATACCCAGCGCATCAGCCTGGGCATGAAGCAGCTCGAGAGCGACCCCTGGGAGGGCGCCTCCGCCAAATATCCGATCGGCGGCGTGTTCCGCGGCGTCGTGACGAACATCACCGAATATGGCGCTTTCGTCGAGCTGGAGCCGGGCATCGAGGGCCTCGTCCACGTCTCCGAGATGAGCTGGACCAAGAAGAACGTCCACCCGGGCAAGATCGTCAGCACGTCGCAGGAGGTCGACGTCAAGGTGCTCGAGGTCGACGAGGAGAAGCGGCGCATCTCGCTCGGCCTCAAGCAGGCGCAGGAAAATCCGTGGGCGGCCTTTGCCGAGAAGCACCCGGTCGGAAGCGCGGTCGAAGGCGAGGTCAAGAACGCGACTGAGTTCGGCCTGTTCATCGGCCTCGAGGGCGATGTCGACGGCATGGTCCACATGTCCGACATCGCCTGGGGCGTGTCCGGCGAGGAGGCGCTCCAGCTTCACCGCAAGGGCGAAACGGTCAAGGCCCAGGTCCTCGACGTCGACGTCGAGAAGGAGCGCATCTCGCTCGGCATCAAGCAGCTCGAAGGCGGCGGTGCAGGCGCGGCTGCCGGCGGTGCCGCTCGGTCCGGCGGCGCCGCGGGCGGCGTCAAGAAGGGCGACACGCTGACGGTCACCGTCCGGGCAGTCCAGGACGCCGGTCTCGATGTTCAGGTCGGTGACGACGGAGCAACTGGCTTCATCAAGCGCGGCGACCTCGGACGCGACCGCGACGAGCAGCGAGCCGAGCGCTTCCAGGTCGGGCAGAAGCTCGACGCAATGGTCGTTGGCTTCGATCGCTCGAAGAAGCCGAACTTCTCGGTCAAGGCGTTGCAAATCGCCGAGGAGAAGCAGGCTGTTGCGCAGTACGGCTCATCGGATTCGGGCGCTTCGCTCGGCGACATTCTTGGTGCGGCCCTCAAGGAAGCGCAGGCCGCCAAGCCCGAGAAGCCCGCGAAGAAGAAGTAAGCCAAGTCACGGGAAACGCGGCGTTCCTTCGAGGGACGCCGCGTAAATCCCGCTTGCTTCCGCCAGACTTTCCTGACAGCCTGTTTGCAAGCGGTCCTCCGGTGAATGGGGGAGTTGGGGGCCGATCCAACCAAAGCGGGGACGCCGATGATCCGTTCTGAACTCGTGCAGCAATTGTGCACTGATTTTCCTGACCTCACGCAGCGCGAGGTCGAAGGCGTCGTCAGCGCCATTTTCGATTCCATTACCGAGCAGTTGGCCAAGGGCGGCCGCGTCGAGCTCCGCGGCTTCGGCGCCTTTTCGACGCGTCAGCGCGATGGGCGCGTGGGTCGCAATCCGCGCACCGGAGAAGCCGTTTCCGTGGACGCCAAGCGTGTGCCTTATTTCAAGCCGGGCAAGGAAATGCGCGAGCGCTTAAACCTAAAGGAAGTCACCGCGGAATAGCATGGCTGGCACTACCGTCGCCGTGCACTAGCTTAGCGGACGTGGCGGAACGGTAGACGCTGGGGACTTAAAATCCTCTTCCCGTATCGGGAGTGTGGGTTCGACTCCCACCGTCCGCACCAATCCCTGAAGGCGTTTCGCTCCGGAGGCGCGAGAAACCTCCATTCTGGCAAGTAATTTATTAAACGTTCTCAATTAATCCCCGTGAGGCGTTTTCTAGTAGGCGGGGCGAGTGACGAGTAGCACGGACACAAGGCTGCGTAGCGGCCGCCGTGACGCTGTCGTCCTGACCGTCCTCATAACGGCGGTGATGCTGCTGATCTGGAACGGCAGCGCCTTCTTCCACAACCTGCCACTGTCCGAGGATCGCTTCGGGCCCGAGCTGCGCCTTGCCAGCACGGCCCTGACGCTCAACGTCGCTTTGATCCTGTTCGGCTGGCGGCGGTATGTCGACCTGCAGCACGAAGCGGAGATGCGGGAGGAGCAGGAGCGTCGCGCCACCGTACTCGCGACAACGGACCCGATCACGGGCCTCTACAATCGCAAGGGATTTGCCGATCGGGCCGGTCAGTTGTGCATCGACGCCGGTGACCGCGGCGACCAACTGGTCGTCATCTCATTCCAGGTCCACCGCTTCAAGTCGATCAACGACCAGCATGGCTATGAAACGGGCGATCGCCTGCTGAAGACTATTTCGGTCGCGCTCGCGGACGCGCTCGGCAGTGAAGCCGTACTCGCCCGCCTCGGGGGCGATGAATTTGCCGTCGCGCTCGCGCTTCCATCGGACGACATCGGTCGTGCCGATGCCTTCGCCGAGACCGTCCTTCAGACCGTCAGTCGGCCATTGCTGTTCGAGGAGAGGATCATCCAGGTCGGCGCCTTCGCCGGCATCGCATCAGCCGCCGCGTCCGATGCACGCATTCCCGATATCCTGCGCCGTGCCGACATCGCGATGGACCATGCGCGGACAGGCCGCGTTGCGCGCCCGGTCTGGTTCGACGCGGGAATGGAACGCGCGCTGATCGCGCATGGCGAGATCGAGCAGGGCATCCGCTTCGGGCTGGAGCATGGCCAGTTCGTTCCGCATTTCGAGCCGCAGGTTGACCTCAAGACGGGCGAGATTGTCGGTTTCGAGGTTCTTGCACGCTGGATCCATCCTCTGTCGGGAGTGATTGGGCCCGACGTGTTCATTCCCGTCGCCGAGGAGATCGGTTTGATCGGGCGCTTATCCGACGAGGTCATCGGCGAGGCGCTTCGTCAGGCGGCGAGCTGGGATCCCGATGTCAAAATCTCGGTCAATATCTCTCCCTTCCAGCTCGCGGATGGCTGGCTCGCGCAGCGCATTATCAAGACGCTCTCGGAGACCGGCTTCCCTGCCGAGCGCCTGGTCATCGAGATTACCGAAAGCTCGCTCTTTGCTGACCTCGATCTCGCTCGAAGCATTGTCACCAGCCTCAAGAACCAGGGCATTCGCCTCGCGCTCGACGATTTCGGCACCGGCTTCTCCTCGCTCGCGCACCTGAGGTCGCTGCCTTTCGACATCATCAAGATCGACCGCAGCTTCGTCACCAACATCCATTCGAAGCGCGAGAGCAGCGCGATCGTGCGCGCCGTGACGACTCTCGCGTCCGCACTCCAGGTCCCGGTTTGCGTCGAAGGGATCGAGAACGAAGAGTCCTACCGCGCGGTCGTCGGGCTAGGGTGCGAGATCGGCCAGGGCTGGTACTTTGGCAAGCCGATGCCCGCTGACGACGCTCGCGAACTCCTCGGCTCGCGCCGGCGTCCCGACGAAAATCCGCAACGCACCGCCATCAACGGCTGAGATTTTGAAGTGAAGTGCTCACCGCCGTCCCGCCGCGGGACGCGCGGAGCCGTTTTCGCTTGCGTGGGTTCGGCACATGGTAAAGATCGCGTTAGGGTTTCTTTGCCATGTCGTTCAGCCGCCCCGCATTCGCCTCCTGCCAACGCCGCTTCGGGCGCGGCCCGGTTCGCGTGGGCGAGCAATTGGCCGAAAAGGCGTCCGGCTTAAGCGACGATGTTCGGCTGTTCGCGGTGACTTTCGCTGCCGGCTTTCTGTTCGTTTCGATCCTGATCG
>Ga0207647_10004800_pt1 | contig 10005 bp, 8 predicted proteins | sample KBSCornC2_FD_184295 | JGI IMG/M metagenome (GOLD analysis project Ga0207647, IMG submission 184295) | Corn rhizosphere microbial communities from Kellogg Biological Station, Michigan, USA - C2 (SPAdes) (version 2) | ecosystem: Host-associated > Plants > Roots > Rhizosphere ...
CACCGGGGCCTGCACGCCGACCCGGAGCACGTCGGCGTCGACCGAGCCGGACCAGGAGGCCCCGAGGGACTCCAGGGCCAGCGCGAACTCGTCGCCGCTCTTGAGCTCGGTGCCCTCGCGCAGCAGGTCGGCCGTGATCTTGCCGACGCCCTCCTTGCCCTCGGCCTCGCGGACGAAGCCGGCCTCCAGGAGCACGCCGGCGTAGGCCATGCGCTGGCCCGGCAGGTGCGCGGCGACGATCTGGCCGCCGGGGAGCTCGGTGCGGGTGACGGCCGGGAACTCGTAGGGCCGCGGTGCCCCGCCCTCGGGACGCTCGGAAACCAGGGTGTTGCTCGTGCTCATGCTGCGGCCTCCTCGGCGTCGTCATCGCCGTCGGCGGCCTCGTCGGCGTCGGGCGTCGCGGTCGTCACGTACTCGATGACGACGCGGTTGTCGTCGGGCAGGATCTGGGCGGCGACGCGCTGCACGTCCTCGGCGGTGACCGCCTCCAGGCGCCCGAGGTACTCGCGCACGATCTTCGGGTCGCCGTCGATCGTCGCGTACTGGCCGAGCAGGTCGGCGCGCCCGCCGAGCTCGCTGACCGCGCGCAGCCAGTCGCTGGTCAGCAGGGCCTTGGCCCGGCCGAGTTCGGCCTCGGAGACCGGGGCGGAGCCGTCGGCCAGGGCGTCCAGCACGGCGGTGAACTCGCGCTCCACGTCCGCGGCCTCGACGCCGTCGCGCGGGCTGAACAGGCCGAAGAACACCGAGGCGCCGTAAGCCAGGTTCCACGTCGAGGTGTAGGACTCCTCGCGCTGCGCCAGGTTCTTCTCGGTGATCAGCTTGCGGTACAGGCGGGCGCCGCGGCCCCGGCCCAGCACCGTGGCCAGCACCTCGACCGCGGCGTAGTCCTCGTGCCGCGCGTCGGGGGAGCGGAACATGAAGAACGTCATCGGGCGCGGCACCGAGTCGTCCGGCACCACGCGGCGCTTGGTCTCGCCGATCTTCAGCCGCGCCAGCGTGCCGTCGGGAGCCGCCGGGATGTCCCCGTGCCGGTGGATGCCGCCGAAGTACTTCTCCGCCAGGCGCACGACCTCCTCGGGATCGACGTCGCCGGCGACCGTCAGCACCGCGTTGTTCGGGGAGTAGTAGACCGCGTTGAAGTCCTGGAAGTCCTCCAGGGCCGCTTCCTGCAGCTCCTGCATCGAGCCGATGGTGGTGTGGTGGTACGGGTGGCCCTCGGGGAAGGTGAGCTCGAGGGCGTATTCGACCCAGCGGCCGTAGGGCGGGTTGTCGTAGCGCTGGCGGCGCTCGTTCTTCACGACCTCGCGCTGGTTGTCCAGGGTCTCCTGGGTCAGGGCCAGCGAGCCCATGCGGTCGGCCTCCAGCCACAGCGCCAGCTCCAGCTGCGAGGAGGGCATGACCTGGAAGTAGTTGGTGCGGTCGGGGCTGGTGGTGGCGTTGATGGCGGCGCCGCCGGCCGCGGTCACCCACTCGAAGTGCTCGCCCTTGGCCACGTGCGCCGATCCCTCGAACATCAAGTGCTCGAACAGGTGCGCGAAACCGTGCTTCCCGGCCCGCTCGTGGCGCGAGCCCACGTCGTACCAGAGGTTCACGGCGGCGATCGGCGTGGTGGGGTCGGGGCTGACCACGACGCGCAGTCCGTTGTCGAGCACTGCTTCGTGGATCGGCCAGGGGAATGATGCGGCGGCGGCCTTCTCGGCCTCTGGCGTACCCGGTTCGCTCTTGACCTCTGTCACGTTTGCCAGTCAACGCGATCGGTCGGCGGTTCGTCCACTCAACGCGCAGACCGTCCCGGCGGCACCGGGGTCGGCCGGACCGGATCCCGGGCCCGGCCGACCCGCTGACGGGGGCCTCAGATCCTCGCCGGTTCCCGGTACACGCCCCACTCCGCGCGCAGCGCGTCGCAGATCTCGCCGAGCGTCGCCTCGGCGCGCACCGCGTCCAGCATCGACGGCACCATGTTCGCGCCCGAGCGCGCCGCCTCCAGCATCGTGGCCAGGGCCGCCTCGACCGCCGCGTTGTCGCGCGCGGCCTTGCGGGCCCCGAGGACGCGCACCTGCTCGCGCTCGACCTCGTGCGAGACGCGCAGGATCTCCAGCGGCTCCTCGATCGCGTCCGTGTACGCGTTGACGCCGACGATCCGCTTGTCGCCCTTCTCCACCGAGCGCTGGTAGGCGAAGGACGCCTCGGCGATCTCGGCGGTGAACCAGCCGTCTTCGATGCCGCGCAGCAGTCCGGCGGTCATCGGGCCGACGGGGTGGGAGGCGCCGTTCGGCGCCAGGTCCTTGATGCGCTGGAAGATGGCCTCGGCCTCGGCCTCGATGCGGTCGGTCAGCGCCTCCACGTACCAGCTGCCGCCGAGCGGGTCGGCGACGTTCGCGACGCCGGTCTCCTCCATGATCACCTGCTGCGTGCGCAGGGCGATCTCGGCGGCCTTCGCCGAGGGCAGCGCCAGCACCTCGTCCAGAGCGTTGGTGTGCAACGAGTTCGTGCCGCCCAGGACGCCGGCCAGCGCCTCGATCGCGGTGCGCACCACGTTGTTGTCCGGCTGCTGCGCGGTCAGCGAGACGCCGGCGGTCTGCGTGTGGAACCGCAGCCACTGCGCCTTCTCCGTCTTGGCACCGTAGACGTCGCGCATCCATCGAGCCCAGATACGCCGCGCCGCGCGGAACTTCGCGATCTCCTCGAAGAACTCGACGTGCGCGTCGAAGAAGAAGGACAGGCCGGGGGCGAAGACGTCGACGTCCAGCCCGCGCGAGAGCCCGAGCTCCACGTACCCGAACCCGTCGGCCAGCGTGAACGCCAGCTCCTGCGCGGCCGTGGCCCCGGCCTCGCGGATGTGGTACCCGGACACCGACAGCGGCTTGTACGCCGGCACCTTCTCGGCGGTGAACTCCATCAGATCGCCGATCAGGCGCAGGTGCGGCTCGGGGTCGAAGAGCCACTCCTTCTGCGCGATGTACTCCTTGAAGATGTCGGTCTGCAGGGTGCCGTTGAGGCGGCTGATGTCCACGCCCTGACGTTCGGCGGCGACCAGGTACATGCAGAACACCGGGACCGCCGGGCCGCTGATCGTCATCGAGGTGGTGACGTCGCCCAGCGGGATGCCGCGGAAGAGCACCTCCATGTCGGCGGCGGAGTCGATGGCCACACCGCAGTGGCCGACCTCGCCGAGGGCGCGGCCGGAGTCGGAGTCGTACCCCATCAGGGTCGGCATGTCGAAGGCCACCGACAGACCGCCGCCGCCGGCGTCCAGGATCATCCGGTAGCGCTCGTTGGTCTGCTCGGCGTTGCCGAAGCCGGCGAACTGCCGGATGGTCCACGGCTTGCCGCGGTAGCCGGTCGGGTGGATCCCGCGCGTGTAGGGGAACTCCCCCGGCCACCCGATGCGCTCGAACCCGGGGACCTCGGAGCCCTCCGGCGGACCGTACACCGGCTCGACGTCGGTGCCGGAGATCGTGGTGAAGTCGGCGTCCCGCTTGCGCGCGGCGTCATAGCGCGCCTGCCAGCGGTCGCGGCCTGCGGAGATCTGCGAGGAGTCCATACCGCGAGATTTTACTAGGACGTCCTACTAAATGCGAACGTGCCTGCCCCGAGCAGGCACTTCCCGGATGGAGCTGTGCTTCCGGTGGAGCTGTGCTTCCGGTCGATCTGTGCTTCGGGTGGATCTACGCCTGGAAGTCGCCGGCCGCGACCCGCAGGTCCCGCAGCACCTCGAACAGGGTCCGGTGCTGGTCCGGACTCAGCGCCCCTATCCCGAACTCGGCGGCCATCAGATCCCGGGTCGCATCCTCGACGGCCTCGCGCCCCTTGGCGGTGATCTCGGCGAGGGTGCCGCGGCCGTCCTCGGGATTGGGGCGCCGCGCCACCAGCCCGGCCTTCTCCAGCCGGTCGATGATGTTCGTCACCGACGTCGGGTGCACCTGCAGGCGCTGCCCGATCTTCGACAGGGGCAGGGATCCGGCCCTGCTGAAGGTGAGCAGCACCAGCGCCTCATAGCGCGCGAAGGTGAGATCGTACGGCTTCACGATCGCGTCCACCCGGGCCAGCAGCAGTTGCTGCGCACGCATGACCGAGGTGATGGCGAGCATCGAGGTGGACTCACCCCAGTGCTCGGTCCACGACTGGAAGGCACGCTCGATCGGATCGAAGTCGAGGCTGTGGTCCTTGGGCACGCGGTTACGTTAGTCGGTCGGTGCGGGCCGCGGCCTCTGGCGCCCGGGTAGCGGACCGGCGCTCAAGGCGCGCCGGGCTTCGCGGCACCCTTCACGCATCCCTGAAGCAGGCCTAAATCCCGCCGCTCAATCGCAGCTGTGCCAGCCCGGCCAGCACCACCGACACGAACCGCGTCAGGTACTCCTCGTCGACCGGCTGTCCCTTGATGAGAATCCGGTGGACCAGCGTGCCGCAGATCATGTCGAAGATCAGGTCGATGTCCGTCTCGCCCTCGACCTCGCCGCGGGCGCAGGCGCGTTCCCAGGCCACGTACACCAGCTCGCGCTGCGGGTCGATGACCTTGCCTATGACCTTCGCGCGCAGCGACGGGTCGCGGTCGGCCTCGGCGGACAGCGCCAGCAGTGCGGCCTGGGTCTCGGGCAGCTGCAGCAGATCCACGTACTGGCCCACGGTCGCCAGGGCGTCCTGGAGCATCGAGCCGCGGTCGAGGATCTCCAGGTGCGAGAACAGCTCCGCCATCGCGTCCACCACCAGATCGGCCTTGCCCGGCCAGCGGCGGTAGAGCGTGGTCTTCGCCACGCCGGCCCGGGCGGCGACCTCGGCGATGGTCAGGTCGGGCCAGCCGCGTTCGGCGAGCAGGGCGCGGGTGGCGGACAGGATCGCGGTGTCGGCGCCGGCGTTGCGGGGGCGGCCGCGGGTGCGCGCGGCGGTCCGCACCGACGGGCTGCGCGGAGTGTCCTCGGACCCGGACGCCATGGCTGCCGCCTCCTTCTGAAGTCGCTCGTCGCCGGATGCCCGGTTCGCCGGTGCGTACTCGGCAGACCCGGGCGCCGGAGGTGTTCACCCGATCTTCACACGCCCCCGTCTTTTGCGATACGCTTCGTCGCGTATCTTATTGATCAGTCTTGCTTCCACGAGCGGGACTTGCAAGAGCGCCGACTGCCAAGGGTGGGGACCTGGACGGAGTTGGCGTGAGGTTAGCCGGAAAGGGGAGGATGGCGCCATGAGACAGCGACCTCAGATCCCCGGGATGGCCGCCGGCGGGGGCGCCGGCCTGCCCGCCTCCGCACTGCGCGGCGTGGTGGACCTCGGGGCCCTCGCCGCCAAGCCGCAGGCCGCACCGGCCGCGCCGGCTCAGGCGGCCCCCTCCGGCGGCGGCGCGGAAGGCTCCGGCCCGGCCGGCGACGGCACCGGAACCCTCGCCTCGCCCCTGGTCTACGACACCTCCGACGCCACCTTCGACGCCGACGTCATCGAGCGCTCGATGACCGTCCCGGTCGTCATCGACTTCTGGGCCGAGTGGTGCGGGCCCTGCAAGCAGCTCTCGCCGGTGCTGGAGCGCCTGGCCGGGGAGTACGGCGGCCGGTTCGTGCTGGCCAAGCTGGACGTGGACGCCAACCCGCTGCTGGCGCAGGAGTTCGGCATCCAGTCCATCCCGATGGTGATGGCGGTGGTCGGCGGCCGGCTGGTCCCGCTGTTCCCGGGCGCCGTCCCGGAGGCGCAGGTCCGCCGGTACCTCGACGAGCTGCTGCGGCTGGCCGCGGAGAACGGCGTCACCGGCACCGCCGACGGCCAGGCCCCGGCCGAGCTGCCCGAGCCGCCGATGGACCCGGCGCTGGCCGCGGCCTACACCGCGCTGGAGGACAACGACCTCGACGGTGCCGCGCAGGCCTTCCGCGACGTGCTCAAGGCCAACCCCGGCGACACCGAGGCCAAGCTGGCGCTGGCGCAGGTCGAGCTGATGCTGAACACCCGGGACCTGGACGCCGGCCAGGTGCAGGCCGACGCCGAGGCCGAGCCCGACGACGTCGGGGCCCAGATCACGGCCGCCGAGCTGGATCTGGCCACCGGGCGCGTGGAGCCGGCGATCGACCGGCTGATCGCCTTCGTGGCCCGCTCGGCCGGCGCGGACCGCGATGCGGCACGGGTGAAGTTGCTCGACTTCTTCGAGCTGCTCGGGCCGGAGGACCCGCGCACCGCCACCGGCCGCCAGAAGCTGACCAGGCTGTTGTTCTGAGCTTTGCTGAGGTTCGCCGGAGCGCCCTGCGCGGCGCTGTTGGCACCGTGTCCAGCAAGGCCTGCGAAAACGCCCCCGCGCCTGATCAAGACCGGCGTGGGGGCCATCATTTTACGTTTTCTTTGCCAAGTGTCACACGGGCTTGACGACTCGTCAGACATCAGTTCGGGTCGAGGCTGCGGCCAGGCGATTGGCCTCGTTTGCCCGTATTTCGCAACTACACAGAGTATCCAATGAGGCGTCAGTTCTCGTTTATGAGACCCCGGAGCCCGTCTGGTGGGCAACCGGCGGCCCACGATCGTGTTACCGGTCGGTAACGAACCCCTTGTGCGCCGGGCGCGAGTAGACCACGATCACATCCGCTCGGTCTGTTAATCCGACGATCCCCGAAACGATCGCGCGGCGGCAGGTCCCCACCGGGTCGGCAGAGCTTCTCGTCGCTGCCGTTGCCGAGGAGCCCGTACGGGCGCCTCTCGGCCCGCATGCCGCGGTCCGGCGCGCGCTGGACCCGTCCCATCCGCTCGTGGAGGAGTAACGCATGAAGGACGCATTGGGCTCCCAGGTGCTGGGCGGCACCAAGTGGAAGCGCTTCGCCCTGGTGATGGTCCCCACCGTCGGCATCGCCGGCGCGATGACCGTCGCGATGGCCAACGGTGTGCTGGCGAGCTCCTTCGCCGTGTCCGGCCAGCAGTTCAAGGTCTCCGCCGACCAGCTCGACGGCACCACGTTCGCGCAGTCCGGCGACATCATCGTCGACGCCAACGGCCAGCCGCACGCGGTCGCCGTGGCCGGCATCAAGAAGGCCTCGATCACCAACATGTGCCAGTCGGTCAACGTGCCGGTCCCGGTGCTGGGCAACCTGACCATCGTGCTCAAGGCCGGCGGCGGCGGCACCGCGGTCGAGGCCACCGACCTGGTCCTGGACACCAACCAGGTGGACGCCGACGCGACCTTCACCGGGGTGACCATCGGCGCCAGCGCCGGCGACATCGCCTCCAAGACCGGCATCCAGGGCTTCGAGAAGCACACCGGCAACAAGGACGGCTCCACCACGCCGTTCGCGGCCGGCGACTTCGGCCAGGTCGTGGACCACGCGGTCCTGACCGGCGTGCGGCAGACCGCCTACTCCACCACCGCCGGCACCATGGCGCTGAAGGGTCTGTCGATCTCGGCGAACCTGAACGGCACGCAGTGCTTCTAGGCCGTGAGGCCTTGAGGTCCTGAAGCCTTCTGATACAGCCTGAGGGTGGACGCGAGTAGGGCGCGTCCACCCCACCCATTGAGCACATGTCGGGAGTTACCGTGACCACCATCAACGCCGAATTGTCCTCCGGGCCTGAGCACGTCGTGGTCAGAGGATGGCGCGCGTTCAAGGTATGGCGCCGCTCCCGGCCGTTCTGGGCCGGGCTGTGGACCCTGCTGGCCGCGCTGGAGCTGTGGAGCATCCCGTTCCTGCAGCCGCTGCTGGTCCAGCACAAGCTGAACATCAAGATGGCCGGTATCGCCGGCGTGTCGACGATGGCGATCACCCCGGCGCTGATCATGATGGCCGCCGCGATGTGGTTCGCGCCCGGCTACCGGGTGTTCGCCGGCGTCTTCACGCTGGTGTGCGCACTGTTGTCGATGGTCGTGTCGAACTTCGGCGGCTTCCTGCTCGGGATGCTGCTCGGGGTGTTCGGCGGCGGGCTGGCGTTCTCCTGGACGCCCCGGCTGACCGAGGAGCAGATCGCCGCCCAGGCCAGAGCCGAACAGGCCTACCGGGACGCGCTGTCCGGGGACATGCCGCCCTCGGCGCGGGCCCCGCTGGGCGCCGGCGCCTTGAGCGCCGACGCCTACGACGCGGACCTCTCCGCCCCCTATGAGTTCGAAGCCGAGCCGCACCACCCGGCCGCCACGCCCATCTCGGGCGTCGCGGGCTACCAGGGCACCCGAGGCGAGATGACCTCCGCCCTGCCGCAGGCCGGCGACCCCACACCCGCCGAAACTGTTCCGGTCGCGCCGCCGCAGGACATGGTCCCGCCGCTGCCCCGCGCCGAGGACACTCCTCTGGGGGCCTGAGTCTTGAGTGCCACTGGCAGCAACGGAAACGAGAACACCGCCGGATCGGATCCGGGGGAGCCGCAGGCCCACCGCGTGCGCGGTGCCGCCTCCGGCTGGGAGGCCGCACCCGGCGTGTGGCGTCCCCAGCCGAGCGGATCCGCCGGGGACGACGCGGTGCTGGACGCTCTGCTGCGCGCCCGCCGCGACGGCTCGGCCCCGGCATCGGCATCGGCATCGGGCGTGTTCGCGCTCGACGCCGGCCCGGAGCCCGAGCCCGACGACGTCCCCCTGCGCTCGCGCGGCGGCGGCCAGACCAAGCCGCGCGCGGCCGTGCCGACCGCGCTGCTGGCGGAGGAGGCCGTGCGCCTGGTCGACGTCGCGCACACCAAGCGGGCCCGCATGGTCACCGCGTTCGGCGTGCCGGCGGTCTTCCTGGCGGCCACCGGTGTCGCGGTGATGCCGACGGTCGCGAACGCGGCCAGCTCGTCGTCGAACTCCGCGACGCAGACCGCCGCGAACTGCGCGGCCGGATCGAAGACTGTGGCGAACCCGGCAGCCAAGGCCGGCGCGACGGCCCCGTCGTCGTCCGCGCCGAGCTCGGCCCCCAGCAGCTCCGGCTCGTCCAAGGCCGGCTCCCTGAACCTGCCCGGCGTGCCGCTGCCGACTTCCGCGCCGTCCACGGCGCAGGGCTCGGCGCCCTCCGCCCGGCCGTCCAGCTCGCCCTCGGGCACCACCACGCCGGCCAAGGCCGCGCCGACTACCGCCCCGACCGCCCCGGCGCCGACCAGCAAGAGCACCGCGCCGGCCGCGCCGAGCAGCACCCCGAGCCCGAGCTCCTCGGCCACCTGGTGGAACCCGCTGAGCTGGCTGGGCACGACGGTCAACGGGGTGTTCAACCCGGCGCCGACGTCCTCCTCGAGCAACTCCACGGTGAACAAGCTGTCCACCACCCCGGCCGCCGCGCCGGCGGCGACTTCGTCCTCCTCGCCCGCGCCGATCCTGTCGATCGGGCTGGGCGGCTCCTCGTCGAGCCCGTCCACGCCGCCGAGCTCGGGCCCGACGAGCAAGCCGTCGGTGCCCTCGACGCCGCAGCCGTCGTCGAGCGGGTCCTCGGCGCCGAGCAAGGCGCCGTCCTCGAGCGCGCCCTCCACGAACCCGTCCGGCCCCGTCGTCGTCAACGGGACGACGCTCCCGGCGGCGCCCGCCACGGTGTGCGTCGCGGCCGCGGACCCGGGCGCCCTGCGCGAGGTGGAGTGGCACCTGGACGCCTCCTCGCTGACCTTGATCCACCAGCGTTTCGACGGTTTCCACGACATTCAGACCGGTGACGGCAAGACGGTGACGGTCATGTTCGTCCACGCGGACCAGATCCAGCTGACGGACATGGTCACCTACAACGAGGACGGCAAGACCCGGATCTACAGCGACGGCGGCAAGGGCAAGACCGTCACCCTGACCAACGTCGAACTCCACGTCCTGCAGCAGAAGGGCAGCGTGGTCGCGCCCCTGCCGCTCGGGCCGGTCACGCTGGGCCCTCCCGGAGAGGCCGGGACGGACCTCGGCAGCACGCTGGCGATGCTCGCCCTGGAGTCCAACATCGACCTGGGTCCGACGATCATGTCCGACGTGCACGTCGACCAGTACACGATGACGTCCGACACCCTGAACATCCCGCACTTCAACGTCGGCCTCACCAACAGCACGCCGGGGTACTGACGCCACACCGACACATCGCGCTCGCGCCCGTGCCCGCCCTCCCGGCGGGTGCGGGC
>Ga0207647_10004804_pt1 | contig 10003 bp, 8 predicted proteins | sample KBSCornC2_FD_184295 | JGI IMG/M metagenome (GOLD analysis project Ga0207647, IMG submission 184295) | Corn rhizosphere microbial communities from Kellogg Biological Station, Michigan, USA - C2 (SPAdes) (version 2) | ecosystem: Host-associated > Plants > Roots > Rhizosphere ...
AAGGCGCGATGATCAGTCGGCGGATCTCTCCGCCCGCCTCTGACAGCGACGCGGTCACGGTCGTTGCCCCCGGCGGCGCCAGGCCCGGCCATTTCGAGCCAGCAGCCTCTCAGCCAGCATCGAACCCGTGTCGCCGGGAGCGGGTACGCCGAGCGGAACCGTCACCTTCACCGTCGACGGCACCCCGGTCGGGACGGCGACGCTCGACGCTGGAACCGCGACGTTGAGCTACTCACTGCCCACCGGCAAGGCCGACCAGGTGGCCGTCCAGTACCTCGGCGACGCCGACTTCCTCGCCTCGTCGGCCAGCACGACGCGTCAGGATCCGACGATCGCCGTGACTCTCACCAGCGCCCAACCCAAGAGCGCGAGCGGTTGGTACCGCACTCCGGTCACGGCGCGCTTCACGTGTGGGAAACGAACCAGAAGCGCACCTTCGAGCATGTGGGCGATATCGCTCCACACGATAGCAGCTTTGTTTACACTTTCGAGCCGGACTCGCTCTATACCATCACGACCACGGTCGGCCAGCATAAGGGCACAGCTGTACCTCCACCCAGCAAGCCATTCCCACTTCCCTATCGTGATTCGTTCGAAAAGACACCGTTGCTGCGCTCTGCCGCCTATCTCTCCGATCAGGACGGCGCCTATGAAGTGCATCCGTGTGTCGGACGACCAGGCAAGTGCTTGGAACAAGTCATTTCGCAGAAGCCGATTCCTTGGGGGCCAATCCCCGATCCCTGGACGCTGGCTGGAGACATTCACTGGGCCGATTACACGGAGCGGACGGACTTCCGCGTTCCGGCAAATGGCATCGCGACCCTGATAGGCCGCATCGATTCAGCCGATGTATTCGCCGACGGCAAGGCCCGCTATCCCAGCGGATATGTACTTCGCGTGCAGGCGGACGGGAATTGGGCGCTGCTCGCGACCGCTTACAAAAAGGCTGAGAAGCAGTTGGCCGCGGGTAAGATTGCTGTGGATGCAACCCGTTGGCACAGGATGGAATTGAGCTTCCACGGGAGCGCCATTCATGCCGCCATTGACGGAAAAACTTTAGCAGAGCTCCAGGACCAGATGCATACCCATGGAATGATCGGGATCGGGTCGGGCTGGGACCACACAGCGTTCGATAACCTCGCCGTCGATAAATCCGAATAGTAGGCGCCAGAGGCGACTCCCAGGGCCGCCGTGGGCAGCCAATCCACGCTGCTGTGAATCACAGCGTCCATGGCGCGACCTACATGGCAAGGACAGATTCAGATCTCTCTCGTCTCATTTGGAGTTAGCATTGTGCCGGCAAGCACCTCGGCTCGGCAGGTAGCATTTCACGAAGTCGACCGCAAGACCGGCGAACGAATTCACCACCGCAAAACCGCCGCGGACGACGAAGCGGTCGAGGCGGAGGATATCGCTAAAGGATTTGAATACGAGAAGGGCAGATACCTCGTGATCGAGCCGGAGGACCTCAAACGTCTTCGCCTTCCCGGACAGAAGACCGTGACCCTTGAGCACTTTGTCCCACGAGACGACATTGATCCCGCGTTCTTCGAGCGTCCGTACCTCCTTGTTCCCAAGGATGACGCGCAGGCTCGGACCATGGCCACCATCAGCCGGGCGCTCCGCGAAAGCGGACGTGTTGGGTTGTCGGAGATCACTTTCAGCGGACGCGAACACTTCGCCGCTTTTGCGCCGCCGACCGACAGCGACTCACCGTGGCTCAATATGTACCTGCTGCGCTATGAGGAAGAACTCCGCGATCCTGCCGACTACTACAAGGACTTTAAGAAGCCTGCGGTCGATAAGAAACAACTCGCCATGGCGGAGCAGCTGATTCAGTCCTATAGCGAAAAATTCGAACCGGCAGCGTTCAAGGACGACTTCGAAGCGGCGCTCCGTGAATTTGTTCAGGCCAAACTTGCCAACAAGCCCCTGCCGAAGCGTTCTCCGGAAGCGAAGCCGGGCAAAGTGATTGACCTGATGGATGCCCTGAAGCGCTCTCTGGCTGAGCGCAAAAACGGACATGCCGCTGCGGGACATGCGAAGTCCAAAACGCGCCGGAATAAGGCGGCCTGATGCCAGCACGCACGAAACGAACAAATAGCCCTGCCGCCGCGGTAGATGCACAGCTCGCGCGTTATCGCGAGATGCGCGACTTCTCGCACACGGCAGAGCCTCGCGGCGCCGCAAAGGATACAAAGGCGGCAGCAGGTGGTCTTCCGTTCGTTATCCAGAAGCATGCGGCGACGCGGCTGCATTATGACTTCCGCCTCGGCTGGAACGGTGTTCTGAAGAGTTGGGCAGTTGCCAAAGGACCAAGCTACGTCGTAGCGGACAAACGACTCGCCGTTCAAGTCGAGGATCATCCCATGGAATACGGCGGCTTCGAGGGAACGATTCCAAAAGGCCAGTATGGCGGCGGCACCGTCATGCTGTGGGACACCGGGACGTGGGAACCCGTTGGCGATGCAAATGAAGGCTTCCGCACCGGACGTCTCAAATTCATCCTGCATGGACATAAGCTAAAGGGCCACTGGACGCTGGTGCGCATGGGCGGCAAAGCCGCGAAGGAGTCCAAGCCGAACTGGCTCCTTATCAAGGAGCATGACGAGTACGAGCGCTCCGCCGATGCGCCCGCCGTTGTCGATGAAGAACCGGACAGCGTCATCACACATCGCAATTTGGACGCGATCGGGAGCGCCTCCGACCACGTGTGGGACTCGCGTACGGGCCTTGCCGCTGACGAGCGAGCCAGATCCGCGGGCTCAAAGAAAAAGTCCACGAAGAAACAAAGCAGCATTTCTATCCCGAAGGGTGCAAAGGCGGAGTCGTTGCCCAAGTTCATTGCGCCCCAGCTCGCCGCCTCGGCGGAGCTTCCTCCTGTTGGCAAAGATTGGCTCCACGAACTGAAGCTCGATGGCTATCGGATGCAGGCCCGGCTGGAGAATCACAAGGTCCAGCTGCTGACCCGCAGCGGGCTCGACTGGACACATCGCATGCGTTCCCTTGCGACTTCGCTCGAGGCAATCCCGGCGACGACCGCGCTGCTGGATGGCGAAGTGATCGTGCTCGATGAGCGGGGCATCAGCAGCTTCGCCGCACTGCAGGCGGCCTTTCAGGAAGGTGCCAAACATGCTCTGCATTACTACGTCTTCGACCTGCTGCATCTCGACGGCCACTCCCTGCGCCAACTTCCGCTGATCGAGCGAAAGACGTTGCTGGGTGATCTCATCGAAGGCTTGAACGACGATGCAATTCGTCTGAGTGAACACGTCCGCGACGACCAGGCGGACATCTTCGATGAAATCTGCCGCCACGGTGCTGAGGGGATCGTTTCGAAACGCGCCGAAAGCCAGTATGTCTCCGGCCGCAACGCAAGCTGGGTGAAGGTGAAGTGCGGATTGCGGCAGGAGTTTGTGATCGGCGGCTTTACCTTGCCTTCAAAAGGCGGCGACGGCCTTGGCGCGTTGCTGGTTGGCTACTATCAGGATGGCAAGCTCATCTACGCTGGCCGTACCGGAACTGGATTTACGCAGAAATCTCAGGTACAGATTCGCAAGCGGCTGGAATCTATTCGTTCGGATACAAATCCCTTCCTTGCTATTGGCGCCGCGGAGCGCCGCGGCGCTGTGTGGGTGAAACCTCAACTCGTGGGGGAAGTCGCCTTCAGCACCTGGACTGCCGATAACCTGGTGCGCCAGGCTTCCTTCAAAGGTCTGCGAGAGGACAAGCCTGCGACCGAAGTCGTTCGCGAAAAAGCCGCGACGGGAATACCAAATGCGCGCGCTGCCTCAAGTGCGGGCAAAGGCCGTGCCCACACCGCAACCTCCTCCAAAGTTCTAACGTCTGCTGCTCTGCCTCGCGTCACGCATCCGGACAAGGTTGTCGACCGCGAAAGTGCGCTTACCAAGGAGCAGCTCGTCACTTACTACGCCGAGGTAGCGAGGCACATATTGCCGCACATCTCGGACCGCCCTTTGAGTATTGTGCGTTGCCCTTCCGGCACCGCCGCGAAGTGTTTTTTCCAGAAGCACGTGAAACCGGGACTGCCCAAGGGGATCGGTTCAGTCGAGATTGTGGATCGTAAGAGCGGTAAACCGGAACCGTACATCATCCTCTCCGACGCCGATGTCATTCCGGAGCTCGGCCAGCTTAACGTCTTCGAACTGCATCCGTGGGGCTCGCCGGCGAGGGACTTCGAACATCCCGATCGAATCATCTTCGATCTCGATCCCGATGCAAGCATTGAATGGAAGAGACTGGGGGACACGGCCTCTGAAGTTCGATCACGTCTCAAGAAGCTCGGCCTCGAATCCTTCCTGAAGAGCACCGGCGGCAAGGGCCTACATATCGTGGCGCCTATCCAGTGTGAACATGACTGGCCCACGGTAAAAGAGTTTGCGCATCAATTCGTGCTCGCCATGGAAGCAGACGATCCTTCTCTTTACATCACCAAAATGACGAAGTCCGCGCGCACCGGACGCATCTATCTCGATTATCTGCGGAACGAACGCGGCGCGACGGCCGTGGCGCCCTACTCGCCACGCAGCCGCTCTGGCGTTCCCGTCTCTGTGCCGATGGACTGGAGCGAGCTGAGGGCTTCGGCTCCCCCGCGCTGCCTAGTCGCTAAATTCGATGAGTGGCGCAAGCGCCTGTCCCGTGATCCGTGGGTCGACCTGCCGGAGACAAAGCAGCGGCTGACACAGAAAGCCATCGATGCCGTGAGTGTAAAGAAGTCTAAGTAGATTGAATCTGCCTCAGCAGCGCACGATATTCGGAGAGTTGATACCGCGCGTAGCGTTGCGCGTATCTACCACCAGTTGTGCATCGCGCACGATCGCAGCGTAATCGTAACTGGAATGATCGGTCACGATAAGGACGCAATCGTATTCGCCGACCTTCTCCAGGGGCGTGCTGCGCATATGCAGTTCGTAGTGGCGGCCGCGACCGACGGTCGGGAAGAAAGGATCGTTGTAGTCCACCAGCGCTCCGCGCGCTTGCAACAACTCAATGATGGTGAGTGAAGGCGACTCACGTAGGTCGTCGATATCGCGCTTGTAAGCCAGACCTAATACCAGCACGCGCGACCCCTTCAGAGGCTTGCGACACTCGTTCAGCGCGGCAGCGGTTTCATCGACTACGTAATAAGGCATGCGGCCATTGATCTCACCTGCCAGCTCGATGAAACGTGTTCGAAAGTCAAACTGCTTTGCCTTCCATGAGAGGTAGAACGGATCGATAGGAATGCAATGACCGCCCAGCCCCGGACCCGGATAGAACGGCTGAAAACCGAAGGGCTTGGTTTTTGCGGCATCGATAACTTCGAAAATATCGATCTGCATACGCGCGCAGAGCTGTTTCAGCTCATTGACCAGCGCGATATTCACCGACCGGTAGATATTCTCAAGCAGCTTGGTCATCTCCGCCACCGCAGGCTTGCTCACCGGCACCGTTCGGTTAAAGATGCTGCCGTAGAGCGCGGCGCCAAGCTCAGTAGCGATCGGGTCCACGCCACCTACGACCTTCGGAATATCGCGCCGGGCGACGGTGTCGTTGCCCGGATCCTCACGCTCGGGCGAGAAGGCAACGTGAACGTCTCCCTTTCCATTGCCCGCCCCCACCACACGCAGCCCTGCACTGTTGCCCTGTTCGAGCAGTGGAACTACTACTTCTTCGGTTGTACCGGGATAGGTGGTGCTCTCGAGCACGATCAATTGCCCGGCGCGCAGCCGCGGTGCGAGCGCTTTTACGGTATCGGTGATGTAGCTCAGATCGGGCTCGTGATATTCGTTCAGTGGAGTGGGCACACAGATCAGCACCACATCCATCTCGCGCAAACGGTCGTAGTCGCTGGTAGCTTCAAAACCGCTCGTCTGCGCACGAGCAATCTCGTTTGGCGGGATGCGGACGATGTAGGAACCGCCGGAGTTCAGCGTCTTCACCTTGGATTCGTCGATATCGAAGCCTGTTACGCGAAAGCGCTCTTCGCTGAAGAGGAGCGCCAGGGGAAGCCCAACGTACCCGAGCCCGATGATGCCGACACGCGATGTACGGTCCTCGATACGTTGTTTCAGTTCCTGCGACTGACTTCCCGCCACAGCCATCTTTCTCTCCTCTTATTAAAAAGCGTTGGGCTTAACGGCCACTCGATCCAAAGCCGCGCTCACCTCGACCGCTTTCTGCCAGACTCTCTACCACTGTGACCACCCAATCGGTCGAAGCGCGCAGGGGGGTCATCTGCACGATCTTATCTCCCTTACGCAAATGCACTGCCACATCGCTCTTCATCAGCGTTACTCCCCGCAGGGTACCTGACGCATCGCGATCTTCTACCAGTTCGTACGCAGGTTGGTTGACATTGACTAAACAAACGAGGATCTCTCCGCGGTAGCCGGCATCGATGCGGCCGCCTGCGTAGGTCACACCTCGGGCGGCCAGTGAAGAGCGATCTCCCAACACGAAACCGAAGCCTTCCGGCCCCTCAACAGATATGCCCGTGCGCAGACGCATCATCACGCCAGGCTCCAGCACCGCGTCCTCCAACGCGTACAGGTCGAAGCCCAGATCACTGCCAGGATGGGCGACCGTGGGAGGCTTCGCCTCAGGATCCAGCAGCTTGACGCGCAGCACGGCCTCTGTCACTAATCTTTCCACCGGCTCAGGCACACAAAGCGCGTCGCTCGAGCTCACTTAGCCTTCACGCCTTCCTCTTTTTTCTGCTTGGCCCAGCGGCGGCGCTGTGCCTCAATGATTCGCCTGCGCCCTTCCGGGCTGATCCGGCGCCTTATGGCGGGTTTCGGCTGGATGTCCCTCACAGTAATTCCGGCAGCCACATCGCGTGAGTTGCGTATCAATGTGCGAGCTGTCTCCAGTCGCTGAATCTCCTGATCGAGAGCGACAATCATATCGTGTCGTGTCATTTGGGGGGCCTCAAGAATCTGTATTTGTAACTACGGGAGAGAGTGGAGCAGAATCTCTCAAGAAGTATCTTAGCAATAGCTTTCTCTCGCATGTTCGAGAGAACATCACGTTTCTTTTGAATCTAACGTTGCCATTGAATCGGCAACCCGCGCATCCAATGCAGGTGAACGTTATGCTCGTTGCTCCTCCTCGTTGGAATGCCGCTACGGAGTCGCTCTCTCAGGTTAGCCGGGGACCATCCCTGCTGATGCTGGACTACGATGGCACGCTCGCTCCGTTTCACCAGGACCGCATGCAGGCGTTGCCGTGGCCGGGGATCGCGGAGTGCCTGGATCGGCTCACCACCATCCCCGCGGTCCATCTGGCTCTGGTTACAGGCCGTTCAGCCAGAGAACTTGCGTCTCTGCTTCCTTTGCGGCATGCAGTTGAGATATGGGGCTCGCATGGGCGCGAGCATCTCACCTCCAACGGCGTTTACACCTCCGCCACTCTTGCGCCAGCGCAACAGGCTGCTCTGGATCAGATAGAGAAGGCCCTCAAGGAAGCTGGATTCGGTGCACAGGCCGAACGGAAGGTCGCTAGCCTCGCCGCGCACTGGCGTGGCCGCACTGCGGACGCCGCCGAAACGGTGGAGCGGATCGTCCGCGATGCATTCCGAGTCTCAGGCGAGCGGGCCGGATTGCAACTACTCGTCTTCGACGGCGGTGTTGAAGTGCGTTCGGATTCCATCACCAAGGGACACGCCGCCCTGCATATGATGACTCGGTATCCTACCGCAACACCAGCGTATGTCGGGGATGACATGACGGATGAGGATGCCTTTGCTGTTCTGCGCGGGCGCGGTCTCACTCTGCTGGTGCGCCCTGAGCCTCGTCCCAGCCAAGCGATCTACTGGCTAAAGCCGCCAGAAGATTTGCTTGCATTCCTCGATGGCTGGACCCGCGCCGCGGAAAGGGCTGTCGGATGATGGTTCAGGGCAAAAGACACACATTGCCGACGACGCGACACCGGCTTCTCGTTGTTTCAAACCGGCTTCCGGTCTCGATCAAGAAGAACGAGAGCGGCAATATGACAGCTGTTCCCTCGAGCGGCGGCCTGGTCAGCGCGCTGAATCCAATTTTGTCCGAATATGGCGGCACCTGGGTGGGCAATACCGGTTTTGCCAGCAATGGCGAGTCCCATGACGCCGAGGTACGCAGACTGCTTACAGCCACAACGCGCGGTACATCCGTCCGGTATCTTCCCGTCTTTCTGTCTACTGAGGAACAGACCAACTTCTACGAAGGCTTCTCGAACGAAATTCTGTGGCCACTCTTCCACGATCTTCAGTCTCGCTGTAACTTCGCGCCGCGTTACTGGGAGTTTTACCAGAGGGTCAATCAACGTTTCGCCGCTGTCTCGCTTAAGGCTTCGCAGCCCAGCGACGTCATCTGGATCCAGGACTATCAGCTTATGCACGTGGGCAGGCTGATCCGGCGCAAGCGCCCGGAAGGCACACTCGCCTTCTTCATGCACATTCCGTTTCCCGCGCCGGATATTTTCGAAAAGCTGCCTTGGCGGCGGCAAATCCTTGAAAGCCTCCTTGAACACGATCTATTGGGCGTGCAGACCCCGCGTGACGAGCGCAACCTGGTTGCCTGTATCCGCACCTTTCTTCCCGGCGCGGAGGTCGAGCGCGAGCATGACTATCGCCGCGTCCTCTATCGTTCGCGTCAGACTCGCATCCAGGCTTTTCCTATCAGTATCGACTTTCAGCAGTTCGCTCATGGGGCAGCCAGTCCCGAGGTCGGACGGCGTGCCTTTGAGATACGCCGGCAACTCAACGGCATCCCGATCGCCATCGGTATCGATCGGCTGGACTACACCAAGGGAATCCCGGAGCGGCTGCGTGCTTTTGCGCGGTTCCTTCGTGATTTTCCCACCACCCGCGGTCGGATCTCGCTCTACCAGGTTGTGGTTCCCAGCCGCGAGAACATCACCGGCTACCGCCGTCTCATGCACGAGATCGAACAGCTCGTGGCCCATATCAATGGCGAGTACAGTCAGCCCGGCTGGGTTCCTATTCACTATGTTCACCGGTCTCTGCCGCGCAAAGAGCTGCTGGCACTCTACAGAGCCGCAAGCCTTGCCCTCATCACACCCTTAAAGGACGGCATGAACCTGGTTTCCAAAGAGTATTGTGCAGCGCGCACCGAGAACGATGGCGTGCTTATTTTGAGCGAATTTGCGGGCGCTGCCCCGGAGCTGCACCGCGGTGCGCTGCTGGTGAACCCCTACGATGAGCTCGGAATAGCAGAGTCACTCAATCGCGCCCTTGCCATGGAGCCGCAGGAGCAGCGCCGTCGGATGATGCGGATGCGGGCCTGGGTGCGTCGGCATGATATCCACCATTGGCGTGACAGCTTCTTCGCCGCGCTCGATGGATACACCGGAGCCGCTGTGTCCTAGGCCGTCTTGCGCATCACATCTCCTCGCGGCAAGGTCATCACAAAAGCGGTTCCGTGATCTTCTTCCTTCTGACTGCTCATCACATCGAGCTGTCCCCGGTGCTTCTCCACAATTCCCTTGACTACCCAGAGCCCGAGCCCTGTCCCGGCATCTTTCTTCGTAGTGAAGAAAGGCTCGAAGATGTGTTCCAGCAATGGCGTGGCGATGCCATGCCCTGTGTCCGAGATGGACAAACTTACATGCTCCCTTTGCAACCGCACCTCCACCGCAAGGACACCGTAGGGCTCCATTGCATCGAGCGCATTAGACAGCAGGTTTGCCGCAACCTGACGGAGTTCACCGGCGACACCCTCTACTATGACGCTCTCCATGTTGCGCGTTACACGGATCTGACGCGCATCGAGCTTTCGCTGATAGAGTGCCAGAACGTCGTTGACTAGTGCCGAAAGATCGACTGGCTGGGGAGAACTGGACTCGCGATAGAAGCCCAACGTCTGGCTCACAATATGACCCACCCGGCGCAACTCCTCATTCGCCATTCGGAGATAACCTCTGGTGATAGGCGGCAGCTCCGGTTCGTGGAGCGCCAGGTAAATCAGATTGCCCACTGCTTCGAGTGGGTTGTTGATCTCGT
>Ga0207647_10004805_pt1 | contig 10003 bp, 12 predicted proteins | sample KBSCornC2_FD_184295 | JGI IMG/M metagenome (GOLD analysis project Ga0207647, IMG submission 184295) | Corn rhizosphere microbial communities from Kellogg Biological Station, Michigan, USA - C2 (SPAdes) (version 2) | ecosystem: Host-associated > Plants > Roots > Rhizosphere ...
CGATCATCAACAAGCTGGCCGACCCGGCGATCCGCATCGTCTCGCTAACCATCACCGAGGGCGGCTACTACATCGATCCGGCAACGCAGGCGTTCAACCCGAAACATCCCGACATCGCCTGGGACGCCGAGCACTTTACCACGCCCAAGACCGTGTTCGGCCTGATCGTGCTCTGGGCCGCCATCGGCTGGACGGCGTCTTTTCTCGCGAAGACGCTCGTCCAGCCGATCCACGTGGCCGGCAGCTTCGATTCAAGCAGCCTTACGCAGTACCCGGTTGAAGCTGTTCTTGATCGGCTCGGCCGTCTCGGTCGCGACCTTCTGGGCCAGATCCCAAAGCTCCCGGTTCTGGGCGGAAGCCGCTTCAAAGGTCTTGCGACCGTGTACGGTGGAGAGGTTCACGAAGTCCGCAAACGACCTCGCATCCGCAAGCTGGGAGAAGAAATCCAGCACGGAGCTGGTATTGGCGTTGGATATTTCGATGAGCTTGGTGCCGTACTCGGCGGAACGCCTGGCACTGGTCGAACAGGCGTCGCAGAGAGCCCCGGTGATCTCTTCGGAAGTTACCTTCACCTGCTCGAAATTGGCCTTGGCCCGTGTCGCGGCCGGCGCGGCGAGATCGCCGAAGATCGCCTGGATGTTGAAAAACGGCATGTCGAACTTGAGCTTTGTATTTCCGTTCGCCGTCCCATTCAGCGGAGCGGCATTCGTTTCGGCTTTCATATCGGCATCACTCACGGGCTTTCATCCTTTCAAGCGAAACTAGATGATGGATTGAAGACTCCCCGACGCGTCCGGATGGGACGCCACTTCCTCAACTCTCACGATGGTGGGATGCTGCTGCGGATATTGCGCTCTCGCCCCCTGCCGGAGCCAACTATGCCCTACGAAAGTCGACGCTTCGGTTCGCTTTCGGACTCTCGATTTGAATTAATTCGAATATTGCGACGAAGCGGCGCAGCGAGAATCCTGCGTCTTTAAAGTTGTTGCAATTGCATGCGCCAACTTCAGATCAGCGCCGGCGAGCTATTCAGAGGCGTCGATCCCCGGAGCCGTTTGAGCCGGAATGTTCTGCCGCCTGCGCAGCCGGCAAGTCGGCCTGCAACGGACCCTGTGCGACAAATTTGACCGGTCGTACGCGGGCCGATCGTGTATGAAGGGCTGCGGTAGATTTCGTTTCGACGTGAGCGAGCGCCGCGATCTCGATGCAGCCTCTCTCACCTGGACGAAACAGCCATGCCCGACATCATCAGTTTCGGCACGCTCGAGCTCCGCTTCCTGCACAGCAAGGACGACACCGGCGGCAGCGTCGATATCTTCGAAATGACGTTGCAGCCGAATGCGCGGATGCCGATCCCGCACTATCACGACCGCTGGGACGAAACGATCTACGGGCTGTCCGGCGTCTCGACCTGGACGATCGACGGCCAGCAGACCGATCTTGGCCCCGGAGCCTCAGTCTTCATCAAGCGCGGCATCGTGCACGGCTTTACCAACCGTTCGACGGGGCCTGCGACATGCCTGTGCATCCTGAGCCCCGGGGTGCTGGGACCGCAATATTTCACCGAGATGGCAGCGCTCCTGTCGGCCGGCGCGCCACCCGATCCCGTGAAGATGAAAGAGACGATGCTGCGCTACGGACTGGTGCCCGCGCCGGCTGCGTGAGGCAAGCTCGCCGGCGAATGGAAATGACCGGCCATCATGCGATCTCGTCGGTCCAGACCTTGAAGCTGGCCAGCTCGTTCGGGCCGAAAGTCTGCGTGATCGGAACGTCGCAGGCATCGCGCCCCTGAGCGATCAGGATGCGGCCCTGCCGCGGCACGTTGTTGCGCGGGTCGAAAGTGTGCCAGCGGCCGCCGATGAAGGCCTCGAACCAGCCGGCGAAATCGCCCACCGCCCAAGGCTGCGGCGTGCCGACGTCGCTCAGATAGCCGGTGCAATACCGTGCCGGAATGTTCATGCAGCGGCAGAACGCAATGGCGAGGTGGGCATAGTCGCGGCAGACGCCCTTGCCCTCCTGGTATGCCTCCCACGCCGTCTTGGTGGCGCGCGCATGCTCGTAGCCGAAAGCGATGTGACGGTGAACGAAATCGCAGATCGCCTGCACCCGCGCCCACCCCGGAGGCGTCTTCTCGAACAGCTTCCAGGCGATCTCCGAGAGCCGGTCGGTCTCGCAGTAGCGGCTGCCGAGCAGATAAATCAGCGTATCGGAAGGCAGCTCTTCGATCCTGTGCTGAACCGCCGACGCAACCACCGGATCCGGCAGGCCGCTGTCGCGAACCACGCCATCGGCGGCAAGGCGCATGCGGCCGGCCGGCGCGACCATGCGGCTGCACCAATTGCCGAACATGTCCCGATAGGGTGTGATCTCGACCGCAGGCGTGGTGGTCAGGAAGTCCGGCACGATGACATCGGAGGCACGCGTGAAATGCGTGCCCAGCACCATGATCATCGGCGTTGGCTGCGGGAAATCGTAGAGCATTTCGAATCCGACACGGAACTTCATTCGAAATGCCCTTTCGGCTGGATGTCAGCCCGAAATGGCTACGAAACCATGGATTACAAGGCGCGCGGCCCGACTTAAGCGTGCCTGGCGCCGTTTGTGCGCTGTAAATCGTACGCATAAGGCGATCGCTTTCGCTGCTTCACCGCCGCCGTCTCCGCGACTAGACTTGCTTCCGTGATAGAACTGACCTGCGGGGAGAGCATGCTGACCGGAAGTTGCCTGTGCGGCGCCGTTGCGTATGAAGTGGATGCGGAGCCCGCGCCCTTCGTGCATTGCCATTGCCAGACCTGCCGCAAGACGCACGGCTCGGCATTTTCCAGCGTGATGCCGGTGCCGCGCGCGGCGTTCCGGTGGGTGCGCGGCGACGAGCTGCTCGCCGCGTTCGAGTCCTCACCCGGCAAATTCCGCCGCTTCTGCACCCGCTGCGGCTCGCACATCATGGCGGAACGGATCGCGCAGCCGAACGTGCTGTTGCGCATGGGATGCCTGGATACGCCGGTCGCGGGCCCCGCGCGCGCTCACATCTGGCGCTCGGACGCGGCAAGCTGGTACGACCCCAAGGACGCGACGCCGGAACTGCCGGAAGCGGCCGCCAGCCCTCCTCCGGCGCGATAGAGCCCCTCGCGCGACACGCCGCCTGCGCTATCGGGCCGGACATCGCGTGGCGATCCCCGGCCCGTGCTGTCAATCGCTCACGGCATCGCCAGATGCCAGGCGCCGTTGAGAAAACCGTCGCCGGTGATGTCGCCCGGCTTGGTGTCCTTGGCGAATGTATAGAGCGGCTTGCCCTTGTAGGCCCATTGCCTGGAGCCATCGTCGCGCGTGATGATGGTGTAGCCGTCGCCGGCGGCATCGCCGGCCTCGGCCTTCAGCACCGGCCAGTTCGTCGCACAAGGACCGTTGCAGGCCGACTTGCCGTCCGCGTCCTTGTCGAAGGTGTAGAGCGTCATGCCCTTGGCGTCGGTGAGCACGTTGCCCTTGTCGGTCTTGCCGGTTTTCGTCGGCGGCGCGGCGAAGGCGGCGGGAATGATTGCGAGCGACACGGCGAGCGTGAGCGCGAGGCGGATCGGGGATGTCGTCATGGTCTCTCCTGTCATGCAATTGGCTTGCATGGGTAGGACGCCGCGCGAGCCGTCGTATTCCTCTGCGCGCGGCAAAGAAATTTTTCGCTGCACGCATCATTGCGCCGGAATAAACTGGAATGAGTGAGACGGACCGACATGAGCAAGCCGCATTGGCATCCCGCGCACATCACCGATCTGCCCGCGATCGGCGCGATCGCGGCGCGCATCCATCCCGATCTGCCTGAACGCCCCGAGGTGTTCGCGGAGAAGATGCGGCTCTATCCCGATGGCTGCCGCGTGCTCATCGCGGACGAGGAGATCGCCGGCTACGGACTTTCGCATCCCTGGCGTCGGCACCGGATTCCGCCGCTCGATGGATTCCTCGAACGCCTGCCCGATGACGCGGACTGCCTCTATGTGCACGACGTCGCCGTGCTGCCGGATCATCGTGGCGGCGCAGCGCGTGCTTATGTCGCGAAGATGGAGGAACTTGCGCGCGCGTCGGGCATCGCCGCTCTCGCGCTGGTCTCGGTCTACGCCACGCGGCCGCTGTGGGAACGTTTCGGCTTTCGGCCCGTCACGGCGGATGCGGAGCTGCGCGCAAAGCTCGCAGGCTACGGCGAAAGCGCGACCTACATGCTCCGCGACCTCGCCGCGACGTGACGCGCCTTAGCTCAGCCCCGATGCTTCTTCTTTGTCTTCTTTCCGGGCGCGCCCTTCACAGGCCACGCAGTGACCGCAGGCGGCTGTCCGGCGTGGCCGGGCTTGTTCTTATGCTTCTTTTTCTTCCCGAAAGCAGGAGCATCGTCGAATTTCGGCCCGCGCTCGCCGAAAGCCTTGCTGCGCGGCTTGAATCCCGCCTCGCGCGGGCGATCGTCGCGACGTTCACGATGATCGCTGTCGCCGCTCTCGCGCCGAGGCGGCTTTGACCGCTCTTCCGAAGGCGCTTGCCGCTGCGGCGCATCCGCCATCGGTTCGAGGCGGATATTGTCTTCCTTGTCCGGACGCTTGATCTTGGCCGCGAAGGAGTCCGCGACGCGCTCGGAAATTTCGAACTCGGTCGTCGTATCCATGATCTTGATGGCGCCGATGTCGCCCTTGTCGATGCCGCCACGACGGCAGATCATCGGCAAGAGCCAGCGTGCTTCCGCGTTCTTTCTTCGTCCGATATTGGCGCGGAACCAGACGCTGCCCTCCGCCATGCCGTGCTTCGACGACGATTTCCCCGATTTGGGTCGCCGTTCGGGGCGATCATCGCCGCCCGGTGCCCGGACATTGTCGCGACCGCGATCGTCGCGCGGCCGGCCAGCCCGCTCGCCGGGATCGATGATGTCTTCGGGCGACGGCAGCCGCGCCCGATAGAGCCGCGCCAGCGCCGCGGCGATATCCTCGGCCGACCGTTCGGCCAATAGCGCCTGCGCCAGCGCCAGATCGTCGGCGGTCGTCTCCTCGGTGAACAGCACGTCCTTCATGCGCTCGTGATCGAGCTTGCGGATCTCGTCCGCCTGCGGCGCCGTTCCCCAGACCGCATCGATGCCTGAGAGATTGAGCAGCAGCTCCGCACGCCGCCGCCGTGCGGGCGGCACCAGCAGGACGCTCGTGCCCTTTCGGCCCGCACGTCCGGTGCGGCCCGAGCGATGCTGCATGACTTCGGCGTCGTTGGGCAGGTCGGCCTGAATGACGAGGTCGAGGCTCGGCAGATCGATGCCGCGGGCGGCGACGTCGGTCGCCACGCAGACGCGGGCACGCCCGTCCCTGAGCGACTGGAGCGCCAGGGTGCGCTCGTTCTGCGTCAATTCGCCTGATAGCGCGACGACGGAGAAGCCGCGCTCCAGCAGCGCCGCCTGCAAATGCCGGACGGCATCGCGCGTGCTGCAGAACACCAGGGCGCTCGGCGCCTCGAAGAAGCGCAACACGTTGACGACCGCGTGCTCGACATCGGCGGGGGCAATCCGGATCGCGCGATACTCGATATCGGCGTGACCGCCCTCGTCGCCCGCGACCTCGATCCGGAACGCCTGCTGCTGATACTGCTTGGCCAGCGCGACGATGCCGCGCGGAAACGTCGCCGAGAACAACAGGGTGCGGCGGGTCTCCGGCGTGGTCTCGAGGATGAACTCCATGTCCTCGCGAAAGCCGAGATTGAGCATCTCGTCGGCCTCGTCGAGGACGACGGCCTTCAATTCGGAGATGTCGAGGCGGCCCCGGCGCAAATGATCGCACAGCCGGCCGGGCGTGCCGACGACGATGTGCGCGCCGGCGGCCAGCTCGCGCTGCTCGCGCCGCGGATCCATGCCGCCGACGCAGGAGACGACGCGCCCGTCTGCGTGCTCGTACAGCCAGGCCAGTTCTCGCTGAACCTGCAAGGCAAGCTCGCGGGTCGGCGCCACGATCAGGGCGAGCGGCGCGCCCGCCCGCTCGAACCGCTCGATGCCATCAAGCAGATCCTTGGCCAGGGCCAGTCCGTAAGCGAGGGTCTTGCCGGAGCCGGTCTGGGCCGAAACCAGGAGGTCGCGGCCCGCGGCCTCCTCGGTGAGCACGGCGAGCTGAACGGGGGTCGGACGGTCGTAGTTGCGCTCGGCCAAAGCTCGGGCGAGCGGCGCACTCATGGTCGGGAATGACACGGGATAAACCTTGGTTGGTCCAGGCGCGGAACGTCGAGCCGCGCGACCTGAAGCTGCGTGCTCGGCAAATGGTCCGGCCGCACGCGTGGTGATTTGATTTGGACGCTCTTTACGCCAAGCGCGGGCAAATCACCATGCCTATGACGCATGGCTTTGGCGACATCGCGAATAAGCTTACCGGCCGCTCGACCCACTACATCCAGCGTTTCCGGGCCGTTTTGCTGCATATAGTGAGCTTTTGCCCCAAAGCAGCTGATTTTCGCGACCACCTCGCTTAAATTGTGCGCGATTGGACGTGCCGGGAATGCGCGCATGACCTCTTTCGTCAAACGCACCTGCGGCGATTGCACGCTCTGCTGCAAGGTGATGGCCATCGAGGCGCTGGCCAAGCCCGCGAATGCCTGGTGCCGGCATTGCAAGCCCGGCCGCGGCTGCGCGATCTACGCCGAGCGGCCGGCCGAATGTGAGAGCTTCGCCTGCTTGTGGCTGGTCAACGATCTCCTCGACGAGCGCTGGAAGCCAAGCCGGTCGAAGCTGGTCCTGACCACGTCGGAGGATGGCATCGAAGTCCGATGCGACCCGGGCTTTCCCGACGCCTGGCGCAAGCAGCCCTTCGCCGACGACATCCGCGCATGGGCCGCCGAAGGCGAGACCTGCGACATGACGGTGGTCGTGATCGTCGGCCAGCGCGTGGTCCTCGTCACGCCGGATCGCGAATTCGATCTCGGTGTCGTGGGGCCGGATGATCGGATCGTACGGGAGCTGGAGGGCACGAAGGTGGTGGGGGCGGCGGTGGTGAAGGAGAGCGAGATCAGTCGTGGCGAGTGGTGAACGCCCTACCGGCCGATGCTAGATATTTCCGGTGACCTGGCCGAGTTGAGTTCAGGCGAAGCAGCATGGGAGCGCAACGATGAGATTGGCAGTCATTTCCGATATCCACGGCAACCTTGCTGCCTTGGAGGCCGTGCTGGCCGACATCAAGACGCGTGGCGTCGATCGTACGGTCAACCTCGGCGATTGCGTCACCAGCCCGTTGTGGCCGAGGGAAACGTTCGAAGCACTCCAGTCGCTGTCGTTGCCGACTGTGCGCGGAAACCATGATCGCTGGATCGAAGAGTTTCCAGACGACAAGCTCTCGCCGGCAGGTCTGTTTGCGCGCAACGCGTTGACGGCGGAGCAGCGTCTCGCACTCCACGCTTTGCCGTCCCGAATACGGCTGGACGACGGGATCCTGGCCTGCCATGGCACACCCGAAGACGACACGACGTGCCTGCTGGAAGAATCGCTCGACGACGGCCGCTTTGTGCCGGCCCGCCGCGAAGTCCTGGCAACGCGTCTCAAGAGTGAGCCAACGGCCCGCGTGGTGCTGTGTGGTCATAGCCACCGCCAGGCGGTCATTCAGGGCCCCGGCGAGTGTCTGGTTCTCAATCCGGGGAGCGTTGGCTGCCCGGTGTTCGCGGACATTCCCTTTGCGGCAAACCTGGAATACCGCTCGCCTCACGCTCGGTACGCGATCATCACCAAGAGAAGAAGGGGCTGGCAGGCCGAACTTCTGGCCCTCGAATACGACTGGGAGGCCGCCTCGGCGCGTGCACTCGCCAACAACCGCCCTCAATGGGCACAGGCCATGTTGTCTGGATACGTCAAATAGAAACTGGCTGTGATCTCCGAAGACATCCGCAGGGCAAGATCGACCTGTGAACGAATACGGCCTTGTCGCGCCCGCCACTCGACCCCAAATCTTGCTTCACGAGAGAGCAACGGGTGGAACATGGCCGACAGCATATCGCTTAACGACAAGCTCGCGACCTTTCAGGACTATTGGTCGCCGCGCACGATCACGACCTTCAACGATTGCGACGTGATGGTGGTGAAGTTGAAGGGAGAGTTCACCTGGCACAAGCACGACGACACCGACGATTTCTTTCTGGTCCTCAAAGGCAGTCTGGACATCGAATTGCGGGACCGCACGGTGACGCTCGGTCCGGGCGAACTCTACGTCGTGCCCAAAGGTGTCGAGCATCGCCCGGTGGCACGCGAGGAGGTTCACCTGATGCTGATCGAGCCGACCGGCACACCGAACACGGGCGACAAGGCAACCGCCGCGCCGCGCAAGCTGGCATAGCGGGCAACGCGCCTGGCGCGGCCTTAATCCCTGGAGGTCGCCAGTTTGCTGAAGCTGCCGACCAGCCTGGCTCTTGCGCGCGCAACAGTGTCCTTGGCCGCGCGCGCCAGAGCTCGGATGGCGCGCCAGGCTTCGGTCGCCTGCAGCCACGCCTTCGCGGCCGCGTATTTTCCATAACTCCAGGCAAAAGCGGGAATTCGCATCAGCTTGTCGCGCGTGAGATGAAACAGGCGCTCGACCAGCACCAGCTTGAGCAATTCGCCGACAATGAAAGTCAGGGCACCGCTCAGGACCTGACCGGTTGCGGCGAGGTACGCGGCAACCGGCTTGACCGGCTCCAGAATAATGACGGGCACGGAGAACAAGGCGAGCGACGGATAAGGCGGCAGCGATTTGATCCAGGCGCGCAATTGCCTGAATTCGAAGTGCCGCCCGATCCAGCGCGAAATCGGCCTCGCCACGGCCATGAAGATCGCATCCACCAGGAAGTAGATCGCAGCCAGGATGTAAGTGACAGGTTTCAGGATTCGCTTCACGGCACCTCTCCCGCGAAGTGAAAGCCGGAACTTGGGCTTAAGTTTCACCTCCGCGCGAATAGTTCGGGGATATCAGATGGAACTTTTTGGGTACCAGGTCAGATCTCCGCGTACACCTCCAATAGATTGCCGTCGGGGTCGCGGAAGAACAGCGTCCGATGTCCAAAGGACAGGTTCGTCGGCGGCGACAGCAGCTCAACGCCCTGCCGAACCAGCTCGTCGGCGCACTGGTCGACCTCGGCCGCGGACACCCTGAAGGCCAGTTGCAGCGATGCAGTGCCGGGCGGGACCGGCGCATCCGCCGCGGTTCGGCTCGGCCTTGCCAGGGCCAGCGTGTTGCCGCCCAGGCCATACTCGATCCAGTTCGGCGAGAGCTCGCGCAGCAGCGGAAATGCGAGGATGTCCTCGTAGAAGCGGCGCATCGCGGCCATGTCGCGCACGAAGATGACGGTGTAGTCGATCGCGCGAATGGCATGGAAGGGGGAGCGGGTACGCCGGTTTGGTTCGGGTGTCTGTTCGTTTGTCATCTCGGCTTCATTCCAAACTCCGGCACGTAGCCCGCATGAGCGAAGCGATATGCGGGAAAGCCTCGTCAACAAAGGTCCCGGATGTCGCTGCGCTCATCCGGGCTACGGATCTTCACTCCACCAGCTCCGGCCACGGCACGATCGTGGACTTCACCGTCTTCATCGCCATCGCATCCTTCACCGCCTGCGCGACGCCCGCTTCCGTGAACGGATAGATCGTCTGCATCTTCAGCCACGGATATTTGCCCGCCGTGCGGTAGAGCATGTCGACGCCGAGCGGCAGATCGTTGGCGGTAAAGCCCCAGGAGCCGAGCACGTTGAGGTCCTTGGTGCAGATGCGGTGCCACGACGTGTCGATCGAGCCGGCGTCGGTGAACTGGCCCATCTCGACATAGGTGCCGCCGTCGCGCAGCATCTCGATGCCTTCGGGGCCGGCTGAGGGGTGTCCGGAGCAATCCATCACGAGATCGGCGCCGAAGCCACCGACGATCTCGCGCACGCGCGCGATGCGATCTTGCGGTGATTTCAGTTCCTCGATGTTCACCGTCGCCTCCGCGCCGAACTCGCGCGCGAGCTTGAGCCGCGGCTCCTCCGGCGCACCGACGCAGATGACGCGCCCTGC
>Ga0207647_10004808_pt1 | contig 9997 bp, 4 predicted proteins | sample KBSCornC2_FD_184295 | JGI IMG/M metagenome (GOLD analysis project Ga0207647, IMG submission 184295) | Corn rhizosphere microbial communities from Kellogg Biological Station, Michigan, USA - C2 (SPAdes) (version 2) | ecosystem: Host-associated > Plants > Roots > Rhizosphere ...
ACTGCTCGCCTTCTTTGCCTGGGTGTGGATTCAGCACCGGAGGGCATTGCTTTCTGCGGTGCTCTGGGTATCGTGCGGAGCGTTTAGCGCAGTCGCCCCGATTCTCGGCTACTTCTGGAGCCGGGGTGCGCTGGGAGATCTGATCTATATCAATGTCTTGTGGCCTTACCACAATTATGCTCCTGCAGCCACCGTACATTATGCATTTTTGATTTCAGACTATTTCACCCATTGGGCTGTTCCGCTGCCCGGCGCTAACTGGACTTTAGGCATGGCGGCGGTTCTGGTAATTCCATTTTTATTTATAGCGGCGGTTCCACTTGTCGTCATCGCGTTGGGCCTCCGGCACGGGATTAGAAACTTGCGGCCGGAGATCGCTCTGTACTGGCTCGCAGGAGCTGCTTTGTGGCTCTCCGAGATTCATCGTAAAGATATCTGCCATCTGGTCTTCGGATCCCCCCTGTTGATCGTCCTGTGCGTTTTCTATCTACAGGCACGCAAGAACCGGGGATTCAGTGTAGCAATTCAAGCACTCTCCATAACCTCCGTTTGCCTTGCCGTCGCCACCCTCATCATTGCATTGGTCGCCCATCCCACGGCGACCCGGGTAGGTCAGGTGAGCATGGCCGCCGACGATCCAGTTTTGAGAGCGATCGATGACCACGTAGCGCCTGGGGAGGAAATCTTTATCTATCCCTACGCTCCCATGTATTACTTCCTGTCGGCTACGAACAACCCCACCCGTTACAGCACTTTCTTCTACAACTTCAAGATCAATTCTCATTTTGAATTCGACGAAGTCATACAGAATCTAGATCAACAGCGGGTGAAGTATGTGTTGTGGGACAGCGTAGTTCATGACAAGCTGCAAAGCCTCTTTCCTGGGTCAGGTCTCAAGGAGCACATCATCGAACCATACCTGGAGTCGCATTACCTACCAATCTGGAGCCACAACGGTGTTCTCCTCATGGAGCGCAAGAGTGGCGATCACCGTAATTAGCTAAACCACTCTCCGCAGTCGTCAACTGGCGACGAGAGTCTACCGCCGCTTCAGTTCAACAGTCGCGATTACACCTGCCCCATACTAGGTCGCCTGCGTGGGCCGCGGAAAGGTTTCTTGTGATATTGCGCGGTATATGGAACTTCTCGAAAGATCGACTTTGGCCTTTACGTGGGCCGACTGTTATACGACGAAGGCGAGCGCGATATTGGATGACGGCGAAAGATACATCCTTCGAGAAGAGGTAATGCACGCCATGCAGAATGACAAGTTCATTGTGGCTGCGCTTCTACAAGCAGATTTCCGGTGAATTCAATGGGAAGATGCGCATTGTGTCCTGATACCATCCCCAGGCGCTTTCCTGTGACGTAGTCCACGACACTGTAGTTGCGGTCTTCGAGGCCGCGAAGTTCCACTGACCCCTCCCATTGTTTTGCAAAAAAGGCGTAGTACATGGTCCGATCTTTGCGGATCACATGCGTCTCCGGTACATCGAAGCCGATGTCGTAAAGCTGCCCGAGGTATTGTCCTTTCGACAACATCTTTTCGCGATAGATGCGAAGCCATTTTTCGAAATCCTTCTCGCGCGCAGGAGTCAGATCGGATTTGCCATGCTTTGTGACTAAAGACGGAAGAACAAACTGCGTTCCCACGACGCCGCCTACGCCCACAGTGGACGCAAAGTCGTTGCCCCCATCGCTCAGTTCGACGTGATCGCCGAAGAACGGAACGTTGTCTCCCATCAGGGCCTTTAACGTTTTCGCCTTGGAGCGAACTTGAAAGGAGCTTTCCGGGTCGGAAGCCACCGACATATTGAAGTGCGGCATGGTGAAAAAGGAGTACGCCGTGCCGCACGGGCAGAACTCCACCAGTGCCCCAGGCTTTACAGATTGCGCGGTTTCGTAAATTGCGCGAAAGAAATCCGGCAGAGCTTCGACCGATTCCTCCGGCTGTGCGTGATGGTGAGCAGGGTTGTAGCAGGCCGGAACGCCGTTCATGTCCTGGCCATCGAGCTTCAGTCCGTCAAATCCCCAATCCACTAAAATTTTTCTGACCAATGTCTTGTGGTACTCCACGACGCGGCGGTCCGCTGGGCACAAATAGTAGGAGTTCCACCAGGAAACCTTTCTCCTGGAGCCATCACGATTCAATAGCTCGTAGTCGGGATGATCCCGTAGCAGTTCCGAGTCTGGCACAGCGCTGAGCGGTGACCACCAGAGCTGGGCCTTGAATCCTTCCTGGTGAATACGGTCAACCAGGGCCTTCATGTCAGCGTCTCCGTGGGGGAATTTCTTAGGATCAAGCGCCCAATCGCCCACATTGTTCTGCCAACCGTCATCGAGCGTAACCCACATGAATCCCAGTCGCTTTGCGGTCGGAAGTGTGTCATACACCTGCTTAAGCTGGACTGATCGGCCATATCCCCACGCGCACCAAATGGCGCCGAAAGCGGCATTGGGAGCTGTGGCCATTTGGAAGCCTTGTTTCAGCATGAAGCGCCGGTAGTCGGCGAGCGCGCGGAAGTAGTCTCCCTGGTGGACGTCGACGAAGGTGCGAAACGTATGAAAACTTTCGCCGGGGTTTAATGAGATAGTTTTGGTGAAACGTACAGCAATTTTCGCGTCCGCCGCATCGGGCATCGATACCGGCAGCGAAACAAGCTTCGGCCGCGGCTCGACATGTCCCACAGCTATTCCCACGTCCCGCCGCCAGACATCGACTATCGGCGTGCCGCCGCCATAGTCGCTGGCATTCATGCCTTGATAATTCTCCTGTCGAAAATTGGTGTAAAGCGGTACGACCCAATTGGGACGTTTCTCATAGGAGCCACTCTGGTAAGACCAGAATGCTGGAGCGCCTCCTCCGCGTTGGGCGGTCACCGTGTATGCATTGTTGCTCCAACTTTTGATTGCGAGCTTGGAGGCTCCGGTGTTCGTGTATTGGACATCAAACAACGCCATCGCGGGAAAGTCGTCGTATATCGTGACGGAGACCCTCTTTGCGAGGGCTCCCGCTTTTCCCTCCACGGTGAGCCGCTCGCCTTCACCGAAGGAGTCCATTGTGTGGTCGTGTGTTTGCGAGGTCATGAGGAATCCGGCCCAAAGCTTGTCGGCGGTTGTCACAGTCTCAGAGGCAGTGAATGGCCCCAACACCGTTTCCTTCTTATTGAAACAAGCAACCACCCGGCTACGCAGGTGGTTATCGAACTCAATCCGGAAGTTGCCGCCTTGAATCTGAGCACTACCACCAGGAACGTCCGCGGCCGCAGCGAATGAACAAGCCGCAAACACACTGCTGAGAACAATCGAAAGCATGGCTGCAATCATAAGTCTCAACCTTGGGAACAGGTCGTCGTGAGTTTGCAGAATTGCTATTTTAATTGAAAACACAGGATGTCCTTGTACAGCCAACGACATAAGGGAGATGTAACGAAATAAAGCGTAAGGTTTTGTAATACAAGGAGAGACACGCATAGTCAACAGGTTTTGGATCACCAGTAAATTCCATACTGAAGTCGGAGTTCCAGGACGTTCGGCCGAATGTAATCGAACCATAAGTGAGGAAATCACTTCGAATGCAACGTAGAGACTTTCTAAAAAACACTGTCGCTGCTGCCGTAGCTGCAGAACTTGGAGTAGGTAGAGCGCAGGCCAAGGTACCCGCTCACAATTGGGGGAACTTCGACTTCGGCTCCGGCCCTCAGGTGACTGATCGGCTTAATCAGGGTCCGTTTCCTCAATATCCACCGGATGCGGTCATCCCCACTGACGATGTGGTGATGACTACTACTCCCACAGAAGACCCCGTGCCGAACTATGGTATGGGACTAGTCACCTATATCACCGCAGACAGTGGCACCGAGGAAATCAAGTCAGACAATATCCCGCAAGCGATCGAGGACTTAGCTCGTTTTCCATTAGGCCAGCAGCTTTACATCCGACCGACGTGGAGAGAGGTGCAGCCGAGACCCGGGCGCCTCGAGTTGCCCGACTACGTGAAGCTGGTTTTTGAATTGGCGAAGAAAAACAATAAGCGAGTCGGATTGCGAATTCAGATGTCCGCTCCTGACTATACACACGAAGCAGCTCTGCCAGATTTTGTCCTCGAGAAGGTGCCGAGAGTGGATCTCATTCTTAGCAATCAAGAAAGCAGCGCAGCGGGAAAAAGGTTTTTGGAAAATCCGCACTCGCGTTATCAACCCCGGTTTGACGATCCTTTTTTCCAGCAGGCATTCAAGGAACTGGTTGGACAATTGGCAGCGGAATTCAATGGAAACCCGCTCATCGAGTTTATCGACACCTTCATGTACGGCTTCTGGGGCGAAGGGCATACGTGGCCATTCGCCAACAATCCTTTCCCTAACTACCAGACAGCAGAGCGGACGTGGATGAATATGCTCGAAGTCCAGCTCGAGCACTTTTCGAATACTCCTCTACTTACCAACACGCAACCGGATTACAGCCGGGTTGGCAATTCAGAACTGCTAGATCGTACGGTTCGCAGCAACAATTGGATTCGCAGTGACACCATCTTTATCGAGAACGAGCAGATTGAAGCTCTCAGCAACAGGCCGCCTTGGATCGCCGCGTTGCTCGAGCAAGGGCTTCCGGGGAAACCTCCTGATCCGGGCGCTGCATATGAGGGTATATCTCCGGCAGAAAACATGATCGCTCATGTGGTCGATGTCGGAGCGAATTACTTTTCGCTCTGGAACTTTCACCAGATCAGCGCAACGAATCTGATGAGCTACTACCAGGCTTATCCGGCAGCCTTCGACCGGATCAGTCGCCGAATTGGCTATCGGGTGAGGCCGTCTTTCGTCTGGAGCTATAGGGACGACAGTTATCAAGGGCTGATTGTCGGATTTTCAAATGAGGGCATCGCGGGTGTACCAGGCGTATTGAGGGTAACCGTGGAGAGCCCGGACGGAAAGATACTCAAGAGCGGTTGCCTGGACGCCGGTTACCCGTTACCGGGCAAGATTCGGCAGGCACAGTTCGTGCTTCCCAACGTCAAAGATTGGAAAGGATTGAAACTCAGAGCTGAGATTGAGGTAAAAGGAAGGCGCTATCCCGTGCGGTGGGCTTGTCACCAAAAACTGAACGACGACGGCTCGCTCACACTGCGTCCCAACCTCCGTCAGGGCTAGGCTGCAATTTTGGTGGACGATGGGGAATATGACGAGCTTTTCTGCAGACATTCTCACGTGGATGGCCACCTATATTGCGCGAGAGAACCACGGTGACCATTAGGCACCTGGGGTGGTTGCAACCGAAGCGTTCGACATGGCTGGAGACCCAAGCGTCTTTCCTGAGCAGATGAACGAGCGGTACACCGACTGGGCGCATGCATGTATCACGTTTACCCAGACGTGAGCTTGTCATCAGGAAGCTCCATAACCCGCAACCGTTTCAATCGTCATGCGCCTCACCCGTCGCTTAAGATAGATTGGTCGCCAGAGGTATTGCTGCCTGCGTGAATACCTTATTGAAAGACGTGCGTCACGCTTCTCGCGTCCTGATCGTCGCGCCCGCCTTTACGATTGCGGCACTGCTCTCTCTGGCCATCGGGATCGGCGCGAATACCGCGATATTCAGCATCGTAGACGGCCTTTTGCTTCATCCGCTTCCATACGCCGATGCGGAGCGGCTGGTTATTCTCTGGAACCGCTCTCCTGGCCTCAACATCACCGAAGACTGGTTCTCCACCGCACAATACTTCGATATCAAGAACGGTCATCACGGCTTCGAGCAGATTGCGATCGCCATCGGCGCCAACTACAACCTCACCGGTTCGGGCGAACCTGAGCGCGTTGGAACCATCCGCGTTTCGTCAAATCTGCTCTCCCTGCTGGGACAGCGCGCAGCTCTCGGTCGAACCTTCGTTCCGGATGAAGACAGGCCTGACCGAAATGCCACCGCTATCCTGAGCTATGGAACCTGGGCACGACGCTTCGGTTCGGATCCCCGGCTCCTCGGCAAGAAGATCGTTCTCAACGGCCTGTCGTATGAAGTCGTTGGCATCATGCCGCGCTCATTTTCCTTGCCTCGCGAAGTCATGCCCACCCTCGACGGCGCTGAGCAGGCCGAGATCCTGCTGCCGCTTCCGATGCCCGCCGACGCGGCGCAGCAGCGCGACCATGAAGACTACAACATCATCGGCAAGCTCAAGCCCGGTGTTTCCGTCCAGCAGGCTCAGGCCGAGATGGACAACCTCACCGCACACCTGCGGCATGATTATCCGGAAATCTATCCGCCCAACGGTGACCTCACATTCAGCATCGTGCCGCTTCTCGAGCAGGTGGTTGGCAACGTCCGGCACACCCTCTATCTCCTGCTCGGGGCCGTTGGTTTCGTCCTTCTCATCGCATGTGCCAACCTGGCCAACCTTCAGCTATCGCGAGCGGTCGCACGGCAAAAGGAAATGGCGGTGCGAAGTGCGCTCGGCGCGTCCCGGCTCCGGATCATTCGCCAGCTCTTGATTGAAAGCATGTTGCTCGCCTTCGCAGGCGGAGCACTGGGCATCGCCTTCGCTTTTCTCGTCCTGCGCTGCGTGCGGCTGCTTGGCCCACAGAGCGTGCCGAGACTGAGTGACATTGGCATCGGACTTACCGTACTCGCCTTCACCTTCCTGATTTGTGTGTTATCGGCAATCCTGTTTGGACTTGCGCCCGCACTGCGCGTTTCGCGCATCGACGTACAGACGGTTCTCCAGAACACAAGCCGCACCTCATCCGGCGTCAGCGCCATCTGGGGACGAGGCAACGATCTTCGCCGCTCGCTCGTCATCACCGAGATCGCCCTCGGCGTTGTCCTCCTGATTGGCGCGGGCCTGCTCATTCGCAGCTTTGTTCGTGTTCGAGACGTCAATCCCGGCTTCAATCCGCATCAGGTCCTCACCCTCGAGCTCACCATGACCGGCGAGCGCTACAAGGACAAGACAGCCGTTCTCGCCGCCTATCGCGAGCTGTGGATGCGTCTCGAGACGCTGCCCGGTGTCACCTACGCGGGCGCCGTCACCTCGCTGCCGCTTAGCCAGATGTTCGCCTGGGGGCCCATCACAGTGGAGGGACGCGTACCGCCGCCGGGTGAGAGGTTCATCAATGCTGATGTCCGCATGATTAGCGGACACTATTTCCAGACAATGGAAATACCGCTTCGCGAAGGCCGGTTCTTTAACGACAACGACACCGCAGACAAACCCCGCGTGGCGATCATCGACGACTACATGGCGCAGCAACTCTGGCCCAACGATGACCCCATCGGCAAACGCCTGCATATTGGCGGCATCAACGAGACCGATTCGCCATGGATCACAGTTGTCGGCGTCGTGGGCCGTGTCAAACAATACACCCTCGACTCGGAGTCCCGCATAGCCTACTACCTCCCTCAAACCCAGTACGTCACGCGTGCCATGAACGTCGTCATGCGAGCGGGCCGAGATCCCGTCGTCCTCACGGACGCAGTCAAGCAGCAGGTCCGCGAAATCAATCCTGATCTTCCCCTCTACAACGTGAGTACCATGCAGCAGCGCTTCGACAACTCCCTCGCGCCCCGCCGCTTCACGATGCTCGTCCTCGGGACGTTTGCAGCCATTTCGCTTGGCCTCGCCATCATCGGGATCTACGGACTCATCGCCTACCTGGTTGGGCAAGGCAGCCGTGAGGTGGGCATCCGCCTCGCGCTCGGCGCCACACCTGCGAACATCAAGACGCTCATCGTGCGCGGCGCGATGACCCTGACCTTTTGGGGAGTCGGTATCGGTATCATGGGTGCGCTCGCGGCCAGCCGCCTGATGCGCTCACTACTCTTCGGTGTCGGAGCCAACGACCTCTTGACCTTTGTCGCTGTTCCATCGCTTTTGGCTTCGATCGCTTTCGTCGCCAGTTACATCCCGGCACGCCGCGCTTCTCGCATTGATCCAAGCACCTCTTTGCGTTGCGAGTAGCCAATGGCCGCTTTGGCGAACGACAAAACCAATTAACTGAGCGCGCCGACCGAACCGCAAGAATATCTTCACCACCCCTAGCATGGACTTTAGCGACAGTTCAATAAGAGAAGATCAAGCGCGAGTGTTAGCGACCGCAACCGGTCGAAAGATCGCACCCTTCACTTATCGATAAACCCCCCACAGATCGCGCACGCGCTTCTCGATGCGATCGGCTGCCAGCCGGGGCGAGTCCGGTCCAACGAAGTCGCCAGGGTTGGACCCGGGCCCTTGCACGAAGGCGATGCCATCGGCGCCAATCCTCGGTGCCGCCAAGAGTCTGCACTGCTTTCCTGGGGGCCTCTGAGATCTCACGCGCAGTCAGGCCAGTTCTTAGGGCTGTCGTACCTGCGAATCTCGTTATCCGTTAGCATCGTCCTATGCCCTTCCGTTCATTTGCCGACTCAGGAAAAGAGAGCCGAGCGGGGTCCCGTCGCAGCTCTTCCAAACTGAGATCGAGAAACTTGGAGATCCCGGAGGCCCGCTGGAATCCCAAAACGACCCGGCTGCATTCGGACTGCTCTGGACTTGTTCGGATGTCGTTCTATTTTTCAATAGAGAAAAAGGAAAGTCCCCGTGCCATTGAATTGCGGAATCGTCGGCTTGCCCAATGTCGGCAAGAGCACCATCTTCAACGCCCTCACCTCGGCCAAGGCTCAGGCCGCTAACTACCCCTTCTGCACCATCGACCCCAACACCGGCGTCGTCACCGTTCCCGATGACCGCCTCACCAGGATCGCCGAGCTCATCCATCCCAAAAGCCTCGTGCCCACCACGATGGAGTTCATCGACATCGCTGGCCTCGTCGAGGGCGCCTCCAAAGGCGAAGGCCTCGGCAACCAGTTCCTCGGCCACATCCGCGCCACCGACGCCATTGCGCACGTCGTCCGCTGCTTCGACGATCCCGAGGTCGTCCACGTCGCCGGCGCCGTCAATCCCCTGCATGACATCGACATCATCAACACCGAGCTGCTGCTCGCCGACCTCGACAGCGTCGAGAAGCGACACGCCAAGGCCGAAAAGGCCGCAAAATCTAACGACCCCAAAGTCAAAGCCGAGCTCGCCGTGCTCCAGAAGCTGCTCGCCGCGCTCAACGCCGGCAAACCTGCACGCACCGTCGAGCTCACACCCGAAGAAAAGCCGATCGCGCGCGACCTCTTCCTCCTCACCTCAAAACCGCAGCTCTATGTCGCGAACGTCGACGAAGTCGGCCTCTCCAACGGCAACGCCTACACCGCCGCCGTCGAGCAGCGCGCCGCTGAAGAAGGAAGCCAGGTAGTGCGCATCTGTGGCGCGCTTGAAAGCGAGATCGCCCAGCTCGAGCCCGCGGAGCGCGACGAGTTCCTCGCGAGCATGGGACTCAAAGAGCCCGGCCTCAACCGCCTCATCCACGCAGCCTATCGCTTGCTCGATCTCATCACTTACTTCACCGCCGGCGTGCAGGAGGTACGCGCCTGGACCATCCGTCGCGGTACCAAGGCACCTGGCGCTGCCGGCGTCATCCACTCCGACTTCGAAAAAGGCTTCATCAAAGCCGACGCTTACGCGAGCGACGATCTCTTTGCGCTGGGCAGCGAGCAGGCCGTCAAGGAAAAAGGTCTGCTCCGCTCCGAAGGCAAAGAATACGTAGTCAAGGACGGCGACATTCTCTTCTTCAAATTCAATGTCTGACGCTGCTGTTGCCAATCAACTGCTGCAACGCCGCGTGCGTCTCCGCCGACACGGGCACCGCGCTCCCGGCACCCCGGCTGCTGAGACCACACGGGCGCGCCGCCCGCCAACACCGCCAGCATGCAAACCCAATTAGCGCCCGCGCGTACCGTCGTCCGCGAAGACCAGCAGACAATTTCGTGCACGTTTCCACACGCGAACCGCAAGCGTCTTCCACATCAACACTCTTCTCCGGATCTAAGTTTTGAGGGCTTGTAGTCTGTTTGCAAAAATAGCCTCTGTGTATCCGCGCCGCATCGGTTTGTACCGGCAACTCCTTTCATCCCATTCCGGTGCCGT